>Ga0157365_10000629_pt1 | contig 15110 bp, 13 predicted proteins | sample AttsexASBM3_FD_111478 | JGI IMG/M metagenome (GOLD analysis project Ga0157365, IMG submission 111478) | Fungus gardens microbial communities from leaf cutter ant in Ribeirão Preto, State of São Paulo, Brazil - Atta sexdens ASBM3 | ecosystem: Host-associated > Fungi > Mycelium > Unclassified ... | reverse complement strand
GTCAAGGTAGTGCTCTACCGCTGAGCTATGCGCCCATCCGGTCCGTGAGCGGCGTTTTAGCGGGCGTTGACGGGGCTGGCAAGATGGGTTTTCTAAAAAAATCACCAAAGCGGAAAAAAAATGATTTTCGGCCCCTCTCTGGATGCAGAGCCTTGTCTTTCTTCAGCTTTTTCTTTGCAGGAGAGCGCGCAGCCGGTAGCCCCTCTGATCCTCGCTTCGCCGCATTCGGGACGCCGCTATCCTGAACTCTTCCTCCGTCAGTCCCGCCTCGATCTGCTGTCGCTTCGTCGCAGTGAGGATGCTTATGTTGATCTGCTTTTCAGGGCGGCCCCTCAATTGGGCATTCCGCTCCTAAGTGCCGAGTTTCCGCGCGCCTATTGCGACGTTAATCGCTACGCTTGGGAGCTGGACCCCGGGATGTTTCGCGAACGCCTTCCGCAAGGGGCCCTGACCAACACAGCCAAGGTCAGGAGCGGTCTCGGAATGATGGCGCGCATCGCAGGGCCGGGTAAAGGGATCTATCGTCATCAATTGCCTCTATCCGAGGCTCATGCGCGCATAGCGACATGCTGGCTACCCTACCATGAGGCGCTCGAAGCGCTGATCGCTCGGTGCAGGGCGCGGTTCGGTGTTTGTCTGATGCTCGATCTGCATTCCATGCCCACGCTGCCGCATTTGCGTCTGCCCGACATCGTTCTGGGTGATCTGCACGGAACAAGCTGCGGGGGGGAGATCGTTGACGGGCTTGCGGGGATGCTTTCCGCGCGAAATCTGAGCGTCGGTCGCAATCGTCCCTATGCGGGCGGCTATATCACAGCGCGACACGGTTGCCCGTCGGACAATGTGCATGTCATCCAGGTTGAGATCGGCCGTAATTTGTATCTCGACGAGCTGACCCTGGAGCCCTCGCAGGGTTTTGCGGCGGTGCAGACAACAATCGAGGCTCTTCTGCCCGATCTCGTTCTGTTGGCGCAGAAACTTGTGAAATCACCGGCTTGCGTATCGCCCAATCTGTGATTTTCGACCCGCTATCTGATCAACTCCGGCTGATTCACGGCCGGGGGGGCTCGATTGATGCTATGAAGCTGTGTTTGAAGAGACCCGACGCACGCGTGCCGATACGACGCGTCTCGCAAGCGTCGACCATCTGTCCCCTGACTGGAAGAGCTGCCTCATGACCATGACCTGCCAAGAGCGACCCGATATCGTGCTGATCGGTGCTGGCGTCATGAGCGCCAGTTTTGCCGCCCTGATCCGGTCTCTTGATCCTGGTCTGAGCATATCGATGTTCGAGGCCCTCGACTCCTGCGCGAAGGAAAGCTCCGAGGCCTGGAACAACGCCGGGACCGGACATGCAGCCTATTGCGAGCTTAATTATACCACCCGCCGCAAGGATGGCAGTATCGATATTGCCAAGGCGCTTGACGTCAACACGGAGTTCGATCTGTCGCGTCAGCTTTGGGCTCATCTGACCCAGACGGGATGGATAGAGCACCCGCAGAGCTTCATACGTCGCTGTCCTCATATGAGCTTTGTGCAAGGGGAGGAAAACGTCGCTTTTCTCAAGGCGCGTTACGAGGCGATGGTCAGTCATCACTGTTTCGACACCATGCGCTATACCGAAAACCCTGAAGAGATCGCTCAATGGGCGCCGCTCATGATGGCCCGTCGTTCGTCTGGAACACCGCTGGCCGCAACACGCGTCGAGCAGGGAACCGACGTGGATTTCGGGACCCTGACCCGCACGTTGTTCAGCAGGCTGGAGCAGGAGAGCGGGGTCGATCTGCATTACCGTCACAAGGTGACGTCCCTCGACCGAGAAGCTGGTGGGCGCTGGCGCGTCAGCGTGCAGGATCTCGAGACAGGGCAGGCCAAGACAGTTTCAGCCGGCTTCGTGTTCGTGGGCGCAGGGGGCGCAGCTCTTGAATTGCTCAAGGGGGCGGATCTGCCAGAGGCGCATGGCTATGCCGGTTTTCCCGTCAGTGGTTTGTTTCTGCACGCCGATAACCTCGATCTCTGCCAGCGCCATTCGGCGAAGGTCTACGGCAAGGCGGCCGTTGGCTCTCCCCCCATGTCGGTGCCCCATCTTGATACGCGTATCATCGGCGGGAGGCCCTATCTGCTATTCGGTCCCTATGCGGGCTTTACCACCAAGTTTCTCAAGTCGGGTCGTTGGAGCGATCTTCCCCGTTCGATCACCACCGATAATGCCAAGGCCATGTTCGATGTCATGGTCGATAACCGGGATCTCGTACGGTATCTTATCGGTCAGGTTCTCCAGAAGAAAACGGCCCGCTTTGATGCGCTCCGCGCGTTCTATCCTGCGGCCCGTTCCGATGACTGGCGCGTCGCGGTGGCTGGACAAAGGGTTCAGATCATCAAGAAGGAAAATGGCCGGGGTACCCTGAAATTCGGCACCGAAGTGCTTAGCACCGCCGATCACACTCTGGCTGCCGTGCTCGGCGCTTCTCCAGGTGCCTCCATCGCGGCTTCAGTCGCGTTGCAGGTGGTGCAGAAAAATTTCGCTGACCGGCTGCCTGAATGGCAGGACCGCCTTAGGGCTGTCATCCCAGGTTATGGGCTTGATCTACGCAAGGACGAAACGGCCTGTCGTGAAATCCGGGAGCGGACAGGCGCTATCCTGGGAATTTGATGGACGTCTAGGGGGCTTTGTCCCGGCGGCGCGGCAATCCGCCGCCAGGAGAGTGCCCGACATATGCTATTCAGCTGCTGCAGGGGCTAGGGGCGCATCGCCCATGGCCTTGCCAGTGCGCATTTCCTCTTCCAGCGGTGCTGTGGCGTGATCGCCGATCGAAAGCAGCGCGGCTGTAAGCGGTGAGGCCAGGATCAGCCCCGGCACTCCAAGGATCGTCCCGAAGACGGTCTGAGAGAGAATGGCGAGCGCGGGCGGCATGTGCACGGCATGACGCTGGATGAACGGGGCCAGCACATTGCCTTCCAGAAACTGGATAACGCAGTAGAGTCCGGCCACCATGAGCCCCGTGCGTGTTCCCTGCGAGAGGGCGATCAGCACGGCAGGGATCGCACCCAGAATGGCGCCGATATAGGGAATGAAGTTGCAAAGCCCGGCCACGACACCGAGCGCCATGGCAAGAGGTACCCCGAGGCATGCCAGGCCAATACCGGAGGCGAGGCCGACCACGAGCATGTCGAAAGCCTGCCCCATGGTCCAGGACCAGAGTGTCGCTCCAGCGGTCAGCATGAGATTGCGCGCCATCGGACGATGGCTCTCAGGCACGAGGCGCAACATGCCATCCACATAGATGGCGGGAGACATGGCGAAATAAAGCCCCGCGATCAGGATCACGGCGATGGTGCCCAGCAGACCAAAGGCGCTGCTGAGAAGGCCAGTGACCGAATTGGCGATTCCGGCTCCCAGAGAGGGGCCGCTGCTCTGCTCATTGCCACCGAGCGACTTGGGCAGATGATCGAGCGCAAATTGGCCCCAAGCGCTCGTACCCATCTGGTCGCGCACTTGGCCGTACTGGGTGATGAGCGCCTGTTTGAGCTTGACGAACTGATCGCCGATCTGGGGGCCGCTGAAGAAGAAAAGGGCGGCAATCGCCACAAGGATCAGTAGCGCCACCAAACCGACAGCGAGCTGATAGGGCATGCGGGCCTTGTCCCGCAGCAGACGCGCAAGCCCGTGCAAAATAACCGCAAAGAGCGTGGAGGCGAACACAACCATCAGAACGTCGCCAATGAGCCATACCGCAAGGACGACCACAGTGATGATGAGCGTGAAGCGCAGGATACGAAAGATCTGCAGTAATTCGCGCCCGGCGGTCGGGGCGTCTTTGGTTTGGGATTCGGACATCATTTCCCGCTCTCGATACATTGATGACACTGTAACGATATTCGTCAGTTCTGGTTCGCGGCCTCGATCTCGGCTTCGGCCGCCAGCCATCGCTCCTCTGCGGCAGATACTTCGAGCTTCAGCGCCCCAAGTCGGGTGTTGAGTTTGGTAATTTCGCCGGAATCGCTCTTTTCGTACAAGGCAGGGTCGGCAAGCCGCGCCTCGATCTTCGAGCGTTCCTTGCCGAGCTGCTCCATGAGGTGCTCGGCTGCTTTTGCTTCCTTGCGCAGCGGCGCGAGCGCCTTGCGTTGCTCGGCCCGGTCGCGTCGTACTTCCTTGCGGCCAGCATTCTCGGAGTCGCCGTCTGTCTTGGTATCGCTTGCAGCTTTTCGTGCGCGTTCCACAAGCCAGTTTCGGTAACCGTCCATGTCGTCATCGAACGGGGTAATGGTGCCGTCATCCACGAGCCAAAGGCGATCGGCTACCGATTCAACCAGATGGGCGTCATGACTGATCAGCACGACGGCGCCTTCGAAGTCACACAAGGCGCGTATCAACGCGTCGCGGGCATCGAGGTCGAGATGGTTGGTCGGTTCGTCAAGCAGAAGCAGATGCGGGGCATTGCGTGTCGCGAGCGCAAGGAGCAGACGCGCCTTCTCACCACCCGAGAGATCCCGCACACGGGATTCAGCCTTGCCAGCATCAAGCCCGAACCGGTCGAGTTGGGCCCGAACCGCGACGGGGGGCGCCTCTGGCATGGCGCGGCTCATATGGTCGATCGGGGTGTCTCCCGGGATCAGTTCGTCTCCCTGATGCTGGGCGAAATACCCGATACGCAGGCGCGGCGAATGCTGCATCGATCCGCTCATCGGTTCGAGCCGTCCTGCCAGAAGCTTGGCAAACGTTGATTTCCCCTTGCCGTTCTGACCGAGAAGGGCGATGCGGTCATCCAGATCGAGGCGGCAGGACAGGTTGGAGAGGACGGACTTGCCCTCATAGCCTACCGTTACCCCGTCAAGCATGAGCATCGGGGGCGGCAGGGGCGCAGGCTCTGGAAAGGAAAAACGCGTCGGGCTGTCCTCAACGACTGAGTCGATCTGAGGCAGGCGTGCCAGGGCCTTGAGGCGCGCCTGCGCCTGCCGCGCCTTCGTCGCCTTCGCCCGAAACCGGTCGACGAAGGACTGCATATGGGCGCGCTGGGCAGCAAGACGTTCCGCCGCGCGGTTCTGCTGTAACGCCTGCTCGGTGCGGATACGGACGAACTCGTTATAGCCGCCTGGTGTCAGGCTGAGCTTTCCCTTGTCGAGATGGGCAATCGAGTCGACCACGCTGTCGAGCAGGGACCGGTCATGGCTGACTACGATAGCCGCGCCGGGAAAACTCTTCAGCCAGTTTTCCAGCCAGATTGTCGCTTCGATATCGAGATGGTTCGTCGGCTCGTCGAGCAGGAGGAGATCCGGATTGAGGAAGAGGGCGGTGGCCAGTGCGACGCGCATGCGCCATCCTCCCGAAAAGGAGGAGACCGGCCGGAGTTGGGCCGCATGATCGAAACCGAGCCCCGACAGGATGCTTGCTGCGCGTGACGGGGCGGAATGGGCGTCAATCGCCAGGAGACGCTCATGGATGTCTGCCATTGCGGCGTGATCAGTTGTCGTCTCGGCCTCGTGCAGCAGACGCGCGCGTTCGAGATCGCCTGCCAGGACGGTCTCGATCAGCGAGGCATCGCCTTCGGGCGTTTCCTGCTTGACGCGCCCCATCGTCGCCCGGTTTGAGAGCTGGATCGCCCCCCCATCGGGGTGGATGTCGCCCGCAATTGCAGCGAGGAGGGTGGACTTCCCCGCACCATTTCGCCCGACCAGACCGACCTTGCGTCCGGGATCGATACTGAGCGAGGCCGTGTCGAGCAGCACACGCCCGGCGATGCGCAGTGTCAGATCGGTGATGGTCAGCAGGCTCACGGGATTTCCTCAGGCAGGATGGACGTGTTTTGATGCCAAGCGGACTATCAGGAGTTGTCGTTTTGCTCTAGGGGAGGGGCGTCCAACGCTTTTCTTTTTTAATGCTGGAGATGCCCCATGGCTCTGGAACGCACCCTTTCGATCATCAAGCCTGACGCAACCCGTCGCAACCTGACCGGCAAGATCAATGCCGTCTTCGAGGAAGCCGGTCTGCGCATTGTCGCCCAGAAGCGTATCAAGCTGACGGAAGATCAGGCCAAGGCATTCTACGCCGTTCACGCCGAGCGTCCGTTCTACGGCAGCCTCGTTTCCTCCATGCTGGCAGAGCCGGTGGTGGTGCAGGTGCTGCAGGGCGACAACGCTGTTGCGCATCACCGCGAAGTCATGGGCGCCACCAACCCGGCTCAGGCTGCTGATGGTACCGTGCGCAAGCTGTATGCCGAGAGCATTGAAGCCAATTCCGTGCATGGCTCCGACAGCCTTGAGAATGCGAAGAACGAGATCGCATTCTTCTTCGCCGAGACGGAGATCCTGCCGTAAGGCTGCGTGACCTCACGGCGTTAAAAGGCGGCCTTCGGGCCGCCTTTTTCGTATTCTGCTCATCCCAAACCACCCGTCATCATGAACTTTCCGATCATGATCGATCCTCAAAGGCGATATTCGCGTCGTGTTTTCGGATGCTATCGTCAGGAAATACTTACTATTAACGCCCGAAGTTTATAGTAGGAAGAAAATTATCTACCAGACCGGTCATCCGCGAAGCACTCGGGTAACGGCAGTGCTAGAATTGACCAGCTAATGTTGCCAGTTCGTAGTGATGGGGTAGAGACTGTAGAATGATACATTATTTTGCCAAAATGGATCAAGAAAATTCGTCTATAGAAAACTCGGACACTGGGAACATCATCCAGTTCCCAAGGAAGAATAGCCATAGGCGGAATGACACTTCAGTAATAGAGGACCCGTGCATCACTGTTACGGATGAGTTCGGCCGGCATCTTGACCGGCTGGGGATGTCCGGTGACGAATGTTGTTATATACTTTTACCCGCAAGCCAGACTCTTCTCTTCGAGTTTCCCCAGCTTCCCGTCGTCGATGCCGATGGTCGGCCCATCCCCTGTGTGGCGATCAGGAAGATTGTGCTCTCCGAGCCGGAAGCCGTGACGGAAATCGATTGTCTACCGGGGTCATCGACCGGCTCAAGTGCAGAGTCAGCGTGCGGGATGTATTGGATCGAGCGCGGAAAACAGTTACATCTTCACAGGCATTCGCCGGATCAGGTTGCGTTGCTGGCGCTGAAGCTGGAACTCGTACACGGTTGAGATCTGCCTGACATTCCTGCCTGGTACTCTCATCACGCGTCAAATGAAGCGACGGGCGCGCATGGCAGAATCGGCCTTATACGGGCGGGGTGCTGACGGAGGTTGTTCGCCCGGTGATTGCGCGCCATGGACGCCCATCGATTGCGGCCAGGCCCGATCCGATCAGGATGAGTCCAGCAATGGCATACCAGCGAATGGTCTCGCCAAGAAACGCTGTGCCGAGAAGCAGGGCCATGACGGGCAGAAGAAAGGTCACGAGGGACAGATTGGTCGCCCCGGTCGTGCTGAGAAGCCGAAAATAGAGAATGAATGCGAGCGCCGTGCTGAGGAAGGCGATCCCGGCGAAGGCCCAGACGACCGAGGCGCTGGGTGTCGGCAGTGTCCAAGGGCGGTCGATGATGAGAGAAAAAGGCAGCACGACCAGCGCGCTGGCGCTGAGCTGTCCGGTTGCGATTTTCATGGGGGCCAGTTTTCTGAAACGGCGTGCGTAGACCCCCCCAAATCCGTAGCTTAAAGCCGCAGCCAGACAAGCGAGCTCGCCGATAAGAGGGTGCTGGGCGTTCGTGTTGAATAGGGCTGGACCGATCAGCACCGCTACGCCGCAGAATCCCGTGATGATTCCGACGATCTTGCCCCAACGCAGCTTCTCGTCATGTGTGAGGAAATGCGCAACGATTATGGTGAAGACGGGGGTGGATGCGTTGAGAATTGCAGCGACACCGCTGGATATACGCGTCTCGCCAAAGGCGATAGCGGTGAAAGGGATGACATTATTGAGTGTGCCGAGCAGGGCAAGCTGTCCCCACCAGGACCGGTCGATCTGAAGCGGATCGCGCCGAACGAGCAGAAGGAGATTGAGCGCCATTGCCGCCAGACCCACACGCCCCAGAACCACCGTGAAAGGTGGGATCGAGGCGACGAGAACCTTGAAAAAAAAGAAAGACCCGCCCCAAAGCAAGGCCAGTACCAGGAGGAGCGACCACTCCGCGAGACCCATTCCCCGTTCGTGGTGACGATTCATGATGGTCTCCTGTGATGGCAGCGTCGCATAAGGTGGGTAGAGCCCATATTGTGACACAGGAGCGGTCATCATGCATCCGGACGCCCATGGGTTCAGAGCGGTAAAGGGTTGGTGATCACTGTGCTTGACTTCGTCAGGTAAGCGAGCGGAGCGTTCAGGGGTAGAGCCGGAGGGTCTAGTTTTGACGAATTGTCTTGAGGCGCTCGGCGCGCGTATCGCCATCATCGGTCCTTCGAATAGTGGCAAGTCGACACTGGGATGTCTTATCAGCCGAGCGCGCGGCATCCCTGTATATTCTCTCGACCTGATTCGCTATGAGCCGGGCGGCTTCGAGAACTTGCGGAGCATTCAGGATTTTCATGGTGATCATGCCCGGCTTCTAGCCAATCCTGGTTGGGTCATTGAGGGCAATTATTCCTCCTGTCTGCAGGAGCGGCTCGATCGCGCCACAGGCGTTATTCTTCTGGACTGCCCGAGTTGGCTCAGTGTGGGACGCTATATCCGGCGTTGCTTCCGCCCTGGCGTGCGGCCCGGGGCTTTTCCCGGGCGGGTCAGAGAACCCGTAAGGCTCGCCATGATCCGGCATATTCTCGGCGCGACACGCGATAACAGAACGCGCTATCGCCACCTTTTCGAATCGCTGAATCTTCCCAAAATCATGCTCATGAGCCCTCGCGCCTTCAGAAAGTTCTGCGAGGGCGAAGGGCTCGTTGGCGCGGGCAGGATCGCGCGCGTCAGACGGGATCCGGATGACCGATGCCGCTCTGGGCCTTGAGGGGCCGTGATGCCGAAGCGTTGGGATTACCGAGCATGGTTTCCTCGATCTTTTCGAGAGACACACCACGGGTTTCGGGAACATAGCGCAGAACGAAAATCATGGATCCGAGGCAAAGCAAGGCAAACAGCCACATCGAAAAAGCGCCGTGAAAGGCTTCATTCAAAGTTCTGTTGCCTGCGAGCATCGGGAAGCCCTGAGCTACCACGAAGTTCATCACCCAGTTCGAGGCGACAGCAAGGCTCATCCCGGCCGAACGGATGCGATTGGGAAAGATCTCCGATACGAGAATCCACGCGACGGGCCCCCAGGAGAGTCCAAACATCAACATGTAGAAGAGCAGACCGAACAGGGCCAGAAGGCCGGTATCCTGAGTGTATAGCGCGACCGAGGACACAAGCAGCCCAAGGGTCATGCCAAGGGAGCCCCAGAGAATGAGCGGCCGACGGCCCTTCCTGTCGACGATCCAGGCACCGATCATTCCCCCGACGAGATTGGCGACACCAATCCAGATCGTCTGGAACAGGGCATTCTGCAGGCTACCGCTTGTCGCGCTCAGCAGCATTGGGGCGTAATAGACGACGATATTGATGCCTGTGAATTGCTGTAACCCGGCGACCATCGCGCCCACAAACACGATCCAGCGTGCGCGCTTGTCTTTCAGAATCGTACCGAGTGCATGTCCCTTTCCGCCATGTCGGGACATGGACTCCCTTATCTCCGCCATGAGTGAGCGCGCATGGGCGTCATTCGAGATGCGGCTGAGCGTGCGGAAAGCGTGATCCTCACGCCCGCGGATCATGTGCCACCGCGGTGACTCGGGAATGAGGAAGATTGTCGCGCAGAAGATCAGGCACGGCACGATCTCTGAGCCAAGCATCCAGCGCCAGCCCATCGTCTCGAGCCAGGCGGTGCTGGCGCGGGCGGCAATGAGGTAGTTCACGACGTAAACGAGCAGGGCCCCAAGAACGATGGCGAATTGCTCCATAGAAAGCGCTCTTCCGCGCATATCCTTGGGAGAGACCTCAGACATATACATGGGCGACACGGCGGAGGCGATGCCTACCGCCAGCCCGCCCAGAATACGGTAGAGCACGAATTGCAGAAAATCCGGTGCGAGGGCGGCTCCAATCGACTGAACCGAAAACAGGATTGCGCAGACAAACAGAGCCATGCGGCGCCCCAGCGTGTGGGCAAGCCAGCCAGAGGAGAAAGCACCGATGATACAGCCAAGGATTACACTGGACACGGCCCAGCCCGTGGCGGCGTCACTGAGCTGGAAATGCGCCCTGATCGGGCCGATGGCCCCCGAGATGACGGAAGTATCATAGCCGAACAAGATTCCGCCAAGCGCAGCGACGGCACAGATCCGCAGAACGTAAGAGACGTCATGACGCTCGGATGACACGCCTATGAGCGCACTGATTCGGTTCATGGCCATACCCTCCGGTAACAGGCAGAGGGAAGCCTTGGGGAGGGATCATCGAAGCACCCCGGCGCAATGCGCGACCGCGGCTGAATAAGAAGAAATGCCCTGTGAGACATGGATAACCTCGAATATGACATTCATGTAACTTTCTGAGCCTAGGGCTTGGGCGCGGAAAGCGAATGGCGATTTCGATGGTTTTCCATCAAGACCTGCATGGGCCAGAGCAGCGGGACCGGTCACGTTCTGAGTGGTTCGAGAAGTACGTCCCAAAGGGGCACTCCTCCCCGAAACGAAGCTCAAAGGACAAGACGTCATGCGTACGGCCCTTCATGGTATTTCCAGTTTTCATAATAATCTGATCACCGATATCCGTGTCGCCGCTCAGGCAGGTTTTGACGATCTCGAAATCTTCTATCCCAAACTGGCCCGTTACCTCGCCTGTGGCGGCACTCTGGAAGATGTGCGGCAACATGTGAACGCAGCAGGGCTGCGCGTCAGTTATGTCAGCGCGCTCGACCACATCGAGCGTCATGACTCTTCAGAGTTTGAGGCGCTTTTACAGGAGGCAAGGAAGATCTCGCGCGAGGCCGAAGCGCTCGGTGCAGCAACCGTGATGGTGCTTCCCCGAAATGGTATCGATCATCTGCCGCGAGAGCGGATCATGGACATCATGGTCCGCAATATAGGGGCTATCGCCGCGATCGGGCGCGACCATGGCATTCGCTTCATGATCGAATTACCCGCTTTCACGCAGTTTCGAACCCTCAGCCAGGCGCAGGAAGTCTTCGATCGCGTCGGCGCGCCCAATATCGGCGTGGTCGTTGATTTCTGGCATTTCCATGCAGTTGGCGCGACTCCCGAAGACGTTGCGCGGCTCGATCCTGCGCGGATCTTCGGTGTGCATTTCTGCGATGGGCGTCGTCCTGCTGCGGGGGAGGCGTGGGATGAAACCGTGCTGCGTTCCTGTCTGCCAGGGCAGGGTGAAATCGATCTTCCGGCATGGTCCGAGGCCGTGCGTGCCAGTGGGTATAAGGGGCCTTGGTCGATCGAGTTGATCAGTCCGGCGCTCTGGGAGCAGGACCCCCAGGATCTCTTGCCCAAACTTCAGACGATCCTGCGCAGTCATATGCGTCCTGTCGGATAGGAGAGCGGGATACGCGCCGCATTCTTGTTTTCATGATCGGCATATTGCTGATCCTCGTACCGGGATGGGGCCGGGGTCGCGAGCGGGATGATCTGGCGTCGCCTGTGTCGAGATGCTAGGAGCCCGGTATCAGGATCGTTTCATAGAGAGAGTGATGCAGGCCGAAACCCCACGCCCGGATTCCGCAGTAGGCAGTCCCTTGTCGCTGTCCGCCCACCGGATCGCCGTGCTCATTCCCTGCTATAATGAGGAAGTGACGATTGCTGGGGTGGTACGTGACATGCGTACCGCCCTTCCTGACGCCGCGATCTACGTCTATGACAATAATTCGACCGACCGGACGGTGGAACTGGCCCGCGCGGCGGGGGCGATTACGCGGCGTGAGCGCCTTCAGGGTAAGGGCCATGTCATACGCCGCATGTTTGCGGATATCGAAGCCGATTTCTATGTGCTGATTGATGGCGATGGAACCTATGAGGCCCAGGCCGCACCGAAAATGGTACGCCTCGCGCTGGAGAATGGTCACGACACGGTGATGGGCGTGCGCATCCATGAAGAAGCCGCAGCCTATCGTCCTGGCCATGTACTGGGCAACAAGGTGCTCACCGGGCTCGTGGTCAATCTTTTCGGGCGAGGGCAGTCCGATATGCTCTCCGGCTACCGGGTGTTCAGCCGGCGATTCGTCAAATCCTTCCCTGCGCTGTCAGCCGGGTTCGAAACCGAGACAGAGTTCACCGTTCATACGCTTCAGCTCAATATGTCCATGGGCGAGGTCGCGACGCGCTATATCGAACGTCCTGAGGGCTCGTTCTCGAAGTTGAACACCTATCGCGACGGCTTCAGGATCCTGGGGACGATCGTCAATCTGCTCAAGCAGGAGCGTCCGTTCCTGTTCTTCGGGATGATCGGGGTCGTTCTTGCGGTGATCGGAATGCTGGTCGGGATGCGATCGGTGCTTGATTTTGTCGAGACCCACTCCGTGCCGCATCTTCCCTCGGCGGTGCTTGCGATGGGGCTCGAGCTTCTGGCCGCCCTGTCTCTGGTTTGCGGCCTGATCCTGAACAGCGTCACTCTTGGCCGTCAGGAAAACAAGCGTCTCGCCTATCTCGCCTTGCAGGCTCCGCCCTGCCTGGATGCGTGACGTCATGACGGTGCAGGCATCTTTGATTCTCCGCCCTTCAGCAGAGTTTTGATCGCGTGTTCGCGCGCCTGAAAACCCTGCCGCTGGTTTCACCGGCGATCCTTTATCTGTTCTTTGCTGCGCTTATGGGAATGGCCTGCATTCTGCTGACTCCGCCGGGGCAGGTGCCAGATGAACGCAATCATTTCGCGCGCATCACCCAGATTTCCCAAGGCGGGATTGTCGGGTTCAAGAAAGGCACGCGGGAGGCTGGTGGCTATCTGGCTGAGAATTTTCCGAGTGAGTTGGAATTGCTCGGCGATCTGCACTCCAATACCGCCATGAAAATGCCGATGACTGAGTTCCTGGCTCTTTCCGAGAGGCGCTGGGCCGATCAGAGAAGCTGGTTCTCGTTTCCTAACACCGTCATCTACGCGCCTGTCACCTATCTTCCGGCCGCGTTCGTCACTTGGATAGGACGTCATGCGCATTTCAGGATCATCGACACCCTCTATCTTGTCCGGCTCGCCAATATGGCGTCGATGCTGGCGCTTTGCGCCCTCGGTATAGCCTTGGCGCGGCGCGGCACATTGCTGTTGATCGTGCTCTCTAGCCTGCCGATGGCGCTTGCCCTGGGTGGCTCCTGCTCCCAGGATGGCGTTCTGATCGGGCTCTCGGTACTGACAGCGGCTCTCATCACCCGTTTTGACCGGGATAATCCCGGTGGAATTCGCGCTTGGGTCGTGATCGGTATTCTCTTCGGCATCTTGACGATTAGTAAGCCGCCACTCTTGCTTTGTAGCCTGGTACCGCTGGGACTTAGCCTGCCAAATGCGCGGCTTGTTCGAGGCATTCCGTTTGCATGTAGTGTCGCGGCCTTTGAGATATGGAACCGGCTCGCGCTGAAACCTACAAAAATCGAGTTTACCGATCGGACTGGCGTATCCGATAGCGGTCAGATCGCGTGGATTCTAAGTCATCCTTTCGATCTCCCTGGGCTGGCTGTGCGGTCACTGCGCAGCAATCTTGGCCATACGATCCATGAGTTCTTTGGCGTCCTCGGTTGGTTGGATATTGTTCTCCCTCACGGATATTACCGTCTGATCTATCTCGCTGTAGTCCTAGCCGTTGCCGTTAGTTTGTTGCCTGGCTTGCGGGAGCGTGCGGCGCTTCAATCACTTACAAGTGTAAGCGTGACAATTCTCGCGATGTTGCTGGCTGTTGGAGCTGTGTATTTCTCGATCTACGTAATCTGGACGCCGGTGGGGGCACCGGTTGTCGATGGGATACAGGGGCGATATTTCCTGCCCATCGCGCCCTTTCTCGTCGTCGCTTTTCCTCGAGCAGCACGTGCGGGGCAGATAGGCGCATCCCGCCTGATGCATCAGGGCATTATGGCAGTGACGGCATTGTTTCTGGCCGCAGACACGCTGGCGCTGACCTGCGTTCTTGCCGCGCGATATTGGTGATACGCAGCGCGCATGACTAAGCCCGGCAATGGACCGGGCTTATTCGTGATACAGTTGTTTCAGGACAGGAAGGTCGCGAGCGCTGCCGGATAAAGCTGATGCTCCTGTTCGAGCACACGCTTTGCCAGGCTATCGGCAGTATCCCCAGACAGGACCGGAACTTCCGCCTGCTGAAGGATTGGGCCTTCGTCAACCCCATCCGTAACCAGATGAACGGTGCAGCCATGACGGGAATCGCCCGCTGCGAGTGCCCGTTCATGAGTGTCGAGGCCAGGGTAGAGGGGGAGGAGACTTGGATGGATATTGAGCATGTGACCACTCCAGCGCCCCACCAGATAGGGGGTCAGGACACGCATGTAGCCAGCAAGACAGACCACCTTCACGCCGGCCCTGGTCAGCGCCTCATCAATGGCCTTTTCATGTCCCTTGCGATCCTTCGGAAAAAGGCGGTGATCGATCGCCAATGTCGCCAGTCCCGCCTGACGCGCCGTTTCGAGCCCCGCTGCGTCGGGATTGTTGCTCAGCACCAGAGCGATGCGCGCCGGGTATTCTGACCGCGCGCATGCCTCGATCAGCGCGTTCATGTTGCTGCCGCGCCCACTGATGAGAACGGCAATAGGCGTTTTGTTCATAGGGCGAAATCGACCTTGCCATCCAGGGCATAGCGCGGACCATTGGCGGTGACATCACCGATCCGGTAACCTTTCTCGCCGCGCTCGGCGAGGAGCGCTAGGACCTTGTCGGGCTCTGGCGTGATCAGCACCATGCCGATGCCGCAATTGAAGACCTTGAGCATTTCGTCATGGGCGACATTGCCTGTCGTGGCAAGCCAGCGGAACACCGGCGGCACGGGCCATGTATCGGCTTCGATCTGTACGCCCAGACCCTCGGGCAGAACGCGGGGCAGGTTTCCGGGCAGGCCGCCTCCGGTGATATGGGCGCAGCCATGAAGCAGACCGGCATGATGCAGGGCCATGACCGTGCGGACATAGAGCGCCGTTGGGCGCAGCAGCGCCTCTGCCAGCGTGCTGCCTGGCTCGAACGGGGCTTCGCTG
>Ga0157365_10000628_pt1 | contig 15116 bp, 12 predicted proteins | sample AttsexASBM3_FD_111478 | JGI IMG/M metagenome (GOLD analysis project Ga0157365, IMG submission 111478) | Fungus gardens microbial communities from leaf cutter ant in Ribeirão Preto, State of São Paulo, Brazil - Atta sexdens ASBM3 | ecosystem: Host-associated > Fungi > Mycelium > Unclassified ... | reverse complement strand
ATTATATTTAATATAAAAAATATATACAAAAGTTTAAATAACATATCGAACTTAATGAAACTTTTTAGTTAAGTAGTATTTAAATACTAACTATAAGTTTTAAGATAGAATGTGATGAAACTAAAATAAAACAAAAAAATGTTAATTCAAAATTTAATTTTACAATCGTTTGCTTCACTTTCATTTATTGAGGTTAAATTATATTTTATTGTTTATTCAATTAGTATTGTAACCGTTGTTTTATTAGTTATTCATTATAGCGGGGTAGGTAAGAAAATTCTAGACAAAGCTGGTAAAGCTATTATTTATGGTGCAGCAGTCATTACTGGAGTAGATTCAGCTACTAACCTAATTGGAAAGTTTAATGGGAACAATGGAAATAATGGAAATGGAAATCAAGGAAACAATGGAAATAATGGGAATCAAGGTAATAATGGAAATAGCGGATAAGGTAACAGTGGATAAGGTAACAATGGAAAAACATCTTCTAATAGTAAATCTTAAATTATATTAAGTCATGAAGATAATGTTTATTAAGATATTAAATCAAATTTTTAAAGGAAAAATTAAAACTTTTAGAGAAATTTTAGATATTTCAGTAATAAGATATTGTTTTTTAGTACCGTTAATTTTAACTAAATTAGATATTAATACTAATCAAACGAATATTGATAATGATTTATATAGTTTAGCTGTATCATATTTTATTTTATCTTTAGGAGCTTTATTTGCGTTTACTAATGTTGTTGGTTATTTAAGTGTTATAGTATTAAGATATAAATATGACTTAGATAGCAAATTTCCAAAATTTAAAAAGATTTTTACCTATTTTGAAAAAAGCTCGTTAATTGTTATTATTATTGAAGCTATATTCTGCATCCTTATTCTTCTTTTCTTTATATTAGTAAATCTTGCTATAATTATAGCTTATAGAAGCTAATATAAGATTAAAACCCACTAATCATTTTTTTTAATTTGTTTAATTCTCTAAAGGTCCTTTAATCATTTTAATACTATGTTTATTATCTTTAAACCAGTATCCATAAATAGCTAATGATATACTTGGTAATGTTGCATATTTAGTAACATTAAGCTTATATTCATTGAAATAATTAAAGCTTACTTGATTCATGACATCCAATAATCCTAGTATATCCTTTTCTAAGTATTCTAAGCATTGTTCTTTAATGTTAAATATCTCAGGTAAATCATTATAAACCATTAATTTTAATTCATTCATTTTATGATCCTCTAAAAAATACTTAATATCAGGTTTAGGACCAATATAATTTAAGTTATCTTTATTTATGAACTTGTGTGGGAACAATCCTTTATTTATAGTACATCCATAGCTGATTAATATCTTTTCTAAAGAATTAGGAATAAGTTTAATACTATCCATTAATTTTATAGTTAAATTTCTCTCTTTATCATATATTTTTACAGATAGAATATCATTCTCTTGCCATTTAGCATTAAACTCATACCCGGCTTTAGCTAAACTTTTTAATATAAATACAGAATCAAATCTACCTAGATTATGAGCGTATAACGTATAATTATTTCTACCTTTAACATTCTCTGCTATATGATCAAATAAATCACCAAAAAGTTTTTGAATGATGTCATCACCAGTATTAAGCCCTGTCGCACTATCTATATAATATAACGCTTTATACCCAGTATTTAAAGCACAACCACCAGAATAAACAGATAATTCCCCTAAACCACCTCCTAATAAATCTGTACCACAACCAAGACTAAATGTTTCAAGATCTAATGTCCCTATTTTAGTATCGTGTTTTTTTTTATCTCTATTAGGCATCATCATATCAGGGAAATTATATAATCTTTCCCAATAAGCAACAGTACCATTTGTAATATGATATTTATATTCACCAATAGTTCTAATAAAACTATTCTCACTGATGAATTCATCTGTCCATTTAGGATAAGGATATTTACTACTATTCCAGTATTTTAAACTAATATTCCATGTCTCTGTATCAGCAACACAAACTATTCTTTTTTTACCTGGAACTAATTCAAATACAAAATATAAGGTATTATCATCCTTAAACATCTCCGCCCCCGCCTCAGACACTGTAATCATATTATCTTGAATACTATTTGTTGTTTTTGGTTTATAAACAGTAATATTACTACAATCCTTTTTTAACTTTTGAATAGAATCAAACATGTCATTGTCACTATTATTATATACATCTAATTGTGTAATACTACTTGGGAATTCATTAATATAATTTTGCATATTATTAATAGACATAAATTTCATGATTTTATCTATTTTACTTTTCTGATCTAACTTTAGATTAGCTTGTTCTTGTAATACTTGATTAATGATTTCATTTCTTTTTATAGGTTCAATTAGTTTATCATATTCGCTATCTGCTATCCATTCTCTCCAATGAACTTTAACAACACATCCATAATTCGCATTATCTATATTATATTCATTGTACACTTTATTCAATGCATTAAGTATGTTAAATGAAATTAATTTAACACTAGAACTACCTGTAATAACCATAGATTTCATTGGTGATATACCATTAACCACCCCATTATTAAGATAATGAATATTAATTAAGATAGAGTAAAGTTTATCATTTTCTAACACTACCATTAAATTATCCTCTAATCTTTGTATTAAAACTTCTTTACTTAATAATTCAAGAAGACTCCCTAATTCACAATGATTTTGTTTATATGATATAAACCCCGATTTCACATAATTTAAAACTTTTCTTCTCTCAGTTTCTATAGCTTTAATTTTTTTTATTGACTAATTTAGAAAGTTTAGCCTGACTAACAGTATTTTTCTTATTACTATAAGATTTAATATCAAATAATTTACCACCAGCGTCAGTATTACAATTATTATAAACTAATACTTGATCTATATCATCACCAGGATTATATGTATTAAAATTAGTATTATCGTCCAATTCTAAATAATTAGTAGTTGTTGTTGTTGTTGTTGTTGTTGTTGTTGTTGTTTTTGTTGTTATTGTTGTTGTTGTTTGAAAACTGGTAATTTCTCCACACAACACTTGTTCCGACGGCGTTGAAATATTTTTAGTAATAACTTCATTATTAATATCGTGACTATTTCCCTCAAAAGCCTTATTATCCATAGAAGTGTAATATCTAACAGACTTAAAGTTAATCATCCCTCTATAATAGTTAACAAGAATTCCTCCTCTATCACTATAAAGAGAGCTAAGATTATTAAATAATCTATTATAAATATTAAAGTTATTATTTTTCATCTGTAAGTCATCTTTTTTTGTTTTTTTGTTCAATTATCAATTATGATATGGGTTATTTTACTCTTTACAAAATAAGTCTACATCTATGTTGATGATTACATTTAATTTTATCTTTAGATTATTATTTACTGAATTTGAATTTATTCACATAGTCAATAGTATCAATAGAGGTAGAGTTATTTTTATCATTTTCATAATTCGATTAAATACAAGGTGGACTGTTTTATTAAAATATATTTGTTAGATTATGAACTTTTTATTTAATTTTATTAACTTTAAAGTTTTACAGAATAATAATAATAGTATTTTAAATTATAATAGGAAATCTATTTTGTTGAGTAGAATGATCCATAATAATAAGGATAATGTTATTAATAAAGATGGGAGATATATTAATTCTGATAATTTTATTGATGGAAATAAGTTGGAGAATATTATTGATAATTTAGATATTAATAAAGTAGTCAATAATAAAATAGATGATGTTGCTATTAAAGAAAAAAAGATTTTCATTAAAAATTTATTCGGTGGTTTAGGATATACTTCATATAAATATTTTATTAGTTTAGGTAATGTTGAGGTATTAGAGGAAAATGAAACATTATTAATAAATAATTTAAAACCGTTCATTGCTAGTTTAGAGGATAGTAAAACTTATACTGTTCTAAGTGTTATTAGATGGATCAATTATAAAGGGGAAAGTCAAGGTGTGTTTAACTCTTGGTACATCGTTTAAAATAACTAGTAGAAATTCAGTACGAATATTAGCAAGTAGACTACAATTAGATGTAAACTCAGCTTTATTTAAATACAATGTTGATTCAAGTGATTGTGAACTAGTTTTAATGTATAGAGAATGGTTAGATATATCGGAATTTAATAGTAAATTAGAAGATATAGCAGAAGTTATTGATAAAGATCTAAGCAATGAAGTTAATAGAAAAATTATATTAAATGATAATAGTATTAAAAAAAGAATTGATAACTTTATTAATAGCCAAATATAACAACGCATTAATGGATAATTATGGTAAGGAAATTAGAGATAATAACAAATTAATAGGATATAAATTATCTGATAATGAAGGTGCAGTAGTTAAAAGAATGACAGGTGAAAATGGATTAAGTGTTAATTTAGTAACTGTTAAAGAAATAATGAATGATAAGTTTAATCTTGATGATAGGGATTTAAATATTATTAAATGGACGGATACTCAAACTGAGGATGGATTTATTAGAGATATTAATAAAATTAAAATATATTTTAATAAGGAAAATAATATTTATAAAATTGAAGGTGAATATAATTACCCGGATTTCCCTATAAGTAACATTGATATGGAATATAATGATAAAATAGGATGCTTAGATTTTGAAACATACGGTGAAAATGGATTAGGTAATCAAAGTGTATATGCCGGTGGATGGACTGTAAATGATTTAATGGAAATGTTTTATATTAAACCGGAAGAGAGTTCATAAAATTTAGTTCAGAGATTAATAGAATCAATATTTAACCATCCAGAATTAGATAATGACACTTTCTTTGCGCATAATTTAGGTAGATTTGATTCTTTATTTTTAATTAAAGGTTTAGTATCAAATAAGGATATTTCAATTAAACCGGTATGGAAGGATAATAAAGTAATTTCAATTGTTATTAAACATGATAAGTTAAATAGAAAAATTAAAATATTAGATTCAATGAATTTTATTCCAGGAAGAAAAATTTTAATAAGCTTTAATTGTGAAATTAAAAAGAGTTACTTCCCATATTCTTCTGTAAATAAAAATAATTTATTTTATATAGGTAATAAACCAGATATTAAAAATTATGATAATATCTCAAAATATATTTATGATAAAATACCTATGAAATGGGATATTCAAAAAGAAACTCTACAATATCTGGAATCGGACCTAAAAGGACTATTAGAAGTCATGAATAAATTTTCAGTTAATATTTTTAATGAATATAATTTAAATATAACTAAATTCAAAACATTGCCTTCATTATCTTTAGGAATTTTGACATCTAATTTTTATGATGAAGTTAAGAATTTAAATATTAAAATGATTAAAGGTAAAGTTGAAGAAGATATTAGACAATCTTACTTTGGTGGTAATGTTGGTGTATTCGCCTTTGAAATAAAGAAAGGATTCTTGTACGATATAAATTCACAATATCCTAAAGCTATGTTAGAAGATATGCCTGTTGGTAACCCTATTTATACTACAGAAAAGAATTTAGATAATATATTTGGTTTCGTTTATGGAAAAGTGATAGCTCCTTCAGCTGAAGAATTAAAAATACCTTTTATTCAATTTAAAGATCCTAAAACAGGAATAGTTTCTTGTCCTAGAGGTGAATTCTATAGAATGATCTTTACAGAAGAAATAAAATATGCTATTAAACACGGATATAAATTTGAAATATTGTATGGATATCATTTTAAAAAAGGGGGATTATTCAAAGATTTCGTAAACATACATTATGAAAATAAGAAAAACGCCATTGACCCTATTAAAAAACAAATTTGTAAATTATTATTAAATTATCTATACGGTAAATTTGGTATGAGAGATATTGATAGTATCTTAAAAGTGGTTCCTCTTTCAAAGGCTAATATAATTAAAAATTTTATAATTATTCTATATTTGCTCATTTAACAGATGATAAAGTTTTAATAAGATATAGCAGTAGAATTAATGAAACACTTAGAAATTTATTTAAAATACAAGATGAGATATATAGGGTATATGAATATAAAATGAATGAAATCGGACTAGGTAAAAATAGAGGTGTTAATTCAGCTGTTCATATTGCTTCAGCTATTTCTAGTTATGCTAGAATGATTATCAATGATGATAAAAATATCCCAGATAACCCTTGTATCATGAGTGATACTGAAAGTGTAGTTTTACTAAATAAATTAGATGAGTCACTTATAGGAACTGAATTAGGACAAATGAAACTAGAATATGAAATTGTACACGGAATATTTATTAGAAAGAAATTATATGCAATTAAAACTAAAGATAATAATATAATTATCAAATCTAGTGGAATAAATAGTAAATCTCTACTATTCGATGATTTTATTGATATGTTAAATGGTAAAGAAGTAGAAACATTTAGAGTATCTTTTGTACCAGATTGGCAAAATTTGAACATTAAAATTACTAACAATAAGATAAAACTAAAAGGTTTAGAAAATTTAGCTATAAAATATATAGATGAACGACTAACTCCTAACTTAGTATTAACTAACACAAATAGTTGCAGTATTGGAGAAATGTCAACTCAAATATCACATCCAAAGAGGTATGCTATAATCAGTGCCTCTACTAAATATTACCCTGTGATCAATTATACCCCTAAAATTTATTTTATTATTACCTATAAAGGTAAATATAGATGTATAGTATTTTATACTAATTCTTACCCTGTGATCCGTGATAAAATTAAAATTTATTATATTATTAAATATAAAGGTAAAAATAGAAATATATATTTATATAAATTAATAAAAATTCTAATCTGATTAATATTACAAGCTTTGTCTAATATAGTATTAGAAATAAAAAAGATCCTAAAAAGAATTTATTTTCGTACTTAAAAACTTCTTAATTAGATATTAATTTGTTATTGGTAAATAAGCTAATTTTTTTTGTTTAAATTTTTTATTCTTATTGTTCTCAATAATTCTACTATATTTACCGCCCCCAAAAAAAAACAAAACAAAAAACAAAAACTTGGCCTTAATTGTACATTTATTTAGTTTAGTGTTAATTCATTATTTTAGTTGAGATAAAGATAAATTATCTATTTTAGAGGGGAATTTGGTTGGGGATTGGTTACTTTATAATAGGTATAGTTTATAGTGTTGTTTTTGATTTAGATTTTGATTTAGATTTAGTTTACATTAGATTAAATTAGTTTTGAGTAGATTTACGATTAGGAATTCTATTTAAGAAATGTTTAGTTTATATTCATAATTTATTAGAACTTCATTTAACTATTAGTATTTAATTAGTTATCTAATTACAGTTATATAATATTTATATATTAATTATATACAATTTATTTTATATTGTAAATAGATTTTGTTTTGTAATTATTATTACTAAAAGTAGTTAAGTAAATTAGTTTTTACACTAATAATAAATTCTTATTATCATAATTTTATTTTATAATATTTAGTTTAGTATGAAATATCTTTATCACACCATAAAGGTGCTTATAATAAAACTTTATTTTTGTTTTGTATTTTATTTTAGAGTATTGATTTTTTAGTTAAAATTAATTTATTTAACCTTTAATATTCTAATTTAAATATTTATAGTTATAGTTATAGTGTTTAGCTCTTGAACAACTTTAGTTACTAGAATATTGAATATTATTGAAAACCGTGTGATTCAAAAACAATAGGTAAACTAAAATTAGAAACAATCTCCCGACGAGCAATCTTTATATCCCCAAAAGTATACTATTTACAAACAGTAGAAGGTGACGAAATATATAAAGTTAAAGGATTAAATAAAAAATTCCACTAACAGAAAAAGATTTTACTCATCTATTAACTAAAACTAATACTATTATAAAATCACAAGAGAAATGGTATAAATCCATATCAAAAGGTATGATAGAAGTAAAAACACAATTGTATACTTTACAACAAACAGATAATAAACGAGAATGAATATATAATTCATGTAATCAATTAGTTGCGACAAAACCGTATAATATAAAAAATAATAAACTTATTTAACTTAGAAACATAATTATTAATAGTTAGAGAAGACTATATAAACCCCCTATACCTCGTCAAGCTGATATTCATTTGTCTCCTTTCGGGAATAAAAGATCGTAAACTTTTCCCCATAAGCAAAGCTTTGAAAACTTTTATCTTCGTTCCGTCTTGATAACACCCAGCAAGTGAATTCAAGTCCAAGGCAAGGAACCAGTGGCAGTAAGAGTAACTTTTAAGTAAGGTGAAATTACCTAAGAACTAAAATTTAAAGGAAAATAAAAAATGAAAAGACAACTTAAAACAATGAATTCCAAAGGATTACCATGCGATAAGGTTATGAATACGGAGGAAATCATCCACAAAATGATATCGCCAGGCAGGGTTAAAAGTCTGTCCATAAGCAAATGATGAAAAGTGAGTAAGTGTTTTTAGTTCCTTTACAGTAAAAAACTTACTCTCTTTTAAGACATTATTAATTAAGATCGGAAACGGAATGTAAAGCATATTAAAAAGAATTGAGTGAAAGCATCATTAAGCCACGAGGTCGTAACGATCCAAGAAACACAGACTATAACGAAGACTTTTGACTCCCTTGAAAGAGTTCTGATTCGTGAGAATCGGCCCAAAACCCCCTCTTCTCGACAAGGCATAAGATGGCCCTTACCCGGTCGGTTAGGCTAAGGGATACCTCCCTTCCGTCTAGTTCTCCAACGGTAATAAGACAGACCAATTAGATCTCCCTCAAGATCTAGCCTCCTTGGTTGTTAGGAAAGATAAATAAATATTAGAACCCAAGTAAAAAACAAAAATCAAACGGTTGGTTGATTGGAATTTAAAATTTGACGTAAAAAGGGGGTGGAAGCCCGTCCCATTGAAGACTAATAAATTATGAAATTTTTGGAAAAAGATAAATGAAACCTATGGAAGATAGATATAAACCGTTCCATCTTGAAAACTATTCAAGCTCTTCCCGAGATTAGTTGAAAATCAATAGAGAATTTAAAAGCATTCTTCAACTGTCCTCAGTTCGACAATATAAGAGATCTAGAAGAAAAGCGACAAAGGTACATAAAAGCCCTAACCCCAACAGAAAGAACTCATCGGCAGATACCAAACGTCCGAAGCTTTCGAGTAGTAGAACTATCTAACAACCACCCAGTTTTTAAAATTACGGAATAAAGAAACGAGAGTACGAACCCTTAACCGAACGAGATCATTATCATCAACGTCAAATGAACAAATACTTAAACCACCAATTTCGGCGATTAAACGAATGGTGGCGACAGGGAGAACATAAAATTTTATGGCGACTAGCCGACTGCCTCTTATCACGGTCCCCCGTATTTTTAACATTGATGATGCACGAAGTGAATCCCGGGTGGCATAAATAAATCCCTCTGCGAGATGTAATGCGATATATTCGACAATACTATAGTCTAGATTACACCAAATACACGTATAGAAGGCGAGAGATCCCAAAAGCCAATGGAGGAACAAGATCCCTAGGGATCCCCTCTATGGCCTGGCGATTATACCTACATGGATTAAATCACTTACTACTGATAGCAACCCGAGCCCATGAGAGTCCGAATCAACACGGTTTCATTCCCGGTCGAGGAACCTCCACAGCCTGGCAACAAATGCAATATGAAGTAATCCATCATCGCTACATATATGAGTTTGATTTAGAAAAGTATTTCGATCGAATCAACATCAACTACTTAGGTGACATTCTAACGCTAATAGGCCTACCCTCATATCTAGTATCTCTAATAACATCCCAATGTCGAACCTCCCCGAACAACAATAAACCAAAACACGGTTTTAACTGGCACACCGTGCGATAAAAACAAAAAATACACGACGAGGTCTAATACGAACGAGGATATCCGATAGAAGATGAAGAAGAATACAACTCCCACTATTGTCACAAACCCCTAGGTAAAGAACGATACGACTTCTACCACGGCGTAAGCCAAGGGTCCCCGATTTCACCCACTCTCGCGAACCTAGTAATCAACTATGTTCTCCTACGTCACACGAACGGAAGTGTAAAATACCTTCAATACGCAGACGATGTTCTACTATACAGCGACAGTCCCTTCGACCCCTCGTAAATATTAAATTCAATCCGAACAGCGGTCTTCGAGTTAACTGAACAAAAAGCGGTTGAGTACGGCGAGAAGAATTATACACCAGTCTAAATTTCCTAGGTCTACGGTATACCCCCTACTCACTTCTAACCACGGACGAACTAGTTTCCAGCCACACAGGCGACGAAATAAAGATAAATCCCGGAGAAGGAGTAATCTCGAACTCGACGCGAACCCCACGTCCCTTCACCTACTTAGAGGAAGGAATAATAAAGGAAGCGGTAGAGTACGTTAAAACCGGAAAACTAGAGTATAAGAAGCTAAAAGGCGAAAGATTTCTAGACTGATTTAAGACGAAATACAACGGCTTTGTAATGAGTCGTCTGTATAACGGACAATTCGATCTAAGCAACATCCAACAAGACTTCACCCTTCGATACAAAAACTGGAGCTGGTATGAAAGCAAAATAAACACGGAAAGACGGTTAAAAAACGAACCGACTCTAATAAACGGTCTACCCGAAGATCCACTTCTACAAATAGATACGTTTAACTCGTCAAGTTTTGCAAGTAAATTCCTTGTTATATTAATAAAAACTGAACTAAAGCGGGGAAGGATAAAGAGACGAGGTCTATTGTCCTTAACTCAACGGTTAACATCCTCCACCACGGTATGTGTAAAGACTCCGTCCTAATTAGTACCTAGGATCTGATCACTATCGTTACGCCTCGTAGAAGCTTTCGAGCACCGAGTAACTTTGAGTATGAAAGCTCGGTCCACCGGGAGAAAGGAAAGTTAGGAATGGTCTGACTCACTACATTCAGTTAACAAGTTTAACACTAACCAACCCCGATCTAGATGTACGATATTAATCAGAGATGAACGTATCAAGATTTGTCAAGATAAGCAGGTAAACATCGCATTAGACGTCCCTGAGGGCAAACACATTCGTGGATAATAAGTAAAAACTAGTAGCTAGCAACTACTTAAGTGGAACTACTAATACTTAACAGTTAGTACAACACTTAAGCCACTAGTAAATACCACCGCGTCGTTTCGATAAACTAACACTTTCCTGCAGTAGAGTAGGATGCAAAATCGCAAGAAATTACGATGATTTCCGAATACAGTATGAATAATAATGTAAGAAAACATTAAGCGGCAGAAGCAAAGTTTAGGATTTCCGTCACTGCTCCCAGGTACCCAGTCCTGTCGAGATATCTAAATTAACTAATAGAGGTCTCCCCGTCTAACAAACCCCCGGAGATTAGGGCTAGGGAAATAAAACTCCCGATGCAGAGTGAACGTCAAGCAACCTCGTGATTAAATACTAAGAGCTTAAAGACAGCCTTCCTTTAGTTGGGCTCCGCATAAATAATAAGCTACTAACTTCTCTACCTGTGCTCTACAGGTTTTGAGAAGCAAAACCGTATTCTCACATACTTAATTTAAGTTTAGTTGGTCTAAAAGAGAATTAGGATATCTAAAACTGAATTATTTTTTTTTGTTCCCTTCTTACTATAATTTATTTGCAAATCAATACTGTAAAGCTAAAAATGTTGCATAAATCTAGGGTGCAGGTAAAAACAAAAGTAAAGTAATTAGGAAAATCAAAAGTATGAAATAAGGTATAAATAGTCAAAATAAAAAATTATTTAGGTAAAATTTAATATATTAATAGTATATAAGAAAAATGAGAAACTTTTAATTATTAAATAATTGTAGCAATAGCAAAAATATTTTTAAATTAAATATACTTGTTAACCCAAAATTTGGCTGCCTTTAAACTTATTTAATAATATTATTAGTAAAAATAGACCTATACCTAAACTTATGAATATTTAGAAAAATCAGCAGAATAAACATCAACAAAATCTGAGGTATAGATATACCTAATCCACTATTTGATTGTCGACTTACCAAATAAAAACAACAAAAACAAAAAAGAAAGTTAAATTTATAGGATAAAATTTTTTGTGCAGCTGAGCAGCTGGCCTGGGGTGGTTGTGTTTTTTTAATCTTAGCTCAATAGTAGTATTAATGTTGGGGGATAACTTCATTTCATAAAATCCTAAAAAACTATAAGAAAAATAAAACAAAAAAAAATAGAAAATCTAATTTAATAAGTTCAATTAATTTAATTAGTCAAATTATAGCTGAAATAGTTTAAAAGGTTAAAACTTACCATTCATGACGGTAAAATAAAGGTTCAATTCCTTTTTTCAGCTTTATTATTATCATTTTTAAATAAACAAATAATTAATTAATAAGGTGTAGTTTTGCTGCAGCTGTTTGTTATATTTATAACCAAGAAATTTTTCTTGTCATTTTGCACCATGCCTAAACAAGGGATCAATAAATTGGTTTTGTTTGCTAAGGGAAGGTGTATAAGCCAAAAACAAACAAAAAAAAATTAAATTATATATAAAAGAGGTAGAATTAGTTTAATAGGTTAAAATGACGTTTTGTGGCAACGATGATCAGAGTTCGAGTCTCTGATTTTACCCTAAATATATACTTTACCTTTGATTAAATATCTAATAAAAGTATTAGAATTATTAGTTTCTAAGGCATGTTTAAGCTTATGGTTTACTTTTTCAATTAGGATATAAAAGATTTAAAGTATAAGAATCAGTTAATCATAATCAAAGAGCAAAACAAAACAAAAATTAATAAAAAGCGAAGTAGATAGAGGATCAAATTTTGGAGAGCTTTTAAATTTTCCTAGAGACCCTCTGCCGACGACTTTTTAATGACTTGATAGTATTCTAATTTCCAGAGTTTCGTTCACGACGTTAAATTTTACTTTTTTTGTTTTCAGTTCTTTGCTCAAGTAAAAAGGATTTTATTTTACACACTATTTTGTCTGTTTTGAGACACCTTTTGTAGATCTTAAAAATTTTAGTAGACTAGATTCTATAAGAAATTGTGGATATTTGGGTTATGTTTTATATATGGTACTGTTTTTATTACCCCTTGGTATTGATTAGGTAACAGCATTGAATATATTAGTTAAGTGGTTATTGTACAGTTAGTGAATAGTAAGATAATTTAGTAAATAAGGTTAGGTTTTATCTGTTATCTTTATTGTGGTTTAGTTTGTATAATTTGTTGCTTTTTATATCAACTACTATCCTATAGATTAATTGTAATATTGTTTCTTACTTAATTAATTCATCATTTTTATACTTTGAATATGTCAATTTTTCCTACCCTTTTTTTGTTTGTTTTTTTGTTGGTTTTTATTTTATTTTTTAATAGAGGGGGGGATATATTAAACCCATCCTATTTTTAATTTAAATTCACTTTTTGCTGACTTATAGATGAAAAATATTTTTAATTTTAATTTTAATTTATTTCTGGATAAAGTAAATCCTGGAAGAGGAGGATATCTTCTTTCTAATAAATATTTAAAGGAAAATCTTAGAGAGAAAATTATTTTTAATTATATTTACAAATACAAGATTGATAATAAATTGTATGGGACTTCTAGTTATAAATTGTATTCTTAGATAGTTAATAATTCTACAGAAAATGGAAATGGAAATGGAAATGGAAATGGAATTGGAATTGAAAATGGTAATGGTAATGGAATTGGAATTGGAAATAATAATAATAATAATTCTTTAATAAATAAGAAGAATAAGAATAAAAATAAGTTTTTTGATGTTAAAGATAAAAATGTCAAAATTACAGGTAATAAATTAAACAAAGCTGTTAATAATAAAATTAAATTAATTAATGTACAAAAGAAAAAAGTTTTAGCTTCTGTTACGGGGGGTATATATAGCGTGGTTATATTTTATTTTAAATACACATTTTTTTATCACTTATATGATGAACAAATTATATCAGAATAAAATGTTTCTTGACATCAGAAATAGTCATGGTAGAGGAGGTTTGATTATCTAAAAACGAACATTGGGTTAGTGTGTTTCATCTTAAATCTTTTTCTACTAAACCGGTTTTATTAAAGGAGATTAAAAACAATATTAGTAATAACACCGAGAGTAACAGTATTGAGATTAAGAATATATCTAAATTTATTAGAAATTATAATCTTATTGAAAAGGAGTATCTTATGAAATTCGATCATTATTTTTATAATTTAATTGTTTATTTAAGTGTGTTCAATAAATATATCAGTAGAAAAATGAAAAAGGATTTAATAAATGGGATTATTAATAATTTTGAAAGGATTGGTATTAATAAGATTGATATCGATTTAATCATTAATCATATTCACATATATATTGATAAAGAGATTTCTTTTGATGATGGGATGAGTAGTGGAGGTAATTTTTTTAATAAAAGAATTGAATTGTTTTTCTATAATATTAACGAATATGCAGTTAAGAGAAGAATAGACATTAATCATAACTCACTATAAAATTTATTAAATTTTTTTAAAAATACTTTAGATATTAATAGTACAGAAATGAATGATTCTATTTATGCTATTATGAGTGATGTTGAGAAGAAGTGTAAGTTATTTGGTAATGAGATATGATATAAATCGGTTGGAAGTAGGAAGAACATGGATAGACGAAAGGAATGAACTGATGCTGCATATGAAAAGGCTTTTAATGAAGAAATTAGTCAAGGTATCAAAGATGTCAATAATGTTCTTATTAAGTGGATAACTAATGAAAAAGATCTTAAAATTGAGGATATAGATAACATTAGTAAAATTGTTAAAAATAATTTATTTAGTTTAATTAATAACTTAGCTGAATTAGTATTCTCAACATTTAAAATAGATAGGGATAAGATATTAAAAATAAGTAAGGGGAGTGTTTTATCTAGAATATCTAAAATAGATAAAGAAAATATGAATACTTTTGTTAGTACCAGAGATATACAAAGTTATAATGAGATTATTAATCAAATTGAAAACACAGATAGTTTAGATCAGAGTCTAAACAAGATAAGTTCATTTAATACACCCTTAGTAAAGTTAATTAAAAATATTTTT
>Ga0157365_10000627_pt1 | contig 15127 bp, 16 predicted proteins | sample AttsexASBM3_FD_111478 | JGI IMG/M metagenome (GOLD analysis project Ga0157365, IMG submission 111478) | Fungus gardens microbial communities from leaf cutter ant in Ribeirão Preto, State of São Paulo, Brazil - Atta sexdens ASBM3 | ecosystem: Host-associated > Fungi > Mycelium > Unclassified ... | reverse complement strand
TGAATATAAGGGAAAATAATGCCTTTGTTATTTGGTGAGTTATCTGGCGCGCCATCATGGGTGCCTGCTGTATTGCTCGTCACGCTCTCGCTCGCCGTGGGTTTTTTAACGCGCTTTATCCTTCTCCGCTTCATTCGTTACTGGCAAAGCCGTGACCGTAAACTATTTAAATCCCTTGAAAAGCATCTGCGCGGCTCGATGTTTCTTTTTATTCCTTTACTGCTAATCAATCTGGGGATTAATTATGTCAACGTCCAGCCAGAATCCCTTAGCTTTATTATTACAACCGTTAATATATTCATCATTCTCTCTTTCTGTTCGATTTTAATTCGCTTTATTAATGTCGCGCAGGATATGCTTTTCATCCGCTATGACATTAATATTTCCAATAACCTGCGCGCGCGGAAAATACGCACGCAGATCATGTATGTTAAAAAGGTCGCTATCGTTGTCCTCGTTACGCTCTGTCTCTCCCTGATCCTTCTCAGTTTTCCTGGAGTGAGAAAATTCGGCACCACTATCCTGGCGGGCGCCGGGGTGGCCGGTATCATCATTGGTTTTGCGCTGCAAAAATCGCTGGTTAACCTGTTTGCCGGCATCCAGATCGCCTTTACCCAGCCGATAAAAATTGACGATGCTGTGGTAGTGGAAAAAGAGTGGGGCTGGATTGAGGAGATCAATCTGACGTATGTGGTGGTGCGTCTCTGGGATCTGCGCCGGCTGGTGTTGCCGATCACCTACTTTACCGAAAATCCGTTCCAGAACTGGACGCGTACGAATGCGCAAATTTTGGGCACTGTTTTTCTTTATCTCGACTATTCCATGCCGTTAGAGCCTCTGCGTCAGCATTTTGAAAAAATACTCAATGAAACCAAACTCTGGGATCGGGAAACGCAGGTGCTTCAGGTGACCGACACCACTGAAAAAACCATGACGATCAGATTGCTGATGACGGCGCAGAATTCTCCCACGGCTTTCGATTTACGCTGCTACGTGCGGGAAAAAATGATTGAGTTTGTTCAGCAAAATTATCCTCAGAGTCTGCCGCGTATCAGGGCGACGCTGACTGATACTGATGCCTGACAAGCGGACGCTCTCGCCTGATGCGGGTTTTGCGCCCGCTTCAGGCCGACATAATGCTGGCAATGCAATTTTCTGATACGGATACGTTCAGAGCAGGATGCGCTCACTGTAGCGAAGAAACTCATCAATACGATCCCGCTGCCGAATAAATTGAGTCTCTAACATCAACCAGTAACGAGCGCTGCATTGCTGACGACGAAAACCGCGTAATAACTGAAGCCCGGGAAAGGCCCCGCCGTGAAAACTCAGATCGGGATGGAAATCATCGCTGGCCCGATAACGGGCTCGATGCCATAACCCAACGGCTTGAGCCAGCGCAGAAGGTTGACAACTCTCTCTTCTAACCAGCGTCATCAGGGCGGCAATCCGCTCGTGCAACGGGCTCAATGAAAACGTCGGGTCAATTTCATTTTGCAGTTGTGTCAGCGCTTCGTCCATCAGCGTCAGATATTGCAGGGCATCCAGTGGCAGCGTCTCTTCAACCAGTAGCGACTCTAGCCAGTGCTGATGAATACGAAAATCCCGCCACAGGTGATTTTCATCGACCTTGTCTAAGGTGTCTTCCTCCGTGTGCCACCACCAGCCTCCCCCGCTACCCGGAGAGAGTGATTGCCGCTGCTCAGGCACCTCACGTAAGGAAAAATGAAGGGGAATACCTAACCCCCAGAAGGACTGATCTGCTCCTTTACCGAGGGGCGTTACGCGCTCTGCTGCTTCGCCAGTGGTAACAACAATGGCCTGATTGAGCCAGGCAACGGATTCTGCGCCGCTGGCATTAATCACTAATTTTGATCCGCCCATGCAGCCTGGTGAATCGACATTAATATGTGCAATACAGTTGTGCATGAGCTGTGAGCGGAAGCGATCGGCATACCATGTTGAGCCGCCGTAGCGGCCATTGGAATGGCCCGGCCAGAAAGCGATACGTAAACCCCGCTTTAATACCTGACCATGAAACAGCACAGCCAGGGCAAGGCAAAGGGCATTGCCCGTGGCATTGTCTGTCACGCCCTCGTGCCATGAGTCGTAATGGGATGAGAGCAGGACAAATTCATCACTGCTGCCGGACAGTTCGACGACCGGCAATGAGCAGGACGCGACATGTTCATCAAGAAGCGTGGTGATATGTGCCTGGAGTGGAGCCGCTGATAACTGCGCTCGCAGGCGGGAACCATCCTGCTGTTTAATGCTAATCACCGGAATAGCAGGGTAACGCTGCATATCATCAGGTACTGGCGTGCCCCAGACAGGCCCCACCGTTTCTTCATGGAGCGCCGATTCGGCTGAGCCCCAGATATGAATGAGCCCCAGGGCACCCGCGTGCATCAGGCGCTGCACGTACTCCTCAAAGCCCTGGTCGGCAAGCACCAGTTTACCGCGTACGCTCTCTGCCCAGGCAGCGAACGCATTTTCAGGAAGAAAATCCAGCGATCGTGCATCATAAAATAATTCGGCTTCTACCCCGTTGGGGCAACTGGCAGAAAACGAACGTGTTTTAGCGTCAATCCGCTGGCCCGCTACAGTCAATGAGGCATCCAGCGGATCGCTCAGCCAGAGGTTGCAAAAATTACGCCGAAAAGGGATGGCCCGCGCCCGTAGCTGTTCACAAAGCCAGTCAACACTTTGTTCCGCGTCTGCGCTACCTGATAGCCGATGCAGATGCTGAAACTGCGACAGCGTCTCATACATCAGCTTTTTCAGATCACTGATTAACACGAGCGGGCTCCATGCGCGTGACTTTCATCTCCAGATCGCCAAAATAATGTTGTTTCACTCTCTCCCAGGTGCCATCCGCCATGATTTTTGCCAGGCCTTCATTCAGTAATTTCTGCGTTTTTTCATCTCCTTTACGCACACCGTATGCAGAACCGATGCTAAACAGCTTATCGTCACGCACTTCCGGGCCTGTCAGCACGAAATCCTTGCCTTCAGGCTTGTTCAAAAAACCGTAGGTGACGGCGACACCCGGACTCAGCGCACCATCGAGTCGGCCTGCTGCCAAATCCTGATAGATGGAGTCCTGATCGGCATACATCACAATATCCACGCCTTTGGGCGCCCAGAACTGATTCACGTACATTTCCTGGATCGAGCCCTGCTGAACGGCGATATGTTTACCCTGCAGCGACACGGCATCAGGTTGTAAATTGCTGCCTTTGCGCGCCACCAGTTTAGTGGGGATATGATAAATAAAGTCACTGAAGTCGATAGACTTACGACGTTTTTCCGTCGCGCCAAGAGGAGAAATGAAATCGACTTTTTTGGCCATCAGAGAGGGAATTTCAGCATCGAAACTGCTGACAACATATTCGCAGGTAATATTTACCGCTTTGCAAACCGCATTGGTAATGTCTATTTCAAAACCGGTGGGCTTACCCGAGGTATCACGATACTGGAATGGCGGATAACTCAGATCGGCCGCGACGCGTAAAATGTTATTCGCTGCGAATAACGGACTGCTGAAGGCGAGGGTTAACGCTGCCATCATAGGTAGGGTTATTTTCATATTAATTCTCCTGCGAAACGGATGATTGCCAGGCGAGAAACTCATTGCGCACGTTCTTTAACGTATCAGCCTGCTGAAGGTCTAACGTGGTCATCGCCAGGGCGCGGGCCGCATTCAACATGGCTTCAATCCCACGGTCTGACGCCGCAGCGACCGCAAACTCAGGGGTATGAGGGATAACATCGCCAATGCGTAAATAAGGGTGGATCGCGGCGGTGAGCTGACTGACGTTGCCAATATCCGATGAGCCCACGCCGCCGCGTTCCGGCGCAGCCTCTGCTGCCAGACCGAGTTGCTTGAGATTGGCCTGAAACAGACCCGCCAGCGTCAGGTTGTTATTCCGCTCTGCGTAGGTTAGGCCCTCCTCGATTTCGAGGCGTGCTCCGCTCATCGCCGCTGCACCCTGCGCGGCGGCGAATACTTTGCTGCGCACGGTTTGCAACCCGCTCACGCTAGCGGCACGCATCAGGAATTTCGCTTCGGCATAAGCAGGAACAATATTGGTGGCGCTCCCACCGTGCGTGATGATGCCATGCACTCTCACATCATCGGTGAAGAACTGGCGCAAGGCGTTAATTCCGACAAATGTCTGAATAACCGCATCCAGCGCACTGATGCCCAGATGCGGCGCCGAGGCAGCATGTGACGCTTTGCCATAGAATTTGAACGTGGCATCGACACAGGCCAGCGCACCGCGGGTCATCATATTTTTTTCGCGTGGATGGAACATCATGACCGCGTCGATACCGGAAAACACGCCGTTATCAGCCATGATAATTTTTCCTCCGCCCTCTTCTTCCGCTGGCGTGCCGATCACTTCAAGCACGCCGGATTGCAGCGTGCCGCTGGTTGCCAGTGCAACAGCGGCAGCAACCGAAGCGGTGCCAATCAGGTTATGTCCGCAGGCATGGCCAAGTTCTGGCAGCGCATCGTATTCAGCCAGCAATGCCACATGCGGGCCAGGCTTCCCGCTGTCTAAGCGGGCGCGAAATGCCGTCTTAAGTCCGGCCACACCGCGGGTCACGGAAAATCCCGCGGCCTGCAGGGGAGCCTGTAACGCGGCGCTGGCATGATGCTCTTCGAAACTCAGTTCAGGCTGCGCATGAATATCGCGCGCCAGAGTGGCCATTTGCTGGCTAATCTCTTCGATCGCAAAAAGGATTTTATTTTTTTGTTCGAGCATGGTGCATATTTCCCTGGTGTTTCACTTTTGTGGTGCAATTAATCTGAATAACTACAGCGTGTTAGTCATTTATACTCTGCCTTTAAATAGATGCCCAATTGAGCTTTTTTATCTCTTGCACTGTTAAAGAAAAAAATATTTTATGGATGCACACAAGGGGAGCGGATAATGAACGAAAAAGACTGGCTGATTATTCATACTGTCTGGCAGCATCAGAATATTACGCGTGCCGCGCGGCAGCTCTATACCTCACAACCCGCGCTCAGTTATCGCCTGAAGCAAATTGAGCGCAAACTGGGTATCGCTTTGTTTGAAGAAAGCGGACGCCAGATGACATTCAGCGCGCAGGGCCGCTACCTGGCTCAGCATGCCGCCAGGGTTTTAAATGATTCCCTGCAGCTTAGGCAGACGCTACAAAGCCTGTCACAGCCGCGCCAGGGGGAGTTGCGTATTGGCGTCACCAGCAATTTTGCAGCCTATCGACTCCCCGATATTCTGGCGCGCTTCGCTGAGATACACAGCGGCATTCGCGTCAATCTGATAAGCGGTCTCAGCGAAGAGATGTATCAAAAACTGCAGCGCGAGGAGATTCAGGTTGCTCTGGTTAAAGATGACTATCACTGGCGTAACGGCAAACGACTGGTGGATGAGGATGATTACTGGCTAGTGAGCCAGCAGCCCCTGGATCTTCGCCTGCTACCTCAGTTACCGCAGATTCGTATTAATCATGGCGGGCATGTCACCCATCTGATTGAGCGCTGGTGGAATGCCAACTATTCTCTTTCACCGCGTGTAGCGATGCAGGTCGATAAACTTGAAGTGTGTCTGGCCATGGTTGAGCGTGGGCTGGGATATGCCATCGTATCAAGCTATCAACCTTTGGCGGAAGGCTTATGCCGCCAGCCAATCAGGGTCGCAGGAGAAGCGTTAAAAAGCAGGACATGGTTGCTTTATCATCATGCCAGCAGCGACGCATCGGTGATCCTGCCATTTGTAGAAATGTTTCCGGATCTCGGCGTGTCACAACATTAATCTGTCTGACCCGCATCTGGCATGCCAGAGCGAATCTCGTCGCTGCTGCGGATCTGGATAAGCTGGCCAGAGCATCTGAATGACCTACCCTTCGCTAGCTGGCTCACTCTCACAGCGTCCCTGATTAGCGTTCTCGCTTTTTTGTTCAATGCCGCCAGCGCTCCTGTGAACCCTTAAATCAATCATTCGCCTTCAAACACGTTTCCCCATCCTTCTCATCCCCCCTTTTACCCTTTTGCGGCAAGCCATCGGGAAACCCGTCAGCCGCGTTGACAGCTAACCAACCTACCAGTAGGATGGTTAGACAAGTTAAATATGTGTTAACGCCGATTTCAAATAACATGCCGAGCAGGAGAGTAAAATGTCACTCAACATCAAGCCGTTGCAAAGTCTGCCTTCACAATACTGGCTGAAAAAATATTACTATTTACGCGCTGCGTTTTCACTAATATGGGTTGCTGCTGCGTTTATCGTCGGTCAGCACGCCAGCTATATTGGCGCTCTGCTGCTTATTATCTATCCTGCGTGGGATGCGCTGGCAAATTATATTGACGCCACCCAAAGCGGCGGCTTCGGAAAAAACCGCATGCAGACCGCCAATATTCTTATTAGTGCGCTGACTACGCTGGCGGTGATATTCGCCACCAGAGAGAGCATGAATGCGGTCATCGCGGTGTTTGGCGCATGGGCGATTTTATCCGGGCTGTTACAGCTTGGCGCCGCTGTGCTGCGATGGAAACATAACAATGCCCAGTGGAGTATGGCACTGAGCGGGGCGCAGTCCGCCCTGGCGGGTGCGTTTTTTATCTTTCAGGCTCAAGGGGTTGTGCCGCCCTCTATTATCAATATTGCAGGCTATGCCGCTTTTGGCGCCTTCTATTTTCTTATTTCAGCACTGTCGCTTAGCGTGATTATTCGCAGAAGCAGGCAGGTTAGCGCCTCTTAATAACAGGCTGCTTTTATTACGGCATCTCGCCTTTAAATAACAAACCTGAAGTGAAAAATGAAAATACACCCACTGTTCACCAAAAGAACACTGCCGCTTCTTGCGCTTACGGGCATTATCCCTCTGGCGATCACCTTATTATTTCTCTGGGCGGGCGGCTGGCTGACACCTGCGCGTCTGACCTCCGATAAACTGGTCACGGTATTAGAAAAATCATCGGGCGTACACCCGACCTATCGCCGCAACCACGCTAAAGGCATATGCATACTCGGCCGTTTTATTTCTAATGGCAACGCCAGCGGTTTATCGCGCGCGGCGCTGTTCGCCAAAGGCGAAACAGCCGTGACGGGACGTTTCGCCATCGCAGGCGGCAATCCGCATGCGCCAGATTATGCGGTGCCGGTACGCAGCATGGCTCTGCTTTTTCAGCAGGCGAATGGCGAGCAGTGGCGCACGGGGATGAATGCCATGCCCTTCTTTCCCGTCTCTTCGGTCGAGGCGTTTTACCAGCTGCAAACGGCTACGCTGCCAGAGAGTCAAACCGGAAAAGCCAGTCCGCAGAAGCTCACCGCATTCATCGCCAGCCACCCGGAAGTCAAACCCTTTTTTGCATGGGCAAAGCAGTATAAGCCCTCCTCCAGCTGGGCCAGCGATCGCTTTAACAGCCTCAACGCCTTCCGGCTGGTTGATCAGGCGGGCCAGTCACATCTGGTTCGCTGGAGCATGGTCCCGACGATTGCAGAGGAGCCAGTCAGCGAGGCCAGTCAACACGACGCTGATTTTCTGCAAAAAGATATTTTACAGCGACTCGATCGCGGTCCGCTCAGCTGGGATCTGGTGATCACGCTGGCGCAGGCGGGCGACAAAAGCAATGATGCCGCTGCCGCCTGGCCAGCCGATCGTCAAACCATCAATGCTGGTACGCTGGTGATCAACCGGGCCACGCCCCAGCAGCAGGGACCGTGCAATGACATCAATTTTGATCCGTTGATTTTGCCCGACGGCATCGCCGCCTCTGACGATCCGTTATTGAATGCGCGTTCATCAGCCTATGCCAAATCGTACAATTTACGCACGCGTGAACAGGCAGGAGCAAAATTATGAAGCACGCTGACTATTTTCACCCGGCGCTGCGCTTGCTGCACTGGCTGATGGCCGCAGCGATTTTCACCATGCTGTTTATCGGCGTGGCGATGGTCGCCAGCGTCTCCTCTCTGCATAGCTTGCTGCTGGCGATACATAAACCGCTGGGCGTGATGATTCTGGTTTTAGTTGTGGTGCGCCTGTGGCTGCGTTTTGCCACCGCGACGCCCGCCCTGCCCGCGTCGTTACCCGCATGGCAGCGCGGCGCGGCGCACCTTTCCCACTGGATCCTCTACCTGCTGCTGCTGACGCAGCCGCTGATCGGCTGGGCGATGCTTTCTGCTGCCGGTTATCCTGTTACGCTGGGCGGCGGTGTTGTTCTGCCGCCTCTTCTGCCCGTCACTAACGACGGGTATGCACTACTGCGTCCTCTTCATAGCTGGGTGGCGCTCGCGCTATTCGCGACGGTGATGCTGCATCTGGCGGCCGCGCTGCTGCACGCTTTTATCCTGCGGGATGGCGTGTTTCGCACTATGACCGGCATGCGACGCCGTGACTAGCCTGCCGTTAAGGGAGAAAAATAGTGACCGTTATCCGTTTTCCTGACAGCAAAACAGCGCGTCCGCCTGAAGGCGCAGAGCAAACTATTCAGGCAGAGAGAGAGGATTATCTGCCGGTCAGTCGGGGTGACAATCAGGCAGTACGCCATTTCGCGCTGACCCTTGCCGAAAAGCTGTTAAAGGACCAGGAGCTCAACCACGTCGCGCCGATGCTGGTAGACAGAGTGGTCAGAATGCTGGTGAATGAATCGCGGGAAGTGCTGGAGAAAAACTAGCAGGTCAACGCTCGCAGGAGGTGGCAAAAACCCTCTGCGAGCGATGAACGCGCGTTGATCAGGAACCGAGCGCCCGCTCGACCGCCGCCTCGCAGTGGATCAGCGTGGTGTCGAAAACGGGAAAGGAGACATTCTCCTGATTAAGCAACATGCCGACTTCCGTGCAGCCGAGGATCACACAATCGGCGCCCTTCTGCGCTAATCGTTGCGCGATGCCTTCATACACCGCGCGGCTGGCGGAGGTCGCGATATCCTTGCAGAGTTCCTCATAAATAATGCGATGCACTTCCGCTCTGTCGGCAGCCTCAGGAACCACAGGCTGAAGTGAGGCCGCCCGCAGTCGGTCGAGGTAAAAAGGCTGCTCCATGGTAAAGGCGGTGGCCATCAAACCCGGCGCGCGCAGGCCCGCCTGACGAATTCGCTCGGCCGTGGCGTCCGCGATATGCAACAGCGGAATGCTGACGCCGTCCATCATCTGCCCGGCCAGCTTGTGCATGGTGTTGGTCGCCAGCACGATAAAATCAGCACCCCCACGCTCCAGCGCCTTTGCTTCAGCATTTAAGATGGCACCCGCCTCGTCCCACTGGCCGCTGGCCTGTAGCTGCTCAATGGTGGCGAAATCAAGAGAACGAATCAGCAACTCGGGCGAATGCAGTCCCCCCAGGCGCTGACGAACCAGCTCACACATCTTGCGGTAATAGATCTGGGTGGAAGCCGCTGACATACCGCCCAATATTCCAATGGTTTGCATGCTATTTTCACTCCGTTCAGAGGCTGGCAGAAAAGGCGGCAACGCCTTTTATCGTGCGGGTCAGGCCGTTGCGACAATACGGTTTAACACCGGCTGCAGGATTTGATGAAACAGCCCGGCGCGGTTAAACGCGCGCGCTGAAAGCATGGCGCCGTGCACCGTTGCCATCAGCGCCTTCGCTTCGACGTCTGGCGCATCCTGTAGCTGGAAGGTGCCCTGGCTTTGCCCTTTCTCCAGCAGCGAGGTCAGCCAGCCGGAAAGATCGCGGAAATGACCCGAGACTTCGGCTGCGATCTCCTCAGGCAGCGTGGGTAATTCAGCCGCCAGCATGGCGCACAGACAGAATGAAGAAGAGCCATCCTTAATGCACTGCGACCAGTAACCGATATAGGCGTTAAGTTCAGCCAGCGGGTCATTGAGCTGACGATCGAGCGCTGCCATTCCGGCGCGCGCCTCCTCACAATATTGCGCCACGACGGTGCGCACCAGATCTACCTTACTGGGAAAATGGTGATGGATACTGGCTTTGCGGATCTGCACCCGTTCGGCAATATCGGCATAGCTAAAGCTTTTATAGCCGCCAGCGATTAGCATGCGACGAGCATGGAGAGCGATTTCATTCGCTTTTGGTGAAAGTTCGGTCATAAAGCGTCTCAGCGTAGCGATACAGGCGCAGGCAGGATGCCTGCATCCGAGAGTGATACTACCTGAGTCAACCTACCTATAGGTAGCCTGCCTGTCAAGGCGTCGCTTGCGCAGCGCAGCCAGCGCAGGCTACCCACCATGATCAGGAGAGGATCGGTTAGCGCATACCGCCAGAAGCCAGCACGATCTCGCCCGTTATCCATCCCGCGTCGTCCGAGGCGAGGAAGGCGACAATCGGCGCAACATCCTGCACCTGCCCGATGCGGCCGAGCGGCGTCTGCGCTTCGTTCCAGCGCTGGAAGTCCGAGCCCATCGCGCCGGCGCTATGGCTGCCTTCCGTTTCAATCAGGCCTGGATTGACCGCATTGACGCGGATGCCGCGCGGGGCGAGCTCACGCGCCAGCACGCCGGTAATGGCATCCATCGCACCTTTGGTGCCGCTGTAGATAGCGCTCTCGGGAATAAAAACACGCGTCACGAAAGAGCTGATGTTAATGATGCTGCCGCCCTTTGTCAGATGCGGCGTCGCGACCCCAGCAACCAGTAGCGGCCCCAGGACATTGATGTCGAACTGCTGGCGATAGCGCGCTTCGGTGGTCTCTTCAATGCGGGCGAACTGATAGATGCCGGCGTTGTTGACCACAATGTCCAGCCGTCCAAAGTTCTCAAGCGCGGCATTGACCAGCGCCTCTACCTCGCGCCTGTCGGTGACGTCCGCCGCGACCGCCACGGCCTGTCCACCCGCGGCGATGATATCGTTCACCACCCTTTCTGCGCTGCTTTTGCCTGAAGCGTAGTTGACCACAACCCTGGCGCCCTCGCCCGCCAGCTGACGCGCAATGCCTGCGCCGATGCCCTTAGAGGCGCCCGTGACGAGTGCGACCTTACCTTCTAACTTTTTCATCTCTTTGACTCCCGCTGTGCCGGTTGGATTAAAGAGAACAGGTTGAGGCTTACAACATTGTTTAGGAACTGACACTTTTGTATATTTGATGTTCATTTTTGAACGGTGCATAGAAGATGGAATGGAGTGACGTTCGGATCTTTCTTGCGGTTATCCGCAAAGGTTCTTTTGGCGAAGCCGCGCGCACGCTTGGCGTGAGCCATCCCACGGTGGGGCGTCGGATCAAGGCGCTGGAGAACGAGGCGCAGCAGGCGCTATTCCGCAGAACGCGCGACGGGCTGGTGCTGACGGACGCCGGAGACGCCATACTGAACCTCGCCGAATCGATGGAAAATTCCGCGCTGGCGCTGGAGAGGCGACTGGCGGGCAATCACGATCGTCTCGAGGGTATATTGCGTATCTCTTCTGCGGAGTGGTTTGCGACCACCGTGCTGGCGCCTGTGCTGAGCGAGTTGACGCGCCGCCATCCCGCCATCGTACCGGAAGTGATCGCCAGCTATCGCCTGCTCAGCCTGTCGCGTCGTGACGCCGATGTCGCTTTTCGCATCGTTCCCTTTACCGAACCGGATATCGTCCAGCGTCGTCTGATGAGCATTGCCTACGGGCTTTATGGCACTTCTGCAACCGCGCAGGCGATGCAGAACGATCCCGCCTCCGTCGGCCTTATCCTGATGAATACTGCGCAGTCCCACTTTCCTGACGTCGCCTGGCTGCTTGATCGATTCCCTCAGTCACCGCGCGTTTTCACCAGCACCAGCCGAGCGGTGCAGGCGCAGATGTGCCTGCGCGGCATGGGCGTTGCGGTGCTGCCCCAGCCGCTTGGCGATACGCTGCCCGGATTGCAACGTATCCAGACGGCGGAGCCGCCGCCATCCCGCGATATCTGGGTGGGATACCATCAGGATCTGCGGCATATGGATCGCCTGCGCGCCATGCTGGATATCGCCGATACGCTTCTGGTAGATCCGGTGACGAGAACGCAATGATAGCGGCGGAGCCAGCAGCCGGTCAGGCTGGCGGCAGAGCAGTCTCATGCAGATGCCGCCAGATCGCCTGAGCATGGTGATCCCGTTCAAACACCACGGTGGAAAAACGGCGCGTTGCCGCCTGTCCGGGCTGTTGCTGTAACTCTTTATATACCACCGTCGCCCCGGTCTCGTTTTCAGCAATGATCTGCATCTCGTCAATGTCGATAGTCAGACCCGGACGGGCGCCGCGCTGCGTGCGGAAAAACGCGCTTAAGGCGGTAAAATTGAGCAGAAGACCGCCCGGCGTCACCATTGAGTATGCCGGGCTAAACCGTGACAGTAAGCTTTCGCACACCTCATCAGGGGCATCTGCCTCCCCTAACCAGCGGCGAATTAATGCGTGGGCATCCACGACTTCTCTGAAATAACAATTCATTGCGACTCCTGATTAACGGCAGGTATGACGTGGTGACTGGCGAGGCGAAAGCAGCACAACAAGGGAATAACGGCGCTGCATGCTGCTATCACAAAGCAAAGGCGACAGGCCTGTTGCGTCGGTAGCCCGGTGTTGGCGATCAGATTAAACAGCAGATTGATCAGCGTAACGCCCAGGCAGAAACTGAGCTGGCGATTGATATTCCACAGCGCGCTGGCATCAGCAAGTTCATCCTCCGCGATCTGAAGAAAGGCGGCGCTTTGCGCTGTGCTGCTGCATAAGCTGCCGCCAAACCCCATCAGCGCAAAGGCAAACACGCAGACTATCGTATCCGCTGCGTGGCCGGTCAGCGCCAGCGCGCCCGTGCCGGCGGCCTGAACCAGACAACCCGCGATAAACAGCGGGCGCGGCCCCCAGCGGTTAAACTTTTTGCCTGTCAGACCGATTGCGGCAAAAGCAGCCAGCGACCAGGGCAGCATCATCGCGCCGACAACCCTGGCAGGCATGCCAAGCTGATTCTGCAGGTAGAGCATGGCGAGCATATTCACGCCGATAAAGACGCCCGGTACAGACTGATAAATCAGCATGGCGGTATGCAGAAGCGGATCCTTAATCAGACGCAGATTAAGCAGCGGCGTGCTTTGTTTCAGGGCGTGCCAGACGTAGCCCGCCAGGCCCATCACGCCGGTTAACAGCAGCATCGCGCCCTGATTGAGATAGTGAGGCTCCCCCAGCCCGGTCAGCCCGAGAAGGATCAGGGTTAACGCCGCGCAGCCGCTCATCAACCCCACCATATCCAACCGTTCGCGCGAAGGGCCGCGCGCATCCTCTTTCAGCCAGAGCCCGGCCAGGAGAAGCGCGAGCGCGGCCAGCGGCAGGCTGGCCAGAAATACCCATCGCCAGCTGAGGCAGTCGACCAGCACGCCGCCGATAGCCGGCGACAGCGCAGGCGCCAGCAGGGCGATCAGCATCACCACAGAGGAGAGCTTTGCGCGTTCATGGCTTTGATAGAGCGCATAGGTCATTGTCTGGCCAATGGGGATCAAGAGTCCGCCGCCGATGCCCTGCACCCAGCGCCAGGCAATCAGCTCGGCAACAGATAAAGAGGCCGCTACACCGACGGTGCCGACCATGAAAAGCAGCAGAGAAAACATGAAAAGGCGTTTTGCGCCAGCTCGTCTCGCCAGCCAGCGGCTAAGAGGAATAACCAGCGTGAGGCCCAGAATGTAGCCGTTACTTATCCATGCCAGCTCACTCACCGAGGCGGCTAAACGTCGCGAAATAGCTGGATAAGCGACGCTGGCGATAAACATATTGACTAAATCAAGGAAAAAACCCAGCAAATAGACGCTGGCAACGCGCACTCGATAGCTCATTTTAGTCTCGGAAAGATCGGCACAAGGGGCGCAGTATAGGCATCGCGAGGAGCGGGATAAATTCACGCGCGGCGGTTACACTGTCAAAAATTTTTTGACAATCAATTCTTCAACAGGAGTGAGAATGATTGACTTGCAGCGCGCCAGGATCTTTGTCGCCGTGGTTGAGGTAGGAAGTTTTACCGGCGCGGCGCACACGCTCGGCCTGACCAAAGCCGTGGTGAGCGCTAACGTTAAACTGCTGGAAAAAGAGTTAGGCGTCTCATTACTGAACAGAAGCACCAGGCGCGTCTCCGCCACGCAGACCGGCGAAAGGTTTTACCAGCATGCTTTGCGGCTGCTGCAGGAGGCGGAATATGTTCTGGACGACGTACGCAGCGCTCACTCAGGCTTAAGCGGGTCGCTGAGAATCACCACCACGCCGGAGTATGGCGTGCGCGTCATCGTTCCGGCGCTGGCGGCATTCAGCGCCAGACATCCGCAGCTGCGCATCCAGCATGTTTCATCATCGATGAATGACGATCTTATTTCTGGCCGTTTCGATGTTGCTATACGGCTTGGGCAACTTGCCGATTCCAGCCATCACGCCCGGCTTATCGATCGGTTTGCTATTGTGCCGGTGGTGTCGCCTGACTACCTGACGACTCTGGGTTCGCAGCCGGTTAGCAAACTGGCGCAGCTTGCCGAGGCAAAATGGATCGCCCACAGCCGTTTATCGACGCCGCTAAGCTGGCAGGTCACCACGCCTACGGGAGAGAGTCTGTTTTTCAGCGCGCATCACCCCGCCGCCATCGTGGCGGACAGCGCCGCTTCCCTGCTCGCCTTTGCCCTGGCAGGCGCGGGCGTCGCGCTTTTACCGGCCTGGCTGGTGAAAGAGGAGATAGCCAGCGGGGATTTAATCCATCTGCTGCCCGATCACCACTTTCCCCGCCAGGGGATCTACGCGCTATACCCCAACACGCGCCATGTGCCAGAGAAGGTGCGCGCCTTTATCGATTTCCTGCAGGGCCGCATAGAGGACGCGCAGCAGCATAGCCCTGTTACGCAGACATCCCGCCATCAATGACCAGTTCGGCGCCGCTCACGTAGACGCTTTCGTCTGAGGCCAGGTACAAGGCCGCCGCCGCCACCTCGTCGGGATCCCCCAGACGTCCGGCCGGTATCTGCGCGCTCAGCGTCTGCCTGACGTCGTCGCTGACCTGATCGAACATTGGCGTATCGGTGGGCCCAGGACTGAGGGTATTGACCCTGATGCCACGCGGCGCCAGCTCGGCGCTCCAGCTGCGGGCATACGAACGCACCGCGGCCTTGCTGGCGGAATAGGCGCCATAGCCGGGATTGGCCATTCCGCCCGCAATCGAGCCGATCAGCACAATGGC
>Ga0157365_10000624_pt1 | contig 15167 bp, 15 predicted proteins | sample AttsexASBM3_FD_111478 | JGI IMG/M metagenome (GOLD analysis project Ga0157365, IMG submission 111478) | Fungus gardens microbial communities from leaf cutter ant in Ribeirão Preto, State of São Paulo, Brazil - Atta sexdens ASBM3 | ecosystem: Host-associated > Fungi > Mycelium > Unclassified ... | reverse complement strand
GCGCGCGGGAATTGGGGTTCGTACCCTGAAAGATGTCCTGCACGGCAAGCGTTGCCCGATCGACCAGCGCCTGCTGCTTCGATGCGGCCATGGCGGGAAGGGCGGTCAGGCCCGATGCCAGAAGTACCGTCGAGGCGACGAGTCGGCGGGGGAAAGAAACCATGAGTATCTGGGCCTCGTATCTGGATCCGTCAGGGAAAACCTAGCCGTGACGGGTAATTATGGCGTGAGAATGGTGGGGCAGGGTGGCCCTTAACGCGCGATGCGTAAAGAGCCGCGGCGCGGCGTCCCGGGATCATCCAAGGCGAAACATTCCCCCCAATGGGGCTGTGTTGCTCAGAGCAGTTCCATGCCCGCCGCATGGGCGATGGGCTCGGCTACGCCGGGCGCGGCCGCGAGAATGGAGATACATCCTGTCATCCCGCCATCGCGCAGGAAAGGCGAGACCCGGGCCCCGCTCTCATGCAGCAATACGAGCGCTGCCGCCACGTCCCAGAGATTGATGGCGATTTCGAGATAGCCATCGCAGCGTCCCGAGGCGACATCGGCCAGAGCCAGGGCTCCACAGGCACCCGTGCGGGGGGCGATACCGAGCTCCAGAAAGGCCTTGGAGCGATTGGCATAGGTTTCGGGCGAAACCTTTGCGCTCCACCCCATTTCCACCATGGCGCTTCTGGTGTCGTCCACGGGTGAGGCTTTGAGCGCCCGACCGTTCATCCACGCGCCCACACCGCGCTGCGCCGTGTAGATTTCTCCCAGAGCCGGGGCATTGATCACACCCGCCACCGGGATGTCGCCCTGCATCAGACCAAGCGAGACGCACCAGCGTTCACGACCACGAGCATAATTGGAGGTGCCGTCGATCGGATCGATCACCCAGGTCAGGCCCCCCTGTCTCTGGCGACCGCCTTCCTCGCCCATGAACCCATCCTCAGGGAAAAGGGTTTCGAGGCGTTTTGAAACCAGTGCCTCCACCGCCATGTCGGCTTCGGTCACGTAATCCTGCAGGCCCTTGGTCGTGCCGACCGGACCTCCCGGTGGCGGCCTCATTGCCATGGCCAGAGCAGCGGCATCGGCCACGACGGCGCGCGCCACTTCCAGACGTTGGGCAATCAGGCGTTGATCGGTCATGCAGGAACTCCTTAGTCAACACGTCTCGCCGCGCGAAGAGAGGCCGTCATGGCGGGATCTTCAAGGGCCATGAGGCGCAAGGCGGCGCCATGGCCGAAAAGCTGCATCAGCGTCTTTCGGCGGGCGGCCGCCAGCTTGATGAGCGGCGCATCGCGTATCATCGCACATTCCGGCAGGATGGTTGAGGGGCTTTCCGGCAGATGGGCGATGAAGAGTCCGACATCTTCCGGGATCAGCTCACGGGGGAAATTCTGGTCCACGGCAAAATAAAGCCTGTCACACCAGGCACGATATTCCGGCCATTTCCTGTCACTCAGGTAGTCGCGCGGGCCAGACTTGATCTCGATGCAGTGCAGTTCCCCGCTCTGGGTGAGGGCCATGACATCGGCACGTCTGCCTGCTGCGGGAAGGGAGAATTCATTCACACAAGCCCAGCGCATGGTCCGGCAAAGGCCAAGCACGGCTCGTCTGATCGCGAACTGGGTTTCTGGCAGGGAAAGCGCGGGGGAATTGGCTTCCGCTGCGTCCCCCGCCCTAGCGCTGTCTGCGGCAAAAGCATGTGTGGGGCGATCGGGAGGTTGCATCTTCTGCGCGTGCCTTTATCCAACGAAGACATGACCGGGTTGGGAGAGAAACTTGCTGGATAAACGTGACAGAGCTGATCAGGTTACTTCCGTTTCCCGCTGGTTGCAGCGCGAGAGGGCGCTGAGCTGCGCCCTTCTGGGGGTGATCGTCTTTGTGCTGGGTTATCTCTGCGGGCATCTGGACGAGCGTCTGCACTTCGCCCTGGATGTGGTCGCGCTCGGTGCATTTGCTGCGGCGGCCTTTCTTGAGCGACAGGCCGCTCCCAGAATGGTCTGGATATTGCTTCTCGTCGCTTGCGTCATTTTTGCCCAGATGGATTTCCGGCTTTCCAGCGCGCTTTCGCAGCCTCGCTCAGAGGGCGCTTTCGAGGCGCGCTAGGATTTCCCTACCCCGTCGGTCGAAGGATGCGGCGTCAAAGCGTGAGAGAACACGTTCACGCCCCGTCGCTCCCATGGCAGAAAGGCGTGCGGGCGCACGCAGGAGTTCGGCCATGGCAAGAGCAAGGGAGTCGGGATCATTTGGCGGGACGATGCGGCCACAGGATTCTGTGATCGTATGGGGCAGTTCACCCGCCTCCGATGCGATGACCGGTACGCCGCAAAGCAGCGCTTCATGGGCGGCGAGGCACAGCCCCTCCCATTGGGATGGCTGGACGTAGATCTGCAGGCTTGAGAGAAATTCCTTGGGGTCGGCATTATAGCCATCGAGGATCACGGGCAGACGATCACGCGCAATCAGCTCTGCCAGCCGGTCGCGTTCCTCACCCTCGCCAGCGATATGCACTTCGAACTCCGGCAGCCCCTCTATCTTGCGAAGCAACCGTGCGGCCGCGCAGAGCACGTCATAGCCCTTGACCGGATGCAGGCGTCCGAGACTACCTATTCTAATCGGGCCGTCCTCCGACCACGGGACCGCTATCGGGAAATCGTGGCTCGCGCGAAATATCGGCCAGCAGGTAAGCTTGCTCGGGGGAAGTCCCAGCTTGCGCTCGGTTTCCAGTTCCACGCAGGTCGAGTCAGCAATCCAAAGTCTCGAGAGCCCGCGCATCAGGCGCAGCAGTCGGGCATTGGCAGGTTTGAGCCGCGCAGAGTGCTGCCAACTCACCACGGGCAGGCGGCGGCGCAATCCGACCAGCTGACCCAGAAGCGTTGCACGCGTCAGGGAAGTCCAGATCAGGTCAGGCTTCTGCTCGCCGATTTCACGGTTTAGCCAGAGCAGAGCGGCAAGGTGGTCCTTGCGACCGCCTTCGCGCACATGAACGGTCAAGCCCGCCTGAAGCATGGGCTTGATGGCGCGCCCGTCGCGCCTGGTCAGCGCGAGAACGATCACTTCATGACCGTTTTCACGCATGACCTGCGTAATCGCAGGAACCGGCAGGGCTGCGCCGCCGCCCTCCACGGAGTTGATGACGTAGGCGATCTTCATGCGCGCTTGGACAGACGGGTTTCGACGAGGTCGAGATCGAGGGGCTTGTCGACATCCACGGCAGCCCAACCATCATCGATCGGGATCAGGGCCACATGCGCGCCTGTGATCCGGTGCACGCGCCCCGTGAGCTGGGTGCTTTTCAAACGACGGAACACAGCGCGCAGGAGCGTCATGAGACCCAGGGTCCGGGCCATTTTGAGCGGATGCTTGCGGTCGCGCTCAAGCGACTGCCAGAGTGTGATCACGGCACGCGCCCTCGCGTTCCGGAGCAGGAACAGGTTGCAGCCCGAAAAGCTCATGTCACGCAACGGGATGTAGGTTCGCTTCGTGTGCGGGACATCGCGCTCGATCGTCTGACGCAAGGCGACCCCGACTGCCAGATCGCAGTCAGTCGCTTCGGCCGCTTCGAGGAAGCGCCTGATCCATTCTGTTTCAAGAAGGGGATGATCGGCAGTGGTAATCAGCAAAGGCGTACCCAACTCATCCAGCGCGAGGGCCACACTGCCACTGGGCCCCCTGGCTGTGGGGAGGCAGGTGAACGTGGGTGCCAGTGGCTCCAGAGCCTGAGGCGTTTCGATGCTCACATAGAGCGGGCCGAGCTCCGGTACGGACGAAAGCGTCTCGAGCACATGATCGATCATCGGGCGCCCTGCTACCGGGAGCAGGGCCTTGTGGGCCACATGACCGTGCCGGGCGAGTGGGTCCTGTGCCCCATCGCGCGACCCGGCAAGAACGAGAACGGGCAAGGTCACGGGGCTGTGCTGCCTCGCCTTGCGCCGTCGGGCCGCTGCTTGGGCGGTGCTCCCGTGCGTTTCATGACCCAGGGATACCGCTGCGCCTCATCCAGATCATAGCCGAGATCGAACACATGGGCGCTGCGGGGACGGGCGCGGGCATCCTTGTAGAAGCTGCCGAAGAGCCGGTCGGCAGCGTAATTGGTAATCCCGTAATTGCCGTCTTCGTCGTGGAAATGATGCAGCACGTGCAGTTGCTTGATCTTGGCCACCCAGGCCCAGCGCGGCTTGTAGGCGAGATGCTGGATGCAGTGAAAGAACTCGTAGATGCAGGTCATGACCAGTCCGGTCGAAAGCGCGGCAAAAGCGGCGCTTTCCCCGCCAATGGCCCAGCCAATGGGCATGACGATGATGGCAATGGTCGGAATGGTATTGAGGGGCGAACCGAAAAGTACGTCCAGCAGATGCGGATCCTGATGATGGTCGAAATGGACGCGCTTCCAGAGCGAGGCTGTCAGCGGATTACGGTAAAGCCAGCGGCCATGAAGGATAAAGCGATGGATGGCGTACCAGGCAAAAGGATAGATCGCGACGACCAGAAGGATGGTCACGAGCGTTCCTGTTGCCTGCGGCCCCAGATAGAGCGCCATGCCTGCCGAGGCGAGGATAAGGGCGAAATAGAGCAGGATGGTGGGATAGGTGAGATACGCCATCCAGAGATGCGGAAGGCTCATCTTGCCAAGGTCGAAGCTTCGTCCCGTGCGCAGGGTGCCCTGGTTTTTTCGGGCGTTCCAGAAGGCGCGCCAGAAGCCCTCCGGTTGATCAGAATTGAGCGTGCTCATTTCTCTTCCATCTTCACGATCCATGCCCCTCCTAGGAGGAATGCCAGGGCGGGAGGCGCCATGACGGCAACGAGTGCGGGCAAGGTTCCCGCGTTGCCAAGAGCCTGTATCAGGCCTTGCAGTACGATGAAACCAAAACCGGCCGCGAGAGCCGCGATTGGCAGAAGGCTGCGCGTGCCGGCGCGCGGCGGAATATAGATGACCGGCAGCGCCATGAGGAGCATGGCGCATAGGGAAACCGGCAGGACGAAAGGCGCAAAGAGCGCCATGCGATAGGTCGCCTTGGGCAGGCTCGAAGCACCGCCCCGATGTAATATGGACCAGAGCGTGCCGAATGAAAGGGTCGGGTAGTTCTGGGACAGCTGAATGATCGTATCCGGCGTGATATTGCGGGGCAGCAGCACCACATTCGCGCGTCTCTCGATTTCAACCCGGTTGCTCTTGAGTGTCAGGCTGCGCACGGCGCCCGCCCGCCACCCCGAAGCGGCGTCATAAACGAGCTCCGGAGCGGTATCTGTGGCGACGAGATCGCCGCCAGTGATGCGGTGGTACAGACCCACTTTCTGAATGCGCTGTCCGCCCTCGCTGAAGCTGTCGATATGCACGACATTGCCTTCGGCGTGAAACCAGAATCCGTGACCGCTCCCCGCAGCTTTCGGGTCTGTCCGGTTCCACCATTTGGCAAGCGCCAGTTCGGTGCGCGGTGCGACGATTTCCTGCGTGGTTATCCCCGCGAGGCTGATGATTCCGATGGCGGGCAGGAGCAGGCGCAGCAGGCGACGCGTTGAAAGACCCGCTGCCCGCAGGCTCGCCATTTCACTATTCAGGGTCATCTGCATCAGGAGGAACAGGGCGCCGATCAACGTGCTGAGCGGCAAGGTCTGCACGGCGAGGCTGGGCAGGCGCAGCAGGGCATAATGCGCCATACCGAGAGCGCCAAGATGACGCTCAAGAATAGGTGTGGTCATCTCCAGAAGCCCAAGGATTTCGAGCATGGAGACGAGAATGGCGCCGCAAAGCACGGTCCGGCTGAGCAGGGAGCGCGTGAGATGCGTGAGAAGAACGGAGCGTCCCGCCTGGGGAGGGGTCATGGCGTCGCTCCCGTTTCACGGAGTGGAATGGCCTTGCGGCGCAGCCAGGAACCGCGTGAGCGCCGGAAGATCGAGGCGAGGCAGATCGTGCAGAACAGGATCTCGGGGAGCCATATCGCATAGAAGCCGCGCATGCGCCCCGTCGCGATCAGCCCGTGCCCGAATTGAAGCATGTGATCGAACCCGACCAGAATCAGTGCCAGTGCGATCAGTCCGATGATGGGCCTGCGGCGTTTCGCTCCGATGGCGAGTGCAACGGCAAGAGGCGGAATGAAGGGGATGGCGAGCGCACGGGCGAGCCGGAAATCAAGTTCCGCACGGAGGCTGGAGCGCGAGATGCGGCTGTCATCAGGCCCCGTATCCTTCTGATGCGACGCTTCGAGCTGGGTTGCCAGTTCGACCAGGGTGAGTTCGCGCTCATCGATGCCTCGAGAGCGAAAAGCTTCCGTGTCATGGCCCTGATCGAAGGTGCGCATGGAATGCGCAAAGCGTGTCTGGGTAGCCTTGTTACTGTCATCGCGCGGGTCATACACGATCAGCCCGTCCCACAGATCCAGGCGCGTCTGCTTGAGCGATGGAACGGCCGTCACCAGCCCTCGATGCGCGGTGATGATACGCACGGCGCCGTTGGCCTCGCGCTGCCGGATGAAAACCTCATGCAGAACGGTGCCATTCTGCGTGACGCGGTCAGCTGTGAGCATCGAATCGCCAGAGGTCGTGGCAAACATGCCGGCCTGCAGATGTGGCGCCCAGCCCGAATGCGCGGCATAGTAGAAGCCTGACCTGAAATCATAGCGCGCGACGGGTTGGATATAGCCGTAGAGCAGAATGCTGCCGAACCCAAGACAAACACCTGCCCACATATAAGGCCGTGCAATACGCAGGAGGGACACGCCGCTCGCCATGAGCGCGTCGATCTCGTTATTGTCGCTCATGCGCCTGATGATCAGGAAGACGCTGACACAAAGTGCAGCGGGCAGGGCGAGCCCCAGGTAATGGGGGAGGAGATCTGTCAGCAGAGCGACGAAGGTGGCGAGAGAACTTCCCTCCGCCGCGAGATCGTCGAACAGGACCAGAAGCCGTTCGAGCAGGAGTGCTGCCAGCACAGCGGCGAGAGACACGATGAACGGGGGCAGGAGCTGGGCAAGCAGATAGCGGTCCAGGGTCGGGAAATGAGGGAGGCGCATCAGCCGTGTCCGCCTTGGACATACCATTGCCGGTGACGACTGCAGCGCCATCCATCACGCTGCGTATATTGCCTTGTAGTCAGGTCAATCTCCCATCCGTTCTCCCGCCGCGTGACGGCGATCCGGTTCCAGCCACTATGGCGCCAGGGGCGCGAGGAAAGCAAAGAGGCCGAGGGAACACCGATCAGGGGAATGGTGCTGCCCGGAACGGTCGCGAGCGTCGCGTTATGAGAGTGCCCATGCAGTACGCAGGCTGCACCATGGTGCGCGACAATCCGCGCAACGGCACGATGGTCGAGCAGGGATTTGCGCCAGGGCACAAGACCTGGACGCGGCGGATGATGGATCATCACGATCCGGCAGCAGGCGCGGGTAGAATCGAGCAGCATTGCAAGTCGATCGGCCTGTGCCTTGCCAACACGGCCACAAGCCATGAAAGGAGGGGTAGGAAGTGCGCTGTTCACGCCGATGATCGCCAGATCACCCGCCCTCACGAGATAAGGAAAATCGTCCGAAGCGGTTTGATCCATCCATTCTGCCCATTGGCTCACTGTACCGGGCCAGTCGCGCGCAACCATCGCGTCGTGATTGCCCGGCACCACAAGCATGCGCGATGCCTGCGCGCGCATCCAGGCGGCCGCGGCTTCGAACTCATGGGCAAGGCCGAAATTGGTCAGATCACCCGTGTTGAGGATCATGGCCGGTCGGGCGGCTTCGATATCGTGGCATACGGCTTCACTCAGCGCCGGGAGGTGATGATGCTGTCGGTGGCGCTTCCAGGACGCGACACTCAGAGCACGCTTGTTCAGGAAGTGACGCCATGAGGGCAGGGGAGACGGGGGCGGGAGATGCACGTCGGAGAGATGCGCGAGGACCACAGATGCTGTTTCAGTCAGGGCCATCGGCTTCTCTCTCCCTTGCGATTGGCTCGAGGCCGAGAACGGCAAAATCCAAAAATGACCAATCGGTTTCTGGTCCCGCTGCCTAAGTCATGCTATGGCGCCGCGCAAGGCGGACCCCCGATGTTCCGTCGGGCTGAAGGGAAGACCGTAACATAAATGATACTGCCTTGCGCCTAGCCCTCATTCACAACCCGCGCAGTCGCAAGAACCGACGGGATGGCACAAGATTTGCGACCCTCGCGCGCCAACTCCTTGGCGAGGGATTTCTGGTGCCCGCCTCTCATGAAGAGATGATGGAGATGGTGGCCTCCCTTGCCCGTCGCAATGTGAGGCTCATCGCGATCAATGGTGGTGATGGCACCGTCAGCGACGTAATGACGGCCGTAGCACGATGCTATCCTGCCGACGCCCTGCCGGAGCTGGCCATTTTCCCATCGGGTAATACCAACCTCATCGCGCAAGATATCGGCTTCTCGCGCCGTGGGGTCGAGGCCCTCAGGCAGCTCTGCCAGAAGCACGAGACACTGCCACGCACGAAGCGTCGCCCCCTCGAGATCTCCTGGCCGGAAGGCGAGCACGAAACCCGTCTGGGCATGTTCCAAGGGAGCTCGGGATATGCGCGCGCCATTGCCATAGCGCACTCGCCGCATGTCCTGCGCTATGCACCGCATAACCTCGCTGTCGCGGTGACGCTGATCGGTGCTTTTGGAAGCCTGCTCTGGCGGCGGCAGCGTGAGACATGGCTTGCGGGTGATCGCCTGACGCTTGAAAGCGATGGCGAGGTTTTGGCCGATGGTCACAGTTTCCTCCTGCTCTCAACAGCGCTCCAGCGCCTCAATCTGGGTATCTGGCCCTTCTGGAACACAGGCAGGGCGCGGACGGGTGGCCTGCATTTTCTTCATGTGGGTGCCCATCCCGCCCGCCTGCTTCAGGCAACATGGTCTTTGCTGCGTGGTCGCGCGCCCTCCTGGCTGCGCGAGAGCCGCGATTATTCGAGCGGCCGGGCAGGGGAACTCATCGTGACCTGCAAGGGCGATTTCGTATTGGATGGCGAGCGTTTTGCTCCGGGTGCCAGCAATCGGATCAAGCTTTCCGAAGGGCCGGAATTCGGCTTCATCCATGACTGAGCCTCGAAATGCCTCCGCCTCCGGGCTCAGGGCCGAGGCGCGTCGGCAGTTGGACGAGACTCTGATTACCGAGCTGACGACGCCGGTGGATCCTCGGCTGCACGCGCTTGTCAGGGCAGTTCTTGGTGGCAGGCGCGCTCTCGCGGTGCTGTTCTACGGGTCGGGACTGAGGCAGTTCGATCCGGACGGGGTTTTCGATTTCTATATCATCCTTGACCGTCTGACAGACTGGCCAGCCGGGAACCTCGCCCGTCTGGGCAATGCGGTTCTGCCGCCCAATGTCTTCTACGCCGAGCATGAGATTGGAGGGGTAACTTTGCGCGCCAAGGTGGCCCTGCTCACGTGCGCACAATTCAGGGCGGGGTCTTCACCCCGTGCCATGGACACCACGCTCTGGGCACGTTTCTGTCAGCCGGTACGCCTCGTCTGGGTGAGCGGGCCTGACGCTGCCGATTCTGTCCTGCAGATCCTGCGTGACTGCGTTGTAACAGCGTCTGGCTGGGCGGCACGCCTCGCAACGGGGCCGTACTCAGCTCAGGGCTGGTGGGAGGCCCTGTTCCGCCGGACCTATCGTGCCGAACTGAGAGTCGAGAATGCCAGTCGTGGTGCCGCCATTCTTGCGGGGCAGGAGGCCCGTTACGAAGCCCTGCTGCGTCCTGCCTGGGATCTTTGCGGACTCACTCATGATGGTACCGATGCGGCGCTCGTGCCTCATCTTTCTGCAGCGCAACGCCGGCGCGCAGAACGCCGCTGGGTGCGCATGGCACAACGCGGGCGCTGGCGGAACGTGGCGCGTCTGATCAAGGCCGCCTTCACATTCAAAAATGGGGCGGCCTATCTCGCCTGGAAGATAGAGCGTCATAGCGGCTTTCAGTTGAGGCTTTCCAGCTTCGAGGCTCGCCATCCACTACTCTGTCTCCCTGCGCTGCTATGGCGTGCGCGCAGTATCTTTCTGCGCGGCATGAGGGGATAGAAAAGGGGAAGGAGCCATTGGCCCTTCCCCTTTCTTCAATCTGGTCGACGGGTTGTCTCCCGCGCTCAGCCCAGTACCTCGCTCTTGACCTGAGCGAAGACGGACAGTGCACGATCGATTTCCTCTCTCGTATGCACGGCCATCACCGAGCAGCGCAGAAGCGGATGCTCGTCCGGTGTCGCCGGGGGAAGGGAGAGATTGACGTAGACGCCGAGCTCGAGCAGGCGATTCCAGAAAGCGAGAGCCTGCTCGACCGTTTGCAGGGTGACGGCCACAACCGGGCTGACATGCGGGCTCGTATTGAGACCCAGAGCATGCAGACCATGATTGAGCTGCTCGGCATTGGCGTAGAGCTGCTTGCGCAGTTCAGGGCGCGCTTGCATCTCGTCAAGAGCAGCCAGCGTCGCGGCGATGATTTCGGGCGGAAGCGAGGCTGTGAACATGTAAGGGCGCGAGCACAGGCGGATGAGCTCGAGACCGTCGAGGTTTGAAACGCAATACCCGCCTACCGTGCCAAGGCTCTTCGAGAACGTGCCGACGACGAAATCGACATCGTCCTCACAGCCGTCGCGCTCGGCCACGCCGCGGCCATTCTCACCCAGAACGCCGAAGGAATGGGCTTCATCCGCGAGCAAATAGGCGCCATGCTTCTTCTTGACCTCCGCGAATTCGCGCATTGGCGCGACATTGCCAGTCATTGAATAGATGCCTTCGACCACCACGAGCTTGGCGCCCTGGTGATCCTTCAGCCGCGCGAGGCGACGATCGAGATCAGCGGGATCGTTATGACGGAAGCGGATGACCTGCGCATAACCGAGGCGGCTCGCATCATAAATGCTTGCGTGGCTGTCGGCATCGAGAAGCAGCACGTCATCCTTGCCAGCCAGCGCCGAGATCGCGCCGAGATTGGCCTGATACCCGGTCGAGAAAATCATGCAATGGCGACGACGGAACACGTCAGCGAGACGCATTTCGAGCTTGCGATGCAGGGCGAAGGTACCGTTCGCAATACGCGAGCCGGTCGTACCGACGCCCTCACGACGGACGGTATCGATGGCGGCATCGGCTGCGGCTTTGGACTGGCTCAGGCCAAGATAGTTATTGGTGCCGAACAGAAGCGTTTCGCGCCCTTCGATCAGGCCGACCGTCGCTGAAACCGGATGGTCGATGATCACGCCAAACGGGTTGCGCGGAGAATGGGCGGTAAGCCCGGCTGCTGCAGCCTTGAGCCCCGCATATTTTGCGAAGATGTCGGTCACGAGTTTTGACCACCGGACTTGAGAGAGGCGAGGCACACGGCGAGATCATGAATGGTGCGGATATCGGCCAGCTTGTCGAGTGGGACGGACACATCGAGTTCGTCTTCGATTTCCATCACGAAGTTCATGACTGCCAGAGAGTCGAAGGCGAGATCTTCCACGATCTTGCTGTCGCCCGAGATGTCGCGGGGGACTTTCGGATTGGCGAGCAGTTTTTCAACGATCATCGATGAGATGGAGTCAACCGTATCGGCCATGGGGGATCTCCGAAATTGCACGTCAGGGCGCGGAGCGCCCTCAGATGGAGGGTCTTATGCGACAGCGGGTGTCGAATAGCCAGAGGGAGGGCGTGAACGGGGCGTAGACGTTTCAAGCTGATGCAAGAGCGGGACGGCGCAGTCAGACCTGGCGCCGTCCTGTCGGCTCATGCTGCCGTGCTGCTCGTCGTCGTCTCGAACTGACCGGCAAGGAGCATGGCCTTGGCGCGCGCGCGTGTCAGCTTGCCAGAAGAGGTCTGGGGCAGGGTATGGGGAGGTACCAGGATCACGTCGACGTCGATGCCATGCTGGCGACGGAAGAGCCCCATGGTCTCTTCTCGCAGCTTGGCGCGATCCTCTTCATTCGTCGCACGACACTGGACGAGGGCCACCACGCGTTCGCCGGCTTCTTCCTCAACAGCAAACACGGCGACATCGCGTGAGCGAAGCGAGGCGATTTCGTGTTCGGCCGACCATTCAAGATCCTGTGGCCAGATATTGCGGCCGTTGATAATGATCAGATCCTTGGCGCGCCCAGTGATCACGATCTCCCCATGGAGCATGTAGCCGAGATCGCCCGTGTTGAGCCACCCCTTGTCGTCGAGGACCTCATCCGTTTCAGGCTGGCGTCCGAAATAGCCGCGCATCAGGCTGGGTCCGCGGACGTAAACCATGCCCACATGGCGCTCCGGCAGAAGACCTCCCTTGGCATTGCGTACCTGGATGTCATGTTCAGGCAGCGCCAGACCGCAAAGAACGAACGTGCGCAATGCGTGAGACGGGTCGTCGGAAGCAGAAGCGACACCCTCGGTCTCGAGCCTGCGCAGATCAATCGTGTCGGTCTTGATGCCTGTATCGAGCGGGGCGAAACTGATCGCGAGCGTCGCCTCAGCCATGCCATAGCTGGCGACGAAGGCACGACCGTCGAAACCATAGGCTGAAAATCGCTCGGCAAAGGTTTCCAGGATATGATGGCGGATCATGTCGCCGCCGATCCCGGCAATACGCCAGCAAGAGAGATCGAGATCGCCAGAAACAGGGCGTCGCGCGCAGAGCTCGTAGCCAAAGGACGGGCTGTAGGCGATGGTGCCGCGATTGCGACTAATCAGATCGAGCCAGACATGAGGACGGCGAGCGAACTCGCGTGTAGGCAGAAGATCGACCGTAAGCTGACAGGTCATGGGGGTAAGGAAGAAACCGACCAGCCCCATATCGTGATAGAGCGGCAACCAGGAAACGCAGCGATCGCCGGTTTCAGTCACCTGCAGCCCGTCGCGCGCGATCGCGCGCGCATTCGCCATGCCTGCCGCCTGGGTTACGGCAACGCCCATGGGGAAACGGGTGCTTCCCGAGGAAAACTGCAGATAGGAAAGATCCCGGGAGCCAATTTCGGGCAGCGCTTCCGCTGACGCCGTCAGGGCAAGCAGTTCTGCGGGAGAGCCGCCAAAAGCCAGATCGAGCCCGGCGATGATGTCGGCTGTCCAGGACCCGATCAACTCGGGAACGATGACGGCGCGCGCGCCAGAGGCAGCGACCATACCGCGCAGCGTGGCGATATAGGCGTCGCGTCCACCGAAGGCGATGGGAAGAGGCAGGGGGGCCGGAACGAGCCCGGCATACTGGCACCCGAAAAAGATACGTGCAAAATCGCCGTCGCTCTCGGCAACGATAGCGACGCGATCGCCGCTCTTCAGGCCTGAGCCGAGCATACGGCGCGCGGTATCAAGCGCCTGCTCGCGCAGTACGCGGTAGGGGAGCGCCTCAAGAAGCTGGCCACGACCATTGTAAATGTTGAATCCCGCCGTTCCCTGCGCCGCGTAATCCAGCGCAGCGCTGAACGTCGGAAAGTCGCCATGACGGCGCTTCTGGTTCGAGGCGGTAGGAACGGGCGTTTGGTTCGGCGTCATTGTGTTGTGTCTGCTCTGCTTTTCATTCTGTCGTGGTGTCGGAATACAGGGGAAGCCCCGGTCCGTGTCATGCGTATCGTGTCAAGCGGCGCTGCGCAGGTAGTCGACGATAGCGTCGGCTGCGCCCGGGGCGGTCGGGCCGTCATCGGTGAATTCGAAGGTATCTAGTATATATTGGCGTTGCGCCTCAAGGAAATCGTCATGTTTTGTCACAGCAGCTTCCAGAGCGGCGGACAAACCATCGGCATTGTCCAGAACCTGACCCAGATTCCAGAAGTGATAGTTTCGATCAGCTTCCCAGCTGATCTGGTGCGCGTTGAGAAACACGCAAGGGCGTGGCCGCACAAGAAATTCGGCGACCTGTGAACTGACATCGCCCAGATACAGGTCGGCTGCCATGGTGTAGGTCATGTCGATGCTGCGCGGGCTGCCCGGATCGATCAGGATATGATTGTGATGGGCAAAGCGGGAAACGAGTTGCTCCCCCTCCTGCCGGTGTTTGTCAAACAGCCTGTAGTGCGGCGCAAAGATCAGATTGTACCGATCCTGATTGGCAAAATACTGCAGGATCTGCTCGCCCATCAGCGGCCATGACGACAGCTTGGACGAGAAATGCGGGTTATAAAGGACGATCGGTCGGCCGTTATCAAACAGAGCCGGGCGCGCGCGGGCCATACGCCGAACAATATCAAACTTGGCATAGGAGCCACGATAATAGCGTCCAGGGCTGATTGCCCCCTGGGAGAGGAGACGCTCTTCGATCTTCTTGCCAGAAAGCAGGACGAAATCGAACTCCTTGACGTCCCGCGCAAAACCAATTGCGCGATCGCCGGCCCCATGGCGCGTCCATATCAGGCGGGGCTTGTGAATCCCCATGCGGCGCAGATAGAGCGAGGTTCGTTCGGGCACCACGATGGCCTCGAAACGAGAGAAGTAGTCCCGATTGAAAAACAGGCTCGCCAGCTTGCCAATGACGCCCGGTCCCGAATGCTCTATGCGGCGGCGAAGTATCTCGGGCATCTTCAACAGGTCAAATCGAGCCCGTGCCTGGGGATACAAGGCGCTCAGGGTTTTCGCGTAGTCGAGATGCGCTTCAGTCGTGCACGCCACGTGCACCTCGGTGTCGGTGTGACGGGAGGCAATCTCCATGGCGATCGGCAAGGAATGCAAGGTCTGGTGAGGCTGCGCGATATATGGGAAGGCTATCTTCATCATGGTGCGGAATCAGTTACCGGTTCTGGACATGGTCGTGGAATGTCTCATCGATACTTCCCTCACGTCTCCTGCCTCATATGTCGCGGCTTATGATTGCCGCATCGTTAAATCGCCCGCCACAGCGCTCGATTGTCACTGGCCGAGTTTTTTGTGCCTCTCTCTTGAAGTTACAAGAGAGGATATTGGAAACGTGATGATTGGATGGCTTAAATTTTGGCAATCGAGCCGGGCTCTGCTTGCCGGGATCCGTCATGGCCCCTCGGGAAGAGCGGTGCGAAACCTTTTGGTGGGCTCAGCAAAAACATCGACCCTAAATAGGTCTTTTTGGGGGCGGGGAAACAACACACGATTTGTGACGCTTCATTGCGCGCTCAGGTGTTCCGTCTCGTGAGGGAGGAAAGTTCTTTTTTTTTGAAGAATGGTGTTGACGGTGGTGTGTGTGGGGTCTAAAAGCCCGTTCACCGCAGCGGACGATGCTGGGGTGGCTGCCTGAAAGACTGAGTAAGATCAGTAGTTTAGGCAGGGTTCT
>Ga0157365_10000623_pt1 | contig 15184 bp, 15 predicted proteins | sample AttsexASBM3_FD_111478 | JGI IMG/M metagenome (GOLD analysis project Ga0157365, IMG submission 111478) | Fungus gardens microbial communities from leaf cutter ant in Ribeirão Preto, State of São Paulo, Brazil - Atta sexdens ASBM3 | ecosystem: Host-associated > Fungi > Mycelium > Unclassified ... | reverse complement strand
TGAAGGTCACCCAAGCTCAGATCCCGATCGCACATATCCTCCGATGGTCCGTCTTTCGACGGGCCCATCAAGCCGCCGCATACCTCGCACGCCGCAGAATGAAAGCGCAACTGTAGTGCTAGGATCAGGACCTATTAATTCATTGAATTGAGCAGGCTGTTGTGATTCACAGGCTTACCGATGGAGGATGGCCTGTGAGTGACGTATTTTTGCTGTCTGAGAGCCAGATGGAGCGGATTGAGCCGTAATTTCCTCTTGCTCACGGAGTTCCGCGCGTGGATGGCCGGCGTGTTCTGAGCGGGATTGTGTATGTGATCCGTAACGGTCTTCAGTGGGAAGACGCGCCGACAGCGTATGGCCCGCACAAGACTTTATACAATCGCTTTATCCGCTGGATTTGCCTAGGTGTTTTTGACAGGATTTTCACCGCTCTGGCGGAACAGGCTGGCCGTTCGACGCGTCTGATGATCGATGCGACCCATCTCAAGGCGCAACGGACAGCAGCCTCCCTGCTTAAAAAGGGGCTTTTCCCCGCCATATCGGACGGACAAAAGGCGGCCTGAACTCAAAACTCCATGCTGTGTGCGGTAGTCAGGGTCGGCCTGTCCGCCTTCATCTCAGCGCGGGACAGGTCAGTGATTTCAGAGGCGCAGACGTGCTTCTGGCTGATCTCCCCGATGAGACAGAGAAGTCATCGGGAACAGAGGCTATGACAGCAACCGGATCAGGTTATCGCTCACAGAACGCAACATCACTGCCTACATTCCCTCGAAAAAGAACCGGAAATCAAGGGCGCCTTACAACTGGCATCTGTATAAAAAGCGTCACTTGATCGAAAACATGTTCGCAAAGCTGAAAGACTGGCGACGTGTTGCCACCAGATATGACCGCTGCGCTCATACATTCATGTCCGCAATCCACATCGCGGCAAGCTTCATCATTCTATCTCAAAGAATGAGTCCTGATCCTAGCTTCTTCTATTCATCACAGGCGATAATTGATGCTACAGTTCTGTGCTAGGTCAGTCAAACTGAAAGCCCCACGAAGGCCATCACCGCGTGCATCGCACCTGCGAAAATCCCCATTGCCGTGACACCCGCCAGCCAGAGTGTCACCATCCATCCGAGTGGCGTCCGTGGTCTGTAGCCAAAAGGTACATGCATCAGTGATATCCTTCCCCATGCCGGACCTTGCCGCGAAATACGTAGTAAGCCCAAGCGGTGTAAACAAGAATGAACGGAATAACGAACAGGGCACCCACCAGTGCAAATCCCATGCTTTCCGGTGGTGCAGCAGCCGCGCGGAATGACAGGTCTGGCGGAATGACATTCGGCCACAGGCTGATTGCTAGCCCGACATAACCGAGAAACATGATCCCGAGTGCCGAGAAAAACGGCACCGCATGATGACCGGCTGCATTGCTGATGCTGCGGATCAGTGCCGTGGCAAGCAGAATCACCAGTATAGGTACCGCAGCCAGGAAGGCCATGTTCGGCATGCTGAACCACCGGGTCGCAAATTCCTGACGCAAAAACGGCGTCCAGAGACTGACCAGCAACAAGGTCGCCAGAAACCCCACCGAGAGATATTTGGATGCACGGCGCATGTCGTCATGCAACTGCCCTTCGGTTTTCAACATCAGCCATGTGGAACCCAGCAATCCGTATCCCACGACCAGCGCAACCCCGGTAAACAGGCTGAACGGCGATACCCAGTCAAAGGCACCTCCGTCATAGGAAGGACCGGTGACGTGAAGACCCTCGACAAGGGCACCCAGGGTAAAGCCCTGGCAGAGGGTCGCCAAAAATGACCCCCCGGCAAATGCCTTGTCCCAAAAGGGACGATGCGAGACATCCGCCTTGAACCGGAATTCGAAGGCAACACCACGCAAGATCAATCCCCCCAGCATCAGCATCAGGGGAATATACAGGGCACTCAGCAACACCGAATAAACGATCGGGAAAGCCGCCATCAGTCCGGCACCTCCCAGCACAAGCCATGTCTCATTGCCGTCCCACACGGGGGCAACCGTGTTGACCATGACGTCACGTTCCTCGCGGTCCGTGACGAAGGGAAAAAGCAGACCAATACCCAGATCAAACCCATCCATAACGACGTACATGAAGACGCCGAACGCGATGATGACCGCCCATACCAGCGGAAGATCAATACCCATGTGTCTCTATCCTTCGTGTACGATCACAGATCGCCAAGGTTGGGGGCGGCAGAGAGCGGGCGTGCCGGCCGCTGATCATCCTGCACATCAGGGGTATGTCCCGGCATGTCCTCCGGCACATGACCTGCAAGCTTCATCATGTAAAAGACGCCTGTGCCGAACACGCAGAAATACAGAATTACGAATGTCAGAAGGGAGACTGTCAGCAGAGGAACGGAGTGATTGGATACTGCGTCCTTCGTACGCAGCACACCATAGACCACCCAGGGCTGGCGGCCGATCTCGGTCGTAAACCACCCGGCCAGAATTGCAATGAGCCCGGACGGCCCCATGACCAGGGCAAACTGCAGAAGCCAGCGGGATTCGAACAAACGACCACGCCAGCGTTCGAAAGCCGCAAACAACGCCAGCAACAACATGGCCGTACCCAAACCAGCCATGACCCGGAACGTCCAGAACACAACTGACGAGTTGGGACGATCTTCCGCCGGGAAGTTTTTCAGGGCCGGAATCTTGCCGCTCCAGCTATGCGTCAGAATCAGGCTTCCGGCATGGGGAATGGCGATCTGATACCGGGTCTTTTCGTTTTGCATGTCAGGCAGCCCAAACAGAATGAGCGGTACCTGGTCTTCGTCATTTTCCCAGTGCCCTTCGATCGCTGCGATCTTTGCGGGCTGATATTTCATGGTGTTCAGGCCGTGCTGATCGCCGACGACGATCTGGATCGGCGCGACAATCAGGATCATCCACATGGCCATCGACAGCATCCGCTTGATGGCGGGTGTGCGATTGCCGCGCAGCAGGTGCCAGGCTGCAGTTGCACCGACGAAAAGCGCCGTCGCAAGAAAGGCGGCCAGAACCATATGGGTAAAACGATAGGGCACCGAAGGGTTGAAGACGATCTTCAGCCAGTCAACCGGAATGACACGCCCGTCCACGATTTTATACCCGACCGGCGTCTGCATCCAGCTATTGGAAACCAGGATCCATGTCGCCGAGATCAATGTACCCAGTGCTACCATGATCGTGGAAAACAGATGCAGCCCCTTGCCGACCTTGTCCCATCCGAACAGACAGACACCCAGAAACCCCGCCTCCAGAAAGAAAGCTGTCAGCACTTCATAGGTCAGAAGCGGACCGGTAACCGTTCCGGCCTTGGCTGAAAAATAGCTCCAGTTGGTGCCGAATTCGTAGGCCATCACCAGCCCGGAAACCACACCCATCCCGAAATTCACGGCGAATATCTTGGACCAGAAATGGCAGAGTTGCAGATAAACCGGATCTTTTTTCCAGAGCCACAATGCCTCGAGGCATGCCATGTAGCTCGCCAGACCGATGGTGATGGCCGGAAAGATGATGTGAAACGAGACCGTAAATCCGAACTGGATACGTGCCAGTTCCAACGCGCTTAGCCCGAGCATGAAGCTCTCCTGACTGGGGTGTTCGGCGAGATCGCGGTAGTGATCACTCCGCGATCCGATGATATCTGCGATGCCGCAAGTGAACGTCGAAGGATTTTTCCGGACGTGGTCGTGGGCAGCGTCGAGACGAAGTGAATTTCGCGAAGCCCCACCCACCGGCCGAGTGCCGTGCTGACCCGTTCGATCAGACGGGCCTTGTCGGGTGCCTGCACAAGCCAGGGTTGATGAACCACGAAGGCCACCGGACGATGCCCCCTCAGTTCGTCCGTAACGGCGACTACGGCACAGGCATTCACATCCGGGTCTGCCGCGATGATGTTTTCTATCTGGACAGCAGAAATTCTTCGCCCGGCCACTTTGATGACATCGTCGCTACGACCGAGCATATGCATGGTTCCTGACGAATCGAACGCACCTTCGTCAAAAGTACGATAAGCGCGACCTGACCCGTCAAGGGAGGCTTGCGGTGCTTCCGTGCGGCCACTTTTCCAGATCCCGGCAAGGCAGCCAGGTGGTAGAGGCAATGCGATCATGACTTCGCCGCAGACATCTTCAGCGCGCGTCTGTTCGATGGACACCCGAAAACCGGGAGAAGGACGCCCAATGCCTTGCAGACTGGACGCCACGATTTCATCGGAGAGGCCACAGAACTGTGCCGTGATGCTCCAGCCGGTTTCCGTCTGCCACCAGTGATTCAGGACAGGGCGATTGAAATATCTTGTTGCCCATTCGACCAATGTCGAATCAGCATATTCGCCGGCTATAAAGACGTGTGCCAGAGTATGTGGCTGCGCTGCGGTGTGGCGTCGCTCCTGACGCAGAAGACGCAGTTGGGTTGGGGTCGTGAACAGGCATTTGACGTCGAAATCGCGGCATAAGGTCATTATGTCATCGCCCGATACGCCGCCTTCGACAATGACACTGGTGCATCCGTTCAACAGAGGGGCGTAAACACCGTAGGAGTGTCCAACGACCCAGCCGAGATCGGATGTTGTAAAAAACGTTTCGCCCGGACGACATCCATAGATCAACTCCATGGAGAGAGCGAGCGCAACCGCGTGGCCGCCATGATCGCGCACTACCCCCTTCGATCGTCCGGTCGTTCCTGAAGTGTGGAGAATATAAAGAGGATCTTCGGAACGCAGAGAAACGGCGTCTGCCAGCTCCGAGCGTTCCAGATCGGCATAATCGTGATCCCGACCGGCCTGAAGTGTGGCCGGGCACGCGTCACGTTGCAGGATAACGCATCCATTGGTCTGATGCCCGCTCATATCCAGCGCTTCGACCAGCGCTGGTTGCGATGGCACTGCCGTGCGGCCCTGAAAGCAGCAACTGGCAATGATCACAAGTTTCGGAGCAACATCGTCTATCCGTCGCGCAAGTTCTTGTGGCGAATAGCCCGCGAACACGACCACATGAATGGCCCCGAGCCGCGCACACGCCAGCATGGCAATCACGGTTTCGATCGTGGTCGGCATCGCAATCAGGACACGATCCCCGCGCGTTACCCCCAGACCTTGCAGACCACCGGCGAAACCGGCCACCCGGGTCAGCAGATATTCGTAACTGATGGTCCGCGTTTCCCCGGTCCCGCCTGAATGCCAGACCAGTGCAGTCTGCATGCCCCGACCGTCCGCAACATGACGGTCGAGGGCATTGAAGCTGGTGTTGAGCCGACCGCCGGGGAACCAGTCCGTCCAGCCGTCCGGTCGCGTCTGCCGTGCGCCCTCGGGTGGATGCTCCCACGTCACACGGTCGGCTGCGGCCAACCAGAAACCGTCCGGGTCGGAGGTCGCGGCGAGTGACGCGGCCTCGTATGTTGTCCATGGGAGCATGACGCGATCCTTTATTCAGGCGATCGGGATGTCTTTTCCGGTAATCTTGCTGGCAAGCCATGCCGCATCCCGGGAAATCCCTGAAAAGCGTCCCGATCCCCAGGTGTGCAGCCACGGCAGACCGATGAAGTAAAATCCGGGTTCGCCCGTGACGCCGCGCTGCCAGATCGGCTTGTTGGCTCCGTTGAACACGGGAACATCGATCCAGCGATAGTCGGGCCGGAAACCGATACACCAGACGATCGACGTGATGCCGGCGGCATGAAGATCGAGCGGCGGATTCGTATCGCTGGGCTCCCACACAGGAACATAAGCGTCCTCTGTCGGGGCTTCGATGTTTTGACGCGCGATATAGGCATCGATCGAGGTCTTGATGCTGGCGTTCGTCCGATCCGCGTCGTCAAGATTTTCACGCAGGTCGGGGCTGAACAGCGCGACGTCGTCACGGATCGTCTCCAGCGTGCCGTGCAGGCCGACGCCCTCAAGCGCGAACTGCCGCAAATCAAGATCGTGGCCGCCGTTGCGACCGGTCACGTAGTGATTGGTCTTGTCACGCGCCCCGTCACGCAAAGGATGTTTGTCGACCGTCAGGTCATAGAAGTCCATATCGGCAAGCCAGTCCACAATGTCGCGTCCGCGATAGAAACGTGACACGCGCGGAGCCGAGCCTACGCACACATGCACCTTGCGGCCTTCGATATGCAGGTCTTCCACGATCTGTGCGCCGGACTGGCCACTGCCGACGACCAGCACGGCACCTTCCGGCAACTGGGCGGCATTGCGATATTCCTGCGAGTGAACCTGCTTGATCGAGGAATCGATCGCGCTGGCATATCCCGGCAGGATCGGGTGATGATAGGCACCCGATGCAATGACGACGTTCTGCGCGTGCCATACATCATCGTTGGCAACGACCCGATACCCGCCTTTTTCATGGCGTGTCACAGACGTCACCTTGACTCCCTCACGCAGGGGAGGCTGGAAAGAATTCAGAAATCCTTTTACATATTCTATGATTTCGTCCTTGAACATAAATCCGTGCGGGTCGCGCCCGTTATAGGGATGCCCCGGCAGCGCGCATTGCCAGTTCGGTGTGACAAGACAGAAATTGTCCCACCGTTCGTCGTCCCAGGAATGACAGGCCGTCTTGGCCTCGAAGACCACATGCTCGATCTTTTCGCGCGACAGATACCAACTCAGGGAAAGGCCAGCCTGACCGCCGCCGACAATAATGGTGTGAATGGTTTTTTCGTCTTGGCTCATGGGATTGTTCCAGATCAGAAAGTGTATGTCAGAACGCGGACGGTTGCGTCCGGCATGTTCAGGAAAGGTGCACCGGTCGTCTTGATCGCGTGTAGCTGTCCAAGGGCGCGGCTGCATGGAAAGCCATAACGGGCACGCACACGCTCACTCGCGTCAGTCAGTGCAATGTCCGCCCTGGCCACGAAGTCGGCCACGGGATAGTCGGTGTTTTCCGCGAAATGGTCACGAATGACCAGGGACGGCGAATAACAGTCCGCTTCCTGTCCATTGGGCCATCGGATACGGAAAATCATTTCAGGCATGTGTGAAAACTCCTGATGACGCGCTATGGGCACGGGACGCGGCGGCGAGACGGCGATATGCCGGCAGATGCCGCTTGGCGACCGTATTCCAGTCGAAACGGCCTGCTGTGAGGGGACCTGTGCGCTGAAAGCGATTTTGCACATCGCTGTCCAGTGCGTCCCGCAAGGCCGAGGCGAGTGTTGAGGGATCGTTCGCAGCGCACCACAGGACATCATCGTCGCGCAGATGTTCCGTGAACGGTGCCTGTCGCGACACGATGGCAGGTGTGCCGCAGGAAAGCGCCTCCAGCGGGCAAAGGCCAAAGCCTTCGGCCAGAGACGGATAGGCAAAGGCAGAGGCCAGCCGATAGAGGGGGGCCATGTCCGCATCTGCGATCGGTCCGGTGACGGTGACGGCCTCCGGTTCGTCGCAGGCAGCGAGACGATCTGCGAAAGCTGCCTGATAGGTCGAATGATTCAGCAACGACGCGCCACCGGCAATAACCAGATGCAGGTCAGGCATGGTGCGCCGTAACGCCAGAAAGGCTTCCAGCACGGCAAGCGTGTTCTTGCGGCGCTCGATCCCGCCTACGGACAAAATGATCCGGCCTGTGGGCGGCAATTTGTGTCTGGCCCGCAGGGTTGCATCCGATGGGCCGGGCAGTGCGGAATACCGTGTCGTGTCGACGCCGTTGCCGACCACCGTCGCATCGCGCCCGAAATCGGCCCGCAGGGCATCCTGCCACAGGGTGCTGACGGTCATCAGTTCGCTGGCGGCGGTCAGGCCACGTGCTTGACGCGCCATCAGTGCCGGACTGGCGAAACTGTCCATGTGGTGAACGGTGCGCACAAAGCCCGCGATTTTCCCTTCGTCCACCAGGGCGTCAAGGGCGTTCGCGCTGATGGCGTCCTGCGCGTGATAGACATCGAACACCGTTTCACGCAGGGCGTCCCGCAGTTCGATGATGCGCCGCTCCACAAGGGCCAGAAGATCGGTTTCTTCCTGTGCAGGAATACAAAAAGTCGAACATTGGGGTTGACGGAAAAAGCCAGCCCCGCGGGTATCAGGCGCGATCAGCGTCACTGCGTGCCCTGCTCCGAACAAGGCATCGGCAAGGTCCATACCGTGGACCACCCCCCCACGGGGATTGGTCGAATGGGTCAGGATGGCAATCGACATCGTCATGGCGCGAACCCCATGAGGGGTGTTGTCGTCAGATCCCAGAAGGTCTCCCGTTCGGTTCCCTGGGTAACATCCAGAATACGGGCGGTGTTGCAGGTGCCGATCACCTCTGCCGCGATATCACGCGCATGGAACCGTGCCCTGATTGCCGGAGCGTCCTCTTCCCTGGCCGTCAGCAGATAGCCGTAGCTGGGAAAGGCACGCAGCCAGCGTTCAAGCGGCGCATGGTCCGGCCGCGGCAGGGCGTCAAGGGAAAGGCTCATCCCGACACCGGAACATTCCGCCAGCATCAGCGCAGTACCCAGCAGTCCCGCCATGCTGATATCTTTTCCCGCGCGGCTCAGCCCCGCTTCGGCAATCTGCGGCAGAAGTTCAAGATCCTCGCGCAGGGATTGTGCATCCGGCGTGCCACAAAGGGCGGAACTGGCATCCCAGAACGGATGCGGATCGTGCCACCGGCCCCGCAGGTCGATGGCGGCGATGACAACCTCGCCCGCTTGTGCGTCGAAGCTGGTCAACAGGCGCTTCGCCCGCCCCAGCACCGCAACCGAAAGCGAAGAATGCGTCGCGCCGATATTCGTGTGACCGCCGACGACGGGAATCCCATAGGTGCGGGCACCGTCGCGCAACCCATGCAGGATTGGCGCTGCGTTGTCGTGGGTATCACTCCAGAGCGCATCGACAACGGCGACGGGACGACCGCCCATCGCAGCAATATCGCTGAGATTGACCATCACACCGCAATATCCGGCAAACCACGGCATCGACCGGACGAAGCCGTCCTGAAAACCTTCGCTGGCCAGAAGCAGATATCCGTCTCCATCGGGTATCGCGGCGCAGTCGTCACCCAGACGGATCGCGTCCTGCGCGGTATAACCAAGGGCCGTAGCAGCCCCGGCAATATCCCGCTTGGCGATCAGCGACGGGCTGGACCGCAAGGTGTGCAACAGATCGGCAAGGTGATCGGTCATCATACGGCTCGTGGTTGCAATTGGGGGCGCAGGAAGGAGGTCTGGCTCTGTCCATGCGCGGGATACCGCACAAGGTTGGCCTCCATTTCGTGATGCGGCAGTCCATGCAAGGTGGTTTCACCGATGGACCGCCAATGGAGGCGACGGAAGAACAGCACATTCTGTTCCTGCACCTGCGCAAAGAACTGCCGTGCGCCAAGTCCGTGCGCCGTGCAGACGGCCATGCGGATCAATTCGGCACCGATCCGCGAGAGTTTGCGGTGTTCTGGATGGACGGCCAGCCGGGACCCTCGCCAGATGCCGGGTTCGGGTTGATGGATGCGCACGGCACCCACCACACGCTCCGGCATTCCGGCCGTGCAATACGCGGCAATAATGGGAAGGGCATGATCGTCAATTGCATCCCGGTCGTCGTGTTCAAACACATGCTGCTCTTCACAGAACACCGCACGGCGCAGCGCATGGTGGCCGGCGCGCTCCCACGGTGTGCGTGCAAGACGCACGACGTAGTGCATGGGGATGAAATCGCGATGATCGGGATACTCGGTCAGCATGATCAGTTCTCGTATGCCGAGAGGGAAGAACAGGCACCGCACCGACCGCATCCGGCACGGATATCGGTGGATTTCATATTCGCTTCACGCAGCATCCGGCCGAGAGGTGCCAGGATGGATTTCATGAACTCTGACGATGGAGCCTCACGCTGTTCCAGTGGCGTGCCGGAAATCGGCACGAAGGGAACGACGAACGGATACACACCAAGCGCGATCAGCCGTTCAGCCAGATGCAGGATGTCCGCCGCCGTATCACCCAGACCGGCAAGAATATAGGTGTTGACCTGACCGCGACCGAAAACCGGCACGGCACTGGCGAACGCATCCATGTAGCGATCGACGCTGACCGTAGCCTTGCCCGGCATGATGGCCTCGCGCACGGCCTGCGTCGCGGCTTCGAGATGCATCCCGAGCCCATCGGCCCCGGCTTCGCGCAGGCGTGCAAACCAGCCATGATCGCGCGGCGGTTCGCACTGTACCTGAAGCGGTAAATCGACCGCAGCCTTGATGGCCCGGGCGGATTCGGCCAGCACGGCCGCGCCCCGATCCACAACGTTGGGCGTGCCGGTCGTCAGCACCATGTCCCGCACATTGTCCAGCTCAACGGCGGCCTTTGCGACTTCTGCCAATTGGGCCGGCGTCTTGTATGCAATCGTGCGCCCGGCTTCGAGAGACTGACCGATCGCGCAGAACTGGCAGGCCGTCCGCCGGTCGGTATAGCGGATGCAGGTCTGATGCACCGTCGTGGCCAGCGTGTCCCGCCCGTGCAGCAGGGCGATTTTCCAGTAGGGAATCCCCTCGGCCGTTTTCAGGTCATAAAACCGTGGTGTCGCCGGAAACTGGATGGTGCCCACTGGTTCGCCATTGCGGACCAGCGTGGTGGACCCGTCCGTATCCGGGCGGCGGGCCTGAAACGGAGAGCGGCGGGCGCCGGCTGTGAAAACCGGCACCATGATGGTCTGCCCGGCAATGGTGATCGTCTTGTGGTCCGACGGACCCGCGCCCCCCTTGCGGACGACGCCGCTTTCATCGTCGCCGATCTGCAATCCGAAGGATTGCAGATCCGTGACAAGCTGACGCGCTGCCATCGTGCCAAGAGTCGGAACAGTCATGATGCGGCCTCGGTTTTTATTCCGGTTACGATGGACTCGTCCTGGTAATGCACGGTCTGCGCCGGGCGCCGGTCCAGCAGCAGGCTCAGGAGTTCAGGGCGGGCATAGTGGCCGACGGAATCCATCATGCGCTTGCGCTTGGTGATCAAAGCGAAGTCGAGGTCAGCAATGACCATGCCTTCGCCTTCGGTCACGGGCGTGCCGAGCAGTTTGCCTTCCGGCGAGACGATGGCGGTAAAGCAGCCACCCCGCAGCGGCCCTTCCAGTGCCGGATCTCGCGCAATCTGCGTGATCTGGTCTTCGGTCAGCCAACCTGTCGCGTTGACAACGAAGCATCCGGATTCAAGGGCATGATGGCGTATGGTGACTTCCATCTGCTCGGCAAAGATCGGGCCGACAAGCGAACCCGGAAACTGGGCGCAGTGAATTTCCTCGTGCTGCGTCATCAACGCATAGCGGGCCAGGGGATTGTAATGTTCCCAACACGCAAGGGCACCGACACGGCCAGCGGCTGTCTGCACGACCTTGAGGCCCGCACCATCGCCCTGACCCCAGACCATCCGCTCGTGATAGGTCGGGGTGATCTTGCGGCGCTTCAGCAAAATCTCGCCGGTCGCGTCGAAAATGATCTGCGTGTTGTAAAGCGTGCCGTGATCCCGTTCGTTGACGCCCAGCACGACGACCATCTTGGTGTCGCGGGCCGCTTCGGCGACCATGTCAGTCACGGGTCCGGGGATCAGGACGGCCCGTTCATAGAGATCCAGATGCTCGGCCCCAAAACGGAAGGCCGGTTGAATGAACGAGAAATACGGGTAGTAAGGCACGAAGGTTTCGGGAAAGACCGCAAGCTGCACGCCCTTTTCAGCGGCTTCACGAATGGTCTGACAGACCTTGCGGGCTGTTCCCAGACCATCGTCCCCAAGAACAGGTGTGATCTGGATGGCTGCGGCGCGAACGATGCGTGACATACTGGCGGTCCTTCCCGACGACAGTTAGAGGGTCCAGGTATCGAGAATGAAGGCGTTGTCCCGTCGATGCAGCAGCACCAGGTCAAGCACGTCCTGCGGATTGATCGGGGTGATGCCGGGGATCAGGGCATGTTCGCCGTGACCGTAAAGCGCCTGAAGTGCGAAGCGACAGGCATAGACCTTTCCACCCTCTTCCAGGATTTTTGTGATCTGCTTGTTGCCGTTCATGTGGCCGGGGAAGGCTTCGTCGCCCAGGCGGGGGAAGCCGCGCTGCAGGCCAAGCGTAACGCCGGGACCATAGAGCAGGACCGAGGTTTCGAAGCCCTTGCGGATCAGGCGGGTCGCCTGAAGCAGATTGACGAAACCAATCGACCCTTCGAAGGCCACGGTGTGAAAGGTGATCAGCGCCTTGTCGCCGGGTGCGGCCTGGACGTCTTCAAACACCTTGTTCTCATAATCGACGAAGACATCTCCGTCCTTGTGAGCGGCATGATCGATTTTCGGCATGATATGTCTCCCGTTTGATGCGGTGCCTCGCGACCGTGGCCGCTGACGGGAGAAGTCGTGACACGAAAAAGAGAGGGAGCGCAAAATTTGTATGCTCAACGAATAGCATACAATAAAATCATTGCTTCCTGTCTGGCTGCTGCGACCTAGATCAATATCATACAATATCTATTTTTAATGGATACATTCCAGAAAGTGAAAAATAACGCATTGATTTCAAAAGATAATTATCATCACGATTTTGTGATAATAATCGGTTTTTGTTTCCGAAAAGAGAGACGAGCGGGAAGCGGGAGCGACGCATGACGCAGAAAAGTCGCCTCAGACAATGTCCGCAAACCCCGGAGAACGTTTGTGATTCAGGACGGAAAGCACGCCGTGAAGCGATCGCTCCAGATTTTCGATATCCGGCGCACTGCCCAAGGCAATGCGCGCGCGTTGCGGCGGCTCACCGCTGACCGTGAAAACCGTGCTCGGCACAAGGGCAAGACCTCTGCGTCGTGCATCGGCGACAAAATCCGCACTGCCCCACCAGGCGGGAAGCTTCAGCCAGACATGCGGGCCCTCGGGGCTCATGCAATGCCCGTCGCCGAGTATGCGGCGGGCAACCGTCTGTCGCAGACGCAATTCCCGCCGGATGGCGTTCAGAATCTGATGCGCCTGGCCGGTTTGCATCCAGCGCGCCGTCAATGCACTCAGCAATCCTGCATTTGTAAGGGCGATCGCACGAATGGCGGCTGTGACGCGACGTGTCATATCGGCATTCGGCAGGGCCACATACGCCGTTCGCAGGCCGGGGCTGAGTGTTTTCGCGAGCGTCGCCACGTAGCTCACTCTCGTATGATCGAGAGAGGCCAGCGCGGGCGGTGGATTATCGACAAGGTGGCTGTAAGGATCATCCTCCAGGATCGGCAGATGATGCCTTTGCGCGACCGCAAGGATGTCCTTGCGTCTCTGGAGGGACATGGTCGCGGTCGTCGGATTGTGGATTGTCGGGATGCAGTAAAGTAGCCGCGGATGGTGAGTGGCGCAGGCGCGATCCAGTTCGTCGGGGATCATTCCTTCGACGTCACTATCGACACCCACCAGCAACAACCCGAATTGTGCGGCAATCGTCCGGATGCCCGGATAGGCGATGCGGTCGGTCACAATGACATCACCCGGCTGCGTCAGCGTGCTGACGATCGCCGCCAGTGCGCTTTGGGCTCCGGGGGCGACGATAACATCGTCCACACGCCGCACGCCGATGATCGGTGCGATCCATTTGACGCCCAGTTGCCGTTCTTCCATCGTGCCGCCCGTGACACGATAGGACATCAGGCTGTTCAAATCCTGTTGTTTGAGGATGGCTGTGAAATCATTCTGGATCATGCGTTGCAGGGGCGGATCGTGCGGGATTGGCGGCAGATTCATCGTCAGATCAACGACTGCCGGCCCCGTGTTCCGCCAGTGGGTTTCCCCCACGCCCATTCTGACAAAGGTGCCTCGGCCAACGGTCGCGTCAATAAGCTCACGCCGTCGGGCTTCGGAGAAGGCACGTGTAACGGTGGTCAGGTTGGTGCCGAGATACTCGGCAATGGTGCGTTGCGGAGGCAGCCTGTCGCCCTCTTTCAATTCACCTTTTCGGATCGAAAGCGCCACAGCATCGACAAGCGTCAGATAGATCGCGCCCGCATTCCGTTCAACCTGCTGCTTCCAGGTAGCAAGGTAGGGATAATCAGTCATGTGGTACTATGCTTTCCCGAATGTATGCGTGCCTGACCGTTTAAAGTCGGTTCAATGCATACATTAAAGCAGAACTTTTGTGTTGGAGTGATCTCAGGAAACACGGTTCGCTGATCTCCATGTCCGGAAGAGGAAATCGCTATGACAACGCTATCGTCGCGACCTTCTTCAAAACCTGAGATCCGAACTCGTCTGGAGAGCCGTCTTCATGATGCTAGGCTCAGGACCTGTTAATTCATTGAAATGGAACGGTGTGTTGTGATTCACAGGCTTACCGATGGGGAGTCGGCCTGTGAGTGACGTATTTTTGCTGTCCGAGCGTCAGATGAACGGGTCCGGCCGTTTTTTCCCGCTGGCACATGGGGTTCCGCGTGTGGATGACCGTCGTGTTCTGAGTGGGATTGTGTATGTGATCCGCAACGGGCTTCAGTGGAAAGACGCTCCGAAAGGCTATGGTCCGCACAAGACTTTGTATAATCGTTTCATCCGTTGGAGCCGCCTGGGTGTTTTTGACCGGATTTTCGTCGCGCTGACAGAATAGGCTGGCCGGTTGAGGCGCCTGAGGATTGATGCGACCCATCTTAAAGCGCACAGAACGGCAGCGTCTATGCTCAAAAAAGGGCTTTTCCCCGTCATATCGGACGGACAAAAGGCGGCCTGAACTCAAAACTGCATGCTGTGTGTGATGGGCAGGGGCGTCCTGCTCGTCTTCATTTGACAGCAGGCCAGGTGAGTGACTTCAAAGGGCAGACATTCTTCTGAGCGATCTTCCCGATGAGGCAAAAGAAGTCATCAGCCACCGAGTACACGACAGCAATAGAATCAGACACACTATCGCGGAACGGAATATCACCGCGTGTATCCCGCCGAAGAAGAACCGTAAATCAAAGCCACCTTACGACTGGCATCTGTATAGAAAGCGCCACCCGATCGAAAGCATTTTCGCAAAACTGAAAGACTAGCGGCGTATTTCAACCAGATACGACCGCTGCGCTCATACATTCATGTCCGCAATCCATATCGCAGCAAGTGTCATCTTCTACCTCAAGGAATGAGCCCTGAGCCTAGAGCACGTCCGCTTTACTCGGGGTCATATCCGCACGATTTGAAGTAGTTGGCGCATTCTTGTGGTTCGAACAGCGTGACGATGTGGCCGACGGTATTCCATAAGCCGTCGACCGTTCGCTC
>Ga0157365_10000622_pt1 | contig 15185 bp, 15 predicted proteins | sample AttsexASBM3_FD_111478 | JGI IMG/M metagenome (GOLD analysis project Ga0157365, IMG submission 111478) | Fungus gardens microbial communities from leaf cutter ant in Ribeirão Preto, State of São Paulo, Brazil - Atta sexdens ASBM3 | ecosystem: Host-associated > Fungi > Mycelium > Unclassified ... | reverse complement strand
TGATGTTCAGCGTGGGGATTTGCGAAAGGGACATCAGTGATTTTGAATGGCGGTACGACAACACGGTTCAGTTTATCGTCACCAAGCACGATCCACCACGAGGGTCTACGTTGCTACAAAAATCAGGAATCTCAATTGCACTGATTTAAATATGTAACGCTAGTACGCACATCTGGCCAATAAGGTGCATGAGCAGCTGTGACTGTCCCCTCATTGTCGAGTTCTTCCATTTCGCTGCGTGAGATGAGGAACTTCTCGTCCTTCTCCTCGTTAGACTCGATTGCCTTTTTCGTTTCGTCAACGTTGAGTTCATTGCGTTCAATCGTTTTGCCTGGTGGCACAAGGCGAAGTTTAACCACGAGAAAAACAATAGACGATGGCGTCACAACGCGTTCCCCAATGACTGGATCAGAGGGTAGTCAACTTGTTGCACACATGAAAGAGGAATGATTATACCTTTAAATGAGACATCTACAATCTCAGGCGCACACCATCTCTCGAGAGCTTTCTGAATATCACCGACACGGTTATCCTTCTTCAACTGAAGGGCTTGAGCAACACCAGCTAAAGTTTTGGCGTCGCCAAGGGATTCAACATCTTTGTTCTGGATCGAGGGAAGCTGGGTCAAGGTGCTACGTTGATCTTTAACAGGAGGGAGAGCCTGAGCGAGGTAAGCATGGAGATGCATAATTTCAAGGGTGGGAGAGAGCCAGTTACGGGAGACTGAGATGTTCAGCATAGCACTAAGCAGAACTGGTAGACGAAGAAGGATCTGTGCTTGTTCTAAAACGCCCCAGGTCATTACATATATGACAGTGATATAAATTACTTACCCTCCTGAAGTTTATCAGAGATCTCAATCCTTAGAAGATGTGCATAAATTAGGACTAAGGCTCTCCGACGCTTCACATGGAGCTTCCCACCGGTGTCTTTGGCGATTCTCCTGACCTGACTCCACTTTGAACCAGCCCTCTTTTCAATCTCACTCTCCAGTCTATCAATTGCGACGTCAGACTTCTTGGCGTTGGCATCTGACAACTCATATTGAAACGCCTTGCCAAGTGTACCAACAATTTCTGTCATTGGGCTTTCTTCCCTTAAGCTCTTGAAAAAAATGGCAGCCGCCATGGCGTGCACACCATCTTTGGTCTTCTGCCTATTACCGAACCACCATTTCCCAACCAGCGCAGGTAAGGCACCACCAAAGACAAGGCCATAAAATCCCAGCACCCAAACATTGTTCTGTGATTCAACGATCCATTTAGGGAGAGCAATACCCATGGACATTTCTTGGCGTCCATCGGGATTTCCGTACAGTTCCCAGTTTTTGCGGATTGTCTCGTCAGTGAGTGCCTTGTATGCTTTTGTGAGGGATACAAAGCGGTCCTGGATTGCTTCTATGGTCTCGTTCACGGTTGGCCTAACCTTGTCGGGGTGACTGTCAAAAGATGTTAGAAAAAGAAATGGTGACAGAGGGATATGCTCACTATAGACGAGAGAGCTTTTTGAAATGTGATTTAATCTCTTTCTCAGTTGCGCTCTAGGATGAAGTCAATGAATCAACTTATTTTTCGTCGAAAGATGGACTGACGGTACTAATCCCGAGTATGTCGAATGGATTATACACCTTGGTCTCAACAGCGACGCCAGTAGCTTTGTAGCAAAGGAAAACAAAGAGAGACCAGCCAGCAATAAGGAAGTATGTTCTATGGCATTTGTCAGTGTGCTGACGTGTAGACAAAGAAAGATGATGAAGCACTTTTTGGCCAACTTCAGGGCAAATAATGAGCCTCTCTCCCTCTTCACAATTCTGGAACGTTGTTCGATGCAAGGCTTACATTGACATTCAATTGATTGTGTTTCTGTGAAATATAATGAGTTGAAAACATGACATAAACTAAAATCAACGACGCACTTGCAGATTTCTTCCTCAGCGACGAGATGGTCATGGGTGTAAGAATTAGGGCCAGAATTGTGACAAGAAAGTAGGCGGCCATGCCCCCGCCCTCATCGTAGTTGTACCGTGCCATGAAAGGTGAAGCCCAACTACAGGCTCACAAGAGGAATAGTCGACGTGTAAGTAAGTAGTGAGGGGTAAACTTGTGACTAGATATCACACACGTTATTGTGTCTGTGACGCGAGAGTGATACAGTCGTTCAGAGCCTCACAAGAAATATGCCTCAGCTGCTCAGCACAATAACTGACCCGCTTTGCTGACTGAAAAAAACAGTTAATATTTTCAAGATGATCATCTATATGGAGAACAAAACAACAGAAACAGAAATAAAACTTGATGTGAATACATAGGACCTCTGCAAGTAGATAATTTTCCTTGTTGAAGTGGCTTATTCCAGGACCCTGCATGTTGCACAAGACAAATTTTATCCCTGTTTATATTGATAGAATTAACTGTTCAAATGCAGATGTAGAGGAAGGCAATGTCCAGAGGACAATTCAAATTAGTTGCCTATTGCTGTGCAAAATACAGGCATACCCTCTCCTGTTGCAACTCACTGGACAGGTAAATAGCATCCTACTTCTATCATGCAGGTTTTCATGGAAGCCAGTCAATGATTCCATAGGCACCGAAAAGCAATTAAGAAAAAATACAGGAGCATATGATATGTTTGATTCTTTTCCTAGTATATCTGCATTGCAATTTGTGATCTTGGTCCCTTGTGAGTAGAGATTTGAGATTTGAATATTCTACCAACCCATGGCTCAGAGCTCTTTCTCTGTTTCCTTTCTTTCTTGGACTGACTCCTGAGGAAAGATACAAAGTAAATTGTTCACAATTTTCTGTTTTCCTCACACAGCCTACCCTCCCCATTGATCAGTTCAGGCAAAGAATGGGTTGAGTTGAAGTACTCATGGCAACATTTCTATTCATGAGCTAGATAGGCCATGACAAACGTACACAGGGCATGGATTCATGAATCCGATTGAAAACTTGAATCTAAGTTGTGATAGACGATATCTTCTCCAGAGACTAGTAGATCTGCACTAGCATCTGATAATTCTTGATACAGGTTCCCATGCCTCAGGACATGAGCTTGCTCTCGTATATGCAGGATAACTCTGCATGCCAGGACTGCATGGATCACACGCACCATCCTAGGACATGGCTCCTATCATTAATCTCCTTCGAGGAGGGCATAGGCACGTACAACATCATCAGATTCTGAAGCTGTATCTATCCACAAGACTATTGAATTCCTAAAAAATTGTCAAACAGAATGGACATACTGGTAGTCTCATAATAACCAGTACATTCAGCAGGGAGAGTGCTTTGAATTTGAAATAAGTCAAATCATTTTGTGGATGTTCTCAACGGTTCCGAATCTAAACATACCCCAAACAAAAATATAGTAGTTGATACCTGAGGAAAGATGACTTGAATACGTAGACCCGAAGGAAAATCTGAAATCTGATACCGTCTCTCAAAACGACTCGGGTCAAGTGCAAATCACCACCAGACCGGACTAAGGTCGAAAAGCTTTCGTCAGATTATACCTGCTACAAACGGAAGCGCCAACATACAAGTTGAGATGCCGCGGACAGCCATCAACGATAACAAACCTGTCCAGTGAGCCAAAGAATGAGGTCCTTTAAAGAGGTAAGAGTCAGTGACTTACATGCATCATAAAGCATAAGTAGAATAAAGTTCGCTGATAGAATAGGACTTGAAATTGTCATCAGACATCCGATAAGGTGAGGTGCAGGGGACACCGAATCTGTACGTTCATCTTTCTGAGCGTCAAGGCTCTTTGATTTATTCAGAATAATACCGACGGCTGGTGGACTTGATGTAAAAATGAACAATCACGAGGATGGTGATCCACATCCCACAGAATATTGCGAACAGCACGAATGTGAAACGGCCCTTCTGACCCCATACGGCCCACGTCCGGAGGGTGTAGATTACTGTGGTCAGAAGTCGTAAGAGTTTCTGCTGGAATGGTGTCCGTCACATGATACCTACATTCCACCAGGCCTGCACCAATACCGAACAGCCCTGTACATAAATCAGATCAAGATTGAATATTCAACAAGGGAGAATGACTTACATGCCTGAACTTGGTATACTTTCTGGCAGTCATGACTTGGCAGCGCCACACTGAATTGGTCTACCTCGGGTCAGACACAAAACCTCTGAGATATCACTCTCAAAACAACTCACGATAGAGGCCAAGAGCACAATCCACGAAGGGTAGATATCGAGCCAGAAAGTACAAAGCTTTAGTCAGATTCCAGCGCGATGGCCATACAAGTAATATTTCCGGTTCGAAAGTCAAGATCCACTCCAAAACCTACAATTATACCCATTAGTTTTAAAAAGAAGAAAGGGAAATCTTGCGACGTACTACAATTGTTGAGCTGACAACTAGGGAGAAGGACATATTAGAATTGATGTGCATGGTTCATAAAAATCGGATTCGATGCACTCATGCTATACTGAGTCCAGATCAGAATTACTCAAACGAACCTTGAACTGAAGGTCAGAACTCCGGCTTACATTCACTAGTTTCGTCCATTCAATGGCTGTGATGAGTTCATCGCGCTGCTGAAGGATGGTGGATGTTTCCATACAGGCAATTGATAAGGGAATCCAGAGCTACATACCGACGGAGCATTCACATCTGCGCAGCAAGAATACTGCATTCTAATGGTCTGCTTTGGGATTGTCCTTCTTCCAAGCACATGAGACGGAAATGTATTCTCATCCTAGGGAACCGCCTAGTCTAGAGTGAAAGAAGGTTGCCATGGGTGCGATGATAAAGAAGCACCAATCACTTCCAAAGTCAGAGAGTCGGTCTTTCTGGAGCTGACAGACAAGTAAGTAACTGGAAAATGGTAATTGAACGTCGAACTCAAAAATGTTGAACATAGTAGATCATAGTAGATGCTAGTCGGAAGTCTAAATCAGATCATATGATTCACAGCACATGCTTAATGCCTATCTCCTGGGAATTGTGCACTGAACACGCATGTCAACGAACTGGTTGAAGAAGGGCAGTCATCCCTGCAGATCAAATCCCAGAATCTCCAAACCAATTGTGACGCTCATCCATTTCCATCCATATGACAAGATAAGATTAAATCACTGTATGATGGTTCGATAGTTTGCTTGAATTCAAATTAATGAAGAGTCTGAGTTTACTTGATTAACATCGTTTGAGATTACAGAGAGGCTGTTGACATTGATGAAATGGCAGTGAGGCAGAGACAGGCGTTTAGCATGCACCACCAGGTAGTCTCCAAGACTGACAGGTCAGCAGACTTGGGAAATCAAAGGTGCAACCCGTGCATAAATCTTTTTTTGTGATGGGTCAACTTAGTTGCGTAGTCACGGAAATGTCAGATTCGAAGAAGGGCGCTACGAAGACCCTAAAACTCGCCAATTAGCTGCCAAAATATCGTCCCAGTGATACTCTTCGACTTCTAGCACTGCCCCACTTGGTTCTTCGTCGACAAAAAATCCAGGATCAGAATCAATGATTCTAGGGAACCGTTGGATTTGAACAGGCAAGCCGTCCGTGTAGTCGACAATTTTTGCAGCGACTAACATAGTTTCGGGTGTGAACGTCTGAAGGTTAAGTTCGAGGCTCTGAAAAATGTTGTTCGGAATTATGATATATAACCATAAAAATGAGCAACAAACCTTCCAACCCACTACCTGTCCTGTTCTCAGACCATCCACCTCTGAGACCTTCAGACCATTCTCAAAAAGTTGCTCGGCTTTACTCCAATCAAACGCTGTATTTGCCGACATTCCCCGGATGGTATTTTTAGGGTCTCCATTCACCTCTCCGACAGGGCTGTCGTGTCCTTCATCAGCAGGTGGCATTATGGCATCCTCTAGAAGTTGACATCCGTTCTCATCGATATGTGAATAATCCAAGTCGTGAGAGACATCGATCTCCTCGGTTTGATTCTTCCTCTTCCTCTCGCTAGAGATCCACAGATCTGCCTCAACATCCACACTGGTGACGAACATATTCGGAGGTAACTTGCCGCATTCCTGGATCTCAGATGGCGGTATGAGGCGGGGTCGTGACTGGCAGCTCTCTAACGGAGTAGAGGACTCGTTCTTAGACATTCTCGATTGAGAAACCGAAGATTGTGCAGTAGATGCTGATATTGAGGTAGTAATGGCCTGTCCATCCTCTGTAAACACGATCTTTTTTGGCACAGGTGCCGACAAAAACTTCTTGAAGCCTTTCTTCTTGTTTTTATTGCCCAACGAAGCCATCATAACTCCTTGAACCTCTTCGGCCTCCTCTACTCTCATTTCTTCGTCCGCAATCAGTGTCATGGCTTCCTTGTTACCCTTATGCTTCGCATAGCCCAATGTTCGGGAGCTTGATCTTTCACCCAGCGGAATAGTATTCGTCGGCGAAAGAACATGAGGTGCCGGTGTTTTTTGGAGGATGGACTCTGCACGCTGTTGAGCTTGCAAGGCACGCACGCGTTTACGCCGAAGGTTTCGGGCATGAGTTGTCGTTTTACCGTAGCCAGGTGGCACAAAAGGCCCTTCAGGTGTAGATTTTGTCTTTTTTCTCGGTGAAGCAGAGTCAGCTTTCTGAGGAACACCAAGTTCATGTGATATTCCCAGAGGCTTAGACGGCTGCAGTGAGGGTGGAGACGAGTCTGAATCTGAGCTGTCAGAGCTGTCAGAGCTAGATGACGAAGTTGTTGATGACATAGAAGATGAGGACTCAGAAGACGAAGACACAGAAGACGAGGAAGCCGATGGTTCGGGCACCACTATCTTCTGCTTTCCGGAAACCTTGTGTTTTTTGTTCACTTTTTCCAGTTCATACACAGGCTTTCGCTTCCTTCGATGTAATAACTCTACATTCATAAAAAAACGAGAGGAACTTCAAAAAATATAACAGTGCACCGAATGCTGAAACGTACCCTGTATGTCCTGAAATTTCGACCTTTGCAGAAGAGAAGCCTTCACACAGAGTAGATCTCCATCTCTAAGTGCAGCAGTAAACGAACTCTCGTTCAAAAGTTCAAAGTCATCCAAAAGGAGCTGAATCTCCCTGGCAGAAACGCATGCTCCTTTCAGGACAACTATATCAGAACATAAGAGTTCCTTTAGTTCTCTGATCGAAGTGGGAACTTGATGCGCCTCAAAACTGAACCAAGCCTTGAAGTCAGGAAGAGGAGGAAAAGTCTGGATGCGAAGACGCATTTGAGCAGTCGAAGCAATGAGTCCGATAATGACCCCGAGCGTGGGAGCTATAATCTATACAAAAATTCACAGGATTGACAAGGTCACTTTGCCGGAGTGGTTAACGGGATCGCCTGCTACTAAGCTTTGAGCGGTTGGTCTTTGACCGCGAGTGTTCGAATCGCTCAGGTGACGAACTTTTGCTTTAATGTTCTGCCGAATCCTTATGCAATTCGATCCACTGGGAAACTAATCATTTTTTATAGTTCTAGAAACTGTGTCTACTCTTCATCACATTCTCCGGAACCCTCGTCCTGATGATCTGTGCTTTCGGGATACTTGCTATTTCTTACCTTTCACTCCCAATCAGACCGCCAGTCGGGGGTTCCACATTCAGAGCAGGAGCACCCCAGTGCAATGCCAAACGAAGCCTGACCGATGTTCTGAAATCTGGTGCGACAATGCTGTAATAGAATTCTCAAATGACATGGACGAGGCCAACGGGACCATCTAGCAAGACTTCTTGATAGATGACGCGCCTCTGCTCCCTGTGATACCTTCTCAAACATTGGCAATCAGAAAATAAATTCTTGTTCGTATTCGACTGCTTTTGAATATATTACGCTTCTGTACAAACAACTTATAATGCTCCCAATTATACATTTGATGCCTACAGACGGCCTGCACGAAGAAAATTAGGGCACTCTCATAACACAGGTTCAATCAGACACTGACCAACATTCCCTAAATCCTTGCAAGCTACTTTGACGCGTTCATAGAGCGTCTTCTCACCCTCACGTACCCAGATGCGGGGATCATAGTACTGGGAATTCAAAATCAGTGACCAGCAAAACCGACCGGAGATCAATTACCTTCTTGTTGGGTTTGTCAGACCCTTCAGGGTTGCCTACCTGACTTTGCAGATAATCCTTCTTGTTTTGAATGAAGTCCTGAGAAAATGGGAATGTTGAACTAATTTAGATGCGGGGAATAGCCACGTTGGCTTACCCGAATACCGGCAAGATAGGCAAATTGAGTGTCAGTATCAACGTTCATCTTGACGACGCCATTGTTAACAGCGGTCTTGATCTCTTCCTCAGAGGAGCCAGAACCACCATGGAAGACGAGATAACTGAGGATCAAATCAATTGCGTAAGACTCTTTGTCCAAACCGGATAAAAACCTACAGAGGCTTAGTATTTCTGCCGCCAATTTGACCGCCAGCATATTCTTGATGTCTTGCGAGCAACTCTGGTCTCAGGCGAACATTACCAGGTTTGTAAACGCCATGAACGTTTCCAAAAGCAGCAGCAATGCTGAAGTTGGGACCAATGGCACTGAGAGTTTTGTACACATCAAAGACATCCTGAGGTTGGGTGTACAAGCTCTCTTTGTCAACCCCAGTATTGTCGACACCGTCCTCTTCACCACCGGTGATACCAATCTCCATCTCAAGCCAGAGACCAAGAGGTGCCATGCGCTGGAAATATTTCGCACACATAGCGATGTTTTTCTCTTTAGGTTCTTCTGAAAGATCAAGCATATGAGACGAAAACAAGGGTTCGCCATGCTCCTTAAAATACTGCTCATCAGCATCGAGCATGCCATCAAACCAGGGAAGAAGTTTCTCTGCACAGTGATCAGAGTGCATTACGACGGGCCTGTCAAAATAAAACCAGGATCGTGATAGCACTATTAAATGACGACAAAAAAGCTTACACTCCATAGGCCTTTGCCATGAGACGTACATGGTGGGCAGCACTGACGGCACCAATGATAGATGCTTGCTGTTTGTCATTGGAAAGTCCCTTGCCGGCGAAATATGCAGCACCTCCCTGGGAGACTTGAATGATGATGGGAGATTTGATGTCTCTGAATTACACGGGTAGGTACAGCATCTTAACAATCGTAATATAAGATACCTGGCTGCCTCGAGAACGGCATTGGCGATAGAAGAAGAAGTAACATTCTGTGTTCTGAAGATAAGCAAACATGATCCTCTTAACGTCGACTGGTTACTTACGATAGCCTAGATTTACACGGTGCGCTCATTGTTTTTCAAGCTTGGAACTCAAATCACTCACGGGAATAGCATACTATACATACAGTCTCAGCGATATCCAACATATGAGAATCGAATGTTACACACCCCATTCTCTTTTGCATGGTCAAACAACTTGCGAACATTTTCACCGGTCAAAACGCCAGTCTGCATAGATAATCAACGAGATACGTCACATTCAATATCTTGAAGAGCAGAGATCGCGCCCACAGGAACAACATCAAGGACACTCATGGTTACAGATATGTTTGAAGAGGACAAAAGCAAGATAGGAATGAGTGCAAAGGAAAGGCAAAAATCGGAGATCTTATCTCCTTAAAACGGGTTATCGATGTCGTCATAGATACCACGTGAATCCCCTCCCAAGTACCCTGGTTAGATTAACATACTTATACCTCGGTTATTGCCAAATTCCAACTAAGAGCTCAAACTTTCTGAGCCTCGGTCGACCTCGGTCTGATTCAAACACAACAAATCTACGCATGCGCCGCACATAAGTTAAATAGACCAAATAATCAGTTCTTTATTTCCTGCTATGATCAACTAATGCGGAATATGAGCCCGCTCGTAATTGGTTTCAGGTATATTCGACTGTTGATCAGATCTCCATTGACCAGATACATATCACTCAAAGCCATGTAACGGCCACGCCTTACTTTGAGGCTAGAACAAGATATACATAGGGAAATCAGTATAGACACAACAGTTAAATCAACGCATCACCGAATAACAAGAAAACCCAGGAAAAATCAATCCAACCGAGAAGACTTATAGTGATCTCTTTCCGACGGCATATCACTGCCCAACCACCTGAAGAGGACATAGAAAACGACTGCAATGGCACCGACAATCCAAAGAACACTCTTATATGGATGGGCAGTGACATAAAACTCGACACCACCTAATTTGTGGTTGAGATACTGTGAGAAGGCAAAGGAACAGGGTTAACAGTTATCCAAGACGGAAGGACGACTTACTGCCGCCAATCTTTCAACTCGGTTTTGAGAGTGTTTATAATGTAGTTGTTCAGCTGTCGCTTTTTCGAGTGTAGTAAAAAGCTTCTCTTGTGAGGTAAGTTTGATCTTGTGTCCACTTGTGTCTTCGTCATAATAAATTAGTTTCTTTGAAACACACTTATTCAATGGCATATCTTTCAGTAAAAGACAGTCGCCCACCTTGTGATCGGCAATGACCACTTTGACGTCGGCCAAATCATCGTCATGGTGTTTCTTGATACCATACATACTTTTTAACCATTTTTCCCACTTTTCCGCGTCCATGTACGTGAAGATTACCTGCTTCCCATTCAACTCACCACTGCCGCCAGTCTTCAATTTCCACTCGTTCGCGAGTGTTTTGAGTGCAACCATAGCCTGATCGCGCACTTTTTCCGTAACTGCGGCGATCAAGACAAGAGGTTCCTGAGGTGCGTTCATGATACTTTGGAAGGAGCCAGAAGAGAGTTCCACAAAAGACGGGGTACGGTGACTCATGAGCCAAGTTCTCATAGTTTCAACAGGGGTAGTGGGAAAACCATGAAGATGACTTGCAGGATTGTCGGAATCGTGATCCTTGAAAGCCAACATTGCCCAAGAAGCAGACGAGGGAACGCCATATCGAGAGAAAAGGTCCTTGGAATGTGACGTATACACAGGAGGGGAACCAAGGAGTGGTGCAGAAGTTTCACGGGCAGTTTGCTACCGATCGTCAGCGGGTCACACATCCTTTCCACAAATTTACTTACTATGATAGCACCATCTGAGCCTGAGTAGAGGAAAAGATACACAACGTCATGCTCTTGGACGTGCTGGACCAATTCCGTGTCACCATGAAGCGGGTGTAGCCGTCCGTCCAAAGCTGTCTCTGCAAACGCTTTCAGCTGGTCCAGTTTTCGACCGCCCGTATACTCCGAGCGTACACCGGAGGAGAAGTAGATCAGCGTAGGATAACCCGGAACCCTATGCAAAGCACATAATGATGCATGCGCCTCACAGTCAACCTCCGCTACGGTGAGTTTGTCCTTCATATGAGCTGCCAGCTGCACCCATATAGGTGCAAGCCTTTTGCAGTGTCCGCACCAAGGGGCAAAGAACTTGACAAATGCAGGTCCTTCTTCCAACGTCGAGAAGAATGCGGCCTGACTCGGGATGGAAAGAACTTGACCCTGCGTGTTGAGTTTTGGCAAAGGCGGTTCCTCTACCTCAACAACTGATGTATTTTCATCGTTTTTGACGTGTCGTTTAATGAAATCCTTCATTTCTTCCAAATCTCGATTCCCATTATACTCTTCGAGCATTTCTCCATCCTCGTAGATAAATAGTGTGGGATAGCCGATGACGTGGTTGGTATCACATAGATCTATGAGACGGACTCTGTCAAAAGAAACAATAAGGTTGGATGGTTGTTGATGCACCTCCATACACAGAACAATCCACTTGAGCCAGATGTACACTGGGAACCTCCTGCTCACAATCTCCAACGAGCTTCTCCCACGTAGGGGCAAATCTTCGACAATGTATACAATAGGGTGAGAAGTGCTCAACGAGCCAAAGACCATTCTCAGTGGACTCCTTGAAATTAGCTGGTGTAAGTTGCTGAAGTTGAACGCCAGCAACGCTTGACACGACGGCAAGCGTCGTCAGAGCTAAGGAGAGCGGCAGTTCTGTCAGCACTTTGGATATTAGCATTTAGGATAGAAGCGGAAAAAAGCTGTTCCAAGACCAACGCTGCCCCCAGTCGCAGGAGGAGCGTGACAGTTAGCGGCGCTTTGTGACAATGATCTGTTGATGGATCTCTTCTTTTTTCCGCACTTGGTCCCGAGCTGTGCAACTGTTCATGTCGCATTGTTTCTGAATGTCCAGAATGCCTCTCATTTGAAGAAACAGATAATTTCAGCTGCAATAAAAGAAGGCGAGGCTGGTGAAGCCGCCCGCGAGCAAGTCAATTATGCGTTTATTGACGCACGATTTGTCAGTCTCTCGCTTCCACGTAACCCCATTCAAGACTACCACGGAGTTTAGATCACAAGCCGTCGTCATTTGCAGACTGCTATCTATCAGTCTATCCTTGCGGAGGCTCATAACGAGTTACGAACACGAACTGTTCACTCTGAAGTTCTATGGAATCTAAGCCCGACCAACAACGTAGGACCCACTCATATTTCTATTCCGGTGTATTTATATCCTTGTAGATCACGGAGTCCATTCGACGGTATGGTGTATCCGAGACGACAAAATCACTATTAGTGGTCCGGATTAATGATGGAAGCGCAACCCTCAGAGAGATGGAGTCCAAAATCAGGAAGATCGTAAATGGAGAGCTTGTCCCATTGTCACGGCTACAAGAAGTTACAGATTGGCCGACGATTAAAAAGGTCTTGTGCCTCACATAAAGAACTGATCAATATTTTAAACAATTGATAGCAACATAAGCTAGCCAACGAGTATCCCGTACAGGCAGTGCAAGGAGACGTGGTTGCAGAGCACTCTTTCATTGATAACATTGTTACGAGCACCGTTGCTACGAAGAGTGTCATGGGGTAATCCAACTTATTTGTTCGTCCTGCAAGCCCAACTTCGCAAAGACTGATACAACATCAGAGTTTGAGGTTCCAAACTTCTCAATTTTGTCCATGTATTAGGTCTGTCCTACTTTGGAGGCACTCCCTGGCGCCACCCGGTCTGAAGGATAGACCCAGCATCGCTACATGTCTGTTTCCAGTAACACAATGTGTTTATTTAGCAGTGCCAGCGCCCAGTTGCTGGATCTGTTGTCGACTACAATGCCAGGTGTTGTTTCCATGGAGTGCCAGAGTACGATAATAATCACGGCAATCGATGTTTTGTATGTGCTTCAATATCTCAGGTACGTCCTTACTACCTGACTCGACTGGATGGCAGGCTTACCAACCACGCAGCACTGATTGATATACTTTTCTCATTGTCGTTTTTTCTCGATAAGGCCAGGCGTTAATTTGAATATTATTTCTCTCCTTGTTTCTAGTGAGTGTACAGACAAATTCTACCACGGATGTGAATCACCTGGACTTCAGAATCGTCTACCAATCGATTACTTCATCAATTCTTAATGTTCGTGGGTTGGACTGATGGGAGAGGGGCGAGTTGATGTGTTCCTCACTCGTTCCTAGAGACAGCGATCACATCTTGCTCCAACGTCAGATAAGTTCCGACCCCATAAGTATGTTTGCCAATCAGGCCCATAGTTCATCGCCGTGATTATGGTTTGAACGGTTTGATCCATCTCAAAATCAACATTACTTATCATTCTGAGAGTTATTTTTGAAGAAAATGCCCCTCGGGGAAGTTCTGAAGATTGGAACATATATCGAGTACTCAAGAAACCTGAAGAAAACCGCATGATTCTCAAGCTATGTCAAGTGTTCAAGTGGACTTAGATCACCTGCCATTTTGTTGATGAATTGATTCGCAACGATCAATAAACGGTTTTTCCTGGTAGTCAGTAGCCGGAAACACCTTCTTGTCCTCGTGGACTTGGTAGGCTCAGAAGCTTTCCCGGAGTAATAGCCCCTTTTGCGTTCTGACGACAGCTGCCGAATTGAGCCCTCAGTTTCAAATAAAATCCTGGCGTGGGACGAGATGTCTCTTGCCTTCCTTTGCATCTAAACTGCTCTCTCCCTGTCTACGCCGGCGTCAAATACATCTGAATTTGCATTTGATTCAATAGAGGTTCCATCACAGGACATGAAGACTATAGCAGAGGTTGCGCAAGTGACCCCTATCTTCGAACTGTATTCTTTGTTCTGAGTTATGTTTTAGGCATGGACCGATGTTTATTGGAATGATCTTCAATATTTTTCTTTTCGGAATGATGGTCATCCAGGTTTATCTCTATAGTGTCAAATATCGTAGGTGAGGTTTGAGCAAATGCCAATCCTGACCTGAATGTACCCGACCTGATGCCCAAAATCCAGAGACCGCCTATGGATCAAATTATTCGTAAGTCCTACTTTCTTCCAGGTATCTCATACATTAACCTCGGGCAGGTATTTGTTGTCTTCACACTCGATGCGATAAATTCTGTCTGTGACTGCGTTTATCTTTACGACAGCCTCATTCTACATTTTGGTAAGTGATGAATCAAATCACTCGTTGATCACATGACCATATACTGGGCAGATGATACGAACTTCCTCCTTACAGCGAACTGGGGTGAGTTTGAACCTTCTCTTTCGAGGCTTGAATACAAACGAATCGTACGTAGTTTTTGCAGCAGGTTCGTTGCTAGCTTCTCGCCGGCATTGCAAGGCGTCTTTCGAGTGCTGATACTCTGTTCCTGCTAAAAGAGCCTGCTTTCACTGTAAGTGGGTTCTGCTCCTTTTTCGTCATCCGCATCTTGAATTGTATTCCAGGGAGTCATTGCAGCTCTCGTCCAGGTGTTTTTTGCCTGGCGTGTCATCTCCTTGACGAAAAAACGGATCCTGGGAATCATTTTGATTCTCGGAGCTCTTACAGGTGGAGGTATGACATAGATTTTTCTGTCTACAGCTTCTGATCGATAAATGTATCCAACTAGCGCTAGGTATTGTTACCGGTTGTGATGTTCTCAAATCGCCCCACTTCACGGATTTTCAGGTTTTCAAGGTCAGTAAAAGTCTACCCCGTTCTATTGTCTCTTAGATTTTGCTCCAGATTCCTGTCATTTTCTGGCTTGTAATCGCAGCATCAGTTGATGTTATCATTACAGCGACATTGGTTTGGTATTTGTGAGTGGTTTTATCTGCAACCTTTATTTTTATTGATGATTATCAGGGTACGTGTTGAATATCTGACACTACATTTTTTGTCTCATTGTGATGAGCAGCGCCATCAAAAGACGGGCTTTAAACAATCCGACCTAATGGTTGATCGCATAATCCGAAGTTTGTGCCTTTTCTTCCTGATTGGAAAACTATCTGAAAC
>Ga0157365_10000621_pt1 | contig 15197 bp, 12 predicted proteins | sample AttsexASBM3_FD_111478 | JGI IMG/M metagenome (GOLD analysis project Ga0157365, IMG submission 111478) | Fungus gardens microbial communities from leaf cutter ant in Ribeirão Preto, State of São Paulo, Brazil - Atta sexdens ASBM3 | ecosystem: Host-associated > Fungi > Mycelium > Unclassified ... | reverse complement strand
TCTGACTGGGGTCGCGAGCGTGTTCCCCGCGCCAGCGGGGATAAACCGCGCACCAGGTCAGGGTGTACCCCGGTTAAATTGTGTTCCCCGCGCCAGCGGGGATAAACCGCGTACATATGGTGTACCGTTCACCGGATGAGGGTGTTCCCCGCGCCAGCGGGGATAAACCGCTGCAACCAAAAAATGAGCCCTATACCACTGAGTGTTCCCCGCGCCAGCGGGGATAAACCGGACAGCCAGGCCGCCGACATTGACCGTGCGGAGTGTTCCCCGCGCCAGCGGGGATAAACCGACCCCGTTTGCCGCGGCGCAAAAAACTCATCTCTGTCACTCGTGCCAGCCCGAATATCCAGCTTAACCACCCGCCAGGGCAACTCCTCCCAAACCCCATATTCTTCAGCGGCGTTTATACTTCAAAGCCAACATGAAATTTCGCAACACTGCGCAACGAAGGAGAGGCTATGCGGGTACACCATCTTAACTGCGGTTGTATGTGTCCTTTGGGCGGCGCGCTGTATGACGGCTTCAGCAAAGGGTTGCACGCGCATCTGATTTGCCACTGTCTGCTGATTGAAACCCAAAATAACGGACTCGTGCTGGTGGATACCGGCTTCGGCTGCGACGATATGCGCCATCCTGGCCGTCGTTTGCCCCTCTTTTTCCGGGCGCTGAATAACATTCAGTACCGCGAATCATTAACGGCGCTGCATCATATTAAAGCGCTCGGTTTTAAGCCGGAGGATGTACGGCACATTGTACTGACGCATCTGGATTTCGATCATGCGGGCGGCATCAGCGATTTCCCGCAGGCACAGGTGCATCTGATGCAGCGGGAACTGACCGCCGCCGACGGGCGAAGCACCTGGCTTGACAGCGCGCGCTATCGGCCAGGGCAGTGGGGTAACCGGTCGGGCTGGCATGGCTATCAGGCGCATGGCGAGCCGTGGTTTGGTTTCAGCGCTGTGCGCTCGCTCGACGGCCTGCCGCCGGAAATTTTGCTGATCCCGCTGCCCGGGCATACCGAAGGCCACGCCGGGGTGGCGATTGATACCCCGCAGGGCTGGATGCTGCACGGCGGCGACGCGTGGTTTTATCGTGATGAGATGGCGGTGGACTCACACTGCACGCCGGGGCTGCGCTTTTATCAGTGGATGATGCAGAAGGACAAATCGGCGCGGCTGGCGAATCAGAAACGTCTGCGGAACCTGGCCGCAGACGTAAACGCGGGCGTGACGCTGTTTTGCAGCCACGACGCCCGCGAATTCGAACGCGTCAGCGGTAAAAATTTGGCTATTTAAGCCCGGTTTTTTGCTTCATCGCGGCCATCACGGCAGACCGATCCGCCTGATACTCTGACAGCCCGTTGGCGCGCAGATGGCAGGCGGCGCACTCGCCGCAGCCATCGCCCTGAATGCCGTTATAGCAGGTGAGCGTCTGCTGGCGGATAACATCAAGCTTGCCCCAGTAATCCGCCAGCGCCCAGGTTTCGGCTTTATTCAGCCACATTAGCGGCGTCTCAAAGCGTACATCGCGCGCCATACCGAGCGTGACGGCGTGATTAAGCGCTTTCACAAACTCGTCGCGGCAATCCGGGTAGCCGGAAAAATCGGTTTCGCAGACGCCGGTGATCACCGCTTCGGCCTGCACCTGATACGCGTAAACAGACGCCAGCGTCAGGAACAGAATATTGCGGCCCGGCACGAAGGTGCTCGGCAACCCTTCGGCGTCGGGATCGTAATCCGGCACCGGAATGCTGTCGCGCGTCAGGCTGCTGACCGCGAGTTCGTTAAGCAGCGTCACATCCAGCACTTTATGCGCCCGCGCGCCCAGCGATGCGGCAAGGGCGCTCGCGACATCAATCTCGGCGCGATGACGCTGACCGTAATCGAAGGTGACGCAATGCACTTCATCATATTGATGTAACGCCTGAATCAGGCAGGTGGTGGAGTCCTGGCCCCCGCTGAAGACCACAACGGCACGTTTCATAAAGCCCCTGTCATTGAATAGCAAAACGTTATGGTAGCGCCGCATCGCCGCGCCCACCAGCTTCTTGCGGCGGCGGCAGCCACGCCCGGCTGAAATCAAACCAGCCGAGCGCGTTCAGTTCAATGCCGTTCACGCCGGGCGGCGCGCTTATCTGGTAGCGATAATTAAACAGCGGGGTGATAACGGCATCGTGCATCAGCGTCTGCCAGACCTGGCGCAGCGCCGCGTTGCGATCCCGATCGTCCGGATGGCTTTGCACCGCGTCCAGCGTGGCGTCGAGATGCGCGCGCTGCGGGCCGGTTAACAAATGCCGCCAGAGCGGATCGCAGCGCAGCCACTGCTCCAGCGTATACTCCGGCGCCTCGCCAATCAGCCGGTCGCCCATCACGATATCCGCCTGCGGCAGCAGTCTGCAGCCCTCCCAGTTTTTCGCGTTATGAAAATGCAGCGTCAGGGCGCATCCGCGCTCTGCCAGAAACGCCTGAAGCTGGCGTGCCATGACCGGCAACTCCACCGGCAGATGATAGACCAGCGTCAGTGAAGGCGGCAGCGGCGGCGGCGGTTCGTCAGGCCACGTCGGTAACCCCCAGCCGGGCAGCAGTTCATTGCTGTGCGTGATCAGATGCTCATCAAGCGGCAGGGAGTCGATCATGCCGCTGTGGTGAATCAGTTGCATCAGCCAGCGCGCCTGCGCGCGCGATAAGCGCCCGTCCTGACGAATGGCGAGATAACAGAACCCGAGGCTGATGCTGTTGCTTACCGGGCGCAGATGCTGGAGCTCTTCCGGCTGGCCGATGGCAATCTGCACCGGGTGGCGGCAACTGGTGCCAAGCGCGCTGTCGAACAGATCCGGCGTTATCCAGTATTCGACCGCTTTTAAAAGCGGATGTCCGAGGTGATAAAACGCGTGGCTTTCAATGCGCACAAGTTCAGGGGTGAATGCCGCAAGCCGGAACGGGCCGCAGCCGAGCGATATGTCGTCCGGGTGCGCCAGATAGCTGCCGTGGCTGGCAAACCGCCATGCCAGCCAGTAATCCGGGCGGTTCAGGTCAACGCGCAGGCAGTGTGAGTGTTCAACGGTAATGTTGTTGACGCTGGCGAAGAGCTGGCGCAGGGCGTCAAGCTCAAGCAACTGTTGCAGCCGTCGCTGCAACTGCGCGGCGTCCACCGGCTCCTGGTTATGCCAGCGCAGGGTGGAGCGCAGATAAAAGCGCCAGCTGAGCCCGTCCGGCGACACGTGCCAGTGGTGGGCCATATCGCCTTGCGGGTGCGCGCTGTGCGGGGTAAATCGCGTCAGGCCGCTGAAGATGTGCCGGGCGAGGTGCTGTTCGGCGCGGCCTTTCGCAAAGCCGGGCGTCAGCGGCTCAAGCGGGCGATAGTACGGAATGCGCAGCGTCGGCGTGTCGTTGTGCCACTGGCCGCCCAGAAACGGCTGCAGCAGCTGACGCAACTGGCCGGACGCGAGCTGCGCGAGTGTGAGCGCGTTGTGATGCTGGCCCTGGCTTAACACCGTTTCCATCATGCCGGCGCGCACGGTTTGCGGCGAAACCAGAAACGTTAATTCGCCGCGTTTGCCGCGACCCGACTGCGCGCGCCAGCGCAGCCAGCCTGCCTCTTCAAGCTGACGCAGCAGCGTGCGGACGTGACGCTCGCTGCAAAAACAGCGTGCGGCGAGTTCTGCGACAGTGACAGCCTGCGGTTCGCCTTCCGATGGTTGCCACAGGCGCTGGAACTGATTAAGCCGGTTCAGAAGGCGCATAGAAAACCCGGAACAATTTTTCCTAACTATTCACTATTTGTTCCGTATATGCCAGGCAATACTGCCTGTCAACCGCAGGAGGGATGACAGATGGTACGACTGGCTGCTTTTGATATGGATGGTACGCTGCTGATGCCCAATCACCGTGCGGGCGAGGCAACACGGGCGACGCTACGCCGCCTGCAGGCGCGCGGCGTTACGCTCGCCTTCGCAACGGGCCGTCATCTGCTTGATATGCGCCCGATGTTGCAGGAGATAGCGCCAGGCGCTTTTCTCATCACCGGTAACGGTACGCGCATTCATGCGCCGTCCGGCGAGCGGCTGCTGGCCAACGATCTACCGCCGCAGGTCGCCGAAATGGTACTGCACGGTCACTGGAACACCTCCGCCAGCATGCATGTGTTTAACGACAGCGGCTGGCTCACGGATAGAGACATCCCGGCGCTGCTTCAGGCCCACAGCTGGAGCGGTTTTCGCTATCAGCTCACCGACCTGCGACGTCTTCCCGCACATGAAGTGACGAAAATTTGCTTCGTCGCCGACCATGCCACGCTCTGCACGCTGCGCACGGCGCTAAGCCAGGCGCTCGGTAAGCAGGCGCATCTGTGCTTTTCCGCGACCGACTGTCTTGAGGTTCTGCCGCCCGACTGCAATAAAGGCGCCGCGTTACAGGCGCTGGCTCAGCACCTGGGTATCGACATGGCAGAGTGTATGGCATTCGGCGATGCGATGAACGATCGCGAAATGTTATTGCTGGCGGGGAAGGGGTTGATTATGGGGAACGCGATGCCGGAGCTTATCGCGGCGCTGCCTCATCTGCCGGTTATCGGGCATTGCAACAGTGAGGCGGTCGCACACTATTTGACGGATTGGCTGGACACAACACCTTAATGATTCCCCCGAATGATGAGGCATTCCAGCAAGCCGGGGCTATCCCCGGCTTTTTTTATTTCCCGGCGCTTATCGTTACCGTCAGTTTCATTAACGAATAGTTGAAAAGCTGCGGCGGCATGGTGTCCGGGTTATAGAGATCGCCTGCGAAGCAGTAAACCTCCATCACGCCGCCCCGTTTACCCAGCTCCAGCGCCTGCTGGAAGATGTACGGCAGGTTTTCGTCATAGGTCACCGGCACACTGGCGTTGTTATTCAGCACGCGGCCATCAACGGTCGCCTCTTTAAAGCCGACATTGACGGTCTCGCCGGGCGCGATGGCTTTTTTGCCCGCTTTGGTCTGAATAAAGAACAGCGACTTGTTCCGTTTGAGCAGTTTTTTCTGCGCGGTTATTTTCTCAAGCTGATTAATGCCCGCCTCGTATTTCTTCTCTTCGCGGCTCGACAGCTCTTTGAGCATCGATTCATGTAACGTCAGCAGCAGTTTCGGCTCGATCGCGACTTTTTGCGCCAGGCCATCTTTGATACCCATCAGCAGAAGCGGCAGATCCGTTTTGATGCCGAGATCGGTCATCTGATCCATGCTCTTTTGCACCAGCCGTGAGAACATCACGCCGTTCGCGTAAGACTGCTTGCTCGCCTTATCCTTGAGCGAGGCGGCGTTCGCTTCCGGCCCGGTTTGGCTGGCGGTTTGCGTCTGCGCGGCGGTCCCGGCTTTCAGCTTCTCCGCCTGCGCCAGCAGCTCGGCTTTCTCTTTCTCGGCCTGCGCTTTTTGCGCGGCGTTTTCCGCGTTCAGGCTCGCCAGTTTATCGGTAAGCTCCTGATTAGCGCGCTTCAGCGTCTCCAGTTCGGTTTGCGCTTTTTGCTGGTCGGTCGCGGTGGCCGTACTCAACGCTTTCGCCGTCTGCGTCTCAGCTTTAAGCGCGAGCAGCGTTTTTTCCGACGCCTGTAACTGGCTTTCTTTGTCCGTAAGCGACTGTTTCAGCGTCGTGATTTCCGCCTGCGCGGTGGTGAGCTGCTGGTTCAGCGCCTCTTTGGCCGCCGCTATCTGCGCGGCCTGTTGCTGCTGGCTTTGTAGCGCTCTGTCTTTATCGCTCTCGCTGCCCTTGACGCTGGCAAGCGCCGCCTCAAGCGCCGTCGCTTTCTCCTGCGTGCGGGTAACGAGCGCGGTCGAGGCGTTCAGTTTCTCGGTCAGCGCGGCGATTTGCGCGTTTAGTGCCGCTTCCGCCGCCTGGTTTTTTTGCAACAGCGCAGCCTGTTCCGCCTGGGTTTTTTGCAGTTTCTCTTTTTCTTCTTTACTGAGCGTACTGGTTTTAAGCTCCAGCAGGTCGTTTTGCTGTTTCAGCGCGGCCACCTCATTGACGCGTTTATTAAGCTCCGCCTGTAGCGCCTGAGTTTTCTGGTTCAGCGCGTCGACACTCTGCGTGTTTTGCTTCGCAAGCGTCGCTTTCTCCTGCTCCAGCTGCGCGAGCTGTTTTTGCAGCGCGCTTTCGCTTTGCGCGTGGTCAGCGCCTGCTTTTTGGAGCGCAGCCAGCTCAGCGGCGCGTTTATCAAGCTCCGCCTGCAGCGCCTGGGTTTTCTGGTTCAGCGCGTCGACACTCTGCGTGTTTTGTTTCGCAAGCGCCGCTTTCTCCTGCTCCAGCTGCGCGAGCTGTTTTTGCAGCGCGCTTTCGCTTTGCGCGTGGTCAGCGCCCGCTTTTTTCAGCGCCGCCAGCTCAGCCGCGCGTTTATCAAGCTCCGCCTGCAGCGCCTGGGTTTTCTGGTTCAGCGCGTCGACACTCTGCGTGTTTTGTTTCGCAAGCGCCGCTTTCTCCTGTTCCAGCTGCGCGAGCTGTTTTTGCAGCGCGCTTGCGCTTTGCGCGTGGTCAGCGCCCGCTTTTTTCAGCGCCGCCAGCTCAGCCGCGCGTTTATCGAGCTCGGCCTGCAGCGCCTGGGTTTTCTGGTTCAGCGCGTCGACACTCTGCGTGTTTTGCTTCGCAAGCGCCGCTTTCTCCTGCTCCAGCTGCGCGAGCTGTTTTTGCAGCGCGCTTGCGCTTTGCGCGTGGTCAGCGCCCGCTTTTTTCAGCGCGACCAGTTCTTCGGCGCGTTTATTCAGCTCAGCGCGCAGCGCCTGCATATCGTTGTTAAAACGCGTTATGCTCTGCGTGTTTTGCTGCGCGAGCGCGGCTTTTTCCTGCTCAAGGCGGGCAATCTGTTTTTGCAGCGCGCTTTCGCTGACGGCATGGGTATCGCTTGTTTTTTTAAGCGCCGCGAGTTCTGCGGTTTTACTGGCGAGCGTCGCCTGAAGTTCAGCGGTTTTTTGCTCCAGCGCTTCAATACGCGCGGCCTGCTGCGTAGTGGTGGCGCCTTGCTCGCGCTGCGCGTTTTGCAGGCTGCGGTTGAGACGAGCGTTTTCTTTGGCAAGCGCGCTGTTGTCTTTCAGCAGCTGCGCGTTCTGTGCTTCCAGTGCGTCGGACGCACCGAGGCTTTTTTTCTCCTGTTCTGCCGCTTTGAGCTGTTTTTTCAGCCGGGCAATTTCCTGCTGGAGATCGTTTATCTGCGCGCGCGAGGCGGACGGCGTTTGCGGACGTCTGGTGGGTTCAGGGAAGTCCATCGGTTTCACGTCGATTTGCTGAATGGTCGAGAGAAAATCATTTCCCTGCGCGACACGGTTATTTTGCGCAGCCCAGGATGACTGCCCGCTCAGCGCCAGCATCAGCATGCAGGAGAGCACGCTTTTGCGGCTTGTTATTCTTCCCTTCATCCCATCACCTCTCATTTAGCAATTCCCGCGCCTTTTTTCAGCTCGGCAAGCAGAGACTGCGAAATCGTATTGCAGGCGTCATTCACGCGGAACTGATAAAGCGGAGTGATGGTATCCACCATAATATTGGAGAGATCGTTACTGATAGAGGCGTAATATTGCGTCGCTTTAATGCTGCGATAGAGCGTGTCGATCTGCTCGCGATATTTTTCACGGTTAATATCGGCAAGGTGTTTGGTTTCCGCGAGGCAGCGCTCAAGACGTAATTTGGTGTCATCGTTGACGGGCGCCAGCTGGTTCATGGATTCCACCGGCGTAGGCGTCGGCTGAACCGCTGCGGCTGTCGCCGTCTGCGGCGCGCTGGGTTTTACCGACACGCTTTTTTTAGCGGTCGTGGTACAGGCGCTTAAAGACATCATCATTGCGGCAATATAAATGATTTTTTTATCCAACATATTTATCTCTTTTTATCTCTTATCTGTCTCATTTCTGTCAGATGACAGGATGCCAGCCATCCCTGGCGCAATGCGTGCCGGGATCACCCGAATTTGGTCCAGTAATAGACTGACTCACCGCAAGAGGCGCGCGGGTTTATGCCAGCATACCGGGAGAAAGAACGATGATTTTATACAGAGTTGAGGAAGATAGATTTTAATAAATTCTTAAAAGTGATTGGTGTATTTCTTAAATAAATTAAAAACGATTATTCATTTACTTGGATTATATATATTCGCGGCGTGGCGTATTTCCGCCCGGTAAAACCGTGCGAGAAAAGACAGGCAATTAACCGAACCAATAAAAAGCAGGCATAAAACCGCGGATAACAAAAAAGCGGCGTGGTATCGCCGCTTTGCAGTGGTTGAGCGTTACGCGCGCTTAGCGCAGTAAGGCGTTGATCCTGGCGCGCCACGACGAAATATCGCCAAGCGTCGCCGCGACCCATTCCGGGTTGTGGTAGGTCTCCAGATAGCGCTCACCGCTGTCGCATAAAAGCGTCACGATAGCGCCGCTGCGGCCTTCCTCACGCATCCGCGCCGCCAGCTGCAGCGCGCCCCACATATTGGTGCCGGTAGAGGCGCCCACTTTGCGGCCCAGCAGCTCGCTCAGCCACTGCATCGCCGCCACGCTCGCCGCGTCCGGCACCTGCATCATTTCGTCAATCACATCGGGAATAAATGAGGGCTCGACGCGCGGACGCCCGATGCCTTCGATGCGGCTGCCGACCGCGCTTTTCAGCCCGCTGTCGCGCTGCTGCCAGTAATCGTAAAAGACCGAGTTCTGCGGGTCGACCACCATCAGACGCGTGGCGTGGCCCTGGTAGCGCAGATAGCGGCCAATCGTCGCGGAGGTGCCGCCGGTGCCGGCGCTCATCACGATATAATCGGGGATCGGGTGCGGCTCGTCGGTCATCTGGCGAAAAATACTGTCGGCGATATTGTTATTGCCGCGCCAGTCGGTCGCGCGCTCGGCGAAGGTAAACTGATCCATATAGCGGCCATGCAGCTCACGGGCGAGCGTTTCGGACGCCTCGTAAATTTCACAGGCGCTCTGCACGAAGTGGCAGCGGCCGCCGTAAAATTCAATCTGTTCTACTTTGCGTCGCGCGGTGCAGGAGGGCATGACGGCGATAAACGGCAGGCCCAGCATCCGGGCGAACCAGGCTTCCGATACCGCGGTCGAGCCGGAAGAGGCTTCGATAATCGGCGTGCCTTCGCGGATCCAGCCGTTACACAGCCCATACAGAAACAGCGAGCGCGCGAGGCGATGCTTGAGGCTGCCGGTGGGGTGCGTGCTTTCGTCTTTAAGATAGAACCAGATGCCCGGAAAGGCGGGCAGGGTAAAGCGGATCAAATGGGTATCCGCGGTGCGCCGGGCGTCGGCGTGGATCTCATTAATGGCGTGGTGAACCCAGGTGCTGGACATGTTACGTTCCGGTTTATCAATTTGTGCCCAGCGTAAAGCATCTCGCAGGAAAATAAGTTGCCTTTTAGCCTGCGGATTGCTGCTATAGGAGAAAAATTTTCTACAGGAATCGGCAATGTTAGATAAAATTGATTGCAGGCTGCTGGCGCTGCTTCAGGAAGACGCGACGCTTTCTTTGCAGGCGCTCGCCGATGCCGTTAATCTGACAACGACGCCCTGCTGGAAGCGGCTCCGGCGGCTTGAGGACGACGGCTATATTATTAAGCGCGTCGCGCTGCTCGACCCGGAAAAACTCGGCCTCGGCCTTACCGCCTTTATGCTGATTAAAACGCAGCATCACAGCAGCGACTGGTACAGTCAGTTCGTCGCGGTGGTGGAAGAGATGCCGGAAGTACTCGGTTTCTGGCGCATGGCGGGCGAATACGACTACCTTATGCGGGTACAGGTAGCCGATATGAAAAGCTATGACGACTTTTATAAACGTCTGGTTAACCGGGTGCCGGGGCTGTCAGATGTCACTTCGAGCTTCGCGATGGAGCAGATAAAATACACCACAGCCCTGCCGCTTAAGCGCTGAACCGTCTGGCTCGCCACGACGCCCGCGCTTTATCATCAGACCAATCAGGAATTTCGCGTGCGATTATTTGCTCAGTTAAGCTGGTATTTTAGCCGGGAGTGGCGTCGCTACCTCGGCGCGGTTGCCCTGCTTATTCTTATCGCCATTTTGCAGCTGGTGCCGCCAAACGTGGTGGGCTACGTTGTCGATGGGGTCACTCAGGGCCATTACACCACCCGGCAGGTGCTGCTGTGGATTGGCCTGCTGGTGGCGATTGCCATTGTGGTGTATCTGCTGCGCTACGTCTGGCGCGTGCTGCTGTTCGGCGCGTCTTATCAGCTCGCGGTCGAGCTGCGGCGCGATTTCTATCACCAGCTCAGCCGTCAGCATCCGGAGTTCTACCTGCGCCACCGCACGGGCGATCTGATGGCGCGCGCCACCAACGATGTGGACCGCGTGGTGTTCGCCGCGGGCGAAGGCGTGCTGACGCTCGTCGACTCGCTGGTGATGGGCTGCGCGGTGCTGATCGTTATGTCTACCCAGATAAGCTGGCAGCTTACGCTGCTGGCGCTGCTGCCGATGCCGGTGATGGCGATTGTCATCAAACGCTACGGCGATCAGCTGCATCACCGCTTCAAAGCCGCGCAGGCGGCGTTTTCATCGCTCAATGACCGCACTCAGGAGAGCCTGACCAGCATTCGCATGATCAAAGCGTTCGGGCTGGAGGACAGACAGTCGGCGCTGTTTGCCGAAGACGCGCGCGATACCGGCGTGAAAAACCTGCGCGTGGCGCGCGTGGATGCCCGTTTCGACCCGACGATTTATATCGCCATCGGCATGGCGAACCTGCTGGCCATCGGCGGCGGCAGCTGGATGGTGATGCACGGCACGCTGACGCTCGGCCAGCTCACCAGTTTCACCATGTATCTTGGCCTGATGATCTGGCCGATGCTGGCGCTGGCCTGGATGTTTAACATTGTCGAGCGCGGCAGCGCGGCGTACAGCCGCATCCGCGCGCTGCTGGCGGAAGCGCCGGTGGTGGAAGACGGCGAGGCGGCGCTGCCTGCCGGGCGTGGCGAGCTCAAAGTGGCTATCCGCGAGTTTCGCTACCCGCAAGCGGCCCGTACCACGCTGCAAAACATCCAGTTTTCGCTCAAGCCTGGCCAGATGCTGGGGCTCTGCGGCCCGACCGGCGCGGGGAAAACCAGCGTACTGTCGCTGATCCAGCGTCATTTCGATCTCGACGCGGGCGATATTACCTTCCACTGCGTCCCGCTCGCGCGCCTGCACCTCGACGAGTGGCGCGCCCGGCTGGCGGTCGTTAACCAGACGCCATTTTTATTCTCCGATACGGTGGCCAGCAATATCGCGCTCGGCAAGCCCGACGCGACGCGCGACGATATCGAGCGGGCGGCGCAACTCGCCTGCGTTCATGACGATATTCTGCGTCTGCCGCAGGGCTATGAAACGCAGGTCGGCGAGCGCGGCGTGATGCTCTCCGGCGGTCAGAAACAGCGCATCTCCATCGCCCGCGCGCTGCTGCTGGAGGCGGAGATCCTGGTGCTGGACGACGCGCTTTCCGCCGTCGACGGACGCACCGAACACCAGATCCTGCGTAACCTGCGCCAGTGGGGCGAAAACCGCACGGTGATCATCAGCGCGCACCGGCTTTCGGCGCTGACCGAAGCCAGCGAAATCCTCGTGCTTCAGCACGGTCAGGTGGCGCAGCGCGGGCGTCATGAGGCGCTGGCGGCGCAGCCGGGCTGGTATCGGGACATGTATCGCTATCAGCAGCTCGAAGCGGCGCTGGATGACGCGCCGGGCGAGAACGACGAGGAGGCGCTGAATGCGTAATCTGGGACAGAGCTGGCCGACGTTAAAACGTCTGCTGGCGTACGGCTCGCCGTGGCGTAAGCCGCTCGGCGGCGCGGTGCTCATGCTATGGGTGGCGGCGGCGGCGGAAGTCACCGGGCCTGCGCTCATCAGTTATTTTATCGACAATCTTGTCGCGAAAAACCAGCTGCCGCTGGGGCTCGTCGCGGGGCTCGCGTTCGCGTATGTGCTGCTGCAAATCCTCGCCGCGGGGCTGCACTACTGGCAGGCGCTGCTGTTTAACCAGGCGGCGGTCGGCGTGGTGCAACAGCTGCGTACCGATGTGATGGACGCCGCGCTGCGCCAGCCGCTCAGCGCGTTCGACACCCAGCCGGTGGGGCAGCTGATTTCGCGCGTCACCAACGATACTGAAGTGATCCGCGATCTCTACGTCACCGTGGTGGCGACGGTGCTGCGCAGCGCTGCGCTAATTGGCGCGATGCTGGTGGCGATGTTCAGCCTTGACTGGCGCATGGCGCTGGTGGCCATCACGATTTTCCCGGCGGTGCTTATCGTGATGACCCTTTATCAGCGCTACAGCACGCCGATTGTGCGCCGGGTGCGGACGTATCTCGCGGATATCAACGACGGCTTTAATGAAGTCATCAGCGGCATGAACGTCATTCAGCAGTTCCGCCAGCAGTCGCGGTTTGGCGAGCGTATGAACGCCGCCAGCCATTCGCACTATCTGGCGCGCATGCAGACGCTGCGTCTTGACGGCTTTTTGCTGCGCCCGCTGCTGAGCCTCTTTTCAGCGCTGGTGCTGTGCGGGCTGCTGATGCTGTTCGGGTTCACGTCCGTCGGCACGATTGAAGTGGGCGTGCTGTATGCGTTTATCAGCTATCTGGGCCGCCTTAACGAGCCGCTGATTGAGCTGACGACGCAACAGTCTATCTTGCAGCAGGCGCTGGTGGCGGGTGAGCGGGTCTTTGAGCTGATGGACCGCCCGCGTCAGGATTACGGACAGGACGAGCGCCCGCTGGCGAGCGGGGCTATTGAGGTGGATAACGTCTCTTTTGCCTATCGCGACGATCAGCTGGTGCTCAAAGATATCTCGCTCTGCGTGCCGTCCCGCCACTTTGTGGCGCTGGTCGGGCATACCGGCAGCGGCAAAAGCACGCTGGCAAGCCTGCTGATGGGGTATTACCCGCTGACGGCGGGCGAAATCCGCGTGGATGGACGCCCGCTCGCCTCGCTCAGCCACGGCGTGTTGCGTAAAGGCGTCGCGATGGTGCAGCAGGACCCGGTGGTGCTCGCTGACTCCTTCTTCGCTAACGTGACGCTCGGGCGCGACATCGACGAAGCGCGCGTCTGGACGGTGCTCGAAACCGTGCAGCTGGCGGAGCTGGCGCGCGGCATGAGCGACGGCATTTATACGCGTCTTGGCGAGCAGGGCAATAATCTCTCGGTAGGGCAGAAGCAGCTGCTGGCGCTCGCCCGCGTGCTGGTGGACGCGCCGCAGATTCTCATTCTTGATGAGGCGACCGCCAATATCGACTCCGGCACCGAGCAGGCGATTCAGCAGGCGCTCGCCGCTATTCGCCAGCACACGACGCTGGTGGTGATAGCGCACCGTCTTTCGACGATCGTCGAGGCGGACACCATTCTGGTGCTGCATCGCGGCCAGGCGGTGGAGCGGGGCAGCCATCAGGCGTTGCTTGAGGCGCGCGGCCGTTACTGGCAGATGTATCAGCTGCAGCTGGCGGGCGAAGAGCTACAGGCCGCCTCGCAGGAGGAGTCGCTCAGCGCCTGATGCACCAAAACAACGCATTCCGCTAACACTCCCCGTTAGTGGTGCAAAAATGTAACGCACCCTGCACTGGCATGGTGCGTTTTTGCTTTCTGGCGTGCGCCCGCTGGCCTGGGCTGCGCTTCCTTACCCCCATTCCCGCCGTCGCCGCACGCTTTTTGATTCCTGGCACGCCGCTTGCTTTACCCAATTATCATCGCTGCCGCATTACCCAATTCTGACTGGAGGGGATCTATGAAGCTGGTTACCGTGGTAATCAAACCGTTCAAACTGGAAGACGTGCGTGAAGCACTCTCCACCATTGGCATTCAGGGCCTGACCGTCACGGAGGTGAAAGGGTTCGGGCGTCAGAAGGGCCATGCCGAGCTTTACCGCGGCGCCGAGTACAGCGTGAATTTCCTGCCCAAAGTAAAAATCGACGTGGCGATCGCCGACGATCAGCTGGATGAAGTGATCGATGTGGTCAGCAAAGCCGCGTGGACCGGTAAAATTGGCGACGGCAAAATTTTCGTCGCCGAACTGCAACGCGTGATTCGTATTCGTACCGGCGAAGCCGACGAAGCGGCACTCTGATTTCTGGCCAACCGTAACAGGAATGGAAAAGATGAAACACACAGCCCTCAAATCTGGTTTCGGCCTGCTTGCGTTGCTGCCCGGTTTTGCCCTGGCGGCGCCGGCGGTGGCGGATAAAGCCGATAACGCCTTTATGATGCTCAGCACCGCGCTGGTGCTGTTTATGACACTCCCCGGCCTTGCGCTCTTTTACGGCGGTCTGATCCGCGCGAAAAACGTGCTCTCGATGCTGACCCAGATCTCCGTCGCTTTCGCGCTGGTCTGTGTGCTCTGGGTGGTGTACGGCTACTCGCTGGCCTTCGGCGCGGGCGGCAGTTTCTTCGGCAACCTCGACTGGCTGCTGCTCAAGGGCATCAAGATCACGGACCTGATGGGCAGCTTCTATCAGTATATCCACGTCGCGTTCCAGGGCTCCTTCGCGTGCATTACCGTCGGGCTTATCGTCGGCGCGCTGGCGGAACGTATCCGCTTCTCGGCGGTGGTGATTTTCGTGGCGGTGTGGCTCACGTTCTCTTATGTGCCTATCGCGCACATGGTGTGGGGCGGCGGCCTGCTGGCTTCTCACGGCGCGCTGGATTTCGCGGGCGGCACCGTGGTGCACATTAACGCCGCGGTCGCGGGCCTGGTGGGCGCGTATCTGGTCGGCAAACGTGTGGGCTTTGGCAAAGAGGCGTTCAAACCGCATAACCTGCCGATGGTCTTTACCGGCACCGCGATTCTCTATTTCGGCTGGTTCGGCTTTAACGCCGGCTCCGCCAGCGCCGCGAATGAAATCGCCGGTCTGGCCTTTGTGAATACCGTGGTCGCGACGGCGGCAGCGATCCTCGCCTGGGTGTTTGGCGAATGGGCGCTGCGTGGCAAACCTTCTCTGCTGGGCGCGTGTTCCGGCGCTATCGCCGGGCTGGTCGGCGTGACGCCTGCGTGCGGTTACATCGGCGTCGGCGGCTCGCTGATTGTCGGTATCGCGGCGGGGCTTGCGGGCCTGTGGGGTGTGACCATGCTCAAACGCTGGCTGCGCGTTGACGACCCATGCGATGTATTCGGCGTGCATGGCGTCTGCGGTATCGTGGGTTGCATCCTGACCGGTATCTTCGCCTCTTCATCGCTCGGCGGCGTAGGGTTTGCCGAAGGCGTGACGATGGGG
>Ga0157365_10000620_pt1 | contig 15238 bp, 11 predicted proteins | sample AttsexASBM3_FD_111478 | JGI IMG/M metagenome (GOLD analysis project Ga0157365, IMG submission 111478) | Fungus gardens microbial communities from leaf cutter ant in Ribeirão Preto, State of São Paulo, Brazil - Atta sexdens ASBM3 | ecosystem: Host-associated > Fungi > Mycelium > Unclassified ... | reverse complement strand
GGTGTGCTGGCCTACGGGCCCATACCGGATCGCCTGTTTCTGGTAGATTTTTCGGGACCACCGGCTGAGGCACAGGCTGTTCCCGACCGGACGCAGGTCGAGCAGGCGCTCGCACGCGTATGCGGCCGCCCGATTGTCCTGAAAGACTATCACGGGGGACGATGCTGGACCGATCATACGCGCCTTGTGGACACCTACCGAAAGGGCAATCTGTTTCTTGCAGGCGATGCCGCGCATATCCATGCGCCTTTCGGCGGGCAGGGGCTGGGGCTCGGCCTGTGCGATGCGGCCAATCTGGGGTGGAAACTCGGTGCTGTCCTGTCCGGGCGGGCGCCTCAGACGCTTCTGGACAGCTATACGGCTGAGCGGCGGCCCGTAGCTGAAGCTGTGCTGGCCAATACACAGGCGCAGATGGCCCTCATGCGGCCTGATACGCAGTCGCGTGCACTGCGGCGCCTGATGGTGGATATGCTCACTGAATCCTCTGCCGGGGCCCGGCTTAGCGCAGAGATGAAGGGATTTGCGATACGCTACGATCTCGAAGGAAAGCGCTGCGACGATACGCAAACAGGTGCGCTGGTGGCAGACCGGATCCTTGCCGATGGGCACCGTCTTTATTCTCTGATGCAGGACGGTGCGGCGGTACTTCTTCATCCTGCAGGAGAAGCGCCTCCTCCTGTCTCAATGCCCGAGCGAGCGATCGCTGCGGGATGGACCGAGAATTCTCTGGCCTTGATCCGGCCCGATGGCTGCCTGGCATGGCAGGGCGAGAGATATGACCGTGCAGGGTGCCAGCAGGCTCTGACACAATGGTTTGGTATGGGGGCGGCCCCTGTGTCCTGAGAGGCTCGACGGGACGAAGATTGACGCCGTCCTGCATTCAGGTCGTTATGCACCCGGACCGTTTTGGCAGGAGGCAGGATGCGCAGGCAGATCAGCAACAGAAGAGCGACGTGCGGTGCAAGGGCGCTCGTTTTCGGCATTGCACTTGGTTTCGCGACGCTTGCGCCGACCTGCGCTGCACATGCCGATGATATCGGAGCAATTGTCAGGGATTACGATCGCTTCACCGCGACGCTCGATCCCGTCTCTGCCGCGGCACGAGGAGATCACGATGCTGCCGAACGCTGGCCGGATGTCAGCCCTTCGGGCGAGGCTGACGAACTGAATCGGAGACGCGCATTCAAAAAGCGCCTCGACCGGATCGATCTCAGCACCCTGACGGGTGAGGATCGTCTCAACGCACAGCTGATGATCTGGGAGAACGATCTGGCAATAGAAGGGCAGAAATTCGACCCGTCACGCATGCCTTTTACCAGCGATGAGGGTTTTTATCAGGAGGTCGGATACGCCGCCGATAATACGCCCTTGCAGAGCGAGGCCGATGCAAAACGCTGGTTGATACGCATGAGCCGTATTCCGGCCTATGATGCCCAGCAGATTGCCAATATGAGGCGCGGTATTGCGACCGGTTTTGTGCAGCCGCGTCTGATTGCGGAAATTGCCGCCCGCACCGTTCAGGCGCAGGCCGATCTGCCCGAGCGTGAAAACGCTGCCCTGCGTCCTTTCGACACGCTGCCAGCATCCATCCCCGAGGGGACACGCAAAACGCTGCGCGCTGAGGGTGCACGCATCGTTCATGAGCAGATCAAACCGGCCGAACAGGCACTCGCGCGGTTTTTCAGCCAGGAATATCTGCCGGCGAGCCGACAGACGCTGGGCGCCTCGGCCCTGCCGGACGGACGCGCCTATTATGCCTATCTCGTGAAAAGCGAGACCACCACGACCTTGTCCCCCGACCGTATTTTTGATATCGGCCAGTCGGAAATAGCCCGTATCCATCATGAAATGCAGCTTCAGATGGATGCTGTCGGGTTCAAGGGGGATTTCAAGGCCTTCGTGGCCCATATCAAGGCCGACCCGCATTTCTATGTCACGACACGTCTGACCCTGCTCGAAAAAGCGAGTTTTCTGGCCAAGAAAATCGATAATGAACTGCCACGGCTGATCGGCAAGCTGCCGCGTCTGACCTACGGCGTGCGTGAAGTGCCGCGCGCCATCGAAGAGGGCTATACGACCGGTCGTTACGATCCAGGCAGTCCGACGCTTGGTATTTCAGGCGGATTGATGATCAACACCTCGCATCTCGATCAGAGGCCGCTTTACGAATTGCCATCTCTGGTGGCGCATGAAGGCGTGCCGGGGCACCATATCCAGATTGCGCTTGCGCAGGAAATGACCGATCTGCCCGGCTTCAGGCGTGATTACGCCACGACAGCCTTTGTCGAGGGGTGGGCGCTGTATTCCGAGCAGCTTGTCAATGAGATCGGGCTTTATCCGACCGCCTATGAGCGGTTCGGACAGCTCTCGATGGAAATGTGGCGCGCCTGTCGTCTGGTGATGGATGTCGGTATTCACTGGAAAAACTGGTCGCGCGATCAGGCCCTTGCCTGCCTGCGCGATAACACGGCTCTGGCTGAGAAAAACATCCAGAACGAGACTAACCGATACATTTCATGGCCCGGTCAGGCGCTGGGGTACAAGATTGGGGAAATGACCATTCTCGATTTGCGTCATCAGGCGGAAAACGCGCTTGGCGCGCGTTTCGACGAGAGGCGCTTTCACGATCTGGTGCTGGACGAGGGGGCTATGCCTCTCGCTCTCCTGCGTCAGAGAGTGCAGGACTGGATCGCTCAGGAAAAGACACGACCTTACTGAACGATGCTGGGGTTCCGGGCCGCCCGCTGGGGCCGCCATTCACCCTGACACGAAGTTGCTCCCGGCGAGCTGAAACGCTCACCGGGAGGATCGTCCGGTCTGGAATCGGAGTCAGACGATCAACGCACGCCGCCGGACGCAAGCAGTGTTTCACCTGTGAGCCAGCGGGCGTCGTCCGAGGCCAGAAAGACGGCAATCGGTCCGATATCCTGCACCTCACCCGTGCGACCGAGCGGGGTCTGGGCAATGATCGCCTGTTCCATCTCGGAGCCGATAACGCTTGCCGTATTGGTCCCCTCCGTCTTGATCAGGCCGGGATTGATTGAATTGACACGGATCTGGCGCGGGCCGAGCTCACGGGAAAGCGTGCCGGTAATGGCATCGATCGCCCCTTTGGTGCCGGTGTAGACGGCGGTCTGGGGCGGAGTGACACGCGTGACGACCGAGCTGATATTGATGATGCTGCTTCCTTCGCCGAGATGCGGGCTTGCTGCCTGCGTCACGAGAAGTGTGCCCAGCACATTGATATTGAACAGACGATGGAAATGCTCTTCGGTGATCTCTTCGATCCCGGCAAACTCATAAACGCCCGAATTGTTGACGACGATATCGAGGCGCCCGAATGACTTGATGGCGGTATCGATGATATGGGCGGCATCGGTTTTTTTCGACACATCGCCTTGCGTAGCGACGGCTTTGCCGCCTGCGGCGGTAATCGCCGCAACGACCTTGTCCGCACCCTCGCGGCTGGAGGCGTAATTGACCACAACCGAGGCGCCTGCCTCGGCAAGGGCTCTGGCTATCTCGGCGCCGATGCCTTTTGACGCGCCAGTGACGACAGCGACTTTACCTGCAAGTTTGCTCATGATGATCGAACCTGTTCAAAGATGCGGCCGTGCGGTGGAAACGATCGGCAGCAAAAGATTTCGGAATGACGAAGCGGGTTTAATTGTGGAGCGCTCGTTCCAACATCATGCATATGAGAAGCCTGAAGCAGGTTTCAAGGATTAATGGAGCGATGACACCAAAAAAAGATTCTCCCCCACGGCGCGGTCGTGGGCGCCCACCCGGTTTCGACCGCGAGCGCGCGCTCGGGCAGGCTATGACCCTGTTCTGGGATCGTGGTTATGAGGGGACGAGCTTCGACGATCTGATTGCCGTGATGGGGATCAGCGCATCGAGCTTCTACAATTCCTTCACGAGCAAGGAGGCGCTCTATATCGAGGCCGTCGAGGCCTATGCCCGAAAGGCAGGACGCTGGTTCACCGAGGCGCTCGAACGTGAGGGGACGACGCGAGACGCGTTCGGTGCCCTGCTGACAGCTGCAGCCTCGGCCTTCACCTGTCCGGACACGCCGGCAGGCTGCATGATTGCCGTCGCGGCCACGCAATGCTCACCAGCACAATCCAGGCTGCGCGACATGATGATCGCGCAGCGCCATATGGCCGAGGATCTCATGCAGGCGCGCCTGCGTCGGGGTATTGCCGAAGGCGATCTGCCTCAGACGGTCGATGTGGGCCTCATGGCTGCATATTTCGGGGCTGTGATGACCGGTATGGGCGTCCAGGCGAGAGACGGGGCATCTTTCGAAACCCTGAATGCCATAGGAGAGCTGGCGCTTTGCGCGCTATCGGGAAAAAACCGGTTGGCTATTTGAAAATCACGGCAGGGAACTGGACAGGTGCTGCATAGTGCTCGTTATTATTTGAAAAATAAGTGAAGCGAACGTGCGTTGAAGAATATGAACGCGGACTTTAGATAGCGCGCTGAACAGAAGCATTAACTGCGTACATCATCAGGGGGTCGCATCGGGCGCTCTCTCCCGGATATCATCCAGAAAGTGACGATGCGGCCCATGTCTACAGATAATACTGCTCCCATGACCCAGTCTCCCGCACCCCAGTCTTCGGATCAGCCTGCCGACCAGACGCCTCCTGCTGCGCCCGCTCAGCCTGCTGTCATCAACCCCTATGTTCTGCCGCCAGACCTGCCGACCAACGATGCAGGGCAGGGGATCCATTTCGATTTCAACTGGGGCGCACGTGTTCTGCTGCCAAAACGTCCTGACGGGCGCTGGCGGGCAACGCTCACGGATCTCGACAATTCCACGATCATCTTTCAGGGCGAGCTGGAAGAAGGGCATCTGTCGTCCACCAAGAAATTCTTTATCCGCTTTGCAATCGATGTCGAGCGTCTGTCACCGGACGGCACCGAGACCAAGGTATTGCGTCATGAATTCGATGCGCGCGGCAAGATCGTACTTGTTCAGCTGCCGGTCGGCACGCTTGGCGACACGATGGGCTGGTTTCCCTATGTCGCGCGCTTTGCAGAGCAGAGCGGTGCGCGGGTCATCTGCACCATGGCCAAGGTGATCATTCCCCTGTTCGCCAAGGCCTATCCCGGGATCGAGCTCACAACGAAGGAAGAATTCGAGCAGAGCCCGCTCAGGTCGCAGGTTTACGCCAGCTATAATATCGGTCTGTTTTTCGAAGACGACGATACCATCTACCAGCCCTGCGATTTCCGCTATGTCGGCCTGCATCGTACGGCAGGCTATATTCTGGGTGTCGATCCGACGGAAGCGCCCCCCAGGATTGTGCTCGATGACGATACGCGGCCCATCGAGGAGCCATATGTCTGTATCGCGACACAGGCCTCGGCCCAGTGCAAATACTGGAATAATCCGGGCGGCTGGCTGGGGGTTATCACCTATCTGAAAAAGCAGGGCTACAGGGTAATCTGTATCGACCAGAAGCCGTTCAGCGGTGCCGGGATCGTCTGGAACCAGATCCCTAACGGCGCCGAAGATGAGACAGGCAACCGACCGCTGACCGAACGGGCGCGCTGGCTCAAGCATGCCGATCTTTTCATCGGTCTCAGCTCGGGTCTGTCCTGGCTGGCCTGGGCCATGGGTACAAAAACGGTCATGATCTCGGGGTTCACGCACCCGAACAACGAGTTCTACACGCCATGGCGTATCATCACCTGGCATTCCTGCAATTCGTGCTGGAACGATCCGCGTCACAAATTCGACCATAACGATTTTCTGTGGTGCCCGAGACACGCCAATACCGATCGTCAGTTCGAATGCTCTAGACTCATCTCGACCGACGTCGTCACGAAGACCATCGCTCAGGCCCTCGATCTGCAGGTCTGAAACCTGTTGCTATCGCCGCGAGAACCATCGAGGTTCTCGCTGGCGTTTCCGGTGGCCCTTCTCAGACGAGGCGGAACCTGGAATGAAAATCTGCAGGTGGGGTCGCGCGGGAAGCATTATCGAACACGATGAAGGTCGGGCTTGTCTGTTGGGTCAGTCCGACCAGTCGTCGCCATGCGATGATGCGCTCCGGCCTGGTTCAGGCTGGGTTTCAGTCGTGTCGCGCGTTCGACCTAGCGTGTCTGTCGCCGCAGCTTGAGGGTGGCCCGGTCGAATGGGCCGTTTGTGGTCGCCGGAAGCGCGATGGCAGGGTCAGGTGGCAGTCAGCGCGGCAAGTCTGATCTTGACGTCACGCCAGAGCGCCTCCTGTGAGGCAAGGTCCAGTTCGGCCAGCGTGCTTCCTGTCTCGGCGAGAACGGCTTCCATCGTTTCCACGCGCCGGGTAAATTTTGCATTGCCGTGTCTCAGGCAGGCTTCAGGATCGAGGCCGAGTTTTCGCGCAAGACTGGCAACCGTGAAAAGGACGTCGCCGATTTCGTCTTCGAGGCGGGCCTTGTCGCCGCCGGGCAGTTCCGCGCGTACCTCGTTGAGTTCCTCATCGATCTTCTCGAGAACCTGTTCCGGTGTTTCCCAGTCAAAACCGACACGCGCTGCGCGTTTTCCCAGCTTTTCGGCCCGTATCAGAGCGGGCAGAGCAGGCGCAATGCCTGCCAGAATGCCGTATTCCGCTTTTGCCTCGCGTTCGGCCTGCTTGTTGCGTTCCCACAGATCGGGGTCGAGTGCCTGATCGCCGAACACATGAGGGTGGCGACGGATCATCTTGTCGCCAATCATGCGTGCGACGTCAGCAAAATCGAAGCGACCGGCCTCCTGTGCAATGCGTGCCTGATAGACGACCTGAAGCAGGAGATCGCCCAGTTCGTCCGGGAGGGCTTTCCAGTCCTGCCGGGCAATGGTGTCCATCACCTCATAGGCTTCCTCGATGGCGAAGGGGGCGATCGTCTCATGGGTTTGCACCCTGTCCCAGGCGCAACCCGTCTGTGGGTCGCGCAGACGCTCCATAATGGCGATCAGCCGATCAAGTGCTGCTGCGGCGTCGTGTTCCGAGGTCCCGGATGAGGGTTGGGAGGCTGTCTGGGTCAAGGGAGGCTCCGGGTGCAGTGGTGTCTTGCCCCAGAGTATAGGCAGCCCTCAGGTCAGTGGCCATTGCCCTTGTCGAACGGCTTCTGGAATTTAAGGACAGCCTGATCCGTGCGGCCTCTGATCGATTTGTCGAAAACGGGCAGGCGATGGGTATCATCGCCATTATGCAGAACGGGACTGCTGGTCACGAGCTGAAAACCGACGCTTTCCACCTGTCTGATCACCAGTGCCGGGTCGATACGGTGCAATGTTGTCGGCGCGATCGTTCCTGAGCCCGGTTCGGCTACGTGATCGATGACCATGAAAATGCCGCCGGGTTTGAGCGCCTGATAGATGGCACGGTCCATACGCTGCGCCGTTTCCGGACCCATGCTTCCATAGACATCGTGATAATTCTGCGAGGTCCACACCAGATCGAGCGGTTGGGAGACGTGAAAGTCCACGATCGGTGTCATGACGACAGAGACATTGCCATAAGCAGGCGTGGCGGCAATGGCCTGAGCCGTCTGGGCAAGCTGCGGATGGCGTGCCGCCATTTCAGCAGGAATGACAGCGTAGACATGACCCCCCGCACCGACTTCCAGACTGAGCAGGCGTGTGAAATAGCCGCTACCCGGCATCAGGTCGGCCACGACGGCGTTTCTGGGCAGAGGCACCAGAGACAGGAGATCGAGCGGTTTACGCAAGGCGTCGCGTGCGCGATCGGTCTCCGGTCTGACTGGCGATGAAAGCAGTTCAGGCCCCGGTTGAGCGGCCATACTGTCTTTCGGTGTGTCGCGGTTCGCCGCGGCAGCGTGAGAGGGCGGCGCAGACAAGACCCCGTTGAGCAGCAACGCGCCCGTCAGGGCGCCGGTAAGAGAGAGAAAAGACTTCATTCCGGCCATCCTGACTTTGGCCCTCCACGAGAGGGTCGGGGCTTTGAGACTGTCTTATCTGTTTCGCCTGCACAAGGCGTAGAGCCCCATGATTATGGCGACACTCGTCAGACTGGCGAGTATGGTCTGGCGCTGGGCCGGCTGAACGAGCATGGCCATCACCACAAGGCCTACAGCGCAAAGCGTGCCGATGTTCAGGCTCGTTCCGAAAGGCAGGGTAAATGCCCTGTTATGCGGATCCCGCAGGCGGAAGATGCGATGCGAGGAGACGATCAGGCCGTAGATCAGCAGCATGACGGCACCGGTCGCACCCAGAAGAAAAGCGAAGATCAGCTTGGGTGAGAGGATCGAGCAGAACGCCACAAGAAGGCCGATAAGGCTCGAAAACGTCACGGCACGTTGTGGGACCCGCATTTTGGACAGCTGGGCGAACCAGCGGGGTGCATCGCCAAGCTCGCCCAGGCCACGCAGGGTGCGCGATGTGATGTAGATGCTCGAATTGAGACAGGACAGAATGGCGGTGAAGACAACGACCTGCATCAGTGTCGCAGCACCCGGAACGCCGATATGGCGCATGACCGTTACGAAGGGCGAGTAGCCGGGTTCGATGGCCGTCCAGGGGACGAGTGTCAGGATCAATATGATCGAGAGCACATAGAACAGGGTGACGCGCACGCCGATGGTGCGTGTCACGCGGGCCAGGTTCTCTTCGGCATTCTCCGATTCTGCAGCGGCGACCGTCGCGGATTCCGACCCGATCATGGAAAAAAGAACGGTCGGAACGGTTGCGAGGACAGCACCCCAGCCATGGGGAAACAGGCCGTCATGGCTGAAAACATTATGAACGACCTTCGGATGCGGGCCGATGAAATGGCTCAGACTGAGCAGGCCGAGTGCACAGAAGGCAATAATCGTGGCGACCTTGATCAGCGAAAGCCAGAATTCGCACTCACCGAACACGCGCACCGAAACAAGGTTGATAAGATTGACCGCGATGATCAGCGACGGTGCGAGAACCCAGATAGGCAGAGCGACCCAGTCCTGCAGGGCGATTCCGGCGCCGATCGCCTCGGAGCCGATTGTGACGACCCAGAACAGCCAGTAGAGCCAGCCGGACAGGAAACCTGCCCAGTTTCCGTGGGCTGCGCGTATGCAGTCGATGAACGTGCCGATTCCCGGTCTGGCGAGAAGCATTTCACCCAGCATGCGAATCACGATGACGACCAGAAGACCCGTGCCGATATAGGTCAGAAGAATGGCAGGCCCGGCGGCGGCGATAGCGGCAGAACTGCCGATGAACAGGCCGGCACCGATAACACCGCCAAGCGCGATCATGGCAATATGGCGGTCTTTGAGCTTGCCGCCTTGCAGCAGGGGCGGTTCCCCCTCATGGGGAAAACCTTGGTGGGAGAGAGTATCTTTATCCATCATATGTTGGACAAAGCCATGTAAATGCTTACTTCGTCCAGATGGAATATTTTAGTGAAGGAATGAATTGATGACACGGGTCTTCATCGACGGTGAGGCTGGAACGACAGGACTGGGCATCAGGGAACGTCTGCGCGGCCTGCCTGTCGAGGTTCTCTCGATCGATCCTGCCAGACGAAAGGACCCGCAGGCGCGACGCGAGATGATGGCGCGTGCCGATCTCGTCGTTCTGTGCCTGCCCGATGATGCCTCGCGTGAGGCCGTGGCGCTTGCCGAAGGGCTGGAAGATGTGCGCATGCTCGATGCAAGCTCCGCTCATCGCGTGACCGAAGGGTGGACCTATGGCTTTCCCGAGCTCGATTCCGGGCAGGCTGCGCGTATCGAAACGGCCCGCTATGTGTCCAATCCCGGCTGTTACCCGACAGGCGCGATCGCCCTACTTCGCCCTCTCGTCGATGCCGGTCTGATTCCTGCCGACCATCCTCTGACGATCAATGCTGTCAGTGGTTATAGCGGCGGCGGACGGAGTGAGATCGAGGCTCACGATCAGAATGGCGGCCCCGCTTTCGAGCTTTATGGGCTCGGCCTTGAGCACAAGCATGTGCCCGAGATCATGCGTTTTTCGGGGCTCGAATGCCGTCCGCTTTTCGTGCCGTCGATCGGTCACTTCGCCCAGGGGATGATCGTCTCCATCCCGCTTCATCTGGCATCGCTGCCCGGTCACGTTACCGGGGCGGATCTTGAGGCCTGTCTGCGCGCGCGGTACGAGGGGGCCAGCCAGGTGAGTATCGAGTCACCCGATATCGCCCGGCTCGATGCCGCCGTTCTGGCAGGCCGTGACACGATGGAGTTGCGTGTGCACAGCAATGACGCGCGCCGCCAGGCTGTGCTTACGGCCCGCCTCGATAATCTGGGCAAGGGGGCGTCAGGGGCTGCTCTGCAGAATATCCGTCTGATGTGCGGCGTCGCGGCGTAAAGTCGGCGTAACGGCAAATTCATCGCAAGCCCCAGCGAACCCGGAACGGTGTTTCCGGTTCTCATCTGTTCTGGAGTGGAAGGGTCTTCCGGCAGCGTCTCATGCCGGTTGCGCATGCCCACTCCACAAAAACGGCATACAGTGTCTGCATCGCGATTGGGGTATCGGAAACATAGGGGGTGGCTCTGGGCCCCGGGAGACTGGGAGACGAATGAGGGCACCCTCCGCACAATCCGTATCAGGTAGCAGCGACAACCATGTTCTGGATTGGCTGCCCTTGCTGGCCTGTCATGTCGATGGCGATGGACGCATCTCCTATCTGAACGGGAACTGGGCCAGTTTTTCCGGCCTGGACCGCAGGCCCGGTGCGCTGAACTGGACCGAACTGATCGATGGCGCGGACAGGCCTCTCCCCTGCCGTTGTCCCGATGCGCTGGATTACTGCATCCAGCGTCACGTGATCTTGCGCCATCATGACGGAGAGCCTGTGGAAACGGATCTGCACTGGCAGAAACTGGGCCTGCAGGAAGGGGGTGGGTGGATTTTATTCGCCCATCCGGAGGCCGATTTTCCACTGCTGCAATCGGGCTTGTCCCGTCTGTCCGGCGTCAGGCACGCAGGTGAGCGTGCGGCGGGTCACGCTCCAGTCAGCGGTCTTGCGGCAGGAAGGGGGTCGGCAGAACGAGGTGAGACGGCGGGCGAGGCTCCGGATCGCGCCAGAGGGGCGCGCGACGCTGGCGGCCGCGACGCTGGCGGCCGCGATGCTGACGGGCGCGATACCGGTGGGCACGATACGGGGAAGCACGATACAGGCGCCTCCACGGCCGACACCCTGTTCGAGCCAGCTTCCCGGGCCGAGGGCATAACGGGGAGCCTTCCCCTGCCACCGCCTGGTGCCTCTCTCGGCGCAAAGGAAAGCCGGTTCCTACACACGACGCGTCGTCCGGAGGTGGGGGACGAGGAGGGAGGACCGACAAAAGACCGGCTGACAGGGCTACCGACATGGCGCGCTTTCGAAGGCGAAGCGGAAGCCCTTCTGGCGGCAGCCGCGTCTAAGAGCAGGACAATTGGATATCTGCTTGTCGATATCGATTATCTTGGCGATCTGAACGATCTCTACGGCAACGATATCGGCGATCTCGTGCTGCGTCTCGTCGCCGATCGCCTGACCCTGCTCACGGCAGGAGGCGGGTTGATGACAAGAAGTGGCGATGATGAATTCACGGTTCTCATTACGGGCGAAGTCAGCCCTGAAACGCTGGCAGCCCATGCCCAGGCCCTGCTCAGCTTTGTCGACCTGCCGATCAGGATCGGGACTCAGCAGATCACATTCGGGCTGAGTATCGGGGCAGCCCTTTTCCCGCAGGATGGCGATACGCTTGCACGGCTGCAGCATCACGCGGTTCTTGCCGTCAATGACGTCAAGGCACGCGGTCGGGGTGGCTACAGGCTGTTCGATCCTGGCATGGTCAGGCCCGGCGACGGCGTAACGGCGCAATCGAACCTGATAAGACGCATGCTGCGTGATGACAGGATCTATCCGGCCTATCAGGCCATGGTGCGTCTGTCGGACAACCGGATTATCGGTGCCGAAGCCCTGATGCGCTGGAAGCATGAAGGGGGGCAGGTTTCCGGTCCCGAGGCGTTCCCGGAGATCTTCCGCTCCTACGATCTGGCAACGCGTGTTTCGGCCCGTGTCCACGAGCGTGTTTTCCAGGATCTCGTCCAGTGGCAGCGTATGGGCATCATGCCGCCGCATATCTCCATCAATGTCGCACCGGTGGAATTCATGCAGGACGATTACGCCGAGAAGCTGCTTGCGCGTCTCGACCGTTTCGGTCTTCCGGCGAAGCTGATCGAACTCGAACTGACAGAGCATGTGCTCTATCAGAACAGCGATCAGTTTATCCATCGTGCGCTGACGCTGCTTCGACGGGCCGGCATGCGGATCACGCTCGACGATTTCGGGACAGGCTATTCCTCGCTGAGCTTCCTGCGCGATTTCCCTGTTTCATCCATCAAGATCGATCGCAGCTTCATCCGTCAGATCTGCACGGAGGCATCGATGGAGGTGATTGTCGAGGCGATCATCCGTTTCGGGCAGGCTGTATCGGTCGATGTCGTTGCTGAAGGGGTCGAGACGGCTGAACAGCTTGCCATGCTGCGACGTATCGGATGCCCTGTGGCGCAGGGCTATCTGTTCGCGCCTCCGGTGGCATCGAGCCGATTTGCCGCATTGCTGGGCGGGTCACGGCTCCTGCCCTTGTGAGGCCCGGTATCCGTTGCCTTTTGGGCGGATACTCGCTAACACTTCGCGCATCGTGCGAGAGTGACGGAACGGTAGACGTAGTCGGCTCAAAATCGACCGCCGCAAGGCATGGGGGTTCGAATCCCCCCTCTCGTACCAGATTTTTCATCGAAAGAATGTGAGCGACCCGGGCATGACTTGCGCCTTTGGGTCTGCCTCCGGCATATCTCGCGAAGTTTCTTCCAGCTTGCCGGACCCATCATGCCCCAACGCCCAGTCAGGAAACCTGCCCGACCGTTCTTTTCGTCAGGCCCTTGCGCAAAGCGTCCGGGCTGGACCCTGCACGCACTCGATGGCGCTCTGCTGGGGCGGTCGCATCGTGCGCCCGAAGGAAGGGCGCGCCTCAAGGAGGTAATCGATCGGTCGCACGTTCTGCTCGGTGCTCCCGAGGACTGGAAAATCGGCATCGTCCCTGCCTCCGATACCGGTGCGGTTGAAATGATTCTCTGGGCGCTTGCCGGCGACCGGCCTGTCGACGTCGTGTCTTTCGAGAGTTTCTCGGGCCTCTGGGCACAGGATCTGCGCGATGTGCTCAAACTCGACAATCTGACCGTTCATGAAGCGCCCTATGGGTCTTTGCCCGACCTGTCGCGTATCGACTGGTCGCACGACGTCGTTCTGACATGGAATGGGACGACATCGGGGGTCTGTGTGCCGGGTCGTGACGCGATCCCGGCCGCGCATGACGGTCTGGTGATCTGCGATGCGACCTCGGCCGCCTTTGCAATGGATCTCCCCTGGGATCGTCTCGATATCGTGACGTGGTCATGGCAGAAGGCGCTCGGCGGTGAGGCGGCTCATGGCATGGTGGCGCTCAGCCCGCGTGCCGTTGCCCGTCTGGAACAGGCCACACCGCGTGCGCTGCCGAAAATTTTCCGGCTTACGAATGGCAAAGGTCTGATCTCTGCCATTTTCCAGGGCGATACGATCAATACCCCATCGATGCTTTGTGTCGAAGATGCGCTGGACGGCCTGAAATGGGCTGACTCCATTGGTGGGCTCGAAGCGCTCAAGGCCCGGTCGCGGGCAAATTTCGATCATGTTGCGCGATGGGTCGACCAGACTGACTGGGTTGAGTTTCTCGCAAAGGATCCTGACCAGCGTTCGACCACATCGATCTGCCTGCGCATCGTAGCACCCTGGTTTTCGGCAAAGCCGGTCGTGATACAGCATCAGATCGTCAAGCGTCTTACCGCCCTGATCGCAGAGGAACACGCAGGGTACGATCTGGCATCTTATCGCGATGCCCCTCCGGGTCTGCGCATCTGGGGCGGGGCAACCGTTGATGCAGAGGATATCGAGGCGCTTCTCCCCTGGCTCGACTGGGCCTATGAGAGTGTCAGCATGGAATATGACGCATGAAACTGACTGACGAGCCTGATACAGCCCTTTTGCCCTCCGGCTTTATCGATCTGCTGCAACACGAGGCGGAAGCCGAGGCGCAGGGGATCGAATCCGTCATGGATGTGTTTGCATCGCACGGCTATGAGCGCGTCCGTCCGCCCCTTCTCGAATTCGAGACGTCGCTTTTGCACGGGGCCGGTCAGGCACTGGAGGAACAGAGCTTCCGCCTGATGGATCCGGATTCCCGTCGGATGATGGCGCTTCGCCCCGACATGACGACGCAGATCGCCCGTATTGCCGCAACGCGCCTTGCAGCCAGTGCCCGCCCGCTGCGTCTGTCCTATGCCGGATCCTGCATTCTCATCGGCACGCCCGGACGTGAGGGCGAGCGTCAGATCAGCCAGGCAGGGATCGAGCTGATCGGCATCGATTCCATCGAGGCGGATTGCGAGATTGTGCTGATCGCCGCCGAAGCGCTCGAACGCCTAGGGATCGAGGACTACTCCTTCGATCTGTCCTGTCCGGCACTCGTGCAGGCGCTGGTCGGTCTCTCCGGTTATACCGGTACGCGCCGTGCACAGCTTGTTCATGCGCTCGACCGAAAGGACATGGCTGCCGTGGCCGAGCTGGGTGGCCCCGTTGCCGATGTGCTGACGTCGCTCGTTGAGGCCTGCGGGCCCGCGGATACGGCCCTGGCTATTCTCGATGCACTCGATCTGCCCGAAGGGATACGCGTTCATGCAGATCGCCTGACGGCGGTCGTGCGGGCCATACAGTCGCGTTCACCGTCGCTTCGTCTGACTGTGGACCCCGCGGAATTCCGTGGCTGGCAGTATCACACCGGTGTTTGCATGACAGTTTTCGCGCGCAGCCAGCGCGAGGAGCTGGGGCGCGGCGGACGCTATCAGGCACAGGGCGACGAACCCGCCTGCGGCCTGACCTTCCGCCCCGAAGTGCTGCTGCGCGCCGCTCGCCCGATCGCGCTTCGTCCGCGCGTCTATATCGCGCCCGAGGCACTGGATTCCGAAGGTGCGGCACGGCTGCGCAGTGAGGGCTACGCCACGGTCGCCGGTCTCGATGCGGTCGAGGATCTCGCTGTCGAGGCTCGTCGTCTCAATTGCCCCTTCGTTTTCGTCGCTGACGAACTCATCACGCTGTAAAAGGATAAGAGCATGTCCAACGTCACCGTCATCGGCACCCAGTGGGGTGACGAAGGCAAGGGAAAGATCGTGGACTGGCTGGCCAGCCGTGCGGATATCGTCGTCCGCTTCCAGGGCGGTCACAATGCC
>Ga0157365_10000619_pt1 | contig 15249 bp, 20 predicted proteins | sample AttsexASBM3_FD_111478 | JGI IMG/M metagenome (GOLD analysis project Ga0157365, IMG submission 111478) | Fungus gardens microbial communities from leaf cutter ant in Ribeirão Preto, State of São Paulo, Brazil - Atta sexdens ASBM3 | ecosystem: Host-associated > Fungi > Mycelium > Unclassified ... | reverse complement strand
TCTTCTGATGATAAAATTTTATGCTCCGGATGCTCTTCATTTAATGCTCTATTAATAAAGCCTGAAACTGCATTTGCATCATCATCTTCAATCTTTGCATCACCCTGAAGAACAGATTTTGCTTTATGTGAAGGGGCAATTCCGTAAACTATTCCATTGGGATGCTCACGCTTCCATATCTCAGCAATTACGCCGAACATCCAGGATTTCCCGGCTCCTGCAAAGCCTTCAACAATAGTGACACCATCAGGACAAAGAGCATGACGAACAGCATCAGCCTGTTCCTGTGTCATTCCCTGACTGATTTTTTCAGCAAGAACAGCTTCCATTGTCTCCTTGCGACAAAAAGGCTTCCTGGCTGGTGTTAGTCCAGAAGTTGAAACATCAGCTTGCTTTGGTTCTTCAGCAGGTCTTTCATTTTTTCTTCTTAATGCATTTGAAATCAGATTTTTTTCAATATCTATAAATTTCTGATTAGAATACATGGCTTCATCATCAGCCTGTATATCCTCGAAAACAGGTCTTGATAGCTTCATTCCTCTGTCTTTTCTTGTGTATCCTCTTAATTTCAATTTATCATTTACAACATCATTTATTGAAACCATGCATTCTTCTATAGAACCTAATCCTTTTAATTTTTCCGATGCTTTTTTCATTAATGCTGTTTTGCTAAATACTGCTTCTGTTTCCATTATTTCTTCAATAGAACTTTCAACAGCCCTTCTTCTCAAATCAGCAAAAAAGGAATCACGGGCTAACTGGTCCAATTCAATTTTTTCTTTTTCCTCTTCAGGGGTATTCAATTTTTCAAATGCTGAAGCCATCACATCCTGAATAATAACTTCGGGACTTGTGCCTAAATCAGCAATTTCTTGCCTCCATCTCGCTCTTAAATCGTCCTTGGTTGGCAGGGCTTTCTTAGATTGGCGAGTATTATATGAAGCCATCTGAGCCATGTTTCTATCAGTCGTAGTATCGAAACCCATTTCCTCAGCGATTTCTAAAATATTCTGCCTTCTCTTGCTGAAGTTCTGTTTTAATTCCTCTGTAATACCTTCAATTCTGAAACCTTTTTCCTGATTGATTGCTTGTATTCCCATCTTCTTTAGTTTATCAATCAAAGCCGTGTCATACATATTTCCAAATAAATTTTGATTTTTCATTATCAATGCATTGTCAATGCTTCCATATTTTCCATCTTGTCGAAGGCATATATTGGGAACAATCACATGAAAATGTTCCTGCGGGTCGCCTTCCCTGGAAGTCGTATGATGGAAAGAAACGAACATCACATCAGCCGGAATTTCCTTATTCTTCCCGCCTTTGCCTGTCCTGGTGATTATGTGTTCCTTCACTAGTTCTAATGTTTCATCTTTTGCCTGTTCAGCCAGTTCACGCAGAACTTCAGATAACGGTCTGCCGTTGAATTGAGTTCCTGCAAGCTCTGCATTTGCTATTAAAATCGACAAATCTTTAGGCATGGAAAAGGTAAGGTCAGAACCCATATTTGTATTCTGGTTCTTTGTCCGTTTGACTAATGTGTCACCTGTTGCCGGGTCCGTGCCTTCAGCAATGGCTAAAAAATCTTTCGGACTAATCGTTTCCCCATTCTTTAAATTTGGAAAAATTAGACCTCCTGAAGAAATCTTTCCGGCTGTTTCGTCAAGGTCAGCCCCATTATCAGTATAATATGAAAGGCGGTTTTTATCAGTTCCAGATGACAAAGAAACGGCTTCTGGTTCTGAAGGATTATTCTGAATTTCTGATGCATTCACATAGTAAGCTATCTTTCTTATATTGTTACAATCAAACATTTTTATTCTCCTTTATGCATTTCATTGCGTAGAAGAATATGCAAATGGTCATAAATACTGCGTATCATGTTCCTATTGTCTTCAGTTATTTTTCTTGCTGAGACAAGCAAAGGAACAGGATTAAAAATGAGATTTAAAGCCTGACTGACAACATCAGATTGCTTCTGTCCTGTTGCCTTTGCGTATTTTTCCAGCTTTTCTTTTAAGTCTTTTTCTATAGTAAGCTTAACGTCTACTTTTGTTTTCTCTAATATTTCCATAATAAGTCTCCACAATGTTTACTGAAAATTCTCTGTATTAAAATCATCCATCTCAATAAGTTGGCTAGTTTTTTCATTCATAATTTTATATAAAAATAAAGACGTAAGCATTATTAATGCTATTTCAGCAATATTAATATTGTTTGCAATATCGTTCATGTGTTTATACAAAAATATAAATCCATATACGGAAACAATTACGTAAGCCACCATTGATAATGGTCCAAGCAATAAATTTATTGATATTTTCAAGTTATTTTTAGTCATATTCTTTCTCCTATATTTAATGACAATAAATATATTGTAATATATAGGCTTGAATAATCCAAGAAAATCGAACTAATGGAAATATAATTTATAGGACAATTAAAAGAACTGATTAAATACTGAGTTTACAGGGTTTTTTTTATATAGTAATGAAAAATTGTCCTTGCTTTTCACCGAATGGTGCGTGGTGTGTCAGAAAAACTTATTTATTATGTCAACAAGAATTAAATGAAAAAGCCAACAATGAAATATCAAGGGGTAACAATGATTAAATGTATGCTCCGTCATCAAGATATATTGTTGAAAACATACCCCTTTAATTTGTTATGCAAACTTCTAGATAATTCAATGTTTTATGCTCCGTCACAATTTGCGACAAATTACATTGATATAATGTTGGCCCATTAAATGAGTATAATTATAAACATTAAAATGTTTAAAACATTGACATTATATTTATGTGATATCATAGATATAATGATACATACTTCAATGAATACTATGTCACATAGTTCAACATATATTATGTCATATAATTCAACATTTAATATTGCATTGAAATATACAAATAGATTGTCATTTAAAAGAATATTGAATGTTTCAGGTATCTATATGTGTTCATATCTGTAAAACTGTCTTGATGTCTATCTATATATGCTTACATTGATTTTGTCTTTTATTTTCTTGACATTTTAAATGTTTGTTCTTTGTCGGCTCTGCCTCATATTTCTTCCATTTATTTATCCGTTTAATATGTCGTGTATCATGTCATATAATTCAACGTGTAATATGTCATATAATATGTCATACACATTGTCATAATGTTAAACAAACATATACAGAAAAATAATTAACAATTAACACTGATTTGTTTGACATCAACCGGACATTCTTATAGAATAATATTTGTAAGTTGATTCACACATTAGGAGGTAAAAAAATGTCAGACGAAAAAATCAACAATCTGGACGATATCGACTTTTCCGCAATTGCAGGAAAGCTTGATAATATCGCAGAGACCAGGAAGCCAGCAGTTAGACCTTCGCTTTCTAACTTCATTAAGAAGATGTATCCCAACATCAAGAAGCTTCACAATGAAGGCCATACATATAATTCAATTGCAGAAATTTTGAATGAATCTGCAAAAGAAATTTTCGATGGAATGGGTGTGACTCTGACGGGCATCACGCTTTCCAGATATATGAGCATTCATAAGCCTGAAGATGCAAAGCCTGAAGATGATGGACGCAGAAAGCGCCGTAAGGTGGCTGTTTCTGTTGAGCCTGTGACTTCTTCACCAGTTGAAAAGACTGAGCCAAAAGCTGAAGTGAAGAAAGATAAGGTTAAGCCAAAAGCTGAACCAAAGCCTGAACCTGTTGCTGAAGAAGTGACAACAGGACGCAAAATTGAAGATGCTAATTTTGATGCATAAAAACAAAAATAATAAGGAGAAAAATTATGACTAAAAATATTATCATGCCCGTTTCAAAGAAAGGGGGAATCTATAAGACTACAATTTCAAGGAGTCTTGTTGAAATTTTCAGATACAAAAAAGGTCTGAAAACAGCCGTTTATGATACGGATGCTACTACTAGCAGTGCTCTTACAAGAGCTTACGGTTATCATATTACTAAGTATGATTCTGATGTTAAAAAAATCAAAAGGGAAAAGGATGAAAACCCGCTAACTGGCGTTCAACGTCTTGATTTACGTTCTGGTGACAGAAAGACGGGCAGAGAAAATATTTTACAATCATTAGATTTAGATTGTGAAGTTGTAATCATCGACACGCCAGCCGATTCAATTTCTGATATTCAGAAGATTGCTGACCGTGGAAATTCTGTTAACGGATTACTTGATGAACTCGAATCAGCAGATTGCAAATTATCGTTGATTTTTCCGATTAACGACGAAATCGAATGTGTTCATTCTGCCCAAGCTTTCATGGATTTGTTTGGTGATAGAGTGAATTATTTCGGAATGAAAGTTCTTTATTCTGATGTGTCTATTCAGAAGAAATCTGATTTTTTCAGCTATTGGGACGGTTATGATTCAATCGTGAACGGAGAGAAAATAAGAAAATATGGAAACATTAAACCTGATTTCGAAAAATTAGGTGGAACAGAACTTTTCATGGATTTCATTGAGCCTACTATTAAAGCTGAGTTGAATGATTATAGTGCAAAATTTTCAGAATTAATCGGCTTGAAGCCAGCTATTCCGTGCTTAGAAAGGGGTAGCAAACGCAAGCTTGAAACGTGGCTTGATGAAATGGAAGAGCAAGCTGACATTATGCAAAAAGTCTGGTCCAAGTGACCAGCTTTTCCCTTTCGGGAAAGGAGGATTGAATTATGAGAGGAAAATCATACGAAGAATTTAGTCAATATTGCCAAGATGCAAACTTATCAGAGGCGGGAAAACAGAATGTCATCAAGCGGGCTAATGCATTATCGCTTCCATTAAATGACTCTGGTGTCGTTAGCCTCGTTCTATCCGAACTAGAAACAGAAACGACTAGAAGAAATTCAAAAAGGCTGGAACAGGTTCTTCAAAAAGAAATCAGTCAGCTTAATGAGAATTTTCAAGGTGTGAATCGAAGGCTGATTAGTTCAATCGTCGGACAGGTGACGGCTGACGTAACAGCAAATCTTTCTGTTGAAGTGAAAAATGTTATCCAGAAAGAGCAGAAGATTAGGGAAAAGCTGACGTTTGCCAGCGTTGGCGTGATGTGGTTTGCAATGGTTTCTATAGGTATCCTGGCGGGATACACATACGCGCATTCTACAGGGCAATTTTACGGCTTCACGACTTGGTTAGCTACGTTCTCCCCATATATGCTTATCCTATTCGGGATTCTGATTGGCTGGTTCCTGATTGGACATGTAATAAAGAAGGGTGAGTAATTCCCCTTCATTTTTTTTGACAATTTCAATGACATAATATCTGAAAATTTCTTTTTTTTATTTTCCTCTAAAGGGGTAATGTAAGCTTACATTTATATCTTAAGAAAGTATTGACATTTTTTATATAAATAGATAAATGAAATAGTGACAAATCTCTCTATATTATATAGAGAGAAAATTCACTTTTTTAAAATTAAGCTTTTCCCTTTATTTTAAAGGCTTTCTTATTTTTAGAAGTCCTTTCCTATCCCCTTGTGAGAAAAAAGAAAAGAACGGTTGTTCAGTTTTCTTCAGGGCAATACCTGGTAGCCTTCCAGGAGTGGATAAGCCTTCAGACAAAAAGAACCCCCTTCTCAGGGGCTTCAGTAGGCTTACGACTGTTAGCCAAGCTGACAATCATCATCCCTGGCAAACAGTCGTAAGCCGAAAAAAAAACCCTCCTGAAAGCATTTTGGCTTTCTGGTAGGGCTTTGCATCTTTTGAAGCTTAAGAAGGCTTCAATATGGCATATTTCTAAATGAGAGAAGCAATTCGTGCTCTTCTCTTAATTGCTCCTGCTTCTCTTTTTCAATATTTTCATTAATCATTCTGTAGATTTTTGCTTCTTCACTTTCTTCATCGTCAAAATCTTCATCTTCTTCAGAAGAATTATCTAATTCATATTCTGGAAAATCATTTCCATAAGCATAAGCTTCAATCATTAATTCATAATTATCTGGCATCGCAAAATTATACATATTTTTATCTCCTAATATATTTATCCTTCGCCAAAAGGTAGGCTTAATTGCCATTTTTATATCATATCATCTTTATTTATATTTGTCAAATATTTCCGAGTTAATTGTTAATTATTTTTTTTATTGAATTCAATGACAACATATCTGACAAAATTTCAGACATAAAAAAAGACGGATAAACCGCCTTTTTTATTAGATTTTAACTTTCTCTTTGAGAGAAATTGCATCAATTATCTTTCTTGATTTTTTCCTGTTTTTTAGTTTTTCAATATACTCAGCAATTAAGGATGACTTGAAAATGAAAATAGATACAAAGAAAGAGATTATGAAAATTGGAATAATTTGATGAATTCTTTGGTCAATAACTGATTTGGCTACTTCTTCAGAAAGTCCATATTTAAAATTCAAAATGTAGTAAACACAAAATGACTGACTTAAAGACATTACTAATGAAGCTAGAAATGCTTTATCATCATTGCCAGAAAATATTTTGATAAGTCTAAAAATTATGAAATATACAATAATAGATGGCATTAAATTATATAGTAACGGTATTATGCTCATAATATTTCTCCTGTAATTTTTTTATTTTCATTTTTTAAATGTCTGATGATATTTTTATTATTTTTGATAATACTATTTAAATCTATGTTCTCTGACTTTAGCTTAAAAATAATATCTAAATTGCGAAGAATAATAATCATCTCTTCTTCTATTTTATTTTGTAAATTTTTATCTATGCTCATTTTAAATCTCCATATAAATAACTCCAGAAACAATTTTCTTAGATATTTATATAGTATCATAATTATGATTATTATCTAAGAAAATTGTGTTAATTGTTAAATATATTTTTTTCTAATATAAATAAACACGATTTGTTCCAAATATTTTACTGTCTCGTTCTGACTTTTCTTTCAGTAATTTTTTCATATCTTCCCAATCTTGCGGAATAGGAACATTATAGATAATTCTAGGTTCAGGGTAAGGTTTTGGGTATTTTGGAAGCATAACTATGCTTCCAGGCTCCATGTATGCTTCTCCTAATCCAATCTTAAAAGCAAAAACAATATCGTTAGCTGTCAAATTGTTCTTCAAATAGAGTAAATCCATCTCTTCGCAGTTATATGTTTTTTTTCTTATCCATTTATTCAAGCCATTCTCTAATGTCTTCAAATAAAAAGAATAGCTATTTCTTTTAAAGATAAAATTCAGATCATCCATTGCTCAATCTCCTTTCTTCAGTCAGAAAAGATTTCAAATCTTGAATCATCTGTTTCGTATCTTCAGAGAAGTCTATTCCTCTCCATTCTTTATCTTCGTATCTGCCAACCTGGTAGATGCATTCATGATTTCGGAAGATATGACCAGACATCAGATTGATGTCCTGGAAGCCTTCTTTCTCAAGCTCTGGAATAATATCTGAATATAGAGATGATGATATATCGAATTCTTTTTCTAAATTGAAAATAGAGCCATTTTTAATCAAATTATCTCTGAATTGAATAAGTTCTGTGCTATTCTGTATTATGCTCTTCAATTGCTTTTTATCAAAATCCAGATAAAAAACAGGCTCTTCTTTTTCAGCTTCTCTTTCTAATCTTAAAATTTCTTCTTGGGTGCTTTCATCCTTCAAATCTTCAGGTGAAATAGATTTTAAAGCCTCTTCAAGAACCTCAGAATAATTTTGAATTGGATAGTGAGTCAAAAATGCGCCGTCAGAATTGAAAGCTATATAAATTTTTCCTTCATAATCTTCTAAATCATTGTCTTTCAATTCCTGCATCAGAGGAAAGAAATAATCATCTTGAGAAATATTTTCAGCTAAAAATTTTATAGTTCTCTCATTAGAAAGAGAACTATTATAAACAATATCAATTAATGCTTCAAAATTATGTTCTCCCCAAAAAATATGACCTTTATTTATATCTCTCATTTCTTTTAAATCTTTCAAATCTCTCTGTATTTTTAGGAAGCAGGAAGAAAAGAAAGAATTGCAAAATGCAGGAATAGATTTTATTCCATCTTTAAATTTAGAAAAGCATGAAGATAATAATGATTTTGCATCTTTGATTTCAAAATTGAAGAAAGTACTTCTATTTTTTCCTATAATATTTATTGTATTCGATACAATCGAGCGAGAAGCAATAATTTCATTGCCATTCTTATTTTTCATTGCTATTGAAAAATCTTTATTTTTTAAATCAATATTATCATCATCATATAATATATTCTTGCCATTCTTTTTTATATATATCTCTGCTTCTAATTTTTCGTCTGTCATCACTTCATAAAGTGCGGATAGAATTTTATCTTCGTCAAATCTTTTCATATTTTCACCTCATAATATTTTGCCTTTTCTGTTGAAGGACTTCAGAAATAATTTTCTGTATTTATATTATATAAGAAAGAATAGAATTATCTAAGAAAATAACATTAATTGTTAATAAAAATAATTCTGCCAATTTCAATGACAACATATCTGAAAATTTCTTTTTTTTATTTTCCTCTAAAGGGGTAATGTAAGCTTACATTTATATCTTAAGAAAGTATTGACATTTTTTATGTAAATAGATAAATGAAAAAGTGACAAATCTCTCTATATTATATAGAGAGAAAATTCACTTTTTTAAAATTAAGCTTTTCCCTGTATTTGTAAGGCTTTCTGATTTTTAGAAGTCCTTTCCTATCCCCTTGTGAGAAAAAAAGGGAAAAGAACGATTGTTCAGTTTTCTTTAGGGCAATACCTGGTAGCCTTCCAGGAATGGACAAGCCTTCAGACAAAAAGAAACCCCCATCAGGGGGCTTCAGTAGGGCTTACAGCTTCATTCCAGGGTCTTCATATCCGAATAGCTTTTTAAGCTCTTCTTTGGCTTTCTCGCCAGCGCGTAAGGCATTGGGGGTTATCTGTCGAACCCATGCATCCCTGGATGGTGACCATTTAAAAGCTTCAGCCTTTAATGCATCTCTGATTTCGTCTCTTGGCTTTCCAGAGAATTCAAACATCACCCTGTTTTCATCAGGGTCAACTCTGTATGAAAAATCAGGGAAGTCTTCATTCTTCTCATTCATTTCAGATTTGATTTGAAGCTCTTGAATCCTGCCTTCAATCCTTTTGATGGAAGCATTATTCAGAGAAAGGTAATGTTGCGGAAAGCCAGCAAATTTTCCTGACTCTGGAATCATATAGTAAGACTTAAAAAATTCTGGAAATTTTTCTCTCTGAAGCTTTGCCAAATCTTGCAATTTTTCAGTGTCATTCTTTCTAGATGCCTTGTTAGCCTCACGCATCAGTTCGTGGGCTTCCTTCTTCTCCTGAAGCTGTTCCTGAAGCTTCTGGATGGCTTGCGGGTCATCTGCTGATATCCCGCCTGTGCCTACCGTTCCAGCCTTCCATTCATAGTGGTCAGCCTTCTTTGATTCCTGGATAGATTTATGAACGTCTCTATCCATTTTATCGAGAAGCCTTCTGTGTCCTTTTTCGGAGTGATGACCAACCAAAATAGGCGTACCCGCTAGATGCTCACTGATATAATTTACACCCGCCATTCTTGAATCAGCTTTTTCCTGAATCTTCTTTGCTTTCGCAAGATAAGCTTCTTTGCGGGCTTCCAGCTTCATCTCATATTGATTCAGTGTAGGCTTGCTTTCTGATGTATTCTTTTCCTTTTCCATAATATTTCTCCCTTTATGCATTTTCTTTTAAATGATATTTTGTTCCTTCTGGAAGTGATTTTATTAGAAATCTCCTATCTGGTCCATCATCCATTGCTTCTATTTCTCTGACTATTTTTCTAATCTCATTTCTTCTTATTCTATTTATCTGTGCTTGAAATTTTTCAGGGTCTTTTATGTTTAAATATGTTCTTTTATAATCACTTTTCATTATCTTTTCTCCAAATATTTTTTCCTTTTCTTTAAAGGGGGATTAATTGCCCAAATATATTTTATCATTTTATTATGATTTATCAAAATATATTGTGTTAATTGTCAAAAATATATTTCAAACAGTCCAAAAGGTAATGGTTTTGAGCCGTTTTTTGACTTCCAATGAAAACAATGGCTTAAAAGGGTCAAAAGATAGGGTTCAAAAATATGGCTGATTTTGGATATGTTCGGGTTTCTTCATCGGACCAGGAAGCCGGCTATCAGGTGGAAGCCCTGAAAAGGGCAGGGGTGAAAGCCAATCATATATTTCAGGATACGGTTTCAGGGTCAGTTTCAAGCCGTCCAGGGCTTGAAGAAGTCATGTCCAGGCTGAAGGGTGGGGATACGCTGTTTTTGTGGCGTTTGGACCGTCTAGGCCGTTCTGTCAGCCATCTATCAATGCTTCTGAATTATCTTGATAAACATGGGATTCATATAAGAACCCTGACAGATGGAATTGATACCAGAGGGACTACGGGAAAGCTGGTTTTTCATATCTTGTCGGCTGTTGCTGAGTTGGAAAGGGAAACTATCAGGGAACGGGCTAGAGCAGGGCTTGAATTTGCCCGTAGGCATGGAACAAAATCAGGGAAGGGGATAGGAAGGCCAAGGGTTTCATCTGCCCGCCTTCAACAAGCCTTAGAATTGATTGAAGGGGGGAAAAGTAAGGTGCAAGCCAGCCGAATGACTGGCATCAGCTTATCTACAATTAAGAGAAAGCTGAAAAATGCGAATTAGTGAAATACTGGTGGAGAAGTATTTTCAAAATTATGAGAAGGAATATTTTTAAACAATGTCTTTTTGAAAAAATCTTCTATTTCTTTCAGATTATAATTTTTATAATTATTAATAAAAACAGTTTCTTGTTTAGCAACATTTTTTCCTTCAATCTTCGCTATTTTAAAAGTACATAAATTTTGATTGAAAGAAATAGAAGCGCCAATATTGTGTTTTTCTAAAAACACACTTTCCATTATTATTTTACTAATCCCAGGACAAGCTATTTTAATATTATTAATTGCTTTTTTGTATGCTTCTTTATTATCAGAAAGAACTTTAAGTTCTCCCATTTCTCCATAAGTTTCTTTCAATTTACTTATTATTTGATATTCTTTTATCATATTTTTTCTCCTTTATTTTATTAGTGAACACAATCAAAAAGATTGTGCCCATGGGTTATTCCATAAGTTTTCATCATCATTTTCATAATCTAAATTCTGGATTAGCATTCCGTCTCTATCAATTTTCTTATTTTCTAAATATAATTCAGTGAGTTCTTTAATATCTTCTTTATTTCCTTCAGGAAATACTTCTGATATCATTATATAAAATCCATCTTTTATCTGTGATATTTCATTTTCATCCGTAATTTTTTCAAGATTGCTCAAAAGACTATTTTGATATTTTTCCAGAAAACTAATTTTATCATCAATAAGAAGATGATGAATTCTTTCTTCATCAATTTTATCCCTGATAAATAATCCGATATTATGAAAAGCCTCAATATTTATTTTATCCTGTGCTTTTTCCAATGTGTCATCTTTTGATATTTCTATCTTTGAAATCAAAGGAAAACCATTCAATTTGAGGTTTTCATTTTTTCTATTAACTAATTTTGAGACTTCTTCCTTAAATTGAATAGATTTTTCAATCTCTCTAAATTCTTCAATTTTGGATTTTGTTTCTTCGTCCATATATTCAGTTAATAGCTCAACATCTTTTAGATTTATTGAATACCATACTTTTTTATTATTATTCCATTTAAAGCCATTATTAGAAGCTATGGCCCTGTTCTCATAAGAGCATTTCATGATGAAATATTTATTTTCTTCATCATAAGAAATAGAAACTTCGTTTTCTTTATCTTCTTTCTTCTTTAATAACTGTCTGACTTTCTGTTTACATTCTTCAGTCATATCAGCAAGCCATGAATTATAATTCAAAACTTCTATTGTCTTTCCATGGAGTTCATTCACATTTTTGGAAGTCCAGGAATTGGAGCCTTTCCCATCATAATAGAACCCAGAAAGCTCCTTTCTTATTTTTTCACCGTATTTTTTCATTTCTTCATCTTCTAATTTGATAGTTATTTTTTCATCTTTACTATTAAATGTCGTATCCATATTGTTTCTCCTTAAATTCCGTATTTTTTTCTATTCAATTCTTTCAATATGATTTTCTCGTTTTGAATAAAATTTTCAATTTTCTTTATATCTTTAGATGAAAATCTTGGATTAGCTTTCATCCAGTCTAATTCAACTTCCAATTCATTTATTTTATTGCTGATTTGCTCAATAACCATATTCTTCTACCTCATATTTTTACCTTTCCGGCGGGATTGATTTCCCATTAATTTATCTTATCATATTATATTGTAATTTGTCAAACAAAATTGATTTAATTGTTAAATATTTTTATCAGTTGAATTGAATGATAATTTCAATGACATGATATCTGACAAAAAAAATAGGCTTACGTTTTGTAAGCCTATGTTGTTTTTATCTTTTAGATATAAGCTTTTTTTAGTGCTTCTTTTTCCATGAAATTCTTAGAAAGAAAGCATTTTTCTGAATCATCATCATTATATGAGATTCCAATTTTTTCATCATAGAATGGCTCATTAGTGAAATTATTCTTATCAAATTTTACTCTAGAATTCTCTGGAAGATGAAGAATATCGATATTGATACCTTTATGAATTCTCTCTAAATCTGATTCAGCATCGACAAAAAGCTCATGAACATCATGCTTCCAGGTTCTGAGGGGTGTATTTCCTATTTTAGCAAATTCACAAAAAGAGCTTTCATATGAAATTTCCTCAAGATTAGAATTTTCAGCTAATAACTGACGAACATCAGCATTCAATGAAAAAAGATTAGAGCCTGTAGCATTTAATCTTCCGATAGAAACCTTTCTATCAATTCCAATATGTTTTAATTCACTATTTTGACAGTTAAGATTTAAAATATTGCAATTAATTTCTTTAATTTTAGTATTATTCCTGATATCCAGCATATCTAATTTAATATTTGATGATATAGAAGAAATGTTCGAATTAGGGTGAATAGATAATTCGTCAACAGGTAATTCCCATTTTTCAAAATATGGCGAGATTATATTTGATTTAAATGTATTCTCACAAGAAGGGTTATTATAATAATCCCTTATTTGTCTTTCATCAAAAATAAAACTATCAAAATTATTATTTTCAATTTGAATATAATCAAAGTTTTTTATGTATTTTTTAAAATCCATACGATTATCATTAAATAATTTCCTTGCTTTCTCTATGTCTATTGTCATATTTTCACCTCATAATATTTTGCCTTTTCTTTATCAGGACTTCAGAAACAATTTTCTGTATTTATATTGTAAGCTATCAAATGGAATTATCTAAGAAAATAATGTTAATTGTTAAAAAAATAATTCTGCAAATTTCAATGACATAATACCTGACAATGTTTTATTCTCTAATTTGAAACATTTTCATATTTTGTTTTAGGTTAAATATTGTCATTTTTTTCATTTATTGATATTATAAAAACATGATTTCCCATAAGGGATTGTCCAAAAAATGGACTGAATAAAACCCAGGGAGATAAACATGGAAATTAAAAATGATACATTACCGCATGTAATTATAAATGATAAGACAATATACGATGAAGCTGAAATAATGAAACTTCTTCAAGATGAAGAATTCGAAGGAAGATTGCAATTATTAAATTATAAATGTGAAGGAACTTTCAATGTTAATTTTAAAGGTTCATTGATTTTAGAAAAATGTTCTTTTGATGAATTAAAAACAAATTTATCTCATTTGTCTGTGAGACAGTCAAAAATAAAATTACTCCGAAATAATTCAGAATTTTTAAGTGTATCATTTTCTGATATAAAAAATATTGAGAATTTTTCAGACTATACAAATATCAGAAAAACATCTTCAAAAATGATAAACATTAATAGTGACAAAGTAACTTTAATTGACTGTATTTTTAACGATATTACAGTGAATTGTAGAGAGATGGAAATTCATACATCTGGAATATCTAAGCTGTATGGAGCAATTAACGAAAATCTTAATATATTCCACGGAAAAACTGGCAAAATTGATTGCGATATTGGAGGCTGGATATCAGGGGTAAATATCTCTTCCATTAATTCTGAAAAGGTGAGGGGAAAGATAATGGTCCATAATTATAGGGACTATAAGGAAACACCAAAGCCCGGCATGAAAATGTGATTGCCACCAGGGCAAGCCTACCTGACAAAAAGAAACCCCCATCAGGGGGGGGGCTTCCTCGCATCACATCTTAAATGTGCTTTCTTCTGCTGGTGCAGGCTCTATTATCTTGATGTTTTTTGCGATAGCTGAAAGCGACAAATCAGCGGTTACATAATCAGAATATTTTTGCTTAGAAGACCAGGAAACATTAGCAATGTTGTAAATTTCCGGGCTTACAATTCCGATTTCCTTTAAAGCTTCATAAGTATGTTCAAAGACACTTTGAGCAGTTGACCATTTTTCTCTTTCCGAAGAAACGTTTTTTTTCATAACATCTATCATATCTTTTTGTGCAGAATTGATAGTATTTATATTAATAACTGAAGATAACTTTTCAACAATATTGTCTATAATCTGGCTTTCTTTGTTTCTTTTTTCAGATAGTTTCTTCTCTAAATTCTCTAAAGAGGATTTTTTATCTGAAAGAGTATCATTTAATTTTTCTAATGCTTCAATAGATACTCTTTTTGATTCAATCAATTCGTTAGCTATTTCAATCTTCTTATCTATTGAATCTATCGATGATTGCAAAATACCTTGTTTTTCAATCTTCTTTTTTTCGTCTTCAAGCTGCTTCAGTTTGCTATTTAGAAGCTCTGAAAATTCATTCAGCTTATCTTCAGCATCCGATTCAACTAACCAGGTTAAAAGCCTTGGATTCCATTTTGCTGTTGGGAACTCATCTTTGAATTCATCTTTGAAATCAAAAGGTACTTTTACAAAAAAATGATAACCATCTTTCATTTCAACTTTCTTTATTTCAATCATATATTTACCTCATATAAAATGCCTTTTCTTCAGGTCTTTCTGGAAAAAATTTTCCATTAATTTATTTTATCATATGATATAATGACTTGTCAAACAAAACAGATTTAATTGTAAGATATTTTTTATTTTGAAGATTTTGACAATTTCAATGACATAATACCTGACAATTTCTTTTTATCTTTTTCTCTAAAGGGGTAATGTAAGATTGCATTTATATCTTGAGAAAGTATTGACATTTTTTATGTAAATAGATAAATGAAAAAGTGACAAATCTCTCTATTATATATA
>Ga0157365_10000618_pt1 | contig 15299 bp, 10 predicted proteins | sample AttsexASBM3_FD_111478 | JGI IMG/M metagenome (GOLD analysis project Ga0157365, IMG submission 111478) | Fungus gardens microbial communities from leaf cutter ant in Ribeirão Preto, State of São Paulo, Brazil - Atta sexdens ASBM3 | ecosystem: Host-associated > Fungi > Mycelium > Unclassified ... | reverse complement strand
TACGCCATGCGCGCCCTTGGAGGTAATCAGTGCCGTCGCCAGCATGGAGAGCATCTGGGTCAGGGTCAGGGGTGTTCCGGTAACGTCAGCCAGAAAGACAATGGCAAAGCCGAGATAGATGGAGAGCGCATCCAGATTGAGGGAATACCCCGCTGGCACAACAAGCCCCACCACTTGTCGAGGAATACCCATAGTCTCCAGCTTGGCCATAATGCTGGGAAGTACGGAATCTGAACTGGTCGTCGCCGTGACAATCAGGATTTCTTCACGGAAATAACGGGCAAAACGCCCTGGATGCACACCGCAGGCCAGCAGACAGCCGCCAAGAATCACCACGATGAAAACGACAATCGCCACAAAATAGAGCACAACAAACGATGCCAGCCGACCAATGGCATCCAAACCGTATTCAGCAACGGTTGTAGCAACAGCCCCAAGTACACCCAGCGGCGCAAGAGCAATGATCAGGCGCATCATACGCGAGAAAAGTGTCGAAAGGCTCTCGATCAAGCGCGTTACGGGAGCCCCTGCTTCCCCAATTCGGGACAGACAGCAGCCAACAAGAATAGCGAAAAACAGAATTTGCAGGATGTTTCCATCAGCAAATGCAGCGACTGGAGAGCGTGGAATCAGACCTAGAATGAAACCGGTAAAACCCTGCCCGTGCAGAACATGGGCGTTCGCTGCATAGGACGATACAATATGCAGATCCTCCGCGCTTGGCGTGAAGGTCATTCCCCGCCCTGGTCGAAGCAGCATTGCAGCCCCGACTGAGAGCAGAAGCACAAGCGTTGTCATGCCTTCAAAATAGATCAGCGATCGAAAACCAAGACGTCCCACGGCACTCAGAGATCCGGCTCCTGTGATGCCGGTCACAACGATACAAAACAGGAGAGGACCAACAGCCATCAGGATAAGCCGCAGAAACAGGTCCGTCAGCCACCGGCACTCTCCTGCCAGGTGCGGAACAAACAGGCCCAGCAAAACGCCCAGACATGTCGCTGCGACCACCTGAGAGAAAATTCCTGGACGAAACCTGTGCTTTGCACCTGCCGGGAGGATCGTGTCGTTTTTCATCCAGCTCTTCTTCTTACTATCGTTTCAGAAACCTTGATCCAGGAGGAGAAATCCTTCTGGATCACAGGCCTCCAATCTTCTGCCTTCAGTATGTTACGTTCATCTTTGCACCCACAAAACGTGGTAGACCAGGCATCACGCCATAGAATGTCGCCTGTGTACCACCGGAAAGCCAGTAGCGACGATCCGCAAGATTCTGGCCATACACTGTGACAGACCAATGCTGTTTCGGTGCGGCAAAGGTCAGGAAGGAGTTTACGAGAAAGTATGCCGGGGCACGGTAAATGCCACCGTCACCAATGTGCTGGGGCTGCGTCTGTGCCCCACGATAGTTGTAATCCACGTCGAAAGTCATCTTGTAATCGCGGAACATCGACCATGAATAGGTGGCAGCGCCAGACAGCGTCAGATTTGCCAGCCCCATATTATAGCCATTGTAGTTCGTGTTAACCGGCGACCAGACGCCCGTTGCGGCAAACTGGGCCGTGGTTGCACTACGGTTAAGGCTCTGGAACTGGGAATAGGAACCGTTCTGGTAACCGAAATTCTGTGTCAGGACGAGACCACTGAACGGATGGGCTTCCATGTCAAACTCAGCACCATAGATATTGGAGCGCGGAGCGTTCACATAACCGCCAAGCACCCCATATGGAGGCACAAGAATGGTACCCAGAAGCTGCTGATCACGATAGTCGTAATAGAACCCTGCGGCATTAAAGCGCAAACGGCGGTTAAAGAGCATGGTCTTGAAACCACCCTCGTAAGTCAGGACCTGTTCGGCCTTGAAAGGCTTCAGCTGGCTGGCTTCTTGGGTAATATTGGCGGAGAAACCGCCCGGCTTGAAACCACGCGAAAACATTACGTAGCCCATAATATTCGGCTTGAACTGGTACTGTGCTCCGACACGTCCGGCAAACTGGTTGGTCAGCGCTCCTGAGTTACCGAAGTTCTGCACACGTGTTCTGGCCCCCGTGTTCAGATCATAATCGGCACTGACAACATTCAGCATCTGACGATCATCAGACTCATGGCTGATGGCCCCGATCAAGGTCAGTTTGGGCAATATTCGATAAGAGAGCTGCACGTACTGGTTGAAGTTCTGCTGATTTTGACGATAGGAAGTCTCGTTCAGAGGCGTAGTGTTTGGGCGGCCAGAGGAATCATACCAGAAGTTCTGCGCCATCCGGGCCCGACTGTAATACATGCCCACTTCCCAATGGAACCTGGCATGAGAATTCAGGGACTCAAGCTTGACTTCCTGGGAAAACACATTCGTCTGGTTATTGCGGAACATGTTGCCATACGACGCAACGGAATTCGTCTGGTTGGTCAGCTCATGTTCATCGACCGTTTCGAAAGCACTCAGCGTCCACAGTCGACCCCAGCTGAAATCCTTCGTGTATCGGACATTAGCCCCCCAGAACATATTGTCTTCACGAGGCTTCTTGTCGTTCGCATTAATACCGATGATCTTTGCAAATCTCGGATCAAGCCCCCATTCCGTTTCCATGATATCGGATGTAATGGGCACACCGTAGCTGTTGTACAGATTGTGACCTGAGGAAGCTTCAGACTGATCTGTCGTCCAATGTCCCCCGATATCAAGCGTCGAGGTCTCATCAATCTTCCAACGCAGCTTCCCACGAAGAGCACCGATATTGGCATTGCCGTATCCTTCCCCCTTGGAATTATGCTGGAACCCTCCGCCAGTCATGGACTGCCCTGCCAAACGGAACGAAACAGACCGCGAGAGTGGTCCCGAAACGTACCCTTCCACACGGTTACGGCCATAACTGGCAATATCTTCCGTCAGGCCAGCATGAAAATCAGGCGTTGGATCTGCCGTATGAAAATTGATTTCACCGCCTGTGGTGGACTGTCCATGCGTAAAGCCGGATGCTCCGGGCGCCACAGAGATATCGTCCATGTCAAAGAGCATCCCGGACGTCATGATACTGACCGGATAAGCCACACCATCCACATACGGCATGACAGACGGCGTGTTGTTCTGGGTGAAGTCCATCAACCCGACGCCACGAAGAGCAAAGTTCAGAGCAGAGCTACCAAACGAAGGCTGGATTGTCAGGTTAGGAGCGACACGAACGATATCGGTCAACTGACGTACGTTACGGTTCTGGAGCTCCTGGCGAGACAAAACGGTTTCGGAATGAGCTTCATGCTGACCTGCTCCAGTCACGCCCCGTCGAACGCTGACATGAACCATTTCACTACCGGAAGCAGAAATAGTTTTAGGAGCATGCCGCTTCACACTGTTCGCACGCCCGTATGTGGTGTGCATGCTCTGCTTTGTTGCTGCAACCGCCTCAGAGCCCCCCGCACATGACAATAGAGCCGTGGACAAGAGCAAAGTGCGCGCAGAAAACTGGAAGAGGAAACCTCGACAGGAAGAAGCATACAACATCAGGCGTTTCCAGATCGACAGGATGGGGCATTCAGAAAATCTGATGATTCACGGGCATTGCGAATCTTGTATACCAGATAAGACAAATTCACATTGAACGCCACCAAAAAAGAGACGAACCCGGAATGTTTTGAATGTGAACCACCAACCCACTTGCACTTATGCTAGGGCAGGTTCATAAAATTTTTTATGTGCAACGATATCACACGCGCATTGCCATGCAGCGGCATCGCAATTGACGACCGCATCCTGACGGCCATCCTTTCAGGAAAAATTTTACCCGGTGAAAGACTGGGCGAAAAAGATTTAGGACAGACATTCGGCGTTTCCCGCACGTTGGTAAGAGAGGCCATGATGCGCCTTAGCAGTCGCGGCATTGTGGCCGTTTCACCTCGTCGGGGCTGGTTTGTTATCGAGCCCACCATCGAGGAAGCCCGAGAGACAATTGAGGCCCGCCGATCCGTTGAAATTGGCCTCCTTTTTACCCAGAAAAACATTCCTCAAGGAGCTCTAAATGAATTAGAAAACCATGTCACCGAACAACAAAAAGCCATTGATGCGCGGGATCTCGCTAAAAGAAGTTATCTGCTTGGGCATTTCCACGTTAAACTTGCAGAAATTTATGGAAATTCTGTTGTTGTTGAAATACTTGAAACGCTTACGGCCAGAATTTTATTAATAGCAACTCTTTACCAGTCTACACATGAAGCTCAAATATCCTGCAACAACCACAGGGATATGGTAAATTCACTAAGAAAAAACGATAAAAGGGAGGCGATCAAGATTATGAATGAACATTTCTCCCATCTTGATAAGGCTTTAAGTAACAGATCAATAAAAAAAGATTCTACCTTACGGGTTTATAAAATTTCTAACCACCCTGGAAATACATAATCTCTTCTTTTCCTATTTTTTCAATCCAACCACACGAATTTTGTTCGCGATATCTCAAGTCAGGAAGAATATTCTCCTCAGTTATAAGACCTGCCACTTCCTTCCTGGACCAGTCACCTTCCACAATTACAAACGTGTATTTTCCAGAACTGTCTGCATATTCATCAATTATTCTCTTTATCCTTTCTTTCTTCCGATCTCAAACCACTGCTCTGACGTACACGCTCCATAAGAACAACAAAATCTCTATCAGCATCGCCTGCACTAATAGCACTCAACAGGCGATCCCGGACGATAGAGGCATAAGGCAATGGAACTGCGTAATCTCCACCCGCATCCAGGAACATCCCAATATCTTTCAGTCCAAGTGTCACAGGCGCCCCAGGGGAATCAAAGTCTTGATTGACCATCAGCTGACCGTAGTTCCTGTGAACCGGCGCGTCATAAAAACTACCTGTCATGACTTCGAAAATTTTCCGCGGATCAGTCCCCGCTTTTTCGTTGAGCGCAAAGACTTCTGCCATTTGTTCAATGGTCGAATAAATCATAAAATTCAAAGAGAGTTTTGCGAGATTGGCTTGGGTCGGATCATCGCCCAGCCTGAAGATTTTCGGCCCAAAGCATTTTAATACTGGTTCCAACCGATCCAATGCTTGACTGGCTCCACCAGCCATGACGAACAACTCTCCCGCTTCGGCTGCAGGCGGTCGACCGAGAACATTGGCACTGACATAGATCTGCCCACGCTCGGTGTGCCCGTCTCTCAGCCGTCGCGCCAGAGTCAGAGAGATTGTGCTGCAACAGACATGGATGGCCTGTGATGTCAGTCCAACTGCGATCCCGTCCTTGCCAAACGTTATTTCTTCGGTGGTCGCATCGTCTAACATCATTGAGAAAACGATTTCACTATCCCGGGCAACAGAAGCAGGAGTTTCGCATCGTGTCGCCCCATGCGCCACCAGATCGTCCGCTTTCGTTGCAGTTCGGTTGTAAACAACAACCTCATGTCCTGCATCGAGAAGACGCCTTGCCATAGGGTGCCCCATGGCACCGAGCCCTACAAATCCGATCTTCATAACACTTTCTCCCGTTTCCCATCTGAGCAATGTCAGATGGCATTTTATTGCTAACGTTCTTCGCACACCGGCTTTGGCAGGCCATATTCAGCCTCGTATGCGCCCAACTACTCCTCACTCCTTCGAGGATGAACTTTCCGGATACAATCAGCCCCCATGATCACCTGGCAGAAGCGTGCAACAGACACGCCGTCGTGTCACGAATTTGCATACCCAAAGGCGGATTTTCAGGATCGGACATCGTGTCATGACCATAGGCGTCGAAAAAATGTGCTGGCTGACAGGTTCCGTCAGGCTCCATGACTCCCTCCTCAGCTACAGCACTACGCGCGCTCGCACAGAGGAGTTCAGGAATTGAGCCCAGGATCGCTATGCGGCTGCACTGATCCTCTCAAAGAACAGAAAGCTGCGCATGTTGTAGACGATGCTGACCAGCAGTACGGATGAAGAGTTGAGCTGCCGCCCATCGATGGCCAAGTTCAGGCGGAATGGATCGACACTTCGCCTCATTCTGATGACGTCAGAAAATCGCCGACATGCTTTGTCGCAAATCGCGAGGCGGAGTTTTGCTTTTCGGACAGGCCGTCTGGATCAGAAGTTCCCGGACCAACCACGCATCATCGGGAAATACAGACTGTATCATACTTGCCATAAAGAGCTATATAGCTCCGGCTATCATTCAAGACCTAACAGACCCTAGAAGGCTTTTCGCCCCCCTCCCCACCTTATTCGAAACGAGCCTTTGACTCTTCCATGTTTCTCATACGCTCATGGGCTCGTTTGAGTGCTGTTAGCAGCACTTTCGTTCCTTCGGACACGGCCTGAAGATCATGTGTGTCAATGCCGTAAAAGAGTTGCTTCTGTTTATGATCTATTGCCTTCGCAAGCACATCTGCATGTTCTGCGAACGCCATTTTGAGCATCAGCAACGCGCCTGTTGAAGGATGCCAAATCATCCCGAGCGTTTGTCGGACGATCCCCTGTCTTTGATTTTCCAAATTGGGCGTCCTGCATTCTTTTTTAAGAACAATTTTGAAGACCGTACTGGTAGATCGCCCCTCAGCCCCATTCTTTCGGCACTTCAACATTTCTATAAACTGTAAAGTGCACTTTGTGCCCCGGATTGCCCGTCGCATCATACCAACGCAGCACAGATAGATAATGCACCTTAATGCGTGAGCTTCATCAACGCACAGTGCTGCCGCGATTCTTTGAAAAAAAGGACGCAGCGATCCGGTTATGCGTCCGCCGGAAAGCACAGGCCACGCTCGACTTCAGTCTTCTTGAAAAGTCTGAAGCCTTCCCCATCAGATCAACAGATCCCGAACCTCAACATCTGATAACTAGACACTTGGGCGCGTGCCCTCCCATTTATCAATCACTGCGGCAGCCAAAGAATTTCCGATCACATTCGTGGCGGATCGTCCCATATCCAAAAAAGTATCGATTCCAAGAATCAACAGAATTCCTTCTTCTGGAATATTAAACTGTCCAAGTGTCGCAACAATCACAACTGAAGATGCTCTTGGAATTCCTGCCATTCCCTTACTTGTCAGCATCAGTACAAGAAGCATGGCAATCTGCGTGCTCCAGGAAAGTGTAATATCGTATGCTTGGGCAATGAATATACTAGCGAAAGTACAATACATCATCGTGCCATCAAGATTGAAGGAATACCCAAGTGGAAGAACGAAAGACGAAACCTTCCGTGATACGGGCAGCTTGGCCAACTGCTCCAGGATGAGCGGATAAGCAGCCTCGGAACTGGCTGTTGAAAATGCTAAAAGAAATGGTTCACGCATCAGGCCTACAAGTCTTTTGGCCTTCGTACCGAGAAAGGCGAATGCAATGCCAATCAAAACCGCCCACAGGATCGCGAGTGCAAGATAAAACTCCCCCATGAACTTTCCATAGATGGTCAAAATGGAAAATCCATTCGTTGTGACAGTCGCTGCCATGGCACAAAAGACGGCCAGAGGGGCAATCATCATAACATATGCGGTCACCTTCAATATAATGTAGGATAGACTTTCCGCCCATTCCAAAACAGCTCTTGCCTTACCTGGCAGAGACGCGCAGGCAATACCAAAGAAAATTGAGAAGACCACAATCTGAAGAACTTCATTATCCGTCATCACACGGAAAATGGAATCCGGAACCATATGCTGGATAAAGCCGTCTAAAGTTAACGAATGCGCCGCCAGATGAGTATCTGTCATCATGTTGACTTTGTGCATACCCACACCTGGCTGGAAAATATTTACAAGAACCACACCAAGAGTGAGAGACAACAAAGACGCACAGACAAACCATAACATGGCCTTGCCGCCGATCCTTCCAACCGCGGCAGCATCAGACATATGACCGATCCCAACAACGAGCGTGGAGAAAATCAAGGGGGCCAAAATCATTTTGATAAGCCGCAAAAATACGGTCGAACCAATCGACAGATCACCGGCAATCATCTGCTGTGTTGCAGGAGATGGGAAAAACGCATGCGCGACACCTCCTACCAGACTCCCCAGTATCATTGCGGCAAGAATGAGCAGCATCATCCGGTTTTTATGCAACAAAATGGTTCCTTTAATTTAACGTTTGCCTTCTATGCAGGAGACACGGGAAAGTAGAAATATATCGCATCGCAATCAACAAAATTAGACAATTCCTTCAAGATCATTTTTTGATCTCTCTCTTCTGGACATGTCCCGCTTAAGATGAGCCATGGGCTGCCTGTTAAGCCACTTCGCGTCATGATCTAGGAGAGCACTAGAACAGTCTCTGTGGGTTGTAGGCTCTGTTGAGACAGAGTGTTGTGGCTTGCTCGGCTTTTCTTCTGCGTGCCCCAAGCCAGTCACTCTTCGCAAGAAAAGATTCAGCCACCGCAGACAGGTTAATCTAGCCTTATGTGTTCAGATATAGATGATATACCTTGTCGATTTCTGGCTGACAGCTGTTACCGAGAAGTCCCTCCCGCTCCATCAGGTTGGGTTCAATGGTCTGTCTGAGTAACGCCCATCGAAGAAGCCCGTCCGAAAAGCAAGACCCGGCCCAGACTCCTTCAACAGACGATATCTGCGATTTTCTGGCACCATCAGAACGGCACGAAATGGCGTGTCATGTCATCTGAGTTTAGTCTCTTGTAGATTGCCTCACAGGCGTTCATTCGAAGCTCGTGTCTGGCAACGCCTATTTAAAAAGGTCAGAGACGTGGATCAGGTCATCGGGCGATAGCATGGCGGACTGACCATCAAAATCCCTGTCATTGTCGATGCTGTGAGAAAGACTGCGATGCCTTCCTAGACGCCCGAGTAAAGGACAACAGTCACTGAAGCACAACTCTTGTTCGATGACGTCTATCCCAAAGCCTTTATCGCCTATGAGGATTACGACGCTAATCCACATGTCGGAAGAGGGTTTCGTCAGACATAGTCATAAAATCACCTGCTGTGAGCAGCTAAAACGCATTGAGCTTTTGCAACATAACGCTTACATCATCCCTGCGGATCAGCGGCAAAGTGTACAAAATCCTTGAGATATTGCAGATCCTCATCTGCTTCGCGGCGCCCCAGAAAAATCTGTTTAGCAATTCCACGTTTACCAATCCTCATGGAATGCAAATCAAAACGTGATGCATATTCTTCGACCAGCCAGCGCGGAAGAACTGCAATACCTCTACCATGCGCGACCATCACCAGCATGATATCGGTAGTTTCGATCTGCTTTTGCTGACGTGGGGCAATACCAGCAGGCTGAAGAAACTGGGTATAGATATCCAACCTTTCAGCAGGAACCGGGTAGGTAATAAGCGTTTCATCTGCCAGTTGTTCGGGCGTAATAAATGTCAAACCATGAAGTTTGTGAGAACTTCCTACAACAAGAACAAGTTCATAATCAAAAACAGGAGTAAAAATGAGACCCGGCTTATAAAGAGGGTCAGGGGTTACAAGAATATCGATTTCATTACTCAACAATGCCCCAATCCCGCCAAACTGGAACTTCTGACGAACATCGACATCCACTTTCGGCCAACGCTCAAGGTAAGGCGAAACAACGTTGAGTAGCCATTGATAACAGGGATGGCACTCCATCCCGATCCTGAGAATACCCCGTTCGCCGTTAGCAAACTGTTCCAGCCGCTCTTCCGCGAGAGAAAATTGGGGAAGTAGACGGTTCGCAAGGGAGAGAAGCCACTGGCCAGCCTGCGTGAGAACCAAGGACCGCCCCTCCCGTCGCCATATCTTAACACCGAGCTGAGTCTCAATCTTGCGGACAGCATGGCTAAGAGCTGGCTGCGTCAGATTCAACCGTGCTCCCGCAGCTGTGAGAGATCCTTCCCGGGCGACTTCCTGGATGATCATCAGATGATTGCGTTCGAGAATGGCCATGTCTCACCAAATGGTATGCATTGAATTTATACAATCATCAAAAATTATCATTTATATTCATTATTTAAAACCTGTCTCTAAGATGAAATTTTCATACGTTATATTACCAGTTAATAGCATGTCACTGCCATGTAGCAGGAAGCCCTAACGAATATCTTTCAGAATATAACGATAGAATTAAGCCTTAATTATTTCCTTCTACCAAAATATCGTCCGCGTCTCGCATCAAAAAGCATCCTCCGATTCTTCGACGTTTTCACAAATCATCATATGATGGCGAGACATAGGAGCCCGAAGATCAGAAATCTTGTTTTTAACTATTTACCAAATCTGCCGCAGCCTTCTTACGCCCAGAGCAGTTCAAAAAACTCCTGTATGCGCTAATTCTGGGCACACTCGCTGAAAAAAGAGGATAAACTCCAACCAGCGGCTATAAAAATTATCAAAAATTGAGGCTGCTTTCCGCTGACACTTTACTGCGCAGAAGCTGCCTCAGATCTACTGAAGTCGCTAGAAATCTCGATAACGTGGAGAAGATTTTACTCTTCACGTTACTACACGCACACAGCGTACCTCTTGCTTAAAGCGAAAACTCAAACAATTAAGCAGAGAGTTCTTTCCGAACAATTGCAGCCCCTGCGCTCAGAGCGTTCAATTTTCCCGTTGCGACCTGCCGAGACAGCGGCGTCATTCCGCAATTGGTCGACGGATACAGTTTGTCTGCATCGACAAACTGTAGAGCTTTCCGCAAGGTGCTGGCGACCTCTTCGGGGGTTTCAACAGTACTGGTAGCTACGTCGATGGCGCCGACCATCACTTTCTTGCCACGGATGAGTTCGATGAGATCCATCGGAACGCGCGAGTTCTGACACTCCAGCGAGATAAGATCGATGTTCGACTGCTGCAGCTTGGGGAAAATCTCCTCATACTGTCTCCATTCCGAGCCCAGAGTATTTTTCCAGTCGATATTCGCCTTGATCCCGTAGCCATAACAGATATGAACGGCTGTTTCGCACTTCAGGCCTTCAATAGCCTTTTCCAGAGTCGCAATGCCCCAGTCATTCACTTCATCAAAGAAAACGTTGAAGGCAGGTTCATCGAACTGAATGATATCGACACCAGCGGCTTCAAGTTCGCGAGCTTCCTGGTTCAGGATTCCGGCAAATTCCCAAGCTAGTTTTTCTCGACTCTTGTAATGCGCGTCATGCAGGGTATCGATCATGGTCATGGGACCAGGAAGAGCCCATTTGATCGACTTCTTCGTAAGTTTGCGCAGAAACCTGGCATCTTCGACGAAGACAGGCTTTTCGCGCGATACAGCACCCACAACGGACGGGACGCTTGCGTCGTAGCGATTGCGGATTTTGACAGTCTGACGTTTCTCGAAATCGACGCCGCTCAGATGCTCGATAAACGTTGTAACGAAATGCTGGCGTGTCTGCTCGCCATCGCTGACGATATCAATGCCGGCACGGTCCTGATTGTCCAGTGTCAGACGAAGGGCATCCTGCTTGCCTTCGACAAGTTCCTCACCCTGCAGTTTCCAAGGGGACCAAAGCGTTTCCGGCTTTGCGAGCCATGAAGGTTTTGGGAGACTGCCGGCGGTCGAGGTCGGGAGAAGTGTTTTCATGATCATTCGGCCTTGGTGTTTTTGATGGATCAGACAGCAAACTGGACAGACCACTGCTCAAGCAGATCCTGATACGGCTTGATAAAGCGTTCTTCCGTAAACTTTCCCTGTTCAACGGCCAGCCTGCTACGCTCCTCACGGTCGTAAACGATCCTGGTCAGTGAATAATCCTGATGCGTCAGGCTCGGCTGATAGCAGTCGGACGCTGGGGAGTTGGCATTGTAGATTTCAGGACGATAGATCTTCTGGAAAGATTCCATCGTGCTGATTGTGCTGATCAGTTCCAGATCGGAATAGTCCGACAGAAGATCGCCGATAAAATAGAACGCCAAAGGAGCGCTGGCAAAAGCAGGCATGAAATACCGAACCTGCATGCCCATTTTCCCGAAATACTGATCGGTCAGAGAAAACTCTCGCTGTTCATATTCGGTACCCAAAACCGGATGATGGTTTTCTGTCCGATGGTAGCTTCTATTATTAGAAACGCTCAGACAGATGACAGGGTTCTTGCCAAACAGAGCTTTGTAAGCGTCCGAATGAATCGCCGATTTGAACAGATTGCCATGCAGATCTCCATAATGATCGGGAACCTGAAACTCAAAGCGCCCCTGATTGTGTTCCGGGAGAAAAATACTGAAATCGTAATCACGAACATAAGAAGAAAAACTATTTCCGGTAATACCCGGGATCTGTTCGTTTTTAATTCTGTCAATAATGGTCGTATTGAGAATTTCTATAAGTGGAAAGACATCTGGTCTTGCATCCGTATTGATTGTCATTTCAATAGAAATAATATCAAGATTAACAGAATAACGATCTGCTTTCGGGTTATCCCAGTGTGCAAGGGAGTTGAAACGGTTATCAATCATCTGCAAGACTTTCTGTAGATTTTCCTGCCGGTGTTCACCTCTGGCTAGATTGGCGAAATTGGTTGTCAGGCGTGTTTCGTCTGAAGGCGTGTAGTCTTCATCAAACCGGGTTTTCTTGATCGAGAACGTAAATTTGGCAGACATTCCTGTTTCACCTTGCTCGGGCAAAAATTCCCCAGATCAGGCTATGACCCTATGAAGAATTTTACGTGTGTGCAGCTTCCAATCGGCGATTTTCAGGCCGGTTATGTTGAGACGCGTTGGATGCTGTTATGCCCGAGAGGATTAGTGAGGAAAAATGATTTTATTTCATAAAAACATGAAATTCATGCATACATATCTACGTCCAGAAAATTCTAGCTTAACACTTGGGGAGCAGATCCACAGACCGTCATAATTGATACGCCCTCCCTCGCGGCACATCACACGATTTCGATCCTACGGCTAAAAAATTTCAAATCGCCTGATTGACGCCTCAAGGACGGAAGGCATGTCGCAACACGCGATCACAAATTCCAGACCGTTTTCTTCCTAGCCATTTGCCTCGCTACACCCGTCATGTTCTGGCTGTGACGTCTGCTTCTATGCAAATATGGGATATTGCTTCCTCAATGGCGGCAATCACATGGCCCGAACTAATATGCCGTGTACACTCGAACTGTCGGGGGGTGTCTTTGTGGCGAGGACAGAAAAGAAAATTGCTGTGTTCGAAGGGATGACGAATATCGTGCCAGCAACTATTACATACATGAGTATTGAAGACTCTATACGGCGTTTCGAATTCATTCGTCGGATGGGTAAAACCGGAAATCATCACAACGGGTGTTCCTGCAGCCCAAGCAAGCCAGCTTAACCCGCTTGAGAGGCCAACAAAAAATTCCGCATGCTTGAGCCAATTGGCGCGTTCCGAAAGAGGGCGAGCACCAGTTTGATCTTCGCATCCATTCGGAATCTGGTTCCAGTGCAGGCCTTGTCCCCAGACCATATCTTTATCGATACAAACAACACGATAACCGGATCGTTTGAGGAATTCTATGACATCATGCCATCCTTCGGGATTGTTCCAGTATTTGCACTGGGAACTTGCCTGCGTCGCAATGACGACATATGGCTCCTCGATTGGCCTTTGACCTGAAATAACAAGTTGTGGACGCTCTTCCTCCGGAGAAACACCAAGGATATATCCTGCAGTGCGATGAAGTCCGACCATCCGGAAATCTGCCGGCTGCCAGGAATTATCTTCATCCTCAAAGAACAGGCCAAGATGATACGTTGCATAGTATTCGTCGTTTTTTAAGAGATAATCTTTTCTCAGAATGAGAGTGATATCTGGATAGGCTGGCTCCAGAAGTTCCTTCATCTGATCTGCGAGAACAACAACAAGTTTGCATCCATGTTGTTTTTTGAAGCGAGCCGCGTAGGTGAACCATGCAATACTATCACCAATGGTTCCGCCCGGCATCAAGATAGCGACAGGTCGATCAGTGGCATCATAAATATGAGAAAAAATGAGCACTCCGTCCCGGAATACTTCTATTTTTGCCCTCAGATAGTGTTTTTTTCGGCTGCCAAAAGTGCATTTGCTTCCTTCTCCATCAAAAAAAACCGTTTCGGTATCAAGATCAAAGAAGCGTACGCGCCATTTTCCTTCCGGAACCTGAACACGCAATCCAATATTGAAATCATATCTGATTCCTTCCGGTCCCTCCTGTGTGGGTATGGCAGCAGCAGTCAGAATACCGCCTTGATTGTCAGCATCACCCGACGAAGCTGAACTTTCATTCGCCTTGTTTTGATCAGCGTCTTTCAAACTGGGCGCAGGGCCTGCTGAATCAGGAATTTTGCCAACCTGCAGAATGGATTTGAAGATGTCGGCCGCCTTTGGGTCGGTCATGGCGTAACCTCCAGAAGGTTGGGAATTGTCTTGATAATGTCCATGACCTGTTCTGGGGCGATCAGTTTGGAGCACTCGAACTGTCTGGGTGTCCCCTCATGGCGCGGGCACCAGAGGTAATTGGAGGTATCGAGAACGCAGCGAATATCGTTTGAGCAGCCGTTGCAGGCATGCCAGTTTATGACGCGATATGGCGTAGAGAATTCATTTTCCGGTCGGGTAAAACCACTGATAAGCACAACAGGCGTTGTGCCTACGCACCAGGCGAGCCAGCTTAATCCGCTGGAAAGCCCTATGAAAAATTCGGCATATTTTATCCATCGCGCCCGCTCAGAAAGCGGAAGTGCGCCTGTTTTATCTTCCGCACCAAATGGGATGTGGTTCCAGACAGTACCGCTGCCATTAACGTGTTCTCTGTCAATACAGAACACACGATACCCTCGGGTCTTTAGCTCCTGAATAAGCTTTATCCAACCAAAAGGATTATTCCAATATTTATTCTGGGCTGATGCCTGTGAAGCAATCACCACATACGGTTCTTCAATAGGCCTTCCGCCCTCGCCTATTGTAATTTTTGTAGGGCGAGAAATGCGCGACAAGCCCAGTATGGAAGATGCATTCCCCTCTAACCCTGCTTCACGATAGTCTACTGGACTGTGATTAAGCTTATCGTCGCTATAAAATACAAGGACAGTGTAGCTCGCATAGTATCGAACGTTAGGATCTTCTTCAGATACTAGCCTGAGAGTAGGATATTCATCCTGAATGAGGGTTCTGATGTCGGCCCGAATATCGACCGTCAAATCACAGCCGTGCTTTTGAGCAAATGCGGCAGCGTGCCCGAACCACGCAAGATGATCTCCAATACCACCTTTTCGCATATCAATACGGACTGACTGGCTTTTCAGATCCATATCGTGGCTGAAAACGAGTTTGTCGTCTTTTCTCACCTCAATCCCAAAACGCACATAGTAGCGTTTCGCACTCTGCACAAATCCGTCGTTGATATCCTGAGAAAAAAGAATTGTATGGGTATCAAGATCCTTGATGAT
>Ga0157365_10000617_pt1 | contig 15346 bp, 13 predicted proteins | sample AttsexASBM3_FD_111478 | JGI IMG/M metagenome (GOLD analysis project Ga0157365, IMG submission 111478) | Fungus gardens microbial communities from leaf cutter ant in Ribeirão Preto, State of São Paulo, Brazil - Atta sexdens ASBM3 | ecosystem: Host-associated > Fungi > Mycelium > Unclassified ... | reverse complement strand
GACGAGGGCTGCGGGTTCGATTTTCGGGGGCGCATCGTCGGACGTCATCGCCGCGGGCGTTGCGACGGCGGTATCGGGCGATGGGGCGGCGGGTTCTTCGCGTGCCATCAGTGTCGGTTTGACCAGAATGCCGCCATTCGCAGTCGCTGCCGTGCCGCGCACGATCGACAGCGGCGGTTCGGCGACGCCGTGACCGAAGCCCACCGTCATGACGGTCGAAAGGCCCCAGTTCTTCAACTGCGGGATGATCGGGCGTCCGGCTTCGGGCAATTCGACGGGGACTGGCGCGAAGAAACCCATCGAGCGCAGCCAGTTCTGCTGGCGCTCCGCCCCCACATCCAGCGCCATATGCGCAGCGGCCGGGTTGGACGAGTATGCCATCACGGCCGTCATGGCGAGCCACGGAGCAAAATGGTCGCTTTTCATGTCGGAGATGGTGAAGCGCCCGACGCGTATCGGGATGGTTGAAAAGCGATCCCACGGATGGGCGACGCCCAACTGCAGGGCCATGGCGGCGGTTTGCAGTTTGAAGGTGGAACCGGGCTCGTACATGCCGGTGACGGCGCGGTTGAACCGTTCGTCGTCGGTTGCGTGGGCGAAATTATTGGCGTCGTAATCGGGTAGGCTGACCATCGCCACAATCTCGCCCGTGCGGACGTCCATCACGATGGCGCATGCGCCGATGGCCTTGAAATTGTCTTTCGCCGCCGCGAGTTCGTCGTGCACGACGGCCTGCACGCGCACGTCGAGTGACAGTTTCAGCGGCGTGCGGTCGCTGGTCAGACGCTTGTTGAAGAAGCGTTCCACCCCGGCCACACCATGATCGTCGATGTCGACGGCACCCATGATGTGCGCGGCGGTGCGGCCCAGCGGGTAATGGCGGCGTTCGCCGGGTTCGAAATAAATGCCGGGAATGCCGATATTATTGATGGCAATTTCCTGAACCGGCGAAATATCGCGGGCGATATAGACAAACTGCTTGTTCAGGGCGAGACGGCGGATTGTTTCGGCGCGGTCCAGATCGGGCAGGACCTTCATCAGTTTGTCGGTCGCGTCCTGCGGATCGATCAGTTCCTGCGGGTTGGCGTACACCTGTGCCACAGGCAGCGAAATCGCCAGGGCCTGTCCATTGCGATCCACGATCGAGGCACGGTGAACCTGCGGCAGGGTGAAGTCCCCTGCCATCAGTCCACGCGGGTCACTTTTGGGAATTTCAGGCACTTGCGATGCGATCTGACGCTTTTCCGGCGCCATCGGCATCCAGACAGTCGCGGCACCCAGCTTTACGCTGACGGCGCCGAACAACACACAGAACCCGCCTGCCACGAACAGCAGGCGTTTGTGCATCAGGTCGCGATGGTCGGGCTTGCGCCGATCGCCGCCGTCCACCCGCACGTCGCGTTCGGTGCGACTGCGACCGGGAGAAGCGTGAAGGTGATCTGCGTCGTCGACCATGAAGTTCCTGGGTAAGGTCAGTTGCTAAGTGGAACTGGCGGCGGAAGCCCGGCACCAGCGGCGTAACCCAGTGAAGACGTTCCGCCGGACGGGCGGGCATCGGCATAACGGCGCGGCGCCGGGGCCGGACGCCATGCCGCAACCGTAATCGGAGCGGGGGTCGTCGGATGATAGGCGGCGACCTGCGTGGCGGGAACTATTGCCGGCCGCGTGGGGTGCGAAATATGCGGCTCGGAAGGCGAAAATGCGGCAGGGGTCGCAACATGATGCACGACCGCCACAGGCGTGGCATCGCGACTCGGCGTCGGTGTCGCATCGGCCAGCAGGGTCGGGCGGGCCGGCGCATCGTGCGTCGCATGAACAAGCCGAGTCGCAGCGGCCAGAACGACGGGTGCGGTCGGCTTGGCGGGCTGTGCCGGCTTCGCGGCCTCGGCGATAACGGCTGCAAGGGCGGGTGCCTTGTCCGGCGTGTCGGTCTTTTCAGGCGTGAAGTTCTGACCATGTGCAGCAGCCACGGCCGCGCCAATTGCGTCGCGCGTGTCGTCGATTGTGGGGGCCGATCCCGGGGCGGGCAGACGGGATTCAAGGCTGGCCATGCGGATGAACTGTTCGGGCGCCATAGGGTGCAGCGTCGGCAGGAAGCGCGTTGCAAGTTCACCCAGACGATCCGGCTGATTCAGCAGTGCCCATTGCGTGCGGAGCATCGAGGTCTGCTGCTGGACCTGCTGCGTGTCGGCCACGATATGCGAGATCTGTTGATCCAGCACGGTCGTCCGGTGCTTCTCGTTATAGAGATAGAGGCCGGATGCACCGGACAGTAGCGCGCAGAGAACAGTAAAGGACCTGATCATGGACGTCGTCCCCGGGTGAGGTCGGAGTGAGAGGTGTCCGCGAGGCGCGGCAGCGTGCGTTCGACGGCCCGCAGGCGCGCGCTGCGCGCCCGGGGATTGATGCGGCATTCGGCATCGGTAGGCCGGATGGCCTTGGTGCCCAGCAGTTTGAAGGCCGGTGCAGACGTACTCGTGCCCATCGCGCCGGGTGAGTGGCGGGAGGGTCCCGGCGTGCGACCGGTCGCGGCCTGCATGGCGCGCTTGATGATCCGGTCTTCCAGCGAATGGAACGAGACCACGACCAGCCGACCACCTTCATTCAGAAGGTTCAGCGACTGCGAAACTGCCTGTTCGATCTGGGAAAGTTCATCATTGACGAAGATGCGCAGCCCCTGGAACGAGCGCGTTGCGGGATCGATGCCCGACCGGTCTGCCGGGACAACGCTGCGGATCACATCGGCCAGGCGCGCAGTGGTGGTGATCGGGGCTTCTCCACGGGCAGCGACAATGGCGCGCGCGACTCGGCGCGACAGTCGTTCTTCGCCGTAATGGTAGAGGATATCGGCAATTTCTGCTTCTGAAACATGATTGACGATGTCCGCTGCGCTGCGACCGCTGCGGGCCATTCGCATGTCCAGCGGGCCATCCATGCGAAACGAAAATCCGCGCTCGGCCTCGTCGATCTGGAAGGACGAAACGCCCAGATCGAAAACCACGCCATCGACGGACGCGATCCCGTCTTCGGCCAACAGTTCGGTAATGTCGCCGAACGGGCCTTGCAGAATATCAAGACGCTGCCGCCCTTCGTGTGCGGCCAGGTCGGCGACCAGTTGCTTGCCACGGGCGACCGCATCGGGATCGCGGTCGATCCCGCGCATCTCGCAGTCCGCAGCCGACAGGATCGCGCGCGCATAACCACCGCCGCCAAAGGTGCCGTCGACGTAAAGACCGCCGTCCCGGGGTGCCAGACCAGCGAGCACTTCCTGCAACATCACCGGAATATGACCGGGCTCTTTGAAGGACAGGGGAGAGTTGGTGGCTGATGCGGTCATCATGGCGCACCTGCCGGGGTTTGCGCGCCGCGTCGCGAACGCTCACGGGCCTGGTGGCGACGCGCTTCGGCGGCGGCGGGTTCCCAGATCTGGAAAATGCGGCCCAGCCCCATGAAGGTCACGCTGTCAGCCAGTCCGGCGTGCGCGCGCAGGGATTCCGGCAGCACGATGCGCCCCTCCCGATCGGGGTCAATCGGGTGCGCGTCGGCATAGAGCGCTGCGGCCATGTCTTCGTATTCGTCAGAAAAAACGTCGATCTCGCCGAGAGGTTGAGCAAGCGTCGCGAAAGCGCTTGCCGGCCACGCATCGATGCACGGGTGAATGTGCGAGGGGCGCAGGATCACGAGCGGTTCGCCTTCGACACCCAGTGCGCGCAGAGCCGTACGAAACCCGGCCGGGATCGAGACCCTGCCTTTGGCATCGAAGCGGTTCTGGTGCGTGCCAAGGAACACACTCACGTTTCTCCTGTCGCCTCCCCGCGCGTTTCTGTGTCTTTGCCCGGTCACGTCGGTTCAACGGACATCGTTATGCGCTCGGGACGATATGGGATAACATGGGATTTTATGGGAGGTCAAACTAAAGCGTCGGTTTTTTCGCAGAAAACCGCCTTTTTTCTGCCGTGATTCCTGATCTGTATCGTATTTACGCTCTGTTCATCAGTTATGGCGCATAACGCCTGGTTTTATGCTTTTGTTCTTCTTTTGTTCTATTGAATGTTACGCGCTATGAAACCCCGGGTGGGGTAAAATCCCATGCGATGGATGTGATAATGCCAGACGGTCTGTAAGCCGGGTTCTGTCCGCGGGCCGAAACCCGCGAGACGGTCATTCCTCTGGGATGTGTCTTGCGACACACCTCGCGCGACCAACCCGAACAACAGGGTGGGAGAGCCCCCGATCGACGCGAACGCCGATCTGTCGTTCCTATTCGGTCTTGCTCCCGGTGGGGTTTGCCGTGCCGCCGCCGTTGCCGGAAGCGCGGTGCGCTCTTACCGCACCGTTTCACCCTTACCCGCGCCATCTCCGGCGAACCGGAATGCTGAGCGGGCGGTCTGTTTTCTGTGGCACTTTCCCTAAGGTCGCCCCCGCCGGCCGTTAGCCGGCACCGTTCTCCCATGGAGCCCGGACTTTCCTCCATCATCGACATGACATCGACAACAGCGACCGTCCGACCGTCTGGCTGGCGGAACCTGAGTGCTGCGGCGGTCCCCGTCAAGTCCCAATCCGCCGGGCGCGATAACAGATGCTTGGCGGCGGCGGCTTTTCACGTCAGTTTCGCCGTATGGATGCGTCTTTTGTTCCCCAGTCCCGGCCCGATACGATTTCCCGGCTGCTGCTCAGGCTGATCGGGATGCAGGGCCGCCGACGCCGCCGGCGGATTGCAGCGCCCGACGCCGGTCCGCCATCGGACCTTGCTGCTGCCGCGCTGGCCCGTCTGCGGGCGGCGACCGACCGGCCGTGTTTTCCGCAGGCTCTGTCATCGCTGCAGGTGCGGCGTGTCGTCGCATTGCGCGTGCCAGGTGCGACGGAACTTCGTCCCGCGCGCCTGTATGTGCCTCATGGCACGGTCAGGGGGGTGGTGCTGTTCCTGCACGGTGGCGGGTTCGTCCATTGTGGGCTGAATTCGCATCACGGGATCTGTTGCCGTCTGGCGCGGCAGTCCGGCGCTGCTGTCCTCTCGTTCGATTATCGTCTGGCACCGGAGCACCGGTTTCCCGCCGCTGTGGAGGATTGCCGGGCCGCGTTGGCTTTTCTGGCGGGCGAAGCGTGGCGGTGGGGCGGCGGCGTTGCCGTGGCGGGCGACAGCGCGGGCGGTAATCTGGCGGCGGTCCTGTCTCAGGAGGCGCGGCGGAGCGGTCCGCCGCTCGCGGTGCAGGTGCTGTTTTATCCGTCCCTGCACGGTGCGCGAGAGACGGACGCGCACCTCTGGCACGGGGAGGGGTATATGCTGACCTCCGACCTGCTGACCTGGTATGGTGAGAATTACATTGCCCGACAGGAAGATCTGAAGGACCCGCGCTTTGCGCCAGCCTTGACCCGGGATCTCCGGGGTGTCGCGCCCGCAGTGATCTTCACCGCGGAATTCGATCCGTTAGCCCATGACGGACGCGATTATGCAGCGGCACTGGCCGCCGACGGCGTGCCCGTGACCTATCGTTGCTGGAAGGGGACGATTCATGGGTTCCTGAACTTCTACAGCTTCATGCCAAAAGGGCGGCGTGCGATTGCGCAGGGTGCGCGGGCGCTGCGGCAGGCTTTCCGCGCTGATCCCGGGGTGGGAGTGGTTCAGTAACCATCCAGCCCGAAGGCGCGATGTGCGGTATCGGCGACGGGCGCGCACGGTCCGTCGCGACGCAAGAGGCACGACTGCTTGTCACAGCGGTCCAGGGTGAAGCCGGGCGGCGGTGTCGGCAGGGCGGCATGCTCTGCGATCAGTGCGTTGATGTGCGTCAGATCGGCCTGAAGCGCGTCGGGCGACGCTGCGTAGAAAAGTGGCACCCGGCGATCGAGATAGGCGTAACCGCCGCTGACGCCCCACACGGGGAAGGACGTGCCGTATACGCCAACACCGCATACACCCGCTTCGCGATGCACCACATGCATCAGCCGGGCGTAGCTGCTGTCGCGATGGCGATAGGCATTATACCCGCTGAGATACGCCAGCAGCAGGCAGGCAGCGCTTGCAACCGCGATGCCGCTGTCCTGCCTTGGGGACGTCCCGAGGCGCGCTGACCAGAGCGCAAGCCCGCGTGCGCTGAGAAGCGCGATCAGCGGAATGGCGGCATAGACGAACGTATATTCCTTGTGCCGGATGACCGTGTGCGCCCCGAGGATTGCCAGCGCAGTCAGCAGTTCGAGGGCCGCGCCCCGCATGCCGATCCACACCAGCAGGACAATCGGCACACACAGAGCACCCCAAAAGGAAGCGAAGGCCGTCAGATAGTATGTCGGCAGCATGACACCGTATGTGTCTGCGCGACCCTCATTGAAATTGACGACGAAATTCTTCCAGATCGACTGCCACGGACTGCCCCACGTAGCGGCGTCCAGCGCACCTTGCCCCAGCATCACGACCACGAAAGCGATGGCCACCGGGACGCCGAGCCGACGCCAGTCCCGCCACAGGCACCACAGCCCGACAACCATCACGCCGGGCGCGAGTTGCAGGCGGATGGCCAGAGACAGACCAAGACATAGGCCCGCCGCCAAAGTGCTGCCGGAACGCCAGCCGCGTTCCTTCGCGGCATAGCCGAGGCGTGCCAGCATGACGGCGGCGGCCAGCAGGTTGCCGCCCTCCACCTCGGACAATGTCCGACTGCCGAATAGGGCGAGATCGGGCCAAAGGGCCGTGGCGATACCGCAGAACAGGGCTGCGCGTCGTCCACCGGTCATCTGTCCCCAGCGCATGGCCAGCGCCACCACCCCGAGCGAAAGGACCGCGAATACGCAGCGCACGACGGTCACGGAATGACCTAGCCCCAGTGACGCCGCGCCCCGCATGATGAGTGCGATGAAACCGGGCACCAGCCAGGAGCGAATGCCCTCGACCCATTCCCACGTCACGACGCCATACCCGGTGACCAGACGGTGCGCGGGTTCGAGTTGCTGGAAAACTTCGTCCGGGCGGGTGATGAAATCGCCCGCGAACAGCATCCCGAGGCGCGCGAGCAACGCCAGACCAAGGATCAGCAGAACCATGTGGCGGCTCAGCCGCGCATCACGCTCCACGGGCTGTGGAAGCATGCGTCAGATCTGGACGATATCGGCGAAATTGAAATTCTGCCCTTGCGGGTTCTCCCCGATCCGCACCGTGCCGGGTGCCGGCATATGATATGGCGGGACGGGCAGGTTGTAGGGCGCGGGCGCGCCCTTGAACACGCGGCCCGCCAGATCGAATTTCGATCCGTGGCAGGGGCAGGCATAGCCACCGGGCCAGTTCTCGATGGGAATCGATTTGCTTGGGTCTGGCATATATCCCGGCACACACCCCAGATGCGTGCAGACCCCCATCATCACCCCGTATTCGGGCGAGAGGGAGCGATGCCAGTTCTCGGCATAGGTCGGCTGCTGATGGGCGCTGGAGTCCGCGTCACGCAGTCGGGCGGTCAGCGCGGGTTGCTGGAGTGAAGCCAGAGCCGCGGGCGTACGACGCGTGATGAAAACCGGGCTGCCGCGCCAGACGACAACAATCTGCTGGCCGGGCTTCATGGCCGAAACATCGACATCCACCGGCAAGCGGGCGGAATCCGATCCTGCCGGGCGAAGGCTGTCGAGGAAGGGCCAGACAAATGCGCCCACACCGACGGCCGCGGTGGCTGTCGTGGCAAGGGCCAGAAAGTCTCGCCGGGGCAGGGTGTCGGCTGGCGATGTCATCGAGAAGCTCCGGGAGACAGAAACGTGTCGCTTTCCTAATGGTGTTGGGCCGTCCGGATCAAGCCCAACACCGTTACGCTGTGTCTCACGGGACGCGGTGGAACGTCCCTGGCGAGCCCTTGTCGGTCTCGATGATCGCGTCGGGACGGTCAACGCGAACCGTCATCAGCTTGGGCAGTTCCTTCGGATCGCCGCCGCAGCCGCCATTATGCTTCTGCAGCACGTCAATCAGCGTGCCGTTCATCGGCGAGTTGCCGTTGACGATGAACAGCAGGCAGCGCCCGGGCGTGCCATCGGTCAGCCCCTTGCGCGGCAGGACCACGCGCAGATGCTCGACCAGGGCGGTGTTATCGAACCAGCTCGTCTGGGAAAAGGAGAGCTTGTCAGCCGCATTGTCCAGCCAGCCCATCTTGAGGCACAGGATGGCGAGCAATGCGGTCGGGACCACCATCAGCAGCCGTCGCACAATGTGCTGGCGCAATGTGCGACGGGGGCGCGGAGAGCGTGAGCGTTTCAGGACGGACATAAAACTTACGCCATGTCCTCGTGCCAGGAGTGTCCGTCAGCCGCCAACAGATCGGTCGCGGCCTTCGGGCCCCAGCTGCCGGCGGTGTAGGTTTCCAGCGGGGCTTCGTTCTTGGACCAGGCTTCCATCAGCGGCGTGACGTATTTCCACGACGCATCGACTTCGTCGCGGCGGATGAACAGCACCGGATCGCCGCGCACAGCGTCGAGCAGCAGGCGCTCGTACGAGTCCGGGTAGCGGGTGTCGAACTGCTTGGCGAACGATGCGTCGATCGAGGTGTTCCGCAACGTCAGGCTGTCGGCCTGTGCCGGGTCCTTGGTCGAGATGGCGATCGAGACGCCTTCATCCGGCTGGATGCGGATGACCAGGCGATTGGCGCGGGGCTCCGTGCTGAAGATCGACCACGGTGCGGCCTTGAACTGGATCACCACTTCGCTGGCCTTGCGGTTCAGGCGCTTGCCGGTCCGCAGATAGAACGGCACGCCAGCCCAGCGCAGGTTCTGGATTTCCGCCTTCAGTGCCACAAACGTCTCGGTCGAGCTTTCCGAGCCGAGCTCTTCCAGATAGCCGGGGACGGGCTTGCCGCCGAGTTCGCCTGCGACGTACTGGCCGCGGACGGACACCTTGGCCACGTCTTCGACCGCAATCGGTTTTAGCGCGGCAAGAACCTTCAGCTTTTCGTTCCGCAGCAGATCGGCGTCGAGCGAGCTCGGCGGTTCCATGGCCACCAGCGTCAGAACCTGCAGCAGATGGTTCTGGATCATGTCGCGCATGGCGCCCGACGTGTCGTAATACGGTGCGCGCCCCTCGACGCCGACGGTCTCGGCGGCGGTGATCTGCACGTAATCGATGGTATCGGCGTTCCACACGCGCTCGAAGATCGGGTTGGCGAAACGCAGTGCCAGAATGGCCTGGACGTTTTCCTTGCCGATATAATGGTCGATGCGGAAAATATGGTTCTCGGGGAAGAAGCGCCCGACACCGTCGTTGATTTCGTTCGCCGATGCGATGTCTTCACCGATCGGCTTTTCCAGCACGACGCGCGATGCGTCGGTGGCCAGCTTGCGGTTGCTCAGGTTCTCGCAGATCGCGCCATACAGGTTCGGGGCGGTCGCGAGGTAGAACACGCGGATGCGGTCTTCGGGGGCGGTATCCAGCAGGTCGGTCAGGTTCGACCAGGTGCTGTCGGCTTCCGCGCCGTTAAGGCTCGCATAATGCACGAGGCCAAGGAATTTCTCGGCCAGCTTGGCGTCGAGTTCCTCTGCCTTGACGAAGTTCTCCAGCGCCTTGCGGCCGCGCTCGCGGTATTCCTCGGTGCTCAGTTTGGAGCGGGCGGTGCCGATGATGCGTGCCTCGTCCGGGATCTGGCCTTCCTTGAAGCGCTGATACAGTGCGGGCAGCAGTTTCCGCATCGTCAGATCGCCGGTGGCGCCAAACACCACATAGTCGAACACTTCAACTGGCTTGAGTTGAGCCATCGGGCCGTCTCCCTGGTATGCAACACGCCTCGCGCCGCCATCTCCGGGCCGGAGTGACAGGGGAGAGGCGCCGAAGAAATCGCGTGCAGGGACCATGTCCCCGCAGACCGGACAGATTTGTTCCGTGGGTCGGGCACTGTCAAGGCTGAGGCCGGAATTCAGCAGTTCGTCGGCGCAATGTCGCCTAGCTGATTGACCGGGCGGGGGCGGACGGGCGATAAGCCCCGCCACACTATTGGCGACCGTGAATTGCGGTCGTCCGGCCGGGTGAGCAGCCCGGGGTCGGAAGGGAGACTGAACGTGGACAATGACAGCTTTGCCGACGACGAGAAGTCGTCGACCGGCGGGATCGCAGCGGATCGTCTTCGCAGCATCATCGAGCGCATCGAGCGTCTCGAGGAAGAGCGCAAGGCGTTGGCGAGCGACATCAAGGACATCTATGCAGAGTCCAAATCGGCCGGGTTCGAGCCGGCGATCATCCGCCAGTTGATCCGAATCCGGAAGAAAGAGCCGGCGGATGTGGAAGAGGAAGAGACACTGCTGGATATTTATCGTCGCGCACTGGGTATGTAACGACCCGCTTGACGGTGATTTTCCGGGCCTGATCCGTAATGCGGGTCAGGCTTTTTTTATTGAGGCAGCGCATATGGTAACGGGCATCGATGCGGTGCCGTGAAAATTTATGTATTTCTCAAATATAGATTGAGTTTTTCTTATTATTTCGATGTGTAATAAAAACTTCACGTGACCAAACCGTGAGGCCTTTTAGGTTCCGCAACGTTCTTGCACCCAAGGTTCGGAATTTTAAAATGCGCCTTCGCCATCACATATTCACCGCAGGACTGTTTGCGTTCTGCTCGCCGGTCGCGCTGTCCACGGCTTTTGCCGCGGACCAGTCCGCCGATCTGCACCCGAAGGCCGCCGCACCCGCGCGTGCAAAAGCCGTGAAAGCATCTTCGCCGGAAGAAATTATTTCGACGGCACGTCGCACCCGCTCGGAACAGAGCGTGGGTCACGCGCAGATCCAGCGCACGCTTTCGGGGACGAACCCGATCAAGGCGCTTGAGCTTCTGCCCGGTGTTGTCTTTGAAAATGCCGATCCTTGGGGCAATAACGAACAGAATTCGTCGCTGTTCATCCACGGGTTCAACCAGAATCAGCTTGGCTTCACGCTGGATGGTATTCCGCTGGGCGATCAGTCTTACGGTAACTATAACGGTCTGTCGCCGCAGCGCGCCATCATTTCCGAGAACGTGGCGACGGCTTCCGTGGCGACGGGCGCAGGCGCGCTCGGCACCGCATCGAGCAGCAATCTCGGTGGCACGCTGCAGTTCATCAGTTCCGATCCGAAGCACCAGTTTGGCGGCCAGATCGCGCAGACCTTCGGCAGTTGGTCGACGTTCCGCACATTCGCCCGTATTGATACCGGTGATTTCGGAAACGGAAACTCGGCTTATGTATCCTGGGCCCGTCAGGATTCGCGCGCATGGGATTTCGCCGGGCATCAGGGCGGCAATCAGGTGAATGCAAAGTTCGTCCATCAGGGCGAGAACGACAAGATCAGTGCCTTTTTCGACTGGTCGAACAAGGTGGAGCCGAACGAAGACGGTATTACGTTGCCAGCCGGGCAGGGATTGTATGTTCGTCCGTTCCTTTATCCCGATTTTGCTTCTGCGGAAAAATATCTCAATTCCGGCGCATCGGCCGCTGCCGGTCTGAATTACCGGAATTATTACTCCGCTGCGCAGCGCGAGGATTTTCTGGCATCCCTGTCATGGTCGCACGATTTCAGCGCCAATCTGCATTGGGATAACCAGTTCTACTATCATCACAACATGGGTGAAGGCGTTGTCGCTGGCCCGATTTCAGCCGCCGGTCTGCCCGCTTTGTTCGCGGCCTATTACCCCGGTCAGGATCTCAACACCGTTTTTGGGGGCACGGGATATGCGACGCGTACCACGGAATACTGGGACAATCGTGGCGGCCTGATTTCGACCCTGCGTTACAATCTGGGGCATCATCATCTGGAAGTCGGCGGGTGGTACGAGCGTAACAACAACACGCAGGCCCGTCGCTGGTATCCGTTGTCAGCCGACAATCTGACGACGCCGTATGACCGCCAGCAGGGTGCATTGATCGACCAATACACCAACTATTTCTACACCAACACCTGGACCACGCATCTTCAGGATTCCTGGCAGGTGACCAAGAAGTTCTCGCTGATGGCGGGCTTCAAGTCCGAACTGGTCTACACCGACGGAAAGCTGCCGGTCTCCGCTATCCCCGGTTCGCTTTCGCCGAGCACGGCCATCACCGTTCCGGGTGGTACGATTGCGACGACAAAGCCGTTCCTGCCGTCCTTCGGTGCCTTGTGGAACTTTACGCCGCACGAACAGTGGTTCGCAAACATTCAGCAGAACGTGCGATCCTTCCAGTCCACGGGTTATGGAAACGCGACCCCCTGGGGCGTGACCAGTCAGGCCGCGTTCGAAGACTTCAAGAAAAACGGCAAGTCCGAGACATCGTGGACGTATGAAACCGGCTTCCGTACCAACCGGCACGTCTCGCTGGGTCCGATTACGAACATCAGCGGCCAGCTCGAATATTATCACGTCCGGTTCTCGAACCGTCTGCTGGCGGTGTCGTCCAGCCCGAGCCTGTCTTCGATCGTCGGCAGCGCCACGATCCTGACCAACGTCGGCTCCGTCACGACGGACGGTATGGATTTCTCGTTCACTACGCAGTTCGGGCGTCACTTTTCGTTCTATAACGCTCTGTCCTATAACAAATCGACGTATAACGATAACTACACCTCGGGCACGACGACCGTTCCCACTGCGGGGAAGAACGTCGCGGGTGTGCCGGACTGGACCGAACGCTTTGCCGCAACCACCACATGGGGTGACTTCACCGCGCAGTTCATGGGCGACATGATCGGCAAGCGCTACACCACCTTCACCAACGACCTCTGGGCGAACGGGTATACGACGTTCACGTTGAATGCGGGCTATACCATCCACGGCATTCCGCACATTCCGGAGCTGCATCTTCAGGGCAACATCACGAACTTGACGAACGTGAAGGCGTGGTCGACTGTTTCGGCAAGCAATGCGTCAGCCCAGTATACGGCCTATCCGCTGGCGCCGCGCATGTTCTTTGCCACAATCAGCGCCAGTTTCTGAAGGATGCTCATGTCTCCGTCCCGCCGACAGGTTCTCGCAGGTCTCGGTGCAGTCGGTGCTTTTGGCGTGACCCGCGCCAAAGCCGCACCGTCACTCGCACCCCGACCGTTGATTTTCGCGCATCGCGGGGCTTCGGCCCTGCGACCCGAACACACGCTGGCGTCCTATGCCAAGGCGATTGCCGACGGCGCGGATTATATCGAGCCCGATCTGGTCCCGACAAAGGACGGGATTCTGGTGGCGCGTCACGAAAGCAACATCGCAGAGACGACCGATGTTGCTTCCCGCCCGGAATTCGCGTCACGCAAGCGCACGATGGTGATCGACGGGATCAAGGAAACCGGTTGGTTCACCACCGATTTCACGCTTGCTGAATTCAAGACGCTGCGGGCGAAGGAACGTCTGGCCACAATCCGTGTTCACAACACACGGTATGACGGTCATTTCGACGTGCCGACGTTCGAGGAAGTCATTGATTTCGTCGCTGCCGAAGCCGCTGCCCGTGGGCGCGACATTGGCATCATTCCGGAAATCAAGAATTCCACGCATTTCCATGCGCTGGGTCACAACCCCGAGGAAACCTTCCTGCGGATCATCGCGTCGCACGAATATACCCGCCGCGCCCCGCTGGAAGTCCAGTCGTTCGAGACGGCGAACCTGAAGGCCATCGGCAACAAAGTACGTGACATCAACAGTCAGGCGCGCCTGATGTTTCTGATGTACGGGAACTACGTCCCGGCCGACATCGCGGCCGCAGGTGGCAAGACGACGTTCGCCGACCTGATGAAGCCCGACGGACTGAAGCAGGTCCGCGCGTTTGCTGATGTCATCGGGCCAGCACTTACAGACCTGATCCCGCGCGGGGCGGACGGTGCATGGCTGAAGCCCTCGACACTGGTTTCCGACGCGCACGATGCCGGTTTGCTGGTGCACACGTTCACTTGTCGGCCGGAAAATATTTTCCTTCCCAAACAGCTTCGCAACGATGCCGGGGACGCTGCCCGGAACGTCGCGGGCTCTATTGCAGACATGCACGCCTATCTCGATCTGGGGATCGATGGTTTCTTCACTGACGACCCGGCAATTGGTCGCATGGCCGTCGAATCCGTCTGAGCACGGCGCCCCCGGGTTGATGACCCGGGGGCGGTATGATCAGGCCGCCAGTTCTGCGGTCAGATTTTCGATGAACTGATGCGCAACGCGCCCCGAGCGTCCGCCGCGTCCCACGGACCACGCGTTCGCTTTGCGGATCAGATCCTCGTCGTTGATGTTCAGACCCCGCTGGCGGGCGTAACCGCGCACCATGTCCGCGAATGTGCCCTGCGCGCAGTTGTGGAAGCCGATCCACAGACCGAAGCGATCCGACAGGGAGACCTTCTCTTCCGTTGCTTCGGATGCGTTGATCGCGCTGGACGATTCGTTCTCGATCATTTCGCGCGGCATCAGATGGCGACGGTTGGACGTCGCGTAGAACAGGACATTCTCCGGCCGCCCGGAAATGCCGCCGTCCAGAACGGATTTCAGCGCCTTGTAATCCGCATCTTCCCGCTCGAACGACAGATCGTCACAGAAGACGATGAACCGGCGTTCGCTGGTCCGCAGCAGCGCCAGCAGTTCGGGCAGGGTCGAAAGATCGTCGCGCTGGATTTCGATCAGGGCCAGTGCGCCTTGGCCGGGCTCGGCTGTGCCATTGGCCATCGCGTGCACGGCCTTGACCAGTGACGACTTGCCCATACCCCGTGCGCCCCACAGCATCGCGTTGTTCGCAGGCAGGCCGCGCGCGAAGTGGGCGGTGTTCTCCAGGATCAGGCGTTTCTGGTAATCGACGCCCTGCAGCAGGTCGAGATCGACATGTGCCACCCGCGCAACCGGGGTGAGTTGCCCAAGTTCGGGGTGCCAGACAAAAGCGTCGGCACGATCCAGCCCCTGAAGTGATGGGGCGGCGGGCGACAGCCGCTCCAGCGCCGCGGCGATCCGCTCGAACAAGGGAAGGAAGGCTTGGTCCATGGTCGCGCGCTCTTTCAACAGGTCAATACTCCGCGGCGCACCCAAACAACGGGTTCGACGCCTTGACGGGACGTTGGCGAAAACTATGGTCGCGCCGAAGATCCCACAACCCGTTTCTGCCGGAGTTTCCCCGCGTGACCAGCCTGTTCATCACCCCTGCCTATGCCCAGTCCTTTGGTGGCGGGGCTTTCAGCCCGTCCACCCTGTTGGCCATTGCGCCGTATCTACTGATTTTCGTTGTCTTCTATCTGCTGATGATCCGCCCGCAGCAGCAGAAGCAGAAGCAACTCAAGGCTCAACTGAACGCACTGCGTCGCGGCGACCGGATTGTCACGGCCGGCGGCATCGTCGGCATTGTGCAGAAAGCGCGCGAAGGCACGAACGAACTCGAAGTCGAAATTGCGCCCAACACGCGTGTCGTGGTGCTGCGTGAGACGATCACG
>Ga0157365_10000616_pt1 | contig 15359 bp, 11 predicted proteins | sample AttsexASBM3_FD_111478 | JGI IMG/M metagenome (GOLD analysis project Ga0157365, IMG submission 111478) | Fungus gardens microbial communities from leaf cutter ant in Ribeirão Preto, State of São Paulo, Brazil - Atta sexdens ASBM3 | ecosystem: Host-associated > Fungi > Mycelium > Unclassified ... | reverse complement strand
GCGCTGCCTGTCAGGAAATTGCGCACTTCGGTCCGGCCGAAATTATAGATCAGCGTGTGCCAGTCCTGATGATAGCCTTCTCTCGGGTCGGAATGCTCATACAGATGCGTTCCGTCGAAAAGGGCGAGACCGTGGGCATCAGCAGGGAAATGCGCAGGCACCCAGTCCATGATGACACCTAAGCCCGCCTGATGGCAGCGATCGACAAATCGGGCAAACTCGGCGGGCGTGCCATGACGCGAGGTCGGCGCATACATGCTGAGAGGCTGATATCCCCAGGAACCTGAAAAAGGATATTCAGTGATCGGCATCAGCTCGATATGGGTAAAACCGAGCTCCGTTACATAGGGGATGAGCCTGTCGCCCAGATCGTTCCAGCTTATGTAACCGGTAGAACTGTTGATGCGCTGCCAGGAAGGCACATGCAGTTCGTAAATCGAAATCGGTGCGCCGACCGCCTGACGTTCCGCACGCTGCGCCATCCAATCGCCATCCTGCCACGCATGTTCGAGCGGGGGCGCGACGATGGAGGCTGTTGCGGGCGGCAATTCGGCATAGCGCGCATAGGGATCTGCCTTGGCCGGAAGGACGATGCTCCCCTGTGCCATGATTTCGAATTTGTAGCGCTCTCCCGAGCCTATGCCGGGAACGAACAGCTCCCAGATGCCGGCGCCATGCCTCAGACGCATCGCATGACGTCGCCCGTCCCAGATATTGAAATCCCCGATAACCGAGACGCGATGGGCATTCGGCGCCCATACGCTGAAACGCACACCCGAAACGCCTTCGACCTCGTAGATATGCGCGCCCATGATTCGGTCGACATCGCGATGATTGCCCTCGGCAAAGAGATACAGGTCCAGATCGCCGATCAAAGTACCGAAGCTGTAGGGATCATGGGTTTCCTGCCACCCATCTGCCCATAGAATGCGCAGGCTGTAACGCGGCGAGGTTGCGGCGATGGTGGCGCTGTAAATGCCGCGCTCGTCGATACGCTCCATTTTTTTCTCGAGCGGCGGTTTGTTCCTGCGCTCAGCAACAAGACGCACTTCCACGGCATCGGGATAGAAGACGCGGACAACGGAGCCGCGCCCCTGACGATGGCGCCCAAGATAGGAAAACGGGTCATGAGCACGGCCCTCGACGATCTCGTCGATAACACCCTGCTCCTGAGGCGCAATGGCCTGCGCCGGAGGCTGGGACAGTTCAGTGTCGGTCATTGAATGTTGAGTCTCGCCTCAGGAGAAGGAATATAATCAGGCCGACGTGCCGAAACGTGGCAGATCGGTGCGTCCCAGCCCAGGGTTGCGCGGCCTGCTTTGCGGCATTCTTGCCGTTCTGGTGAAGGCAGTATTGGGAGCAAGAGGCATGCCCAGATCGCCCAGACGGGGAGCAATCTCACCGTCTCCTGCGTGACGGGTTGGGGCACGACCCGCCATTTCAAGCAGGAGCCGCGCATAATGGGCAGCTTTGCCGTGCCAGGAAACGTCATGCAGTGAGCCATTTCGCTGCAGGCGTGCCCAGGTGGATTTCTGCCGGAACAGCTTCTGGGCATGTCTGATGGCGCGGTACAGAGCATCGCCCTGCGTCGGGGAGAACAGAATGCCGTTGGCTACGCCCTCCTCGATCGCCGCCGCATTGGCATCCACGATGGTATCCGTCAGTCCGCCCACACGCGCTGCAATCGGCACGGAACCGTAACGCAGGGCATGAAGCTGGGTAAGGCCGCAGGGCTCGAAACGTGAGGGAATGAGGGAGGCGTCCACTGCGGAATGCAGCCTGTGCCCAAGCACCTCGTCATAGCGGAGATGGCAGACGAGATTGCGCGGATAGGCAAGCTGCAGAGCGCGGAAAGACTGCATGATCTCGGCATCGCCCACACCCACCACAGCAAGCTGGATGTTTGCCTGGAAAAGACGAGGTGCGATCTCGGCGAGGATATCCACCCCTTTCTGGCGTGTCAGGCGGCTGACGATACCCAGAAGCAGGGCATTGGGGTCCTGTGGCAGGCCGAATTCGGCCTGAAAGACGCGCTTGTTGGCACGACGCCCCGCAATATCGCCTATCGCATAGGGGAAGATTACGGACGGATCGGTCAGGGAATTCCAGTCATGCAGATCGATGCCATTGAGAATGCCGTGCAGATCTGCTGCGCGTGAGCTCAGCAGGCCCTCAAGGCCCATGCCGTTTTCTGCTGTCTGTATTTCTTCGGCATAGGTGGGAGAGACCGTGACGAGACGATCGGCAATCTGCAGCGCTGCCTTGAGGTAGCCCACCTTGCCGTAGAATTCGACGCCATCGACGGCAAAAGCGCGGTCAGGCAGGCCGATACGCGCCAGAAGCTCGTGTGGGAAAAGGCCCTGAAACGCCATGTTGTGAATGACATGAGCGACCGGAGGGGCGGGCAGCTCGTCATAACGAAGATAGGCAGCGACCAGTCCGGCCTGCCAGTCATGGGTCATGACGGCATCGGGGCGCCAGCTGGCGAGGCAGCCCTGTGCAATGCAGGCCGCTACGCGGGACAGAACGGCGAAACGAAGATCGTTATCGGGCCAGTCGCGCCCGTCAGGGCCGAGATAAGGCCCGCCCGCCCGGTCGTAGAGCTCGGGCACCTCGATGGCATAGAGATGATGGCCTTGCGCTTTTCCCTCCCAGAGGATGGCCCTGTAGCCGAGCATGTTTTCGAAAACATAGGCTTCGGTCTTGTGGGTGAGCGCACCAAGGACCGATCTGTATCCCGGGAGGATGGAGCGCGTGCGCACGCCGTGATGACGCAGGGCATTGGGAAGTGAGGCAGCGACATCGCCCAGCCCGCCTGTCTTGACGAAGGGGAACATCTCCGCCGTGACAGAGAGCAGCTGCAGATCTGTCGGAAGCGCAACGATCTGGTCTGTAGGCATGGCGAGCCTCGTATGAAATTTTGATGTGGAAATATCAGAGCATTGAGGATGCTAATACTTGTTGAACGCCGGGCGCCATAAATCGTTATCCGCTCGCGTTTATGTTATCAGCTATTTTCCTCATCGCAGCGTTAGGCCCCTCGAACCCGAGTGCAGACAGGGAAATGCCGGTGTGTCGGGTCAGGATGGAAAGAAACCTATGAGCGATTCTTTTGCACAACGCCTGAAAGAAGGAAGCCCCGCCGAACGCGGCGCCGTCTATGACGGGAAGGGCGTCAATTTTGCCGTTTTCTCGGCTAATGCCGAGGCGGTGGAAATCTGCCTTTTCGACCAGAATGGCGAAAAGGAAACCGACCGTATCCGACTGCCGGAATATACCGATCAGATCTTTCATGGCTGGGTGCCCGATCTGCGTCCCGGCCAGCTTTATGGCTATCGCGTGCATGGACCCTATGAGCCCGATCAGGGGCATCGTTTCAACCCGAACAAGCTCCTTCTCGACCCCTATGCGCGTGAACATTTCGGCCAGATCGAGTGGAATCCGGCCCTGTTCGGCTACGAGCTCGGCCATGCCGACAAGGATCTGAGTTTCGATTCACGCGACAGCGCGGCTTTCATGCCCAAATGCGTGATTACCGACCCCAAGGCGCAGCATCTCGGCCCGCTCAAAACACCGTGGACCGATACGGTGATTTACGAGACCCATGTCCGTGGCTACACGCTCAACCATCCTCGTGTGCCGAGACGTCTGCGTGGAACCTATGCCGGGCTCGCCAATCGCCACGTGATCGATCATCTCAAATCGATCGGTATTACAACGATCGAGCTGCTGCCGATCCAGAGCTTCGTCGCGGATGAATATCTGGTCGACAAGGGCCTGACGAATTACTGGGGCTATAACACGATCGGCTTTTTCGCTCCCGATACGCGTTATGCCGCCGATCAGGACGATGCATTGACCGAAGTGCGGCGCATGGTCGCTGCCTATCACGAGGCCGGGATCGAAGTGATTATGGACGTGGTCTATAATCATACCGCAGAAGGCAACGAGCTCGGTCCGACCCTGTCGTTCAAGGGGCTCGATAACGCGTCCTATTACAGACTCATGCCCGATAACAAACGTTTCTACATTAATGACACGGGCACTGGTAATACGTTCAACCTTACAAAAACAGCGTCGCTGCAATTTGTTGTCGATAGTTTGCGTTACTGGGCAAACGAGATCGGGGTTGATGGCTTCCGGTTCGATCTCGGTACCATTCTGGCCCGCGAGCTGGACGGTTTTGACAGTGAGTCCGGCTTTCTCAGGATATGCCAGCAGGACCCGACACTGACCCATCTGAAACTTATTGCCGAACCCTGGGACGTTGGCCCCGGCGGGTATCAGGTCGGTCATTTCCCGCCGGGTTGGGCCGAGTGGAACGACAAGTATCGTGATACGACGCGCGATTACTGGCGTGGTGAGGCCAAGGCGAACGAGCTTGCCCCCCGTCTGCTCGGCAGCCCCGACATGTTCAACCATTCCGGTCGTCAGGCCTGGGCCAGCGTCAACTTCCTTACCGCGCATGACGGTTTCACGCTGTGGGATTGCGTCTCCTATAACGAGAAGCACAATGAAGCCAATGGTGAGGACAACAAGGACGGCACCAGCGATAACCGCTCCTGCAATTACGGGGTGGAGGGGCCGACCGATGACGAGGCGATCAACACCATACGCTGGCGTCAGTGTCGCAATATGCTGGCAACGCTGATCTTCTCACAGGGCACGCCCATGATGGTCGCGGGGGACGAGTTCGGCCGCACACAGGGGGGCAACAACAACGCCTACTGCCAGAACAATGAAATCTCGTGGGTCGACTGGCGCCTCAGCGATGAGGGGACGCGCCTGTCCAAATTCACGACACGTCTGCTTGCCCTGCGCCGCCGTTTCCCGATCCTGCGTCGTGCACGTTTTCTGACCGAGGCCTATAATCCTGAGCTCGACGTCAAGGAGCTGACCTGGGTCAGTGCCTCGGGCGGCGAAATGCAGCAGGAGGAATGGACGCAGGCCCAGTGCTTCGGTGTGATGCTCGACGGGCGCGCCCAGCCCAGCGGTATCATGCGTCGCGGTGCAGATGCGACATTGCTGCTGATTCTCAACAGCTGGCACGATGTCGTCGAATTCGCCCTGCCCAAGGCCGAAGGCGAGGAATGGAAACTGCTGCTCGACACCAACCGGCCCGACGATGGTGAGGCTCTTGAGCAGGAGCTTTTCGCCCAGGAGCAGATCTATACGGTTACCGGTCGTTCGGTTCTTCTGTTCGAGCTGATCACCAAACCGGTCTCAGCCTGAAGCAGAACGGGGGAGGGGGCAGTCTCTCCCCCTTTTTGAAGATAAGCTCAGACAGGCATGTCGCGGTTGTCGGCAATGGCTTCCATCGAAAGATAGGAGGTCACCGTATCCAGCTCGACCTTGCTGATCAGGGTCTGATAAATGCCATCGAAAGCGTTCATGTCCCTGGCGACGATCTTGAGCATGTAGTCGTAATCCCCCGCCAGACGATGGAAATCGACGATGTGAGGGATGGACAGAACAGCTTCGCGGAATTGCTTCAGCCAGTCTTTCGAGTGGTAGCGTGTGCGCACCATCACGAACACCGTAACGCCCAGCCCGACGGCTTCCTTCGACAGGCGTACCGTTTCTCCCTGTATCACATTGCTGGTACGCAGGGCGTTCAGCCGGCGCCAGCACGCATTTTGCGAAAGTCCTACCCGTTCGGCCAGATCGCGCTGCGAAAGGGAGGAATCGGCCTGGAGGGCACGAAGAATGGCGCGGTCTATATGATCCATGAAAAGACTAAAAACAGATCATATGATAGAAAGATAGCCTGTTTCGTGATAAAAACAGGTAGGGATTCCGCGGATTGATCGCTCTATCTTCGGACGGGCCATTCAAGGAGCCTGCCCGATGATCGATCCCGATACCTGTCTTGCCGCTTTTGCACAGTCGCTCAGAAACGATGGGGGCAGGGAGGCGCTTGGCGCCGGGATTATCGGCGAGGGTGTTGCGGTGCCTGGGCCGTTCGGGGACCATCCGCTTCTCTATGCCGACTATGTGGCCTCGGGGCGTGCGCTCCAGCAGGTCGAAGCCTTCATGCTCACGCAGATCCTGCCTTATTATGCCAATAGCCATACGCAGGCCTCGTATTGCGGGCGGGTCATGACGCGTCTTCGCGCATCGGCACGCAGCCATATCGCCAGACTTTGCGGCGCCACCGATGCGTATAGTGTGGTCTTTACGGGTTCGGGGGCAACAGCAGGAATCAATCGTCTCGTCAGTCTCACCGGGGTGACTCAGGCTGTGGCAGAGGGGAAAAATCCGCTGGTCCTAATCGGCCCCTATGAGCACCATTCCAATATTCTCCCCTGGCGCGAAAGCGGTGCCGAGCTGATCGAAATTGCAGAGGCCGAGGCAGGAGGTCCCGACCTGGCTGCGCTCGAACAGGTGCTTTCTCGTCAGAAGGCCGGGCGTCTGGTCGTCGGTGCGTTCTCGGCTGCATCGAATGTGACAGGTATCCTGACGGATGTGGATGCCGTCACGCGTCTGCTCAACCGTTACGGTGCGCGCTCGGTATGGGATTATGCAGGCGGCGGTCCTTATCTTGCCATCGACATGGCATGCGGAACGCCTGAGCAGAAAGATGCCGTGGTGATCTCACCGCATAAATTCCTTGGTGGGCCGGGGGCTTCGGGTGTGATGATCCTGCGCAATGAGGCCGTGGCCATTTCGAAGCCCAGCATGCCGGGCGGCGGGACCGTGCGCTTTGTCTCACCCTGGGGTCATGATTATTCCAGCCGCGTATGCGATCGCGAAGAAGCCGGTACGCCCAATGTGGTAGGCGATATACGCGCTGCACTCTGCTTTCTGGTCAAGGATGCGATAGGCCAGGTGTTCATGGATCGTCGCCACGCCGAGCTGCGACAGCGTGCACTGGCTGCTTGGGAAAACGTGCCTGAAATCGAGCTGATCGGGGCCTCGGGCGACAAACCGGCTCTGCCGATTTTCTCGATGCGTATTCGCGACGCGCAGCGTGGCGGCTATATCCATCAGCAGCTTTTCACCAGACTTCTGTCCGACTGCTATGGCGTTCAGGCACGCGGGGGCTGTGCCTGTGCAGGGCCCTATGCCCATCGCCTGCTTTCGATCGATGCGCAGGCATCGGATATCCTGCGCCGTGCCATTCTCTCAGGACAGGAGATCGAAAAGCCAGGCTGGACGCGTCTCAACTTCAGCGCCCTGATGAGCGATGACAAGGCTGATCGTGTCATTCGCGCTGTTACTACTTTGGCAAAACAGCCTTATCCGATGGCCGACTTCTATCGCTGCGATGAGCAGACAGCCCGTTTCGAGGCCCTTTCCGCCTGAGCGACTACTCTCGACGGATATTCGCTTGCACGAAGGCTCAGGCGTCTTCCTCGGTTTCGTTCTGCGCAATCTGGAAGGCGCCCGTATTGAGTTTCGAGGCTGCGAGATGGCCGAGCGATACGGCTCCGAGGCAAAGCACGGCCGAGAGCACGATATTGGCCAGCGCACGCCCCCAGGCATCGGCGCGTAGCAGGTCGAGCGTTTGCAGGCTGAACGACGAGAATGTCGTGTAGCCACCGCAGATGCCGACCATCACGAACAGGCGCATGTTTTCCGAAACGGGAAAACGACCATGTGCCAGAGTGAGCGTGCCGAAAAATCCGATGACGAACGAGCCGACTGTGTTGATGGCCAGGATCGTTCCCCATGGCATGGCACGGCTATAGGGAGCCGTCGCAACCGAGACGAGGTAGCGGCCGAGCGTACCGATTGCGCCGCCGAGCATGACAACAAGGCAGGTCATAAAAGACATAGAAACAGAAAACTCCGGTCAGGGGGTATTTGTGCCGTCTTATCACAGGTGGTCCCGCGGGGTCAGTCGCGAAGACGGGCCGGACAATCCCCGGGCAGATCGATTTCGGACAGCCCGCGCTTATAGGGTGCGCATGTTACAGGGCCGATTGACGCGCCATTGTTTTGCGGAGCCGGTAAAGCTCCAGCGTGTCGATACTTGCCCCCGCGCCTGTGGCTTCCAGTTTCAGGTAGGTCAATGGGTTGGCGGGAAACAGCAGCGCGGTACCGACCGACAGGCCGCCATTGGCAAAGACCTCAAGCGTGCAGGCATCGAGCACGAGCCTGATATCGAAATGCCGATCATCCGGGTTGAGCGTCGTCGAGAATTGCCCGGTGAAGAAAGGCTGTTTGAAACCGTTCAGATCGGCCCGGTCGATCCAGAGCTGACCGCTGAAGGCATCGAAACCGATGGTCAGGCTTTCGCCCGTATCATTGCCGAAAACAATGACAAAGCGCCCGGTGCGACCCTTGTCTCCCAGCGGGAGATTGGGGTTCATCTGATCGACCGTCGCACTCAACACCAGTTCAAGCGCCGCGCCGAGTGGAAGCTGCACGGAGGCACTCGCCCCCGCGGCAAGTCTCTTGCAGGCAAATGGCACGGTGGCCTCTCGCAGGGTGTCGAGGCCTCGGGGCGACTGGGCCAGACGTAGCCACCCTGCAGAATCATGGCGTAAAATCATCAGGCGCGGCAGGGTCATGCAGCCACGCCAGCTCTGTGTGGGCAGCTCCTGACAATACTGCCAGTTACCCAGCCATGCGATCGATACAGCCTCATGTCCGGGCATGTTTTCATAGACCTGAAGCGCATAGGCATCCTTGGCAAAATCGGTCAGGCCGATCACCGTGTCATCAGGGATGAAGTGACTGCCATCGAAGCTGCCGACAAAATACTGGGTGATGCTTCCGCCTGTCGGGCTACCCGGATTGACCGAAATGAACAGCACCCAGCGCGACCCACCGCCCTCAATGGGGATCTCGATCAGGTTCGGGCATTCGTAATCGACGCCGAAAAGACCCGACGGGCCGAAATTGCTCAGATGCACCCAATGCTGCAGGTCGATGGAGGCGTAGAATGCAATCTGATGAAGGCGTGCCTTGGCCACGACCATGACCCATTGCCCGGTCGGAATGTGAAAAAAGACCTTGGGATCGCGAAAGGAATTGCTGCCGATATCGAGCACGGGGTTATGGGGAATATCCCTGAAGCTCTTGCCATCATCCTCGCTGATGGCAAGGAACTGCGACTGTTTTTTCGGTGTGGCACGCGTGTAGAGCGCAATCAGGCCGCCTTTGCCCTCGGCGAACAGGCCGGAACTGTTATGCGTGTCGAGAACGGCACAGCCGGTAAATGCTTCGCCATCCGGTGTTTCATTCAGCGCAATCGGCTGATCTTCCCAGGCCAGCATGTCGCTGCTGATGGCGTGGCCCCAGTGTACATGACCTGCATAGGGGGCAAACGGGTCGAACTGGTAATAGAGATGGAACACACCGTTATTGTAGATCAGCCCGTTCGGATCGTTCATGAACCCGCTTTCGGGTGAGAAATGGATCGTCGGGCGATAGAATGCATCGCTTTGCGTGCGAATGACCGGATGTGTTGTGGCGCCGGGCTGATCGGCGGGTGAGGGGTGAGAGGCGTTCGGCTCGGCTTTCCTTTCTCCATCCGGCGCCTTGGGAGGGGATTGTGGACCGGGCGCGGCCTGCGCCAGAGCCGCCCCCATCAGGCCTCCACCTGTAACGGCAAGAGAAGCAAGCGCCCGACGACGGCTTAATCCGGAGAGGGCGGGGCGCTCGGTCATAATGGTCTTCCTCGGGAACTGCGACAGGAGGTCGTGTAGAAGGGCTCGACCATAGGCCATGCATCCTGCCGCGACAAACGGGCACGGTGAAGGGATCTAGGCGCTGTCGCCATTCTCCTCGATACGCATCGCCTAGAATGTCGGATCACGGAGTGGTGTTCATATCAGGCAAGAAATCATCAGTTTTTGTTAAGAACCGATCTATTTGATGAGATGGTGTCGTTATATCTAACATAACTGTCATGTTCCCCAATGTCGGGATCGAGGCAGAATGCAGGAAGGACGACGAGATGGCGCAGGCACTGGTTCTGGAAGAGCGTGGAAAACTGTCCCTGCGGGAGATCGCGCTGGATGACACACTCGGCCCCGATGATGTGCGTATCGCTATCCATACGGTCGGTATCTGCGGTAGCGACGTGCATTACTACACACATGGGGCAATCGGACCTTTTGTGGTGCGTGAGCCCATGGTGCTGGGGCATGAAGCGTCAGGTGTTGTCACGGCGGTTGGCGAGCGGGTGAAGACGCTTCGGATCGGCGATCGCGTCTGCATGGAGCCCGGCATTCCTGATCCGCTATCCCGCGCCGCACGTCTGGGACAATATAATATCGATCCGGCTGTACGTTTCTGGGCGACGCCGCCTGTGCATGGGTGCCTGACACCTACCGCGGTGCATCCTGCTGCCTACACCTTCAAACTGCCCGATCATGTGAGCTTCGCCGAGGGCGCGATGGTCGAGCCGCTGGCGGTGGGCGTTCATGCCTGCGTCAAGGCGAAGATCCAGCCAGGAGATGTCTGTCTCGTCACCGGTGCCGGACCCATCGGCATCATGACAGCGCTGTCTGCACTTGCCTCAGGCGCGAGCCAGGTTTTCATCAGCGATTTTTCTGCGCCCAAACTCGCTATAGCCGGGCGCTATGCCAATATCGTGCCCATCAATCTGGCCGAGGCGAAACCGGCCGAGCGTATCGCCGCCCAGTGCGGTGAAGGCTGGGGTGTGGATGTGACATTCGAGGCCAGCGGTTTCGAGAGCGCCTATCAGGATGCGCTGGATTGCACCCGCCCCGGTGGGCGTCTGGTTCTGGTCGGTATGCCACCTGAAAAGATCGCCTTCGATATCGTTGCAGCACAGTCGAAAGAGCTGAGCATCGAGACAATCTTTCGCTATGCCCATGTCTATGATCGCGCCATTGCACTCATTGCCTCGGGGAGCATCGACCTAAAGCCGCTGATCTCGGGCAGCTTTCCATTGAGCGAGGGCATTGCGGCCTTCGGGCGCGCGGCGGAAGGGCGGCCGGAAGACGTCAAACTCCAGATAACGCTCTGACTTTCCACGCGCACGAGGCACGTCTCATGTCGTTTCTCAATGGCATTTCCACGGGTCACACCCCCTTGGGTCAGAATGGACGAGGGGGGCGGAACTCCGCCATTCTGGAACTGATACCGGAGCATAAGACCGGCAGTTTCCGCTGGCACCGGCACGATTACCCGGCAGCCATCGCCTGCTGGAACTACCACCCGGAATATGAGCTGCACCTGATCACCCAGGGCGCTGGCCGTGCCATGATCGGTGATCATATCGGCCCTTTCTCGACGGGGCAGCTTGTTCTCATCGGGCCTGATCTGCCTCATGCGTGGTTCAGCCCTCTCTCCGAGGGCGAGGTGCTTCAGGGGCGCGACGTGGTGCTTCAATTCAGCCAGAACTGGATTGAGGGGCTGATCGCGCTTTGTCCGGAGCTGTCGGGCCTGACCCGCATGCTTGCTGAATCGGTTCACGGGCTTGAATTCACCGGGGTGCAGGCACTGGCCCATGCCGAGGCGCTTGTCGCCCTGGGTAGTACGCAGGGTCCGGGCCAGAAACTTGCCTCCTGCGTGTCCCTTCTCTCCGGGTTGTCGCAATCGCCATGGCGGCGTCTTTCTACCGGGCGCGATCGCACTGTGGCGGGTGGTGACGGGATTTCGGGCGCAGCGCGCATCAACCGTCTGGTGCGCCAGCTCCTGACGACCGATCCCGCTACCATCCGGCATGAGACCATCGCTTCTACCATCGGCATGACGCCATCGGGATTCTCGCGCCAGTTTCGTGCGGTGACGGGTGAGACGTTCATGAGCTTCGTGCAGAAGCTGCGTATCGGCCATGCCTGTCATCTGCTCGCGACGACCCCCAAGGCGGTGACTGATATCTGTCGGGAAGCAGGGTTCAGCAATCTCTCAAACTTCAATCGCGTATTTCTGGGCTTGCGCGGCTGCACTCCGCGCCAGTTCCGCCAGCAATCGCGACAGATCGCCGCACCCGACCGCAGGGTGCATACCCGTTCCCTTGGCGCCCCGAAGCGCCAACTGCAGGAGGCCTGAGCCTGTCATGACCGATCTCTCCACCCGTTTCTCGCTTCAGGGCAGGATTGCCGTCGTCACCGGGGCCTCACGGGGCTTGGGTGTCTCCATCTGCGAAACGCTGAGCGCCGCAGGGGCCGATATCGTGGCTATCGCACGCGATGAGGCGCTGCTGGACGAGACGCGCGCGCTGGTCACTGCGCAGGGCCGGACCTGTCTCGCCATTGCCGCCGATCTGCTCGATGCCCGGGCTGCGGAGCAGGTTGCTACGCGCATACGCGGCGAGCTCGGCGCACCGACGATCCTTGTCAATAATGCCGGGATGAGCATTCCGAAATCGCTCATCGAGCAAAGCGTTGAGGAATGGGATTCCATTCTCAATCTCAACCTGCGGGCGCCCTGGCTCATGGCGCGGGCGCTGGCGCCGGGCATGATCGAGGCCGGGGGCGGGAAGATCATCAATATCAGCTCCATGGCCAGCAGCGTGGCGCTGACCGATCATGGCCCCTATGTGGCCTCCAAGGCCGGGCTCAACGGTCTGACCAAGGTGATGACTGCCGAATGGGCACCCCATAATATCCAGTGCAATGCCGTCTGCCCCACCGTGGTCTGGACGCCCATGGGTGAGCGTGTCTGGGGCGTGGGCGACAAGCTCCAGCGCTTTCTCGAGAAAATTCCCGCAGGCCGCGTCGCGACACCGCAGGAAGTGGCCGATCTTGTGCTCTATCTCGCTACCCCTGCCTCGGGGATGATCAACGGGCAGGAGATCTTCGTCGATGGCGGTTATACCGCCATATAAAGCACCGGATGTTCCCTATTCCCAATGCGGGAACGGATCGGCAAGGTGTGCATGGGCGGTCGGATCGAAGGCACCCAGACTGTCCGGCATGACGAGACAGCTGTCGAGACGCAGGCGCAAGGCGATTTCGTTCAATCCGGCTCCGATGAAAACGATCTCCTGTCTGCGGTCGCCGTAAGTCTCGTCCCAATATCCCAGCAGGGTTTCGTGCCATGCCGGGTCTTGCGGCCAGTGTTCGCGCGGGATGCTGGCCCACCAGCGTCCGGCAGCCTGATTGCGCGCCAGTGAGCCCGCAATGCTCAGTTCTCCAACCCAGTCCGGGCGTGTGGCCAGCCAGAAATACCCCTTGGCACGGACCAAGCCGGGCCAGGACTCCTCGATAAACCGTGCAAAGGCAACGGGGTCGAAAGGGCGTCTTGCGCGATAGACGAAGCTCGACACGCCATATTCCCCGGTTTCCGGTGCATGTGTTTCGGGGTGATAGAGTTCCTGATACCAGCGTGCATGACGCTGGGCACGTTCGGAATCGAACAGACCGGTATCGAGAACCTGAGCCGGATCGACGCGGCTTTCTGTCGTCTCGATCAGCCTCGCCTCACTGTTGAGGGCGCGTATGATGCGTCGTACTGTCTGACGCTGCGATTCCGTTGCGGCATCGATCTTGTTGAGCAGAATGACATCGGCAAACTCGATCTGGTCCACCAGCAGATCGACAAGGGCGCGGCCATCGTCATCTCCCGCGACTTCACCCCGGTCGCGCAGGAAATCCGTAGAGGAGAAATCGGCCAGAAGATTGGCCGCGTCGACCAGTGTTACCATCGTATCCAGACGCGCGATATCGCTGAGGCTGCGTCCGTTTTCATCCCGGAATTCGAAGGTCGCGGCGATGGGCAGGGGTTCGGCAATGCCCGTTGATTCGATCAGAAGATAGTCGAAACGCGCCATGGCAGCGATACGGCCCACTTCTGTAAGAAGGTCGTCACGCAGTGTGCAGCAGATGCAGCCATTGGTCATCTCGACCAGGCTTTCCTCGGTACGGCTCAACTCTCCGGCGCCGGATCGTATCAGTGCGGCATCGATATTCACTTCGCTCATGTCATTGACGATGACGGCAATACGCAGCCCTGCGCTGTTGTTGAGCAGATGATTCATCAATGTGGTTTGGCCCCCACCGAGAAACCCCGACAGAATCGTGACGGGCAGACGTGTGTCGTTCCGGGCAGGCGTGTCGGAACTGGGAGCAGCTTTTGACGATGCAGGGGAGCTGTTTTGGGTCATGGCAGTCTTTCGAGGCGACACATTGATTTTCGAGGTAGATCTGTTGTGTTATAACATAACCTAATCGAGAGATGCGCCATGTTCAACCCATGTCCCACACGTCGTGTTCTCGCCTATCGCAAAGAGCCTCTGGCAATCACGCTCCCGGCAGGCGATCTGACCATTCTGCCTTTCGGGTTGCTGGACCGGGTGCGTGACGAGGCCTTTCGTTATCTCGGGTCGAAGCCGCGACCGGTGATCCTGCGTGGCACGATCGAGGCGCTGTCAGCGCAGCTCGACACGTTGCTGCAGGGACAATCCCCGGCACTCAAAGAGGATATTCTGTCTCTGGCCCGGCTTTACGCAGATATTTCAGGACAGGACTTCGTTCGTATCAGGCTGGAGCGCGTTCTGACCGATAGCTGCCGGAAATTCCATGTGGATCATCTCAGCTTGCGCCTGCTGCGCAGCTATGTCGGGCCTGGCGTACAATGGACGCGTGACGAGGGGGTTACGATTCACGATACACCGCCCGGCTCGGTCGTATTGCTCGCCGGTACGGCGCACCCCGGCTGGTCGGAAAGCTGCACGGCCAGACACCGTTCTCCACCCATGACCGACGCCCAGTTGAGTCTGGGTGGGCGATTGCTTCTGACGATAGTCGAAACATTTCTCGGAACGGACCGATCCATTGATGCCATGCTGGCGCAAACCGATGAGCCGCATGGGGATTGGTCGGGCCGTTGTGCCGATCCGGCTTGCGCTGCGATTCATGATGCAGCTCAGCCCGAGGGAGAATCTGGCCAGACTGCGTCGCACCAGAACGCAGAGCAGGTAGCCGCAACGACTGAAGCCGCGCAGAAACATATGCACGCGCAAAGCCCGGAAGATCCGTCTTTCCAGCATTCGGCCCTGTCGTCCGAACAGCTGGCGCGGCGTGAAAGCGCCTGGAACATGGCTCAGGGAACGGGTCCGCATGTTCTCCATTGAGAGTTGGCCCGATGTCTCCCCCCTTTCTGGCGCAACCGACGATGCGCCACGCGTCCGGGCGGGAGGACTTGAGGATGCGCTCTCCCATCTGACGCGGGAGGATCTCGATATGGTGGTGTGGGCGCGCAGGCCCCCGGAAGGCTGGGTGCAGGCGATGAGAGCGCATTTGCCTGACCTCACGCCGTTCGACCTTACCGGTACCGTCGAGCAGATCACGCAGGCTGTGAAAGACCGGCAGCCAGAACCCGCCGTGGGCGCAGGTGAGCATGGACACGCCTCTTACCCGGCGTTTCTGATCGAGGATATTATCCACTGCGCTTCGCTCGCAGCTGCCCTGTCCGGGTCGAACAGGCTTCATTTG
>Ga0157365_10000614_pt1 | contig 15371 bp, 18 predicted proteins | sample AttsexASBM3_FD_111478 | JGI IMG/M metagenome (GOLD analysis project Ga0157365, IMG submission 111478) | Fungus gardens microbial communities from leaf cutter ant in Ribeirão Preto, State of São Paulo, Brazil - Atta sexdens ASBM3 | ecosystem: Host-associated > Fungi > Mycelium > Unclassified ... | reverse complement strand
GCTCGTAACGATTGCAGTCGATATGAAAGCCGCAGACATACACGCCCTGACGGCATGCGCCGTCGATTAGCAAACGCGCTTTCCAGCGCCTCATACTGACCGTCATGTTTCCGGTACGCCTCCGCTTGCCTCGATCAAGTCAGCACTCGGCAATTCGATCTGCACAGGCACTTCGAACCCGGTCAGATCGGGATCCGTCAGGGCGTTGCGCTCAGCAATACGCCACCACTGCATTGCATCGTCAAAATAACGCGCCGCCAGATGGAACAATGAAACGTCGTCCGCCGTAACCTGAATTCTCACAGACATGCTTTCCGCCCCCCTGCGTTCTATCCGCCTCGCTCACTCCGGAGCGCATCAATCGGACATCAGACTTCGAGCTCGTCTGGCATAACTCCCAGCCTCCACAGCGATAACCGCTACACCGGCATTCCGGGACGACCCGAGCAGATCGCCCGCATCGCTCGGAGACGCGTTATCGAGTGCATCCCCGGCATCTTCTCCAGCGCGCATCAAATCTGACATGGCCGCAGACAGGGGGCTGGACACGGCAAGCGCTGCGGTGGGTACACGCGACACGGCTGACGCCGTCTGCCAGAGCGCACTTGCCTTGCCCAGCGCAGCCTGCGCCTGAGCTACAGCCCCGCCTGCACCAAGGCTCTGCGCCACCGGTGCGATCTGGCCGGCAAGAGTAGAAATCATGGTTGTTCCGATCCAGCCAGCCTCGGTCATTTCAGCAAGCCGGTCAGTGATCGCCCCCAGACCTGCACGCAGATCAAGATCGATGCCCTCGCCTGCGCTCGCTCCCTGCGACAAGGGAACGACCTCGCGCTCCAGCACGAGACGATAAGGGCATATCGTGCCACGCGCCTGGTATGCCCAGGAAAACTCGGCAATCCAGACATCGGCAGCAAGATCGGCAACGGAAAAACTCAGCACACGTGCGGCCTGCCTCATCGCCTCCACACGACGCGCACGTCGTGTCGCCAGGGGACCGATAAAGCGCCCACTCAAGACAAGACGCGCAGGATCGTTCCCTACCGCGTCGATCACACGCCCTCCACCGAGAAGTCGATGAACCACGAGAATCTGCTTGCCACCCATCACAAGTGTATCCGGCACTTCCGGCCCACTCAGGACAAGATCACCCAGTGTCACAGGCGTTGCCCGGTCGAGTTGCCCTATCGCACCGAGAGCATTCTCGACATCGAGAAGCGATCCACCCATAGGCTCCCCTTCACATAAAACCGACACTCAGATTCGGATACTGAGGGAGGGCGATTTCATCGACCATGGCCCCTTGCGCACGCATCGAGACATGGCGGGATCGACCGATTGAAGCAAAAAGCGGACTGTCAGAAGAAAAATAGCCCTCCACGTCGCCAGATATCGAATTACGCGGGCGACCCTGTGTTTCTGGGGTTCCGGCATCCATTTCCGCCCCCTTCGATGCAGGAGAGATATGGGGCGGCACAGCGACAAATCCGCGCGACATCGGCACTCCCGGGAAGAACAATTTAATATTATTCTTTTTTTGCAACAAATGCCCGGGGCGTGGATGCAGCACTTTTTCGGCTACCGGATCAAAGCGTCCTGTCCGATGCTGCCCCGCATCCGGATAGTCCGATCCTTCCAGTACGACCGAACCCTTCCCAATGGCGCGTCGATCCGACGATGCATCATGTCCCGGAACGACCAAAACCTGGCTCATCCGGGCTTTTTTCGTTGTCGTCAGCATGTTTGCCGATTTACCGGCCAACAAATTATCCAATCCACGCCGTGCTTCATTCCTGTCGGAGGGTCCAATGGATCTGGATCCTCCTTTTCTGACAGTCTGCAATGCAGATCCGGCCTGCAAGCCTACGAAATGCGCAATTTTCTCCTGAAATACAGGCAGGCTCACAGGTCGCCTGTACGGCTGCAGAAACACCGTGTCTCTATGGCCTGTTCCAGCGTGCGCTGCGACGACACTCATCAATAAATTTGGTGCCGATTGCATCGGATATACGTCAGGCGTTTTCATACCCGAGCGACCCTTGCCCATGGCGGGCGACAACGTTGCGGCCTTTCTCCCACCCCCACACGACACCCCATGATCATGGACCCGGAGCGTTTCTGTATTATGATTACGCCCCCCCCCTGCGGATGCACCTCTCCAGGATTTCAGGAATTTATTCGCCGTTAAGAGGCGATCTTGCCGAGCCCCTGGAAGTCGGGGGCGAAAAGGAGGAACGAAAGACGAGAAACGAAGCGCCGTCTTACCTGACAAAACCGGAAACCGCGCAAATATTCCTGCATCCATCACGCTCCGCCCTTTCCCGATAATGATTTATGCCTCTCGGTAACACCGCTGCCCCCAGTCGAAGACATATCCCTCCATCCCGGCAAGAGTGATACAGGCCGCTATGCGTCGTGCACGTGACCACCTCATGACCACTGACCATGGCACCCCGTTCTTTGCGAGATAGAGACTTTCGCGAAAGTCGGGGTGCCCGATCAGTTTTTTGCCGTTTCCAGTATGGCGTCTTCCTGCATGGCTTCATCGGCAAAGAGATTCTGGAGCGCCGCAACACCGTCATTGCCGATACGCCGTGCAAGCTCCCTTATTTCTTCTTTCGTATTCGGCATCTGCACGGGCACAGCATCGATGGCGCGTACCGAACAGATCATCTGTGCGTAGGCCAGCCAAGCCGATGCAGATGGTCCGGAAACCGCACTGCCAGCAGCCTCGATAAGATCGAGCATATCGCCCGGATCGAGTTCACGCAGGCTCAGTCTGCGCCCTGTACCGATATCCAGTATTTCAGGCAGCATGGTCATGAAATTCTGCTCCGCAAAGAGGCGTAAAACTGGACATGCTGATGAATCATGCCCTCGGCCTGCCAGCGATCCGTCTTGAGCGACAGAGATACACCGCTATATTCCCAGGTGGTCGTCGTTCCATCCGGTTCACGGATATACTGATAAAGCGTCCCGCTACCGATACTTCCGGCATTCCAGAACGCAGCCTCGATTGCCGCGACAAGGCTGTCGAGATTGGCATTGGCGCGGGCAATGGTAAACACGCCGCGCCAGCCGCTCGGCGTATTGAATTCGACCGGCAGACCATTCAGCGGTGTTGCCCGCTGAATAATGGTGTGCTGTTCGGACTGGAAACCCGTCACGTCACGCAAATCGATGCGCGATCCGTTCCACAAAAGGGTAATCCGACAGTCCCGGCCGATGCTATAGGGATTGGCCATGGTTCAGACACTCCCGCTGGCAGTGCTGACGCTGACCGACGCGCCTCCCTGCAGATTGATAATGAATTTCTCGTTGATCCCCTGATACTGGACCTGCACGTCGGCCTGCACATAGCCCGTGGCAATGCGATCCGTCGGATTATTCGTCGTATCGCACACGACGGCATAAGGCAGCCTCCCGCCCGTCACGCCCAGAATACCCTGCGACAGCAATCCGGATAAAAACCCGAGCAGTGAGGCGCGTATATTGCCGAAAAGCGTGTCGTTGATCACACTGCCGACATACTGTCCCATCGTGCCCTGCAAAGCGCGGGCCAGATAATTGGTCAGTCTCGTATAGGCATCGCTTTGTACGCTGGCATTTTGTGCGGTGTTATGCCCTGCCCTTATCGACCAGTATTGCCCACCCGGAGACGGGTTGCAGATCACATCGATCCCGTTCTCGATCAGCAATCCAAGCTCAGCCAGCGTATACCCGAAACGTGTTGCTTCAAGACCGTTTTTCTGGCTGCCGACAATACCCGACAGAGGTTTGTTCAGCCCTGACTGCTCCGGAGAAAGCGCGGCCAGTTTACCGGCTGCAAAAAGAGCCGGACTGACAAGCTGCAGACCGAGCGTGTCGTCATTCCACCACAGCCAGTCGCCATGCATGTATTTCAGCGCATGAGACCACAATCCAAGCGCATTCTTGACCTGCACCGCCTGTGCAGGACTCTCGCCTTTCGGACCGGCAGCAATCATGTAAACGCCCTCATCCCGACCGAAAGCCAGCATGGCTGCCATAACTGTCGTATCGCCCAGCCCTGCCAGCGTTGCCACGGCACACCCCTGACTCGTCAGGGCATAAAGACCGGTTCTGACATCTGCAGATCCGATAAAGCGCTCGGGTCTGGGGTCGGCGCCATCGCTACCGCCCCCAAGTCGCACAGAGCCTGTATCGGTGATCGCGCTATCGCCAGACAGATCGACCCGTACAAGAGCACGCGTATCACTGCTCAACGCATCCTGAAGACTACTCCAGTCCGATCCTGTATAGGCTGTAACGCCCAGTTCCTCATGCGAGACAGTGAGCACATACATGCCTTCGCGATAATTCTGTCGCGTGAGGGTCAGCGTCAGCCCGTTTCCTGCCGATCCCGTATAACGGGCCGTGAAATGGGCATTACCCAGACTTCCCTGTGCTGCCGTATCGGCACCGTCCGTCACCCGGACAAGACAGAACTGGCTAGCCCCCTGATGCAGGGCAACATCCACCGCTATATTGAGGTTATTGGGCGTGGCGCGCTTGCCTGCGAACACTTCGCGACACTGCGCCAGCGAACCGATGACTGTCGGCACGTCTTTTGGGCCCCATGAAGCCGTTCCGACAATACCGAGCAACCCGGAAGAGACGCTTGAAACAAGAAGCGTTTCAGGCTGGGCAATCTGGATATACAGATCCGGCACAGGAAGCGCCGCCGTATTGAGGGCACCATTTTGTATGAGTTGCGGCATAAATTATCCTTTTTCGTTAGGAAATGCCTCCTGCAGAAGATGGCGACCAAATGACCGTGCCATCGGAATCGACGCACCAGTCCCGATAATCCATCGGCATATCCTGTTGGGCAGAAAGCCGTACAAGCGTATCGACGGGGATTTCGGATCGGTCATTACCCGGCGTGACGCCCCAGGGCTGGATCGATCCGGCCGTTCGCAACCAGCCGCCGCCTGCAATCATCTGAGGCGTCCAGTCCGTTTCCCACCGATCCCATATGACCCTGACCCGGATATCGCGACGAAACAGGATCTGTGTCTGCATCTCGTCATGCTCTTCTTCCCCGTCGAAAATAATCTGGGCGCATCGCCCATCGGGAAGATCGAGCCAGTCTTCCGGCAGGAGACGGTCGTTCAGCAACGTCCCAAGAGCCGTGCGCATGGTGCATCGATCCGTCCATATCGACAGGCGAAAGCTCTGGCTCTGCCTGCTGGCAAGACGCGTCGATCGGCCATAACCCGCCACCTGTGCTTCCAGACGGCCCGAAGGGACGCGCAGTACCGACCCATCCGCCCTCGCGCCGGCAAATACCTTGCAGAATGCCGCTACGACATCCTCCGGCGTTTCTTCATCCTGCACGACCCGGTATCCGGAAAAGGTTTTCCCGTCTCCTCTCTCCCAGAAGATACCGACGATACCCGGCGCAGCCCTGGGCGATAATCGCCGGATCGACAGTCCCGACACGACAGAACTGACCTCCATGACGGGCGGAAGACGGAAATCCTCGCTCCAGTTCCGTCCGAGTGGCGTTGCAAGACGCTCATATCCCGCCGTCATCGGGGTGATCGTGACATAGGAAAAAGCCTCTCTCAACGAAGGCGAGGCAAACAGATCCGACGGCATCAGTGCTCCGGCACGGAAAATGACAGCCTCTCCGGACCAGCGCATATCGCTCTGCGCGATCTGCCGCATGCGTGCGGCACAGCACAGGGCAAGCCCATGGGTGATCAAGGTTGTCCCTCCCATGATCAGACCTGCTGCATACTGAGAACGGCGCGGAAGCCGCATTCAGAACGCTCGACGGCATCGATCAGATAACGGGCACCGATTTCGTCTGTAACCTGCATGTACGGCATGAGACAGAACCCTGGGAGCAGGGGGAGGTGAAGCATATAGCTCCCCGATCTCACGGCCCCTGGCATGCCACTGCGACGGTCGTCTCCCTTGCCTGTCAGGCGCAGGCTTGCAGGGCAACGCGCCACATACAGGCCCTCCGCCCCGCGCATTCCTGTTACGGACACGAGCCGGTTGCAGCAAACGAGCAAAGCCGGCCGTAACGGTTCTGTTTGTGCAACAAAATAAAAACAGTCATCCTGCTCGAAAAGATCGCCTGTGCGTAACGCCGCATCGCTGATCCCGTAGACCATGGCCTGTGCCCATCCACGCGGTCTGCGCAGGCGAAATCCATGATCGAGATCGACACAGAGACAGGACATACCGCATGGCATGGAGAGGGGGGAAAGCAGGTCGACCAGACGATAATGGCGCGCCTTGCGGCCCAGTTTTCGCGCCACCTTTGCAAAGCTAAAATCGACTTTTTCCTGTATCGCTTGCATGAGGGTCCTCCTGCTCCCTGTCGCACCCCACGCTGGCGAAAGGGCGTTTATCAGATTACGATACCGCCTCGCTCCTGAAGGTCGCGCCCCGGTGGAACACCGAGAAAGCTGCAGACACGACGTCTCCACCAGTCGAACAAACACACACGTTCGGTCAGCTCACGCGTATTGCGAATCCAGACCGATGCGGCCTGTGTATCGAGCGCGTCCGAAGCATGCAGAATTGCCTGCTCCATCTGGGCAAGTGTTTGCAGAAAATAGCGCAGTCTCTTCCGTTCCACGCCCGAAAGCGTATTGAGACGGAATTCGAGCACCCCCGCACTCTGGAAAAAGCGCCAGGAACTCTCGCCGCTCGCCTCATCCCCTAAAGCCGCGTACCCGCAAAAACGCCGGATCTCGGCTTTCTCTTCGTCGTCAAGCACCTCACCGGATGGTGTCGGGCCACACGCCGCCAGACACCCGTCGCTCATGCGGCATCCGTACCGAGACTCTCGATCACCACGCCGCGCTTGAGATAGGCATTGGTCGCCGTAGGTATGATCGACGCATTGGCCGTCACATCGGTGGGCAGGGCAAACCCGCCGATCCAATACCACGATTGCGCGATAATCTGCTTCAGGCGATCGAGCGGCTCGCGCGTCACCATTGCCACACCGTCCACAATCTCGATCAAGGCGCGTTCCGCGTCTGGAATGTCGGAATGCCCGACACAGGCGCAATCTCCCTCGATCAACGCTCCCTGTCCAAGCAAAAGGGCACGATGGATCGCCCCTCCACCAAGAGAGGCCTGCTGCGGAGCCTCAGTCGTCGGGACGAACCGTACACCCAGGAGCTCGATCACCTGACCGGATCGGTACTCTTCCGAACCATAAGCGCCACGATAGAGATATTTGAAATCGGCATCGCGAAACAGCGAAAGAAGCTGCAGATCGTCGAGATAGCAATTATAGGCGCCATCGATCATCGGCACATTGTTGCGCCTCAATGCCGCCACACCGGCCAGAACATGCTGTATACTGAGTGTATCGCCATCGTCCCTTCTCAGATCGGCCGTCGTACGCTTGCCATTGGGTCGAAGCACGAGCGGCGCCGTCGAGGCGATAACCGCCATTCCGGCCGTCGCATCCGCTACGGACACAGCCGAAGAAAACAGCAGCTGACCGGACACGCCGCCGGGAGCCGTCGAGATGTTCGTCGCATCCGCCGTGACCCCCACCAGGGTATAAACGCCACTTCCCACCGTAACGGTCATACCGGAACTGGCGCTCACCGGCCTTACTAGACCGGACACGATCACGAACTGGAAGCCGCGTATATCATCCACGGCAATCGAACTCGCCTTGGCCGATGCCGAGACGCTCACGCGGGTATTGCCTCCGAGATAGCCGCCCACGCCACCAGGCACGCCCCCATACAAGGCATTCCGCGCCAGACGATCGAGCGATTGCATCGCCTGCATGCCGTTCGTCTGCGCATTGGCGAGAAACTGCGAGGCAATCCCGACGCCGGTCGTGACCATATTCAGATCGATCGTATCGCCATACTGATTGATGCTGAGCGTGTATTGCTCGATCGACCAGCCGCTCGGAGACAGTCCGTTATCGAAATTCGTATTGCCGGAGGGCTGCAACGGGGTTGTCACCGGAGCCTTGAGGCTTTTGCGTGTCTTTGTCAGCGTCTCGCCGATCGCGTTGGGAAAAACCTCCCGATCCGCAATGGCCCGAAAGCCCAGACGGGCATGAAGCCCGGTCTGGAATTCCCGCGCCAGAAAGCCTTGCTGAATGGCCGCACGAAGCTGCTCGGGAAAATTCTCTATACCCATCAATAAAATCCCCTGACCCGTTTTCAGATAATTCCGGCAAGAAACTGCCGTTTACGCGCCGTGTAATCCGGCTCTGACAAAAGACGGGCATCCTGCCCCTGCATCGCTGCCGGCTTCGGAATGCTTCCGCTTTCCAGGGGTGCCCCCTTGCCTTCTGCAGGCGCAGTCTCACGAAAAAGAAAACCACGCGCCGCGCGTGCAGCGCTGATCGCCTTTTCCACATCCAGCGGCAGCCCTTCCGCCGACCATCCGATCGTTGCGCGATCGATCTGCATCGTCACCAGATCGGGATCGTGCGCACCCTGTCGGGTGGCTTCCGCGCGCAAAGCCCCGGTCAGGACAGTATCGCGCGCCTGGGTCCTTATTCGCGCCAGTTCTTCTTCGTGCGCCTGAACAAGGGCATCGCGTTCAGCAATACGTTCAGCAAGAGCGAGACGAAGCGCGTCGACGTCATCCACCATTTCCATCTATCCCCAGAGGGTCCGTTTCAGCCGCTTCAGCGGTTCTGATCGTCGTCCATTCGCCAGCCGGATCGACAAGACCGGCCGCACTTGCAAAAAGCCGTGCAGCTGTCTCGCGGCTCAGCAGGCCATTTGTTACCGCCGTACCCAGACCTTGCGCCATGGGCAGCAACTCCCCTTCATCCGCAGTAAACCAGGCAGGCCAGTGCAGTGACAGACATGCCGGGTCGAGATCGCGATAGTGATTTTCACCGATGCGAACTCCGTCGGGCAGAATTCCTGACAAATGGCAGATCAGCCGATAAAGCGGCAGAATTCCCCCTTCGCCGTACGATCCGCGCAAACGATCCGTCAGCCAGATCAGGGGCTGGCACATCAGCTCCATGGCCCGCCCCGACTGGGGAACACCCAGACGGTCGCCATGCATGCGATTACCATGCAACTGCTCCAGCACGAGCTGACGCAATTCCCTGTAATGTGCCAGAACCGCACCGGCAGCAGCGCCGTTGATTTCAAGCAGTTTGGCATCGCCCTCAGGCGGCAAGGTCAATGCCGTGGCGGCCCCTCCCTGTCGGGCGAGACCATCGGGAATATCGGGCGTCTTGAGCACAAGAGTCGGGTCGGATCCATATTTCAGGCCACGCCCCGCCTGAGACAGCAGATAATCCGCCTCGATTACCGTATCGATCGCTTTTTCGAAGCTGCACTCGCCGTCAGGCTCGTCCGCCATGCCGCCAAGGTTTCTGATCCAGACGAGCGGCACAACCCCCATTCCATGAGGGAACGACCTCCCATGATCCACCTGCATATCGCCAGTCTGATCGACAGGCTGCGGTATGAAGTACTGTACGACTTCGCGCGTCCAGCGCCGTTGCCACCAGTATCGCGTGGCATGGCACGCAGGATCGATCCTGTAGCCACTCGCCACAAGGTCGCCTCCGGTCACGATATAACGCTCCGTCACATGATCGAGCGTACCCGACCGGTCGCGCTCCGGCGTCAGATACGCCGTTTCCAGCATACGCACATGCGGCCGCCCCTCGATGAGCTCCACAAGCAGCGCGACTGACCCTACAGATCCCCGAATGGCAGCCTGCATCAGCAGAACAGGCAATCCTGCTTCCCTTGCAAAGCGGTTCATCGCATCGGCGGTCTCTCCGCATCTGGAGACGGCGAGGGGCCAATGCGTGTTCCCGAACAGAAGCGACACCGCTTCATCCACCACAGTGCGACAGAGATTGGTACGCACCGAAGGCCTGCGTTGCGACAACGGAATATATTCCCCTGCCGGATTACGCTCTGTCGCAAACGGATAGGGCAGAACGTCGTACTGGGTCCCGTCAAGAACGCGTTGCAGGGCCAAGAGCCGCGCCGTGCGAGGGGCAAGTCCTGCGGGTGTCTCATATCGACGCTGCAAAGCCACCCAATCCATTAAAAACCTCCTATCTCGAGAAGCTGAACCACCCCTGATCCTGCCATCGTCCACGTGCGGGTTGCGGATCGATCATCAGATCGGTCAGGGCCCAGATCAGAGCATCGGCCCGATCGGGCGATGTGGTTCCTCCGAAGCCTTTCGTCGAAAAAAGACAGAGCTGCGTTTCGAGCGACGGAAACCGACCACGATGAACGACACGCCCCTGTTCGTACAATGCGGCAACGGGCTCTGCGCGTGCCGTTTTCCCGCGTGAGGCCGTCACCATTCTGAGCGATGCCTTGGGGTCGATGCTTCTCAGCGTGGCCTCGACAAGAGCCCCACCGAAATTGCGCTCTGCGACAATTCTGTCTGCCTGCCAGAGCGATGCCGCCTGTATGGCCTGTCGTGCCCACGCCATTGGCGTGTCACGTAACGAGCAATCCGCCAGTACATGACCGATGCCCTCACGATCCACGGCTGCAACGATGATGCCGATTTCGTCGCAATCCAGATCCGAAGGACCCGATGCCCCGGAAGGATCGATAGCCACCACGACACGTCGCATCTGCGATACGACCCTGTCGCGCTCCTGCTCCGTCACCGCTTCCTCACGCCGGAAGCATTCCATACGCCATAATGCGCCTTCGATAACGGTCTGGTATTCACCCAGTAAAAAGCGTCTTCGTTCACGCTCCGGCAGAGCCTCGAGTTGATCGAGATAGGCCTCGCTCAGATTGACCCGGTTATGTTCCGGATTCATGACCATAGAGGCATAAAGTCCCGGATCTGCATGACGAATACCCGAGCGTGGCTCAACGCCGCCCTCAAAAAGAGCATAGAGCCAGTGATCGGTCGCGGGAGGATTGGCGTCTATGTATTCGCGCGGTATCAGGGCGCAACGCTGCGCAAGACGCGTCAGCAGCATGTTGCGGGCATTGTAGCTGATCTGGCTTGCCTCGTTCAGATAGATCGTTGCGAATTCCAGACCCAGGATTTTCTCGGTTCGTGCAGAATCATCCAGTCCGCCAAACAGGATCGACGATCCGTTTGAGAAAACGACCCGATTGCTTTGCCAGTCCCATTTATAGTCAACATGCGGGAAACAGGAGCGCATGACCTTGGGAAAAGTGTCCTGTATGACGCTCGCGCGCAACGCAATCTGGCGAAAGCGAAAAACGCCATGACGTGACTGGGGCACACGCAAGGCCCTGACGATTAGCGCCCTGATCAGAATGAACGTCTTGCCTGAGCGCGATCCACCTCGCAGAAAAATATGACGCGCACGCCCTCCGAGAAGGCGATTGGCTTCCTCCTGAATAGGGGTAAGAGAAAAACCCCGCTCAGAGAATGTCATCACCTGCAATCAGGACCGGCGCCGGTACAGGCTCAGTACTTTCTGTTCGTCCGTCGCGATATTGCGCAGGGCGATGTGCTCGCAAAAGCATACGCAGCAGCCCATCACTGTAACGCTTCCGGATCACTGGCCTGCCCTCAGCATCGCAGATCAAACGACCGCCATAGATCAGAGGTTCATCATATCCCTCGATCGCACGGCGACGTGCTTCCGCCTCCAGAACATCCGCCGCCTCTTCCAGCGCCTGTTTCCACTGATCGCAAAACAGCGCGTTATCCCGCCGCCAGTTATAGGCCGTCTTGCGATCTATACCGGCGGCACGCGCTGCATCGGAGACATTCGCTGTCCTGCGAAGCGTCTCGAGAAACGTGCTCCGAAGCAAAGCGCTTTCGGGTCGTTTACGAATGGCGCGCTTGCATGTCATTTCAGCTCCATTATGTTTCTATATGGATATGATGTTTGTCGGTAAATATCGGTTTTTTCCGACCCCTGCCGTGCATCGGCGCTTACGTCGAACAGGGCGCCTCGATACGCATCCTGACGCAACGGTTCCTTCGTCCTTCAATGCAAAGACCCGCCATTCAGATTCAGGCGCATAGCCGTTGATATGACTGTATCCAGACTTAATCCCCGCATGGCACTTCGTCTGCACGATGAAAGACGCACACACCCGTGGAATCACGGTCCCTGCCGATCCCGCTGACGTAATTCATGCGTCATCCGTTTCGAAATCAGATCGGCGCATGCCCATGGCACCGAACCCAGTCTTACCAGTGGGCCTTTTCTATATACGCGAGGCACTGCCCTAACTCTCATATAAGGAGAAGGCAGATTGGCCTCGGCAATATCGAGCAGAGACAGATCGAGATCGGCACGATGACGCAGTTCCGAGCAGCCTACCAAAGGACACAGAACAGTTCCTCTCGCAGAGGTAGCGACAACGATGAAAAAACCGTTCCGGCAAAACACCACATCTCCAATGTTTATGTTGGAAATGTTCATTTGCGATACTTCTTTATTATAGAATAACTATACATCATTGTTTATAATAATGCAATCTATTTATTTCTATAATACTCTGACAGCCGCTCGAGGGCGAGGGCGCATTGCGCTGCGGTCTTCGTCCTGGCCTGAGCACGCACACATTCAGGATAGATGAGCCGCGCCATATCGGGGAAACTCATGTCACGTACCAACATCATGTCGATCCGGCTATACAGGCTGGCGCCCAGAACCTGCTGGAGATGACGTAAACGCGCGGCGCATTTTCCGCGTCCCAGCATCCAGGTATGGATGTCGCCTTTCTCGACGGGCGGCCCATTAATCGCAGCCACAACAATACCGTTCTCGGCATAGTCGAATTCGGCGCGCCATCGCTGCGCTGCCGTCACCTCGTCGTCACCGATATCGCCAGCGTCGTATAGCCAACGCACGGTAGACCAGAGACGCAGCGCCTCTCCCTCTCTCCTGAAGCGGTTACGCTTCATGCGCTCTGCCGTCGGTGCGTTATCGTTACAAACCGGATGTGCCCTGTCTTTCATGATCTACCTCGCTTGTAACGCCCCCGGTCACCCGGTGTCTTTTTCTCGTGTCGAGTTCTGCACCAGCGTACTCAGCTACGGGGAAGCCATCGCCCATATCCGCAGACATCGCGATAAACCGGCATCTGCTCGCCGCGCCATAAAGCCCCCCAGGTCACACAATGCCCTGCAGGCAGGGCACCCGTTTCATCACGCTCCTCTTCCATAACAGCCACAGGGCGGGACACTGACTTTTCAGCGTCTCGATCCTTCCTCGCGAGCAGGGCGACAAGCTCTTCGCCGGTTGTGGCCCGAAAGGCTTTACCCCGTCCGGGCCTGTCCTTCGAAATCCTCATCTGACCTTTCTCCGATCATTGCATTATTTGGCAAAATGCCACTAATGGAGACGCTGACTGGATGAACAAAAAGCCACTGGATTTGGCAATGAGCCATTGCTATGAATGTCCCATGGCCAAAAACAGACGCCCTGATTCACTTGCGATTGTTCAACGCGCCATTGGGCAACGCATCACCTGGGCACGCGAACTCGTCTTTCCCAATCAGAGCGAATGCGCGCGCCTTCTAGGCGTGGATGCCTCGACCCTGAACAAGATCGAAAAAGGCGATCGTGCACCGAGCGTCTTTCTCATCATGTCTCTGTCCAATCGCCTTCGGGTCTCGACCGATTTTCTTCTGAAGGGCGTCCTGAACGGTCGCACGGATGAGGAAATGGCCCTTCGTCTTGCCGCTCTGCACCCAGAGTTGGTGCTCCAGCAGCAGGACAAGGCGTTTCACAGGGACAGAAACACATCTTCCGACATGCCTGAGCCGCCCAGGAGACAAGATGGGGACCATTGTTAGCGTCCTTGTTTTCATCGCACATCCAGAAAACAGCCTTCTTCACACGCAGACATAGCGCTTGAAGCCGGACGCAGCAAGAACAAAACAAGAACGTATCCCGTTCCCAAGCATTCCCTGCGCCTCGCGCCATTGCGTTTTGATCAGCATTAACCGACCAGCTGCGCCTTGAAGTCAGTCCGACTCCTGGACGATTAACGTCTTATTAATGGCATTGAGCCATAATGTCAAGAATAGGCTGTGGCGATCGGCCATAACGCTGGTCAAAGCTGATACTGTCACAGGTTTGTAAAACAACATTTATGCGACATTTTATGTCAGCGCCTATACGATCCGAAGATGAGTGATCTGGATAAGTAATGATGCGCTGCAAGCAGCCGCTATCATTTTCTTAATGTTAATTCGGATTAATGAAACAACACAATCTGCCGTAAGGCATCTTCCCTTCGCAAGAGAAGAGAGCGCATGAATTCATGAACGCCATCGTCGTAACTGCCTTAAGGCGGCCCCTGACCTTCGTCGTTTTTTCGATCCTGATCCTGATGTTCGGAATCATGTCGATCTTTAAAACGCCGACCGACGTATTCCCCGAAATCAAGGTACCTGTCGTCTCGGTTATCTGGACCTATCCGGGTCTGCTACCGAACGAATTTGCAGGACGAATCACCTATAATTTCGAGCTGGCAGTCACGACGACTGTGCAGAATATCGAGCATATGGAGTCGAACTCCTATTACGGGCGTTCGATCGTCAACATCTACTTCCAGCCCGGCACCCCTGTCGGCACGGCAGAAGCAGAAGTGACGGCCATTTCCCAGACGATCCTCCTCGGCCTGCCGCCCAAGGTTCCGGCCCCGATGATTGTGGCGCTCGACCCCTCGCAGGTGCCTGTCATCGCGCTTCAGATCACCTCCGAAAAACAGACTCCGTCCGATCTGTTCAAGCTCGGCGTCATTCGCGTGCGTCCTCTTCTTGCTACCGTTCCCGGTGCTGTCGTCGCCCATCCCTATGGCGGCATGGACAGCTTCGTGATGGTGTCGCTCAACCAGGAACAGCTTCGCGCCCATCACCTCTCTGCCGCCGACGTTCAGGCTGCACTCACCGCCCAGAACATCGTGCTTCCCGCAGGCGATCAGAAGATCGACGCCATGGACTGGATGGTCCAGACGAACGCCGCCCCGGAATCGATGGAAGACATCGCCAATATCCCGGTCAAGCGTGTGGGCAATGCTGTCATTTATATTCGTGACGTGGCCGATGTGTATCGTGGCGGTCATCCCCAGACCAACCTCGTGCTCGTCAAGGGCCGCCAGGCGGTCGAAATGATCACCCAGAAGGGTGGCACGGCGTCCACGCTGGATGTGGTTTCCGCCACCAAGGCCCTGCTACCGCGCCTGCGCGCCATTCTCCCTCCGGACGTCCAGGTCTCCATCCTCGCCGACGCCTCCGTGATGGTGAAGGAGCAGATCAAGGATGTGGTGCGTGAGATGATCACGGCCTCCATCCTGACCGGTATCGTGGTGCTGCTGTTTCTCGGCTCGTGGCGCTCCACGGTCATTATCGCCACGTCGATCCCGCTCGCCATTCTCTGCTCGATCATCGGGCTCGGC
>Ga0157365_10000612_pt1 | contig 15391 bp, 15 predicted proteins | sample AttsexASBM3_FD_111478 | JGI IMG/M metagenome (GOLD analysis project Ga0157365, IMG submission 111478) | Fungus gardens microbial communities from leaf cutter ant in Ribeirão Preto, State of São Paulo, Brazil - Atta sexdens ASBM3 | ecosystem: Host-associated > Fungi > Mycelium > Unclassified ... | reverse complement strand
TGATGGGCTGGACAGGCAGCGCAGACACTCCATCGCAACTGCGGCTGCAGTTTCCCGATCAGGATAGCGCGGTTGCCTATGCCACACGGGAAGGGATCGCCTTCGATATCGAAATTCCGGCCCCGCGCCTCCGCCGCCCCAAGGCCTATGCCGATAATTTCCGTTATGACCGGATCCAGAACTGGACGCATTAGGCCCGATCTGGCACAAGCACAGGCTCGCGCCCTTAGCTCAGTTGGATAGAGCAACAGCCTTCTAAGCTGTGGGTCGCTGGTTCGAATCCAGCAGGGCGCGCCAGTTTTCAATGACTTAGCGGCTTTCATTTTTGCATCTTTTGCAGATCTTTTGCAGTGCACTATGGCTCATTGCGGTTTCGCCCTACCCCAGACGACCCCGTGTAGCAGCGATGGAGACCACCTTACTCGTCTCCCGCTCCCGATGCTGTTCCCGCAACTGCATGCCTGCGCCCTCCGTGCGACGGGGCAGATATGTGTCGATGATTCGCTGGAAATAATCGATCCCATGTCCACGAATGGAAGCGATCCGTGGTGTTGTCGCCGCACCTGCTTCTGCCAGACGGATACCCCATGCGACGAAAATCACGGCGCTGCCTGTGATTCTCCACAAGCTGCTTCCTGACGTCTTCTTTCGAAAAGCCTTCGCGGAAAAGCTGTCTGACCGCGCGATGAAATCCGCATTCGCCCCCAGCTTCCGTCATGGCCAGAACCGCACCTGGCCCGCAACCCGGCCAGAAAGGACGCGTTACATATACAGGCCGCCGGACGCTGCTGACGGATATGCCGAAAGATTTTATTAATAAAAATGATGAAAAATTTTCAATACGTTATTTTGTTTTTATATTTTCTAAATAATGTTCAATTAATTTTATAAGTTAATTAATAATAATTATCCACACGGACAATTTTTATTCAGGACAGTCATAACATGACAGGAAGACCATGAAAAAAACAATCCTGTGTCTGGGCATACTGGCTGTAACGGGGTGCACCACCAGGCCCGCCGAAATCAATGCGCAATATGTGAACCCCGAACCCTACATGCGGCAAAGCTGTGCACAGCTTGCCCTGCTGGATGAAACGGATACACAGGCGCTGGCTGCAGCAGGCCCCCAGCGCACGACACGCGCCCGACCTGTCCAGCCCGGTCAGCTGAAAGGCGAACTGGAAGCCGTCCATACGGCCGAACGTGGCAAGAACTGCGTGGGACGTTATAATGCCGCGGATTATGACAGCACTGGCGCGGTCTATCCCGACAGGGTCCTGTCCGATCGTCCTGCCCCGGTGGAAACGACCACCCCCACCCGCAATACCATCCAGACCGGCACCAATCCGGACACAAGCATGAACACTGGCACTGGCACTGGCACTGGCACTGGCACTGGCACTGGCACGCTTACGGCACATTCCTCCGTCGCGGCGCAAAAACTGTCCACCCCGACCTATACCACGCCAGCCACCCGCCAATCCGGCTACCCCACGCCGACCATGCCGGTCCCGGCGGCGGGCTATACAACCTCGCCATCCTATTCCGCCAGCCCGTTCCAGTAACCTGTCGGGACATCAGGAAGACGTCTCTGGTGATGCTTTTTTCAAAAAACACAAAAGAACGCCGCCTTTTCAAAAAAGGCGGCGCCCGGAAAATCCTTCTGTTTTTCCACCCATTAACAACGGAAAACTCGATCCTCAGATCGTGCTGAGCACCCCGCCATCAACACGCACAGATGCCCCCGTGGTGGCGGAAGCCTGCGGGGACGACAGGTAAACCACCATGTTCGCCACTTCATCCACTGTCGCGGCACGACGGATGATGGAAGAAGGACGGTGTTCCATGACGAATTCCGCCGCAACTTCCGTCAGCGGCTTGCCCGTCCTCTCCTGTTCCGGCTTCAGCATGTCCGTCAGCCCTTCGGACAGCGTGGGTCCCGGCAGCACGGAATTTACCGTCACCCCCGTGCCCGCCATCCGTTCCGCCAGGCCACGCGCCACGGACAGCTGCGCCGTCTTGCTGAAGCCATAATGGATCATCTCGACCGGGATGTTCAGCGCGGATTCCGAGGATATGAACACGACCCGCCCCCAGTTCCGCTCCTTCATGCCCGGCAGGTAGGCACGCGACAGCCGTACACCGGACATGACATTCACCTCGAAAAACCGGCTCCAGTCCTCATCCGGCGTATCGAAAAAATCTTTTGGTTCAAAAATCCCCAGATTATTGATCAGGATATCGCATGACGGGTGGGCAGCCACCAGCGCGGCACACCCCGCCGCCGTGCCCAGGTCACCCGTAAATCCCGTGGCTTTTCCCGCGCCAAGGGCGGACAGGTCCCGCACCGCCCGCTCCACTGCAGGCGCCTTGCGTCCATTCACCACAACGTCCGCCCCGCTTGCGGCCAGTCCCCGTGCAATGGCCAGCCCGATGCCGCCGGTTGATCCCGTTACAATGGCCGTGCGGCCCGTCAGGTCAATGTGCATGATCTTTCCTTCTGCCATATCTGGAAACGGGCTGCATCGTACACCAGACCATATCCCATACAACCGGCCCGGCGGCCGCCATGCGGCATGAACGGACCGGCGGTGCGGTCCGTGCTGTCCATTCTGGCGACATGGTGTTCAAACCCGCGTGATGACCATGCGGGGATGGCATTGCCCACAACGTCATTCCCTGCCTTGGCTGCGGGCGCGTGCGGGGGCGGACATCCCTGCTGGTGTGCCCCTGCCCTGTGTCTGGCGCACATTGACAATATACGTGTGGATATAGTCACGATGAGGAGAGCGTTCCCCAGACAGGTCGTCCCTGCCCGCAGGGTCCATAACCAGACAACCTGCTGCCGCGTTGAGGAAACGCAAACTTCCGTCCGGTAATGACGCGACGACCTGCGAACCAACCACGAAGGACATGACACCATGAGTCCCTATCGCACCATCAACCCGGCCACGGGAAAGACGGAAAAGGTCTTTGACCTGCATGACGACAAGGCAATGCTGGCGAAGCTGTCCACCGCCCACCAGTTCTGGGAAAGCGACTGGCGGCACCGCCCGATCGCTCAGCGCCGCACGCTCATCCTCAAGGCCGCCGACATCCTGCGTCGGGACAAGGAAAAGCATGCCCGCCTGATTTCCATTGAAATGGGCAAGATCCTGCCCGAGGCCATTGCCGAAATCGGGCTGTCCGCCGACATCCTTACCTATTACGCGGAAAAGGCCGAAACCTTCCTCGCCCCGCGTGAACTGCCGGTGTCGCAGGGCCATGCAACCGTGACCAGCGAACCGCTGGGCATCATCTATTGCGTGGAACCGTGGAACTTCCCCTATTACCAGCTGGCCCGCGTCGCAGCCCCCAACCTGATGGCGGGCAATGTCGTCATGGTCAAGCACGCGCCAAGCGTACCGCAATGCGCGGAGGCGTTCGAAGCCCTGTTCCGTGAAGCGGGCGTGCCCGAAGGCGCCTATACCAACCTGTTCATTACCAATGACCAGTCGGAAAAGCTGATCGAACGCCCGGAAGTGCGTGGCGTCGCCCTGACCGGCAGCGAACGCGCGGGCAGCGCCGTGGCGGCGCAGGCTGGCCGGGCGCTGAAGAAAAGCACGATGGAACTGGGCGGTTCAGACGCGTTCATCGTGCTGGACGATGCCGATCTGGACAAGGTCATGCCCATGGCCATCCGCGGCCGCATGTCCAATAACGGTCAGGTCTGCACATCCGCCAAGCGCATGATCGTCCACAAATCTCTGGTGGCGGAATTCACCGACCGCCTGAAGACCGCCGTCAATGAATTCCAGTATGGCGACCCGCTGGAACAGGGTGTCACCCACGGCCCGATGAGCAGCCAGGCCGCCATGGAACGTGCCGTGTCACAGGTGGAAAAGGCCGTATCGCACGGGGCGACGCTGGTTGCGGGCGGCAAGCCGATCGACCGCGAGGGCTTTTTCATGAAGGCCGCGATCCTGACCCACATGACCAAGGACAACCCCATTTTCTATGAGGAAATCTTTGGCCCGGTCGCCATCATCCATTCCGTGGACAGCGAGGATGAAGCCATCGCCATGGCCAATGATTCGCCCTACGGCCTTGGCGGTTCCATCCACACCAATGACGTGGAACGCGGGCGTCGCGTGGCGGCGCGGATCGATACCGGCATGGTGTTCGTCAACGCCGTGACCGCATCGGCTGCGGACCTGCCGTTTGGTGGTATCAAGAACTCCGGTTATGGTCGTGAACTTTCGGAATTCGGTATTGAGGAATTCCTGAACCGTAAACTGGTCCATACGCCCTGATACAGCCTGATCTGACCGCCCCCCTGTTTCAGCATGGGGGCGGTCTTTTCATCCGGCTTACCTGACTTCGCCCGATAACACCTGTCCTGTCGGCCCACAGGCACCGACACAGGCAGTTCTATGCCTCATTCCCAGAACAGGTAATATAATAAAAAAGAACGCAACAAGTCAGGCATAGATTCATTTTTCAGAAGAAATTCCAATATATGCCATTCATTTAATTGTATCTTACTGTAACAAACCTAAACATTTTATGTCCAGACCAACATGAAATGTATCCGCCATTATAAACTGCCTTAATTTTTTATATTTTGCATGCAAGAAGCAGTCGCATGCGCATTGTCTACATCATCAACAGCCTGAATGGCGGCGGCGCTGAACGCCCCCTGCCCGATGTCGTGGCGCAGATGCGCCGCTGCGGGCATGACGTTCATGTCCTCGCCCTGGCGCGAAAAGCCGGCAATGCAACGACATGGCTGGAAGAAGCGGGGATCGTTTATGACATCCTTTCCCCCGATCCGGACAGGTTCGCCAGTTTCCCCACCACCCTTGCCGCCATCCGCCGCCATGCCCCGGACCTGATCTGGACATCGCTGACGCGCGCGACCCTGTATGGGCAGATGGCGGGCATCGCGCTGCGCAGGCCGGTGGTCAGCTGGCAGCACAATGCCTATCTGCGCCCGTGGAACCGCTGGGTCCTGCGCGCCACCCACAGGCTGACGGACCTGTGGGTGGCGGATTCCCGCTTCGTTGCGAAATGCACGGCCCGGCAACTGCATGTCCCCGAAGGAGACATCATTCCCTGGCCCCTGTTTACGGCACAGCCCGACATGCCACAGGCCACGCCATGGGCCGGACCGGGCGACGGGCGCATATTCCGCCTTGGCACGCTGGGACGACTGGAAAAGCAGAAAAATTATGGCCTGCTGATCGAGACAATGGCCTATCTGCGTGACCATGCACCGCAGTGCCGCATTCATCTTGATATCGGTGGCGAAGGCTCCCTCGCCCCGCAGCTCCGGGCCCGGATCACGGAACTGGGGCTGCGCAACGTCACGCTGTCAGGGTTCCAGACCGATCCGTTCGCCTATTGCGCCGGGCTACATGGCTATGTGCAGCCATCGCATTTCGAAGGGCTGTGCATCGCCCTGCATGAAGCAATGCAGGCGGGCGTCCCCTCCATTGTCACGCCTGTGGGCGCGATGGCCGATATTGTAACGGATGGGCAGACAGGCCTGTTCCTGAACCCCGCCACGCCAGAGAACCTCGCCACCCTGCTGCTGCGGCTGTATGACAACCCTGCCCTGTGCGCCGCACTGGGGGGTGCGGCCCGGCAGCGCGTCCTGTCGACCTATGACCTGAAGACCGTAACGGCACAGGCTGCCACGGCCATGACCCGGGCGGAACATCTGACCCACGCGGCGACCGGTCCCCGGCCCTGAAACCGGAACCCGTTCCGGGGATGCCTTTTCCATAGACATTCAGGGACCACCACCTTATTTCAAACAGGGTGTGACCGGGTGCCCTTTGCTACTGTTTATCAGCCCGTCAGCGTGAAAGACACACCTGAACCGGCCCCTATCCCTTCAGGTGGAATATGACCGGCAGCATGACTTTCGTGCCGTCCGTCACGCCCCCTTCCGCCGTGCAGTGAACGTTGCGCGCGGCAGCAAGGGCGGTCCTATCCAGATCATCATAGCCCGTGCTGCTGTGCAGGCTGGCCTGCGCCACCTGTCCCTGCGCCCCGATGACCAGATCCACCATCGCCGTGCCTTCTTCATGCATGTGCCGGGCCATGGCCGGATAACGCCATGCGGGCGGCGTGCATTGTAGCGAAGAGACGGGCCGGGCCGCCGGGGCGGCCGGTGACGCATGTCCGGCGGCAGGCTGGGCGCTGGCAGGTCGCGTGGCGGGCACAGGGACTGCCTGCGCGTGCGGGCCCGGTGTGGCGCGTGGGACGGCAGCATGTCCTGCTGTCCCCTTAGGGGATTCTGTGGGCACGCTGGCGGGGGCATGCCGGCTGGTCGCGGCGTCATGCCCCCCTTCCGCCCGCGGCGCGGCCGGGGCTGTGGGCTGTGGCTGTGGCTGTGGCTGTGGCTGTGGCTGTGGCTGTGGCTGTGGCTGTGGCTGTGGCGTAGCCGGTTCGGGGGCGGGCGCAACCTCCGGATGGTCGAAAAAGACCTGAATACTGCTTTTTTCACTGGGCGCATCCGGCACCTTCGTGCGCCCCGGCAGCAGCCATGCGCCGATCATGCCATGCCCCAGCACGGCCAGAAGCACTGCCCACCCCGCCACCATGCGCGCCCGGCGGCCACGCATATGCGCGACATCGGGGGCAAGCAGCCTGCCTGTGGTCCTGTCTTGGCGTTGCGGCACGGTTCCATCCATTGCAGCCGGTATGACGGCCCGCGCCCCATTTGACAAAAAGGGATGCAGCCACGAGAACATAAATCCGTTACCGCCTTATCTTACAACCAGAAAGAACCAGTTCAATCATGGGCCACGCCCGCCACCCCTTCATGCACGACATGCCTGTGATCCGCTGGATCATGGTGCTGTGCGCGTGCCTGGGGCTGTGGGGGCAGTTGCTGATTGAAAGCCGCAGCATGCCGGGGGAACTGCCCCGCGGCACCATAATGCGGCTGACGGGGATCGACATCGCCCCGCCGGGACACACGGCCACCACCGCCCACGCATTCCCCCATCACCATGCCATGATGGACGGCATGCCTACGCACCCGCATGACACGCCCCCCCACACGGGCCACGATCATGCCGATGGGTGCCCGCTGTGCCCGCTTTTGCACCTGCCCGCCCTTGCGCTGACGCTTCTGCCGTTCCTGCCCCTGCCCCCGCTGGCATGGGCACAGGCCCGGCATGAGCCGCGACAGCCCCGCGCGCCTCCTGTTCCCTCCCTTGGTCTCCCCCCTTCCCGCGGGCCACCTTCCGTTTCCTGAACCCATGCGCTGTCGCATGCCCGTACGGGCATGCGCATTCCCGTTTCCTGTTCAGGACATGAAAAGTGACTTCCATAAAAAAAACGGCCGCGCCTTTTGCCGTGGCTGCTGGCGGCTGCCTGCTGGCTGCCTGCCTGCACCCCGTGGCGGCACGGGCTGAAACCACCGTAACCCTGCCCGGCCTGTCGATCGAGGACACGGTCGAGGACACCCCCATGGGGGACCGGCTGCTGTCGGCCAGTTCCCCCTCGCAGGCTGCACGGACCACGGCGCAGCTGAGCAGCCCCGACACCGCCAACCTGTTTCGCAACCAGATGGGTGTCAGCACCTATGCGGCGGGCGGCCTTGCGTCCCTGCCGGTCATCAACGGCATGGCGGATGACCGTGTGGCGACCGTGGTCGATGGCGTGCGCATTGCTTCGGGCTGTCCCAATCACATGAACCCCGCCCTGTCCTTCATCGACCCCGACAGCGTGGAAACCGCCACCGCCATTGCCGGGATCACCCCCGTCAGCATGGGCGGCGACAGCACTGGCGGCACGATTGATGTCGAACGCAAGGACCCGCAGTTCGCACGCCATGGCAGGATACTCGTGACCGGGCACGTCACCGGCACCTATCGCAGCAATGGCGGCGGCTACGGCGCATCAGGCAGCCTGACGGTGGCCAATGACATGTTCAGCCTGCGCTACAATGCATCCTACAGCCAGGCGGGCGATTACAGTGGCGGCGGGGATGCGGGGATTGTCCGCTCCACCAGCTACCTGACCTACAACCACGACGTGACCTTTGGCCTGCACAAAGACAATCACCTGTTCACCCTGACATTCGGGCAGCAGGACACCCCGCATGAAGGGTTCGCCAACCAGTACATGGACATGACCAACAACCGCTCCACCTATGTGAACGGCAAGTATGTCGGCACCTTTGACTGGGGTGAACTGGAGGCACGTGGCTACTGGCAGCGTGAGGACCATGCCATGGACTTCCTGCCCGACCGTGCCAAGACCACCCACATGCCCATGAACACCAACGCCCGCATGGCGGGATACAGCATAAAGGCCACGATCCCGCTGGCGGAGGGGCAGACCCTGCGGCTGGGCAGTTCGTTCGACCATTCCGGGCTGAATGACTGGTGGCCGCCTGTCGCGGGCAGCATGATGATGGGACCGGACACCTATCACAGCATCAATGACGGGCACCGCGACCGGCTGGGCCATTTCGTGGAATGGGAAGCGGCATGGACCCCGCGCGTGACCACGCTGCTGGGCTTCCGCAATGATCTGGTCATGATGAATACGGGACCGGTATCGGGCTATTCCTCCTCCATGATGAACCAGGCCAATGTCGCCGCGGCCAATGCCTTCAACGCCACTGACCGGGGCCGGACGGACGTGAACTTCGACGTGACGGCCCTGGTCCGCTGGAAACCGCGCCGCGACCTGACGATCGAAGGCGGCTATGCACGCAAGACCCGCTCACCCAACCTGTATGAACGCTATGCATGGGGGCAGTCTGCCATGGTCACCAGCATGATCAACTGGTTTGGCGACGGGAACGGCTATGTCGGCAATCCCGACCTGAAGCCGGAAGTGGCCAATACCGCCTCCATCACCGCCGACTGGCATGATCCCGACGCGGACAGGTGGGACCTGAAGGTCCAGCCGTACTATACCTACACCCATAATTACGTAAACGCGCAGCGCCTTGCGTCGGCGGGCCAGTTCTACACGCTGGGATTCGTCAACCATAATGCCCAGAGCTACGGCATCAACGGTTCAGGCAATTACCGCCTGTGGCAGAACGCCCGTTTCGGTCGGGGGGAAATCGTGGCCAATATCAACTGGGTGCGTGGCCAGGACCTGACCAACGGCGCGGGGCTGTATCACCAGATGCCGACCAACGGCAGCGTGTCGCTGAATGAACGGTGGAAAAACTGGAGCGGCCGCGTGGAAATGACCTTCGTCAAGGCCAAGGACACGGTAGACTGGGTCCGCAATGAACCCCGCACCCCCGGTTATGCCCTGCTGGGGCTGGGGGGGCAGTATCACTGGCGCTACATGACGCTGGACGCCAGCATCGACAACGTGCTGAACCAGAAATACGAACTGCCGCTGGGCGGGTGGTCGCTGGCGGATAACGCCGCAACCGGCGTGCTGCGCGCGCTGCCCGGCATGGGCCGGTCATTCAATGTCAGCCTGACGGCCAGTTTCTGAACGGCCATGCCGTTCCGGGCGCCGCCTTTGCGCGGAAAGGCGGCGCCCACCCACCAGTGACTTCTGAAAAAACGTCACCAGAGCCGTCCCTGGAATTTACAGGACGTTTTCAACCGCCGCTGCGGGATTACATTCCCGTGCCCTTTTCAGGCACGGGCGGCAGGGTGGCGGGCGGAACATCCCCGGTCACCGTGCCTGCCGGCCTGCGCCCCGGCGCCATACGGCGGAACCATGCCACGACCGGCCGCAGGCAGACGGCCAGCATGATCAGCCCGGCCACGTCGGCCGCCGCCGCCGCCCCTTCCAGATGCCACGTCATGGTCATGCCATACACCAGCGGCAGGTAGGTCAGGGTGACGATGATCCGCCCTTTGAGCACCTGCGACACCTGTCCGATCACGGTCAGCAGCGGTTCCAGCGGCACGACCCCAAGGCCGAGTATCGCGCTGCCCAGCATCAGCATGATCAGGGACCGCCCCCCGTGCCAGTGCACATGCAGCATCCATGTCAGCAGGATATTGCCCACCGCCATCGCCACCCCCATCAGCAGGACGGAAAAACCGCCGATCATCAGGAACAGCTTGATCGTCACGCGCTTGATGCCATACCAGTCCTGCTCTTCACGCAGGCGGATGAATTCAGGATACAACGCGGGCATCATGAGCTGCGCAGGCTTGGCGATCCCCTCGCCAATCTGGCGGGACACGCGATAGACCGCCGCATCCGCCGGACCAAGGATTCCACCCACCAGCAGCGTGCCGAACTGGTTGAATACCGACCCCAGCAGGTGGTTGCAGCTGGTGGACAGGGTAAAGCGCCAGATGCCCGGCGCATCGCCCGCCTTCAGCGGTGTAAACAGGCTGAAGCGCAGCGTCCCGCCCGTATGCCGCAGCTGCATCCACCCCAGCCAGGTACTGCTCAGGAACATGATCAGCTGCGTCATGCTCCAGACCAGAAGGTAATAATCCAGCCCCATATGATACATGAAGCCGATGCCCGACCCCACGGTGCGCACCAGCGCGCCGGACAGGTCGGTCAGCATGGTCAGCCAGAAGGAATTGCACAGCCGGAACACCCCGGCCGACCAGCTGGTGTTCATGAACGCGATGGTCAGCATATAGGCGCAGGCGGCCCCCTGATCCGCCGCCGGCCACCCCATATAGGTACCGAACAGCGCAACCCCCAGCGTACCCACCAGCCACCCGACGCCGCCGCTGATGTAATCGGCACGGATGCAGAACGCCAGCACGCGCGAAAACTGCGCCTTACGGCCATTGGTGAACGGATCCGTACCGTAATGCAGCAGTGGCTGCCACGACAGCAGGTGCGTGGCCTGCGATACGGCGGCCCCGAATGTCGTGACCAGCATCAGCACGCCGAACTGCGACAGCCCCAGTGCGCGCACTGCCCATGCGATATAGACGAAACTGCAGATCGCATTCGTCGCCCGCCCGGCGATCAGGAAACCGGTATTGCCGAAAATGCGCTTGAGCGCATCCCGTTCAGAAGTGGACATGGGCGATCACACGTACAAAAACCCGCGCCTGGAATGATTCCAGACACGTTCCCTCAGAACAACAGGCGAAAACGATAGCGCAGGCTCCCCTTGCTGGATACGGGCGTGGGTCAGGGCAGACAGGCTGCTGCATCTGCCATCTGCCATTCGGCACCGTCCACCCGGGGCACTGTAGTGCGCCGGGGCAGCCGGGGCTAGTCCCTGCCATGCACGTATTGCAACCGGGATGCAACTGGCGAGACCGCCAGCGCCCATCCCGCAACCATGAACAGCCACCCGCCCGAAGGCTGCGTCAGGAACGAACTGGTGGACGCCACCGGCCAGAAAACCAGCGTGACAACCACCGCCAGCATCAGCCGCTGCGGGTCGCGTGCCGGGGCCATGCCCCGCCATATCGGCACCAGCAGGCAGGCAACCAGTGCAATGAACAGTCCCATTGCGGGCATACCCCCCATCGTCCCCAGCAGCAGGTAATAGTTATGTGGATGCAGGTTGCAGCCCGTAGCCCCCCCGTGCGGTCCCTCGGCTATGCCCAGCCAGGGCAGGCCATGGAAATAGGCCGGATCGGGGCAGGCATGACGGAACCCGTCAAACCCCAGCCCGAACCATGGGTGCTGCTCGATCATCACCCCCGCGCGGATGAACAGCATGCCATACGGGCTGTCGGCAAAGGCATGCATGTGCGCGATGAAGTTCACGACCAGCTTGTTATACGCCTGTGGCGCCAGAACGGGCGACAGCGCGACACCGCACGCGCCCAGCACGCCCACGGCCAGCAGCCCGACCCGCAGGCGCGGCACCAGCAGTCCGGCAAGACCCATCCCTCCCAGCATGAGAAACAGCGGCATGCGCTGCGCCACCAGCACCATGGTCAGGATCAGTCCCAGCAGCATGGCGGCCGCCATGATGCGCCCGCGCGCGCCATCACGTTGCGACAGGCGGATGGCGGTGGGAAACAGTCCCGGCAGCGCCGTCATGAACAGCCCGGACCCCACGCGCGGCGCCCATAACGGACCCAGCAGCGCGCCATCCGCCCAGCGGCCATATCCCCAGATGTTGCGCCCGCAGATATATTGCTGCCAGCACCCCGCCACCAGCCATATGGCGACGCCCCCATAAACCCGCGCCAGAACGGCGCGGATGCGGATATCAGGCAGGACCCATGTCTGCAGGGCGGCGACAAACAGGAAATACCGCCCGAAGCACAGCGACTGCATGACCCCGTGCGCCCCCTGCGTAACGACGGAAGACAGGATGATCTGCCCCCACAGCAGGACCGCCACCACGACCCATGGCTGGCGAAGCCATGCCCAGTGCCGGGTCAGCACGGCATGGACGACAAACAGCACGGCCACCACCGTCAGGACGATTTCCGCCGGGGCCAGCGCATACAGCAGCAGCACCGGCATGGGGAAGACAAGGCCGGTTGCAATCCGCCACATCCAGTGTTCGACCTGCTGCATCGTCCTGCGTTCTCCCCACCCGCGCCAGTTCAGGGGGGATGTATCGCAAGACAGGCCAGCCGCAAAACCGGAACCGTCCGCACATGGTGACGTTCCGGTTTCTGTCATGGCACAGTTGCTCCCAAGCATTTGTCAAACCATCCGAAGACCCGCATTGTGCATGTTGACGCATGAAACCCGGGAGACGTCATATGGAAGACGAAGACGGCATCGTAACCGAACGCAACGTTCTGCTAGGCGAAATACGGAGCGACCTTGAACGCCTGTCCAACACGATGGATGACACGCAAACCATCACGGATGAGATTCGTTCCACCATTGCGATGCTGGGTGACAAACTGGATGCGCTGTCCGACCTGATGCGCCGCTGATCCCTGGCCCTACTGCAGGGGTGTCCCCTTATCCAGACGGGCCAGATAGGCGTGAATGGCGTCGATGTCCGCATCACTCAGCGCAGCAGAAGGAAATCCTTCCATACGCGCGGCGGGCCAGTGCCGGAGCGCGCGCGGATTGCGCACCAGAGCGTGGAAACCTGCCGGGGTCAGGTAGCGCACGGCATTGACCGGCAGTCCGAGGTCTGGCCCCTTGTCAGCCGTTCCGTTCCCGTTAAGCCTGTGACAGGGCATGCAGTCGCTGAGGAACAGGGTCTGACCCTGCCATGCGGGATTGCTCCGCGGTAACGTGGCTGGCAGCCCAAGTCCCGGCCACCGGGCAATGGCCGACGTTTCCCCCTGTATCGATACCAGGCGGTCAACCCACTGCTCCTGCCCGATCCGGCCTGCATTCGCGCCAACCCATACCAGCACGAATGGCCCGAGATCCTCACCCTGCGCCGAATGCCAGGGCCGGGTGGGGTTTTCAATGGCGATCCACGGCTGCACGCCATACCCGGCCGCCGTGGTAACCGTGTCCATGGGCAGTTCCGCCACGAAGCCATCCACCGCCCCCAGGCGCAGGACATCGGGCGTCGCGCCGGAACCCGTCACGGCGGCAAGCGGCACGGCTTCGACCTGCAGGCCGATATGTTCCGGATCGACCGCCAGCGTGACCGTCCGCTGTTGTGGCATGGCCAGCAGGGCCGCGCGGGTATAGGTCCGCGCATTTGCCTGTCCCGCCGCCGTAACGGCCAGCGTCCCCTCCTGCGTGGCGGCTGTGGCAGGCGGACCATATGCCCCGGCCATCAAAACGACCGCCATGCAGGCAAGGGCCGCCATCATACTTCCGGCCATTGCCCGTCCGTGGCTGCCCCGCGCCTTTCGGTTCACAGTGGAATGGCAGGCGCCGCGGCCCACCCTGCCCTGCGCGGTATTGTCCCGAACGCGGTGCGCCAGCCCTGGGCGTATCATGTCGGGGGTGGGACAGTCTGGCATCCGTAAGTCCTTGCGATACTGAAACAGACTGTATTGAGATCGTGCCAGCCCGATCACGTCAAGACCGAACCACCGCAACCTGTGTTTCCTGATCCGGCCGGAATGTGCCGGATCGACCCGGGACGGGCCAGAAACCGCAGACAGGGCACAGGACATGATAGGGCGCGGTTGAATTGTAACTTTATGTTGCCAAACGGTCGCCATATTCAGGGAGCCATACTTTTCTGCCGGCGCTCACCGCCGGAAACAGGAAAAGGAACGCAACAATGCGCAAATCCGCTTCACTTCTCGCAGCCCTGGCTGCAATTGCCGTTGCCACACCCGCCATGGCGCAGGGAACGAATGACTACTGCAAGGCGGTCACCAGGCAGCCCAGCGGAGAATGGAAAATCAACTCGGACACCACTGTCATGATCGGGGGCGCGCGGGTCGATCTGAAGCCACAATCGGTCTATCGCGGCGAAATCAAGATCAATGAAGAAGACCTCCACAACGAATTCGACAAGAACTGCAAGAAGTAACAGGGCTTCCATCCCTGTCGGGCGGCCCTGCAATCCCGCCCGGGTCCGGTAAGGGCCGCTTCGCACATGGGGCGTGTCCTTACCTTAAAAATTTCCTTATCCCACCGACACAAAATGACATTATCCCGACATGCGCCGGATACACATGCCAGTTATGACGCTTTCCTTACCTGAATGGAGGACGTCATGATCAGGAAAATCGTCTTTCTGACGCTGGCTATGCTGACGGCGGGACTGGTCAGTTATCCGACCATCACCAGCGCCCATCGGATTATCGGCCCGATCTCCCTGTTCGATCAGGGTCAGGATACACCGGTCCGTTCTCCGCCCCCGCTGCGATATCCATGACATTCGCCCGCCTTTTCCATCAAATGGCGCACGGCGGATGATACCAGACCGACTGCAGCATGCTGGCACACAGCAGGGTATGGCAGGCAGATGAATACAGCCGGTTTTTGTGCATGCTAACATCTAGACGGCGGCGGCAGACCTAGCTAAACAGACGATATGGAGAGGTGGCCGAGCGGTTGAAGGCAGCGGTCTTGAAAATCTCCGCCACTCTCCGATAAATTTCCAAAATCGTTCATTATCAATATGATGGCGTGCGTTCATATTCCACATGTAACGCCCTGCTCCTGCCTGCCCGAACATCAGGTCGGCACAAAAACCGGCACAGCCATCGACGCGGATCACCTGCCAGATCGCGGATGATTGCCGGAGATCACCCGGTATGGTTTTTCGTTGAATATGATACCATATTCCAGTATCATTCATTTATGAAAGCCAAGCACCGTCGGACTCTCGAACTGATCTTCAGGCGGCCTGTCTCCGGCAACGTGCCATGGGGCGACATTGAAGCCCTGTTCATCTCACTGGGCGCCGAAGTGTCAGAGCGGGAAGGATCACGCATTGGCGTGGTCCTGTTCGGGGAAATCAGGGTCTTTCACCGCCCTCACCCCAAGCCGGATACGGACAAGGGTGCTGTGGCATCAGTGCGGAAATGGCTGGAGCAGAACGGAGTAACGCCATGAACAACGTGATGGAGATTGGCGG
>Ga0157365_10000611_pt1 | contig 15413 bp, 11 predicted proteins | sample AttsexASBM3_FD_111478 | JGI IMG/M metagenome (GOLD analysis project Ga0157365, IMG submission 111478) | Fungus gardens microbial communities from leaf cutter ant in Ribeirão Preto, State of São Paulo, Brazil - Atta sexdens ASBM3 | ecosystem: Host-associated > Fungi > Mycelium > Unclassified ... | reverse complement strand
TAATGCCGCCCAGGTATGAATGGCGTCGGCGTGGATTGTAGAACCCATTGATATACTGGAAGATAGCGGCCGTAGCCTCGCGACGGGTTGACCAGTTCTGTCTCCAGAGCCGTCCGCCTTCAGACTTTTGAAAACTGTTTCGACAGCAGCGTTGTCAAAACAGTTTCTCTTTCCGGACATTGAAGCCAGCAGCCCATGGGCCAGCAACTTTTTCTGGAAATCATGAAAGCCGTACTGGCTGCCACGATCAGAGTGGAAAATGCAGCCGGGCGCCGGATCATGCAGCCGCACCGCCATGTCCAGGCCGGGTAACCACGTGCCGAGACCTGCAAGACGCGGCAGAGCCTCTCGATTGGCCACTCATGCCGATGCCCATGGATGAAGGCGAACCTCATGGCTTCTGGCTCGCGAAGAACTGGGTAGCTTTTTTTTAGGATTTCCCTCTCCTCCCGCAAAATCCGGTTCTCCAGACGAAGACGTTCATTCTCGCGGGCCAGGTCACCCTGAGGCCCGGATGTCGGCCCGGTCGGACGGTAATTCTCTATCCATTTACCCAGAGGGGATTTGCCAATACCAAGGTCGGCCGCAATGCGCGTGCGTGACAGCCCGCTGCTCAATGCAATCCTTACGGCCTCGCGTTTGAAATCTTCCGTATGCTTCATGATCTCGTCGGTCTCCTGATACGAGCTTAAAACGCTCAGATGACCGGCACAAAACCGTTACAAGTCCAACCTAGGAAGAATTTTTAAACTACCTACAGGACAATCAGGCGTCGTAACAGTTGAAACCATTATCATATATTTTACTTACATTGATGTCTTTAAGTTCCGGGCTGCCATTTTCGATGTACCAGTCCTGAAATACTGTAAAAGAACGTTCCGTAAGCATTCCGCCCCGTGTGGGTATTCCGGGCGTTTTCCAGTAATCCAGTGGTGATGTGTTTTCACCACGGCCGCGGGCCCTGACTATTGCTTTGGCCCGCGCGATCACTTCCTGCCTTGGTGCGTTGCGGGCCCATTCAATGGTGCGGGCCGTACCGGATACGAAATATCGTGCCGTCTGCGGATATTTCTGCAGGAACGTACTGCGCATGACATAGGTGGACATGATCTGGTCGCCATAAACGTCATATTCAGAAAAGACCGACCTGACGCCGCCACGTGTCCGCAGCATGTCATTCCACGGTGGGGCCATGAATGCGGCATCGATCCGGCCCATGCGCAGCGCCCCTTCCATGGCTACCGGGGGCAGTGGCACCAGTGTTATCGCAGCGTCATCAACGCTGCCCAGTCCCGCTTTCTGCAGGTAATGATCGAGACTGACTTCCAGTTCGGCTCCGACCACATTGACACCAATGCTACGGCCATGCAGGTCGGATGCGCCAGATATCCGGCTGTTTTCCAGCACGAACAGTTCCCCGGATTCCGCCTGCGTTGCGCCGGACGCGGCAATGACGGCGCGGGCTGGCGCACCATATGCAATCATTTTCAGGACCGCCCCGTTAAAGGCCAGGCCAAAATCTACGTCGCGGGTGATCACTGCCTGTATGTCCTGCGGGCCACTTATGGTGTTGCCTACCCATTCGAGCCTGACCGGCCCCATATAACCAAGATCCTGTGCCAGTTCAGGAAAGGAAACACGCCCCGGCCAACCCTGATAGCGCAGCGGTGTGCGCAGGGCTTCATCCGCACTGGCATGAACGGGCGATGTCAGCAGCCCTGCAGCCGCGCCGCCCAGAAAAAGACGACGCCCGATCACTTCACGTTTCTCCATTGTACAATCCGCAACCGGACGCCTGCCCAGAACAGCAGCCCGTTCGATATGAGACCCAATCCGGAAAGTGCCAGAATCCCGGCATACATTTCAGGAATCTGGAAATTGGCCTGCGCTACATTGAGGTAATATCCCAACCCGGCACGTGCGCCGACCATTTCTGCCGCAATAAGCACCAGGAATGTTGCGGCCAGCGCAAGACGTACCCCGGTGAAGATGGTAGGCAACGTCGCTGGCAGCGTAATGTGCAGCAGCAGGCTGGCAGGTGACAGGCCCATCGCGCGTCCGGCCTTGATAATGACGGGATCAACGCCCCGAACACCGGATATGGTGTTAAGCAGTATCGGCCAGAACGCGGCATAAACCACCATGGTTATCTTGGACACTTCCCCGATACCAAGCACAAGCGTAATGACCGGCAGAAGCGCCAGCGGGGCCGTATTGCGAAACGCCTCCAGCAGGGGGGACAGCATGTCGGACACGGTACGGCTGGCGCTGATCAGCATGCCCAGCGGCACGGCAATAACCGTCGCAAGGCACAGCCCCGTAACCGCGCGTATGATGCTGGCGCAGGCGTTGCGTGGCAGAACACCCGTTATGGTAAGATGCCACCCGGCCTGCGCAACCCGTGAAAAAGGCGGAAAGAAAACCGGGTTGACGATACCCAGTCGAGGCAGCATTTCCCATGTCAGCACAAACAGCGCCGGGGCTAGTGTGTACTTGACCAGTTGCGCCGTCATCTGCGCTGACCTTCCTGCCATTGTGCCGGTGCCGCGAGCCTGCACCGGCCCGGACCGGGAGGAGATAATAAGTGTCTGGACCGGGGAAGACATGAAACGTGTCCTTAATGATAGGTACCAGGCGGTAAGGCATCAGGCTTGAGTTTCCGCCATATCTGGTGACGCAGGGCGCCAAATTCAGGCAGGCGGCGTACATCCGTCTCCATGCGGCGGGCCGCAAAGGGGACGTCAATGATTTCGGCAATCTGTCCAGGGTTACGGCTCATGATGGCGACCCGCTGGCCCAGGTACAGTGCCTCATCAATATCATGCGTTATGAATACGATGGTCTGCCGGGATTGATGCCAAAGACGCAGGAGTTCATTCTGCAGCCCCTCGCGTGTCTGGGCATCCAGCGCGCCAAAGGGTTCATCCATCAGAAGCACCCGGGGCTGGACAGCAAGACTGCGGGCGATCGCGACACGCTGTTTCATACCGCCCGAAAGCTGCTCAGGGCGGCGGTCCGCGAAATCAGACAGGCCAACCAGCCGCAGATAGGCCTGCGCACGTTCACGGCGTCCGCGCCGTGGCACCCCTGCGGCTTCCAGACCGAATTCCACGTTCTGCAGGGCGGAAAGCCATGGCATGAGGGCATATTGCTGGAAGACAACACTCCGGCTGGCGGCGGGGCCCCTTACGGGCTCACCATCAACCAGAATCGTTCCATCAGTCGGAAAGTCGAGCCCTGCCATCAGATCCAGCAGGGTTGATTTCCCGCATCCGCTGGGCCCGACAAGACACACGAATTCACCGGCCTGGATAGTGAGGGAAACATCACGCAGGACCGTGTAATCCCTTTCCCCCTTACGGGTATGGGCCGCAGGAAAGACTTTGCTGACGGACTGAAAAACGATGCCGGACATGAGTGCATACTCCGAAAACCACTCGACAAAATCGTTGTTAATTCAATCAAACAGAAAGTGTCAACAGAATTCACTTATTTCGATTCGTGGAACTGAATATATAACACGCAAAAAAGTTATTTTCGGTAAAAAAACCGGCGTCGACTTGCAGCAAAATGGCTGATGGCCATGTGACGGGACAGGGAATGCGTGATTTCCCCATAATGGTAAATTAAACGAAAACAGCATGATATAGAACGAAAATGGTAGGGTGAGGCATGACAGATGCCTTCACACATGCGCGCTTTCCATACGAGGCAATCTTGCCGACATAAAAAACTATAAAAAACGTTGTTTTATTATTATGTCATTTTCTATCGTAACTTATTGACCGAAATTTCATCGTGTGTCAGGGTTAATCACCGTAAGGAGTGAACGAAATGTCAGAAACCAGATTCGGTACCACTTCCGTAAATAGTGATTCACAGCACGCTCGGCTGACCGTAACGCCTCTGGCGGGCCGGATCGGCGCCGTGATCGAGGGCGTCCGTCTTTCGGCGGATCTGCCGTCCGATATTTTCAGCCATATCGAAGACCTGCTGTACAAGCACAAAGTGATTTTCTTCCGCGGGCAGCAGCATCTGGATGAAGGTGGACAGGAAGCGCTGGGTCGCCGGTTCGGGGAACTTGTGCCGCACCCGACCGTACCCTCACTGAAGGGAACGAGCGGGGTTCTGGACCTGGACAGTGCGCGCGGAACCCGCGCGGCAAGCTGGCACACAGACGTCACCTTCGTGCCCGATTATCCAAGAATTTCCATTCTGCGCGGTGTCGTCATACCAGCCGTTGGGGGGGACACGGCATGGGCCAATACGGCGACAGCTTACAACGACCTGCCTGTGCCCCTGCGGAACCTGGCAGACCAGCTATGGGCCGTCCACACGAACAATCACGATTATGCCGCCCGGCGAAGCCAGGTTCCAGACTCCGCGCGTGAATATCATCGGGTCTTTACCTCGACCTCCTACCGTACCCTGCACCCGGTCGTGCGCAAGCATCCGATTACGGGAGAGGCCAATCTTGTACTTGGTCATTTCTTCCAGAAATTCGATGGGCTGAATTCATCCGACAGCCGCCATCTGTTCGAGATTTTTCAGTCACACATAACCAGCCTTGACAATACGGTCCGGTGGAAATGGTCCGAAGGGGACATTGCCATCTGGGACAATCAGGCAACGCAGCACCGGGCTGTTGACGACTACGGCAGCCAGCCCAGGATTGTCCGGCGTGTTACGGTCAGGGGAGACGTGCCAGTCAGCCTTGATGGTCGATCCAGCAGGGCGGCGCCGGTTGATTGATCCGCCGTCTGGCTGTTTTCGGCATGGTTGTACCATGCCTGGATTTCTTCATGACGCCATGCCGGGCATGTCGGTAGCCCGGTTCCATAAAGACGTGAATGCGCCACAAAATATGGCATGATGGAAAATAAAGATGATCAGCCATCGCAACATAAATAATAAATACAGCAAAGAAAATAAAAACTTTATCTGTATTTCTAGTATGAAATTATATTGAATAAATATCTGCCGAAAATATACACGCCGAGAGATCAGAAACTGCGGTTTCCCTGTCTTGCTCTAGAGAAATCGAAAAAATGAAGAAAATTTATTTTGGCTCCATGCTCGTGCTGGGGGTGTCGGGCATTGCCGATACCGGGGCCTGCGCCCAGAGCATTGGCGGCCAGCCAGTGGTCAGGACATCACCCAGTCGTGCCCAGCCACGTAACCAGAGCCAGAATGCCGACACGGCGGGCGGTGTGAATGCGGTTAAAACAGAGCGGATCCATGTAACGGTTTCGCCTGCCACACGCGCTGCCCGATCCATCGACAAGGAGACACGAGCACTGCAGAAGGTTCCGCAGGCCGCGTCACGAGTAGATGCAAAGGAACTGTCAGCCGAGCATATTACAGCATTACCGCAGGCAACCAGACTATTGCCCACGGTGCAGTTGAATATCAGCAATCCGCGTAACACAACCATCAACATTCGGGGTCTTGGCGCGGCAGGTACTGCGGCTACGGATGGCCTTGAGGGTGGGGTAGGGGTCTATGTGGATGGGGTCTATCGTCCGCGTCCGGGCACGGCGTTGTCGGATATCGCGGATCTGGATGGAATTACCGTCATGAGGGGACCAACCGGCACCGAAAGCGGCATCAGCACGACGGCGGGTTCCATTAATCTTACAACAGCGGCCCCGACGTTCAAACGGCAGATATACGGCGAGGCTGGCGTCGGGAATTACAATTACTCTCGCTGGCGTATCGGGTTCAATACGCCACTTATCAAGGATAAGCTGGCCCTGCGTGTCAGCGGAACCGGGTTGAGTAATAGCGGATGGGTTACAAACCGTGATGGCGGCGGGAACCTGAATGGGTCAACCAACCGATCGGTTCGGGCCCAACTGCTATATACCCCTACGGAGAACCTGTCGGTCCGTTTCATTGCCGATTATGCGCATATGCGTGAGAACTGCTGCGCTGCCGGTCTGTACAGGGCGCTTACGACAAAAAATAATGGAGCGCCCATAGCAAACAATCTGTATGCGCGCGCCGCCCAGGTGGGCATGACGCCCATGGTTCCCTCCAACGCGCCGTATAGCGTGAACCAGGACAGTCTTAGTGATGCCGATCAGGAAGATATGGGCCTGTCTGCCCAGATCAACTGGCAGCTCCGTGGCGTTAGGCTGACGTCCATCACGGCCTATCGTGCATGGAACTGGTGGCCCCACAATGATGGTGACCAGACACAGGCTGACGTGATCCGCAATACAAACCAGAAGGTCAACGAACGGCAGTTCACCCAGGAATTGCGCGCCAGTGGCAAATGGAAAAACATAGCGGACTGGACAGTCGGCGGTTTTTACATGTGGCAGGAAGATAATGTGCCGGGCCAGACCCTGTTTGGATCCCAGGCGGCCGAATGGTACGGCCTGGGCAATAGCGCGGCTGTAAATAATGCGCTGACGGGATACGCCACCAGTTCGTATGGCCAGATCACAACAAATTCTTATGCGCTATTTGCAAATTCAACCTGGCACCCGACATCGAAGCTCGATGTAATCACGGGTGTGCGCTATACATATGAAACAAAACTGGGGAATTATTCGTTAACGCAGGTCGCCCCTTCGGATCTTGATTCCTCCCTTCTGCCCGCAGCGACACGGGCTGCATTATATAATACGCTGGGGGCAGCCCGTGCGTACAGCGCCCATCACGATAACGGGTTTGTCACGGGGCAGTTTGTTCTGAATTATCATCTGAATGACCATATGATGGTTTATGGACGGTATTCACGTGGGGCCAAATCAGGGGGACTGAATCTCGCCAACCTGCCTACGGGCGCGACACCCAATGTTGGCAAGGAAACCGAGGACGCGTTTGAGGTTGGCAGTAAGGTTAACCTGCTCTCCAACCGTCTTCTGATAAGCGGCGCCCTGTACCAGATGAACGATCATAACTATCAGGTAACGCAGGTCGGGTATTATCAGGGCAGCCTGATTTCCTATCTGGGCAACGCAAAGGCCGTTCGCGTTCGCGGTGCTGAACTGGATGTGCATTACAACCCGATGGCAAATCTGGCGACCAATATATCGGTCGCATACAATGACGCCGAATTTACTTCGTTCAATAATGCTGGCGGCCCGCCCGAAGTCAGTTATTCTGGACAGTACAGCCTGACCGGTTCCCGTGTGCCATTTGATCCACGATGGGCTATCTCCGCATCTGTTCAGTATTATCATAACCTTGGGTTTATCGGCCTGAAGCAGTGGGATGGCATGGCAGGCGGAAGCTATACCTACAGCACCGCCATCAATACCACGGCAACCAATTCATCATACGGGTGGGTGCCTGGCTATGGAACGCTGAACCTGAATTTTGGCATCCGCCCGCATAATATGCCATGGGAACTGGACGCATTCATCAATAATGCAACAAACGTCCGCCATATCACCCAGATCATACAGAGTAGCGTATCGACAGGTGCCTATTATGCCTATGTTACCCAGCCCATCAATTTCGGTTTTATTGTAAAAGCCCATTATTAATATCATCATAAAATAAAAATATATTCCATATATATGGGGAGAATCATGAAAGCAGATTTCAGTATTGGCAGACGTGTCCTGCTGGGTGCCGCTGCGGCAGGAATGGTGACATCATTCCTGCGCCAAGGGGCACATGCACAGGAAGACGGTATCCCAACGCTGGCGCGCGCCAGTCGGGATGCATGGCTGTTCGGCCTTCCCCTGATCGAGAATGCCCAGTCGCGTGCGCACTTTCTGCGTAATCTCCCGCCCAATACGTTTCTTCACAAGCGCAGCCTTGTGGATTGGAGAGATCGTTTCATTACCACACCCAATAACGATACGCTGTACTCCCTTGCATGGCTGGATCTTTCCGCCGGTCCCGTACACCTGGAAATCCCGGCTACGGGTAATCGCTACGTATCTGTTGCACTAATGGATATGTATACGAATAATTTTGCCATCCTTGGCACCCGCACAACCGGCCCTGACGGTGGTCAGTTTACAATTATTGGCCCCGATGCGGCGCTGGGGTCGCCACTTGATATCCGTTCCCCCACGCGCTGGGTCTGTGCGCTGGTCCGGTTGCTGGTTGACGGTCCGCGGGACCTTCCTGCCGTGCATCAGATACAGGATCGTTTTGTATTGCGCGGACCCGCCATATCCCATTCGGGAAAGCCGCCTGAATTTGCGGCGCGAACGGTCCCATGGGATCAATATTTTGCCTCCGTGCAGGCACTCATGATCGAAAATGCACCGCGTGCGACGGATGAGGGATACCTGCATGCCATTGCCCCCTTGGGAATTGGGGTGCAGGACCGTTTCGATCCCACCCGTTTCCCGGCCGGGCAGGTCGATGAAATCAGGCATGGCATACAGTTGGCCGTGCAGGCCCTGCGTGACACACGCAGCCTTGGTCCCGTCCGGCAGGGATGGAACTATCCACGCGCCGATCTGGGCGATTTCCACGAATCATACCTGTATCGCGCACAGGTCGCCATTGGGGGACTGTATGCATTGCCCCCGCAGGAAGCGCTTTATATCCGGCCCGTACTGACACCCGAGCAGGAAGCGCTCCCTGCTGGCAGGTCACTGCTGCTGAGGTTTCCTGCAGGCCAGCTTCCGCCGGTCGGGGCGTTCTGGTCGCTCAGCATGTATGAACGGACCCCCGACGGCCAGTTTTTCTTCTTTCGCAACGACATCGACCGGTATGCGATCGGGAACCGCACATCAGGTCTCGTGCATGGCAGTGACGGCGGGCTTGATATATGGATCTCACGCGAAAAACCGGCAGGGGGCCGGCTTGCCAACTGGCTGCCAGCGCCAGCGCGCGGACCATTCGGGCTGTTCCTGCGGGCATATTTTCCAGATATTTCCCTTATTTCGGGCACTTATCTTCTTCCCCCGTTGCAACTCGTATGACGCCACGGACGGTGCAGGCAAGGGACAGGAAATACAATGACATTTTCACGCCGCCGCTTCATGATGCTGGCTGCGGGGAGCAGCATGCCATACACCCCGTTGCGTCCCGGCGTCGCGCATGCGGCGTCAACGACCCGCCCCAATATCATTTATATCATTGCCGATGACCTGGGCGTTCATGATCTGGGATGTTACGGACAGACAAAAATCCATACACCCAACATTGATGCACTGGCGGCCTCCGGCATGCGCCTTGACGCAGCCTATGGGGGCGCGCCCGTCTGTTCTCCCTCACGTTGTGCGCTCATGACCGGCAAGGACATGGGACATGCAACCATACGGGACAATTTTGCGCTGCAGGGCGGACGGGTTGGATGGCGGGGCCGGGAACAGGTGCGCCGCATGGGGCTGCGACCGCATGAAAAGACAGTTGCGTCATACCTGCGGCAAGGTGGTTACGCCACGGCCCTGATAGGGAAGTGGCATCTGGATGGGTACGATCGTGAAGCGGTTCCGACCAATCATGGTTTTGATGAATTCCATGGCTGGCTGACACAGACTGAAGCAACGCAGGGGTATTTCCCGACACGCTGGTATGACGGCACGACACTGCATGCCATAGCTGATAATGAAAATGGCCATCAGGCGGTCTATGAGACAGATATCTGCACCGCGCAGGCATGTGAGTATATCCGGCATTCGCGTGACAGGCCCTTTTTCCTGACCGTTGCCTACAATGCGCCTCACAGCCCGCATGTCACGCCCACTCAGGCGCGTTATGCTGGCATGCCGTGGGGAGAATATGAAAAAAATTACGCGGCGATGATCGGCTTTCTGGATGACGGGGTAGGGAATATCATGGAAACCCTTACGGCGACCGGACTGCGTGATGATACCATTATCTTTTTTTCCTCCGATCATGGTCCGCGCTCCGAACCGACGGCGGAACAGACGGGAGTTGCCGAATTCTTCAATTCCCATGGCAACCTGCGTGGCTACAAGCGGGATCTGTATGAAGGCGGCCTGCGTGTGCCCCTGCTTGTGTCATGGCCCGGTCATATTCCGGCAGGCAGCGCAAGTTCCGTTCCCGCCTATCATCCAGATTTCCTGCCGACCGCGCTTGCCCTTTCCGGGAACGCTGGTCTCTCCCTGCACGATGTGAACGGAACTGACCTGACACCGGCCCTGTTGCACCAGAACCCTATGCCCGAGCGTTTCCTTTACTGGGAGACTTATGAGCCCTCCTTCTGGCAGGCGGCCCGCAAGGGAAGGTGGAAGGCGGTTCGACCGGTGAAAACCAGCGACATCGCGCTGTATGACCTTGAGACCGATCCAGCAGAAAGTCAGGATATCGCGCAACACCATCCTGACATTGTATCCGGTTTTCACCAGTATTTTATGATAGGTCGGGTTTCTTCACCTGAATATATATAAGCAGGGGGCCGATCAATGCAGGATAACTACATAAAGAAATCATGCTGTGTGCCCGCCATGGCGCGGAACAGCGGCGGGGAGGCCGCCGCGCAGGCTGGCGCCGCCGGACTGGCGACAGGGACAGCTGCTGCCGGGGTGCATGAGGTCGTATGGCTTCCACCGGGACATTACCGTATCGGCAGCGAAAGCGCCGAAGCCCATCTTGCTGATGCCGAGGGGCCTGTAAGGCATGTAACGCTGGATGCTTTCTCCATCACGGCGACTACCGTCACCAATCGGGAGTTTGCCCGTTTTGCGTCCGCAACGGGATATGTCACGGATGCGGAGCGGTATGGCTGGTCATTTGTGTTCTCTCTTTTCGTACCGGCCCGGGCGCGACGCCTTATCCGGTCCGGTCAGGTGCCGGGGGTACCATGGTGGGTACCGCTGAAAACGGCATGCTGGCGGCACCCTGAAGGAAAGGGGTCACATGTGGCCGCGCGGCAGGAGCATCCTGTCGTGCATGTTTCGTGGCATGATGCCTGCGCCTATGCCGCCTGGGCGGGGGGGCGCCTGCCGAGGGAAGCGGAGTGGGAAGCTGCTGCCCGGGGCGGCCAAGATGATGATCGGCTTTACCCATGGGGAAATGAACTGACGCCGCAGGGACGGCATCTGTGCAATATCTGGCAGGGTGTCTTTCCTGATATCGATCTGGGCGAAGATGGCTTTCGGGGAACCGCGCCGGTTAAAAGTTTTCCGCCCAGCACGCTCGGGCTGTACGAAGTCGTGGGAAACGTATGGGAATGGTGCGCGGATACATGGTCAACCGATCCGGCGCGTTCTGACCTGCCGCCCATAAAAAGCAGCCCGGGCCGTCCTGCCGGTCAGGTGGACACCACGACGGAACATGTGATCCGTGGCGGATCGTTTCTGTGTCATGCCAGTTACTGTAACCGCTACCGCCTGTCCGCCCGCACACGCACGACAGCGGACAGCAGCACATCGCATATCGGTTTTCGCTGTGTATTTGACCGATAGGGCGCCCATTCATGCGCCATCGATAACAAGAGAAAAAAATCGTCATGAACCGCATAAGACGACGTCATGTCCTTGCCACGGCATCGGGGGCGAGCACGGTGCTCCTTGCCACGAAAAGGGGATACGCGACGCCCGCAAGACAGCCGAATATCATATGGATCGTATGCCATGACATTCATGCGGCCCTTATCGGCTGCTATGGTAATCCGCTGGCCCGCACCCCCACTATTGATGCACTTGCACATGACGGCATTCGTTTTGATAACGTCCATGCCACGACGCCTGTCTGCGCGCCATCACGGTTCTCGCTCATAACGGGCATTCATCCGCAAAGCTGGGGGCCGGCAGAAAACATGCGGGCCGTAGCAAAGGTGGCCGGACATATCCAAAGCCTGCCAGAACATATGCGGCAGGCAGGATATTACTGCACCAATAATGTTTTTACCGATTATAACTGTGACCTTGACCCTCAGGCCATATGGGATGACTGCTCGATTACGGCGCACTGGCGCAACAGGCCGAAGGGCAGGCCGTTTTTTTCAGTCTATAATTACCTGATCACGCATGAATCCCACCTGTTCGAGACAACGCCCACCGTAACCGACCCACACAGCGTTACGGTGCCACCATACCTGCCCGATACACCGGATGTGCGTGATGCGATTGCCCGGAACATTGATATGGTAAACCGGCAGGACAAGGCGGTTGCCCATATCCTTGACGAGTTGCGGCAGGACGGGCTGACCGAGGATACAGTCATTTTCTTTCTGGCGGATCATGGGGGCGTACTGCCACGCACCAAACGCTATTGCTACGATGGGGGATTGCATGTCCCGTTCATCGCCTATTTCCCACGTAAATACAGGCATCTGGCGCACCGGCCACCGGGCAGGCCCTGTGCGGACCTCATCAGTCTGGTTGATCTGGCGCCATCCACTCTTTCACTGGCCGGGGCGCCTGTTCCACCAGTCATGCAGGGCCGTGCGTTTGTCGGACACAAAGTCGCGCCAGCACGGCGGTACGTGTTCAGCGGACGCAACCGCATGGATGAACGTCAGGACCTGATGCGTTCCATCCGCACCAGCCAGTACCGTTATATCCGCAACTATATGCCGCACCGCATATATGGGCAGCATAATAACTACGAATGGGGGGGCAGGGGCTATCAATCATGGGAAGAAGAATGGCGCGCAGGCCGGCTGAATGCCCTGCAGGCCGCCTTCTGGCAGGAAAAACCGGCAGAAGAACTATATGATGTCTGGGCTGATCCCCACCAGATCCATAATCTTGCAGCTTATCCTGAACAGCAGGCGGTGCTGGTCACGTTGCGCGGGCTGCTGGATCAGGAAATGATTGCCCTTGATGACAACGCTTTCCTCATCGAAGGGCTGGGCATGGAAGGATACGCGCAAAGCCGCGCGGCCGGAGCCTATCCATTATCCAACCTGCTGGAACTGACCGCCCGGGTCATCGCGCGTGACCCCGCCAGTGTTCCACTGTTTGTAAAGCGGATGCAGGACAGGAACCCTGTCATCCGCTACTGGGCCGCAACGGGCCTGCTTGTGCTGGGGTCGCAACTGGATGCCGCAACGGTAGCAGAAGTGGAGGCCGCTTTCCGGACAGAACCCCTGCCGGTCATCAAGACCGTGCATGCCGAGATTCTGCTGGATGGACAACGCCCCGCCTATGCCACGCCGTGGCTGGCACGCAGCATTGCCAGCCCGGATGATCCGGTCGCAGGCCTTGCCGCCCTTACAACTGCGACCTATGGTCGGCAGACGGGGTCGGCCAGCCTGCGCGCCGCCGTCCGCACTGCCCTGACCGAAAAGCACGTTCCCCATGGCGTGGATGAGGTACTGAACCTGTTCGCCGCGCATGCCGCGGCAACCTATCTGGCATCCGTGCAGGCCGGAACGTACGACCCGCGCCGGACCGGGCCTGTCAATCTGTCTCCTGCCGCCCTGAAGGGACCGGTCGGGCAACTGCTGTTAAAGGCCATGGGCGGCAGGATAGGCGATCCGCAGATATGATGCAGGCGGAAGGGACTGCCCGGTAATCCCTTCCGCCTCTGGATTATTTCTGCGTTGTGGGGCGGACGGCGGTTTCCGTATGTGGTGTTCCCGGTGGTGTCCAGTCATACGGTACGGGCTGGATACGGTACACCCAGTTTGAACGGGTCGGCCGCGTACCACCCGGGGACGGTGTATTTCCGGAAAAAGGAGAGACATATTCCCATACAATGTCCCCCGCTGGCGTCACCTGGAAAAACCGGCCATTCATGCCTTCGTCAATCAGCGTATTGCCATTGGGCAGGCGATCCACCGAACTGATGAAGCTGCTGAAGAATGACCATGGCGGATTGCCGCTATCCTCGCCGGTATATTGCCATACCACCTGTGCCGTAACGGGATTGATTTCCAGTATCCGTGATCCCCCGGTCGTCTGTAAGGGACGGGGCGGGTAGCCTGCTTCTCCCTGATTGTCGAATACAAGCAGGTTGCCCGCGCCCGGCAGGCCATCGGCAATCAGGTGCGCGTCGTGCTGGCCGACAAACTGGTCCACAGGATAGGGAACGGAAGGTTTCCTGACGTTACGCTGGGGCAGGTCCGGGCCAAGCCGCCATACGATCCGTCCACTTTTACGGTCGATGATGGCTATGAAATTGGCCTGACGGGAGTCGATGATGATGTTGTCTGGCGCAAAGCGCGTGTCGCCTTCACGGAACCAGTGGTTATCGCCCACCAACTGCATATTGTTGATATGGAGATAATCTGGCGAGGGCGCATGCAGGACAAGTTTCATCTGTTCGGGCGTAAAGCCGAATTCCGTCAGATGGTCGCCCGCCTTCCATGTCCAGCGGATTTTTCCATCCGCCGCCACATCATAAATAACATCTTCCAGCACGGGTGCGGGCGCACCGGCAAGGTGGCGGTCCTGATTGGCAAGCAGCAGCGAACCACCATCGTGCAGCCGGACCCAGTCATGATGCTGACGGGCATTGCCGCCGGGTGCCCCGGTTCCCCATTCCCATACCGTCGTGCCCTGCCAGTTTACATACCCGAACGTACGGTCGCGAAAACCGGCAACAGCGCCCGGGATATTGTGCGTGCCATCCCCCGCAATTTCCGTTAACTGAAGTCCGACCAGACCTTTTTCACCGCCCGACAGGGCAGGGTCGATATAGCGGGAGGGAAATCCCGCCTGATGCCATGTATGGACTTCATGACCATCCATGTCGATCAGGTGCGTATGGTTGTCCGCGCCCGAAAAAAGAATGAAACTGTTATAGGTTCTGTCCGGCTCATATTGCGTCACTCCCGTGGGGACTACGCTGGGGGTTGCATGGGCACGGGTCATCATGGCCGGAACGCTCGCAGAAACAAGCAGCAGACTGCCACCCAGCAGGGAAGGCAGGGGTCGGATTGGGAACATTGCATATCCCTTGCGCTGATATTTGCACTATATAATATCGTTAATTATGGAAAGCATACACGCTGAATATGCTGTGATTATATGATTATGCAATTTACGTTTGGTGTATAGTGATTTATGTGATGGGGTATCGTTATATGGTCAAATCTTGAGTGTTGGATCAGTTTAAATGGTTTATTTTACATACAGTAGACGTGAATTTATGGCTGGCGTCGCTGGGCTGGGTCTGGGAACCGCATTGGGGCTATCGTCCAGTGCGCAGGCTGGACAGACCGGCATACACCGCCAGCCCAATATCATTTTCATCCTGGCTGATGACCTTGGTTATGCTGATGTCAGTTGCTTCGGCAATCCCGGCTTCACAACCCCGTCCATCGACCGGATCGGCAGTGAGGGGATCCGTATTACGCGGGCCTATGCCAATTCAGCAGTCTGCTCGGCTACGCGCACGGCTTTGATTACAGGTCGCTATCAGGACAGGATCTCCTGCGGGCTGGAAGAGCCGATTGCTTCGGCTGGCAAGACACATGGGCTTCCCCCCGGGCTGCCAACACTGCCTGAACAGTTGCGCAGGGCAGGCTACCGGACCGCTCTGGTGGGCAAATGGCATCTGGGCAGTCCACCTGCCTT
>Ga0157365_10000610_pt1 | contig 15414 bp, 3 predicted proteins | sample AttsexASBM3_FD_111478 | JGI IMG/M metagenome (GOLD analysis project Ga0157365, IMG submission 111478) | Fungus gardens microbial communities from leaf cutter ant in Ribeirão Preto, State of São Paulo, Brazil - Atta sexdens ASBM3 | ecosystem: Host-associated > Fungi > Mycelium > Unclassified ... | reverse complement strand
GGGGGGGAACCCAGGTCCATTATTTTTTTTGCTAAGTGACTTTAATAGAGAGACTGAGTTTTAGAGGGCTCGAGGAGATGTTTTTAACAGAAATCAGGGAGGTTGATTTGATAGATAGAGTTAATAGAGAATAGTAGTAAAAAGAGAATTAAGGAAGCAAGGTTAGAAATTTTACTTAAGAGTTTTAGTTATTACCATAACAATACCATTTACGTTCAGGTAGAATTTGTATTATCGAATTAATTCATATCGGAGTATTGTAAATTATTATAATAGCTTATTAGATTGGAGGACTTCATCAGGATAGATAATATTTTATCAAACTATTTATTATAACTTTCAATTATGGGAAGATACTTTGCTTTATTTTACAGGGAGTATACGAGTTATAAAGAATTAGTAGAATATAGAGTTGCGTGTATTATTTAAATAGATTGTGTTTCGTATTAGTGTATATATACATATTTTACTTTAAGTATAGGAATATTATTGATAAAAAGATAGATGGATAAATTAAGTGAAAAATCTACTAATTTGTTATTTATTTTTAGTATTTGGTTAAAAAAGTTTATTGTGAACGCAGAGTCTACCAATTTGAAATAAGTAATAGTAGTATTTATACTATTTAAGTAGGAATTGGTTGTAGTAACTTTAACCTAAAGGAGTTTATTTAATTTTTATGTAGGGTATTAGTATACGTAGGATTTTAAAGCATGAGTTAGATATTAATGTATTTCTGGTTAGAATAAACAAATAGAACAAAGCAATATATTAAAAAACATATAAACAAATAAAATTTAAAGTTAGGATTGTATACGCAGGATTATTATAAATAGTTATACTTTAAACAGATACAAATTTATGCTATGGGAGTATACGATTGATTGTTAGATCTAGTTTAGATTTGTCTGATAAATATCTTTATTCTTTAGTTACGTAGATTAGTGCAAGATTTTGTTAGTTTTCGTGTTAGTGATTTAACAGTGCTGTATAAAAGCATAAATTAAGCCGGTAGGTTTAAATATTTAATATTATATATAAAGTATTATCATTGTATTTTTGTTATAAAATTTAAAGAAAAAGAATTTAAAATAATATATATAAAGTATTATAAAGGTGTTTTAAATAGTTTGTGTTCAGATATTCAAAAATGAAGTGTTTGAAAGCTAATAAGACAAATCAAGAGAATATTTTAAGTATTTGAAAAGATTATAATCTTGGATATGAATTTTTTTAGATCTAGTTAAAGTAGTTAAGTTTAAAGAATTTTAACACCAATTCAGTTATAGTGGACAGTTTTATAACTATTTAAGTCTCAATCTTCCTTCATAAGTAAGTTTATATAAATTAGATTAACTTTACAAAGGATTTAATGGATATAATAATAGATATTATCATAGATCATATAACAAAGTTAGGCATAGAGTATTTAACTTTATAAAAGAGATAAGAAATACATAATTGCAAAATGATTGCGGTTAAAGTCACTTAAACATAATAATAATAAGGTAAAGTTTAAATATTTATTATATGGATTTAATTAAGAAGATAATAATTAAACTAAAATTAAACTAAAATGTACGATTATTTCTCGCTATAGTTAAAGTAAATGATTATAATTTATAAAATTATTTTAATTAGAAATAAAACCCGAATCATATTAAATAAAATTATAATTCCTATTAAGAAAATCTTTAGTAAAAAAAGAAAAACATAAAGGTTATTTGAAGTTACGCTTATGTACCAATTATTAAATAATTAAATTTAAGTATCCTTTTCATTAGCTAAATAAACTTTAATAAACTCCACATCTTATTCAAACTTCTTTTTAAGAAAATATATTATAAATCATTATAAATGAGATGGATCAATTAACCTAATTTTACATAAAATCACTTTACTACCAAAAAAATCATAAACCAAAGTATAAAAATACAAATTAAAAGCCTTTAGTAATTTAAAGATGTTTATGCCTACGTATATAATAACTCTAGTTTTCTACATTTCTAAGATCTGAAGATAAAAATTTTAGCTTTTGTTTTAACCGGGTCATACTTGATCTTTATTTGGTCTTTTATTTTGAGGTATGCTTAGTTTTAGGTCTTGCTTAGCATTTATTTCCTGGCTAGCTTTAATTTATCCTCTTTAATTCAAATGGGTTAGTTGAGAATGGCCTTTATCTTTAATTTATTTATTAATTTAAATTAGTTGTATACTATGTTTAACGTGTTTCTAAGGATAAATCATTTAATATAAATTCTTGAAGTTAGAATATAATTTATATATATGTCCTAAACTATGTCATAGAATATCATAAGTTACTTTATAAATAATTAGGGTAAAAATTAAAATCGGCTTATTCAACCTAAAAAAAAATAAAAAAAAAAACAAAAAGAAATTAAAACTTCCTCACATAAATTCTACTAGATCTTTACCAATCCATGGAACTGCACTTAGAAGATTTGTAATCACTGTTGCCATGGTTTAATTTATATTAACTGCTATTTATAGCCTATCTACTAAAATATAGCCCTGTACTATCTATTATATACTAAATTGTAGAAATACAAAGGTTTTAACTTTTGTTGTTGTTGTTGTTTGTTCTATGTAATAGAACGCCCGAGTGTTTATTAACCCTTAATTATAACACACACCGATGAAGCACTATTTACCGTCCAAATTATTTATGGAGTAAGCGACGGTCTAATCCTGATATATAACTGTTAACCTTTTACAACAGTGTTGCCTTTTACTAAATTATTTATTAATTAGAATTCAAGACTATACAAATTAGTACAGCTTTTACTCAAATGAGTGCTATTTACTTAATTTACTTTATATATCATAGAAGAGAATATAAATGGTTGTACTATCTCACGTAGTATTGGCATTGATTCTAGCAAAAGATAGATTTTATACTCAACTACAACTCCTGTTGATTGTACTGATGTCTGTAGACCAAATTTATTAAAAGTACGTTTGATAGCAGAAGATTATCTTTAATTTTAAAATTCTTTGTTTACCATTGTATTGTATCTTTTACTTTTGTTCCATTATTTATGATTAAAATTGCTACAGTCATAGGCGTTATATAATCATTTATATTGTTTGGAATATCTTTAGACCATTTATAGATCAAATTTGATTAATTCAGTTGAAAGTTACTGAAGTGTAACTAAGATATCTAATAATATACCGTATTTTACCTTTAATACCTAGTCTTTTTATAAAAAATTTGGTAGTTTACATCGAGAATAACCTATTTTTGCAATTTTATCTTGCAGCATAATCAGATATTCACTATTATCTTCTTCTTTACTAAAACTAATTCGTGTTCCATATATATTATACTCTATTTTACTAATTCCTAGAATAGAACCCTAAATAATACTCATTATATCAGAGTTTACTATCAGATATATACTTTATATACATTACTTTTTCAATATTTACCATATTAGTATTTGTAGTAATATTATTTGTTATTATTATTTTAGTATTATTCACAATATTTATTATATTAGTATTATTACTTGACAATAGTATTTGCAGTTTAACCTATATCTTTAATTCACAATAGTATCTTAGTTGTTTTTTTAATTTTTATTTATTTTTCAATATAGGTTTATTCCTAAAAGCTATTAGTATCATAATACGTTAATATAACGTTTCCAATATACTACTTTAACCAATTAACCTTAGTAGTGGAGTTTCTTAATATTTTTAGTATATAGCAAAATATATATTTCATATTAGATATTAGTAGTTCTATCCAGTATTAGTTCCACTATCTATAAATTATAACAGCCTTATTATTAGTAGATATTTTCTTATTTTATTATTTGTTAATTTAGTTTAAAATTTTTATAAAAAATGAGCATTTGGAAATAGTTAGCTTAATTATATTAATATAAATATTTCTTATTACAAAATAGCCTATAAAATGGTTATATCCAGTCTCTTTATTAAAATTCTTTTGTTTTTAAAGTTTCGAAACAATGACCATTTAAGAATAGTTGATTTAATTAGTTATTTACAATATATTACTTATTCCAAATTAGCCTCTAAATTGTTAGATACAGGACTTTATACTTCTATTTTTATTATTTGTTTATATAAGTTTCGTAGCAATCAGCAATTAAATATAGTTAGTTAACTTTAAAAATTTTATTAATTATTACAAAATAACCTATAAAATAGGCATAATAATTATATTATTACATATATTAGTTATAGTTTTAAATGGAGTATAATAGAACATAGATATAATAGTATTATATTATTATTATTAGTATATATGGCATATAGCTTATTATAAATTATTGTAGTAGTATAGGGCTATTAGTAGATAACTATATATTAAATAGGATCTTATTAATTATTAAACTGGTACTAAAATACATAAGGCAAAAGAGCAGAGTTAAACTTAACACCTCAAAGTGATATTTGAGCCTATGGTAGGGTATACCAAAAATCTTTTTCATTTAATTTAAATTTACTTTTTATATCACAGTAAATAGTAGTGAGTTGTACATAATAAAGAAATAAACATATTACTATCATTTATATCAAATTAGGCCTTGAGATATAGTAATTATCTAAGTTATCCGAGTATAGATTAAGTACCATTACAGGTACCTACAATTTACGTATTATGTAGCGATTGAGTATACAACCGACGGTCTTTAAAGGTGATAACTTTAGTTAACCGTTTTCACTCATATTGCCATAGATAAAATTGAATCTCTAATACCCCTGTCAAGGTAATTTATTAACATAAACCATATTTTATATGTGATTACAAGGGGGACATAATAGGAGTATAAATGTGTTTCTATAAATAATATATATAAGGTTTGGTTATAATTCTATTTTATAAAAAAAATGTGTAAGTTACTAAAAATATTCTTATTATTACTTAATGTAATTTTATAAGGTTTGGTTATAATTATAATTAATTTAATAAAAGGTGTGAGATATACTTACTATTTTTATCACTGTCTTTCACAATATATTTATATGATAACATTACCATTTATAGCACGTTGAATTGTTTTTTACACTACATGAAATAGCAATACTTGCCTCTTTAAGAGTAGGCCTAAAAAGCCTCTATACGAGTAATAGTTCGAGTGTTTACAATATATTTAAGTCGTGATTCAATAGATATAGGAGGACGATTTAGAGCAGCAATACGAATAAGTTATCTTGTAAGAACTTAATGGGTTTTAGCCTTGTTAAGCTTTATAGCAATTTCTCGTTGTTCATCATAATAATTCAATTTAGCCCTAGATTCTATTTAAAATTTAAGTGGAAGTTTATTAATAACTGTAAGCTGATAATTATATTGTGGTATAAGACTTTCTATAAAAAAAAATTTAACGATCAATTATTAGTGTATTGTTAGAACTATCCTGTTCAGCTATAATTTCTAGTAGTAGAAATGCAAATTGAGATAGTTCGTATTTATTAATAGCATTTGCAAATGGTCTATTCCCCTGTTAGATAGTATTGATGTTTATTACAACGGCTAATAATATTACCAGTACTATCCTTCCTAATTAAAACTTATTAGTTACTATGTTAACTATCATATAAATACCAGAATTATAATTTGAAAAGCATTTTTTTAGTAATAATATTGGTAAAATCTTTGAATAGAATAACAGGTTTAATATTATGTTTATCTATAAACTCTTTTTCCGTTTACTTGGAGCTTTAATAGTAGCAGCATAAAGATTGTAAATAGAAGTAAAATCGATATCAATGTAGAAACACAGTCAATTTAGGCTAAAAGCTAGGAAAGCAATAATAATAATAAAAATTAAAATACAAACACCAATTGACCGTATAAGAATACGAGGATATTTATAATATAAAAATTATAGTCCACGACCAATATGAAGATATAGTGTAGTCAGCCTTTGTTTAGAACTGCTACCCAAACCGTAGTGGTAGTTTCCCGTCATAGGGTCGCCATTTTTATAATTCCTCGATTAGGATTAGATTCCTTTGGATAAACGATGTAGTGTCCTTAAATCCAGTGCACTAAGTTGGTTTCTATGTAGTAGACTATGATGGTACTGGCAGAGAGGTATTTGTTTTCGGCCTTGCCATTGTGCGTAAGTGGAGTTTCCGGTACGGATTTTATGTCGGCTATCCTTCACCGATATAAGGTGGTGTACTTCGATGTCGGTAGATGTCCCACATAGGGCATACCTCATTTTCGCCCATCGCTGGCTCATTGTGGTGAACCTCTTGGCTTTCATTATTATGTCAAGAGGAGGTATATCAGTTTTGCTCCCTAGCTTATAGTCGTGTGTTATCTTCATAGCTCCCAAGATAGGCAGAGATATCTATGCTTTAAGAAGACGCCCGAAATTAGAAAAGGTTTTTGGAAAGGGTTTTCGTTTTGTATTTAAGCGCTAGAGTAAGGGCACAGGATTGTTCCAACACTCAGATTACTTTTTAACATGGCCATAGTTTCCTGCAAAATAATAGTAGTTTAGGATCCCTCTTATTCTCGAGCTGTAGAATTTGATTATATCGTAATGAGTTTGATTTACAAGGTCTCTGCTTCCTTTTGATGTGACCATGTTCTGGTGGTTTCGTCTAGCGAATCCTGCAATTATAAGCTTATCTATTAGTTTATTAGTAGGGATTACCACGGATATTCTTATGTCTAATCTCAATCGTATCCCGGGGCCTGCCTTACTATTTACTTTTCTAATAACTTTACCTCTATTAACCCTCCTAAAAAGCTTTGGTACTTGTTATGCAGCTTTTGTCCAGGTTGAGTTCGAGACCTAATTTGTTATTAAGGAAGTCCTTAATCTTTCTACGTAGGGTGAAGCAATCGCTCAGGGAACCTATTACTAGTACCACGAAGTCGTCAGCGTACCTGTTGTACAACATTCTCTTAAAATTAGGGTCCATAACGTCTTTAGCATCATTGCTTTTAACTTTGCTTTTTTCAGCTCTGGGTTTAAACCGGCCAGTGTTTAGCGAGTGATAGACCAGGTTTACTCTTCTAGTTGCTCATTTTCGTAATTTTTCTCTTAGTTTTTCCATGAACAGGTCTAGTTGATGTAATACTATGTTGCTGATCACGGGACTCAATATACTTCCATGGGGAGTACTGCGTTGCTAAGGATGAATTTACTATTAAGTATAGCAGGGTTAGTAAGATACTTTGTACTAGTTCCAGGGTACGGTGACAGTTAATCTTTTCCTTAAGGAGTTTAAAGGAGGTATTTTATCGAAACATTTGGAGATGTCTCCATTTATAGCCCATTTATATTTTCCTCCTTGTAGGTATACCTGATGAAGCGCGGTGTGATTACCTCTTCTTGCTAGGGGCTGGTGTTTAGGGTTCGTAAATGTTATCGAAAACCATAGTCAGTGCCTTTTGTACTATCTTTTATCTAGGCGCTGCAATACTTAGTGGTCTTTCTCCTGTCTTTCCTGCACCTTTTGGTATCATGATACGCCTAGTAGGTGTAAATTTGAAGGTTCCTTTCTGTAAACTTTCACTTAGTTTAAGGAAGTACTCGTATTTTATTCCGTCTAGGCTATCAGGCCTTACTCATGTTACCAGGTTTTCCTTTGATCATGTAATAGCACGCTATTAGGTAATCTGTATTCGAAATAATATGGATAAGTCCATTATATCGTGAATCCTGCTTGTTTGCAGAAATAATCGACTTTAGTTGTTCACGTAATCACCTGGAGACAGGCACACGAGTACGTTCTTATCTTTTAAGAGACGAGTCTGGTACTTTAGCTATACCTCCTTTCAAAAACAGAAAGGTTACGTATGAAAGCTTTTGGTTCCACTAACTTATAAAACTTGTTCTCCTTTCTAAGGTAACTCGGCAGAATAGTGGACACTACGCTAGTACTACGTGAACTCCGACTCCGCGTGACCCCCCCTGCTTAAATAAATATCAAATAGGGCAAGAGGCGGTTACTTCCCGTGCTTTGCAATATTCGAATGTGGCTATATTTAGGCATATCAATTAGTACCTACAAAAGCTGTTTGTTTAGCTGGGGTAGGTTTTTAATTCATATTTGAACGCCGTTTATTTTGAAGGCGAGATACAGCACCAGGGGCGGGGGATACAATAAATAGTAATCGACGAAATCGGAATTGGATTAATAGGATATAATCGCCCCACCTAGATGTAACAAGTTCGTAATACTGTCCATGTTTGGCACCATAACTCTTTTCCGCCATATTTGACTGGTTTATATAGAGTGGTTACTTATTGCTCACCGACGTTATCGTTTATTGGAATGATATGCCTAGGGGCCAGATAGTAGTTTAAACGTTATTTGTTTGTTATAATATGCCGTATCAAGGCGCACCTTGAAGATATCTAATAAGTCATCCGTAATTAACATCTCGCATAATAAGTTAAACACTGGAAAAAGCTAGATCAACTGATGGTGTATAATGTATCGCTAGAAATACTTATGTTAGAATTTTAATAAAAAAACCCATAGTAGTGAAAGTGAACAGAATTCCATATGTAATAAATATTATCTGGTTGTGGTGAATCTAATAGATAACTATTAGCTAGTCCTAGAATTGGTTGTGTTTTAAGTACTCGCATTTATTAATAGCCGCTAAAACCGTGGAAATTTAACATATCAATTAAGTCTTTTTCTGGTTTAAATACAATAAAATACAATAAATTACAATAAAATTAAATAAATTGAGGTAGTAAATTAAAGTTAGATAATTGAAAATGGATGATTGTATGATGTTATAATCCGAAATATTTGAAATATAAGCTATTGAGTGAAAGTAAATTATTTATAATTAAAATTGATTAACGTAAAGATCCAATACTGTAACTTTCAAAGGTGAAAAATCTATTTCATAAATTATATTTAATTAAAAAATTTAACTTAATTTTAGGTGATAAGAATCTTCAATATGACCTTTCTATTCATTTTGTTTTTTTCTTTTATTTTTTCTTTTCCAACTTCTTTAAATTTTATAAAGTTATAAAGTTATTAATTTTAAGGGGAGACTTGTTGTTTGCTTGACTTAGTTTAGTTTAAATATATTATTTGGTGTATTATTGTTAAGATAGTATCAAAGAAAGCAAAGGTAAGCAAAGTTAAGTTAAAGAAAGCAAAAGCTAAGAAAGTTAAATTAAACAAAGCAAAGCAAGGCAAATATAATATATAATTTATATAGGATACTTATTTTATATAACTATTTATTTATTTATAGCTTAAACTACTATACTAAGGTTAAATTTAATAAGTTTGTGATAAATCTATGATTAAAAGCCATGTAACAGACTTGATTAAGATTCTATTCAATTAAGAGTATAGCTTTAGTTTTAACAACTAGGTCGTAGTCGAATGTGATAAATTATTAATATTTTTATGATCCATTACAGATTCTATCGCGTATTATTTAATTAAATATAAATGTATTATCATTTAAGCACTCTCTGATTTGATGTTTGTTTTTATCACTAATTAATTATAACTTTAAGTTTTATATTGTTGGTTATCCCATTTTTCAATTTCATTAGATATTAATTATTGTTTTCCTTAATAATATTTATTAATTGACTAACCCCCACTTACCCTTGTTTTTAAAAAAGTTTAAAATATAACTTAGCAATTATTCAAATATGTATGATGTTTAACCATACAGTTAATTAACCTAATTATCTAAAGATAGCTCTAAGTAAAAATAAATATTAACAAAATATAATAATTAAAAACAATAATGTAACAGTATAGTAAAGAAAATCATGGTTAAAAATATAAACTATGAATAAAAATATTTTCGTATATTCTATACAGTTTTCTTATCATTTGTTTCCTGTGTAAAAATTTAATATTATTATTAATAATTTCTTTAAAAAGTAAGTAGGAATTAAAGAGTTGGGTTAATATAATTAAATAAAAAAAAGGCAATAGGAAGAATGGAATAAGATTTTACATAAATCACCAAATAAACTAATAAGTTAGCATGTATTATGATATGTGGATCTTACCTTTATGGTGTATATTTTAAGCGTTTAAGTAAAGTTACCTCTTAACTCATATTAAATAATATGCTAAATAGACAAAATTAATTACAAAGAATGTAACAGTATAGAAACATAAATCAACTTGTGTTAAATTCGACTATATGGTACGAGCATGTTCTTAACTTATTAAAATATAATATTAAAAATAATAATATACTAAATACAGTAATTAGGAAAAAACTGGATAATTAGTAAAATAAAGTAAAATTTTAAATTAAACTAGTGAAATAATAAAAAGATTGAAACGAAAAGGTAGTAAATAGATATTAAATTATTATAATATAAATATATAAAATATAAGTTAGCAAGTAAGATCTAATTACGGAGAATATAAAATAGAAGGAAGTTTTAAGAGTTAAAATTTAACCCTAAGAGCTATAAGTCCTAATAAAGATTATCATATATATAATATATATATATATAAATATATGGCCAAGTAAATGAAAAAAATTTTAAGATAAATTTAACAATGTTTAAATAAGTTATACAAACCTTTGCTTAATTCAATTATGATTAATAATAAGATCTTAATAGGATCTCCTAATCCACTACTAAATTAAGTTAAATTTAATATTAGTATTAATACTAATTATACAATTACATCACAATAGGAATGATAGTAGGTTAATTAATAATTAAATTAAATAATTAAAATTAATATAGTTACTTATGTAAAAACAAAAAAAGGTATGTTACACAATACGTAAAGATTTACAAATTAAATAACAATAAGATGTATTATTAATAGTTAAGGTCGAAATTAGGGAGATGTTAATTAATTATTAAAAATAAAAAAAATATTACTATATAAGGTATGCTAAAATCCTTAAATTACCATTTATTAGCAATATCTTATCCTGATGTTTTCTTGATGTTTATTTTGTAGGGTCGTTAAGTTACCCTGTACATTTTAAGTAACCTCTAAATCAAAATAATGATTATACTAAATAGTAAGTATATATGAATAGTAAGAAACAGTATAGTAAATGAAGAAAAGAAATTAAAATATATTTATCATCCTTTGATATTTAAATACCTCTGCTCCTTTTTAATAAATCAACTATATATAAATCATTTTTAAATTAAAGGTGAACCTTTTAGGTTAATCTCAAATATTGATTATTTAATTTTAAGTAATGTAAGATTAGTATACAATATAATTGTAGTTTAATTACAGTAGATAAATTAGTTAGTATCTTTATATGTTTTATATTAATATAATAATATATTAGGAATGGTGATAAAATTAATCTGTATAGTTTATAACTTTCATAAATGAGTATTTATATACAAAATGGGTAGTCTTTAGATTTTAATCATATTAAGATGTTTAGTTATACATGTATATGTAATATATGGATTTAATGTAAATAGGTTGGTTTAGTAAAATTTATTATAATTTAAAGAGTTATATGTGATATATTATATTGTCATATATTTTAAGTAAGGAATATAAATTATATATGAAAAGGAAAGGAGAAAAGTTTAACAGGAAAGAAAACGATATCTAGTATATCATATAGTAAAATACTTATAATTATATTACTAATATAAAGTTTAAGATTAAGTATTATTTTCGATTAAAATGGGATATTTTCCTACAGATAAGTCTATATATGTAATTAATTCAAGTATTAATAAGAAAATGTTAAATATTAAAACATGTATTAAAACAAGTAAGATATATAGTATATAATGGTAATGTTTAGAAAATAAATAAGATTTACCTCTAACTAAAATTAAAAAGTAGAACCAATAAAGAAAAGTAACAGTAGAGTAAAGGGAAAAATATAAAAATAAAATATTATACAAAACTCTGTATATATCAACTATAGCTACATATCTTAGTAGGAGATACTACGCTGCTAATTCTTAACCTTTTTTTTATTATTATAATAATATTAATTAACTAATTATAGTCGTTAGGAGATAAAGAGTGGTAGTTTTTTCCAAATTTGTAAAAAGTTTTTTAATTTAAACTAGTCAAAGATGAAGTAAGAATGGAAAAGGGATTAATCCTAATATTGATTTTAATTTAAATTTAAATTATAACATAGCAAGTACGATGTAAACAAGGTGGGTTTTCCAATTTATTAGTTTTAATTTTAAACTGTTCATTTTACCCTTTTTTTTAATTAATCGCTAACTCTAATAAAGATTAACCTAAATAGATTATTTACTTGTATGCAAAGAAAATCTTTGTAATTCCTTAAATAATAACTTTAGATGATAAAAATATCACAATTTATATATATTTATATAAACCCTTTGAATAACTCCTTTACGCGATATAATAGATCGTAAAATTATCTCCTAATTAACTACTTGAATAATTAATATAAAAATATTATTAATACTAATTAAACAATTATATCAAAATAGGAAAGATAATAGGTAATTTAAAAAATATTAAATAAAAATTTTAGTTAAATAAGAATACCATAGTGGTATATTACATATAGCGTTAATAATTAAAATTAATACACAATAAAATGTATTTTTAATAGTTAAACTAGAAAACTAGTGGGATAATAATCATAAATAATATACATATATAAACTATTAGTATATAGGGTAACTAATAATTCTTAGGTTAAATTTTATTACCAATATATAATCATTTGTAAGCTAAGGTTCTACCATACCTTATACGCTTAATTTCGCCATATCTTAATACATGCTAACTTATAGTTAAGTTTTTAATTAAGATCTTATACCTATTGCCTATCATTATTTTCATGTTTAACTACTTTAAAAAGTTTATCTTTATTGACTTTAATTATATTTAATTTCTTGATTTGTATTATTTTTAATTCTAGTTAGGATTTAGATGTAAATTTACTACTTAACTTTAAAGTTAAAGACATTGATCCTCAGTACAACATCATGGTTATATGAAAATATATTAATCAAATTTGATTTTATAATTTAGATAAGGATCCTAGAATATTTGTATATTTATTATATTTACTATTTTCTATTAACTTTATATCACCTATTTAATTGGATATGCATTATTGATATTAATCATACATGAGATATTAATTTGAAGAAGAGGTATGTATAACTTTATATAAATTTTTATATTTATTTTGACTACTACGATTACTTTGATAGTTCATTATACTTAACAGCACATTCTATTTAGTTTAAAATTTAGTAGAAGTTAGAGTTTCTTTTAGAAAGGGGTGAAAATTGAACAGTTTAAATTAAAAACCATCGATGGGAAAGCTCCATATCTAGCTCATAATTGGTATTTTATATTTTATTTAAAAAAAAGAAATTTGTTCTACATATCCCTTATCCCTTCGTAATCTTGTCATCTTCACCTAGTTTAATTTAAAACCTTTTACTTTAACCCATTGTAGGTATCCTGATTACTATATTTAGTATATTATTATTAATATTATAATTTATATTAAAAACGATAAGAACCTCCACATACTAGCCAAAACTTTTAGATATAAAATTTAATTATTCAGAGTTTTGTAAAATATTTTAAAATTTATATTTTAATCAAATGATAATTACATATGTATCACTAATATCTCTATACCATACAATAAAAACATTTACATTGAAATAAAGTTAAAAATAATTTAACACCTTTCATTCCCATGAAACATACTTAAGATATTTTATATTAAAAATAATCGAAATAAAATCAAGGAATAATTATAATTAAAAAATAATAAAATTAAATAACCTCAAAACTATATTAAACTACCTACATGTATTATATATAATAATTATAATAAAATATTTTACAGTAGCTTTCTTTAAAACAGATCTATTCCAATACATAATATTAACTTATAATAAAAATATATATTATATACATACATAGCTAGACCATATCTAAAAATATCTAACATACAGTAAAATTAAAGTATCACATTAACTAAAATTAGTCTAAATCATAATATAACATTGTTTAACATAACTAATCGTACAAAGGAATAATAAGAATTAGTTAAAAACTGCATTGAATAAAGTTAAATATAATGAGCTACTAATATCAATAATATATGTAAAATATAAATATATAAAATATAACCAATAAATCATTAATAAATTAAAAAAACAACACTATATTCAATATTAATTCTATTTTAATCAATAAACAACAATAACACATATCCTATCATAACAAACATATCTTAGTAAACATAATACACCAAACACATGAATAAATACATATAAAATATCTAATTCAAACATCATAAACAATTAAAACAGTATTTTATAATATATCCCTTAATATAACATAACATCATAACAACAATTCAATGTTTAAAAAATAATTTAACAATATTCATATCCATCCACTAATAAAAACAATCAATATAAAATATAACTAATACATCAAATATGAAACTATCTATATTACAATAACTACAATATTAAATTAATGATGTTAACTAACCTTCATCATCCATTATCAGTAAATACCCTAAATTATATATAACTTACATATAAACCCTAATACATTTCATACTATATCCTAATATTCTTATTAATATTCTTTCTATTATATCTTAGAGTAAATTTGATTTAGTTTAATATCGAAAATAAAATTAGAATAAAATTAAGTACTATAAAACTAAGATGAAATAATAAGTATTATAAGACCTAAATCAACAATAACCTATTAGAATTAATTATCTAATATTAAAATAATAATAAAATTATAGCTTAATACAAATACTATAACAACTAAGGATCTATTAACATGATATAAATATATAAACTTATATAAAATATCGAAAGACACTCTAATTTAACGAAAAAAAAACTAATTAAAATTTTAAAATAAATCTCCCAAGACTTAAAGTAATACCTAAAACAAAGTAAACAAATAAAGCAATAGTAAATATCCACGTCCTTATCCAATACCCTAATCGGTATATTCTAGTCCATTCAAAGAATACATAATTTTGGTAAACTCTACGTAATTAATAAATAAAGATAAATAAAATTGTTAATCGTCCTCATCTAAAACAATACAAATATTTGGTATATTCTACGTCATTCTCCAATTAAAAAAAACATAGAAAAAAACCTAAAGACAATAAACAAAGAATCAATAATAAAAAAGAGTACATAAACTACGTGATTATCCCCAGCTCCCTTCTCTCAATAAAACAAATAGCACCACAATAATAAATCTACTTCTCTGAGCTACCTAATCTAACCACCCTACATAGAACTATTTCTATACCTCCTACCTCACCTTGTAATACTCAACCCTCCTCTCCTAAACAAAGTTCATCCCCTCCAGTTAAAAAAAACAAACTCAGTCTCTCTATTAAAGTCACTTAGCAAAAAAAATAATGGACCTGGGTTCCCCCCC
>Ga0157365_10000609_pt1 | contig 15419 bp, 22 predicted proteins | sample AttsexASBM3_FD_111478 | JGI IMG/M metagenome (GOLD analysis project Ga0157365, IMG submission 111478) | Fungus gardens microbial communities from leaf cutter ant in Ribeirão Preto, State of São Paulo, Brazil - Atta sexdens ASBM3 | ecosystem: Host-associated > Fungi > Mycelium > Unclassified ... | reverse complement strand
TTGGCCGTTAAGGACGAGCGCAAAGCGATCGACATGGTTGTGACGCAGCTCCGACAGCTCACTGAAGAACTGAAGATTGGCCTGATCCTCATATCCCACTTGACGAAAGCGGACGGTGGCAAGAGCCATGAAGAGGGTGAGCCAATCAAGCTCAGGGACGCTCGCGGTTCTCAGGCAATCGCGCAGCTATCTGACGTGGTAATTGCGCTGGAGAGAAACCAGCAAGAAGAAGACATTTACTTGAGGAACCTAATCAGGGTCCGAATCCTCAAGAATCGACCGTGGCGGAAGACTGGAGTGGTCTGCAAGCTATACTACGACAACCGAGACGGGACACTGACAGATTATCCCGCCGATCACATGGAAGACACGAGAGATGAGTTTGACGACCTTTCAGGAACCCTGGGCGGAGCCGGACAGGTGGGCCAAATCCAGCAAGAGGGTCCGCAGGGCAACAGCGTCGAAGCGGTATCACGAGAAGGTGGGGAAGCGCCTCCGCTGGATGAAGACGGACAGCCCTTTTGACGAGGGATAAGGCCAAGTCCGACTGGCTCTATATCCTCGCAGATATTGAAACAGACGGGCTCCTGTTAGATGTGACGAAGGTTCATTGCTTCTGTGCGATGGACATGAAGACCGAGGAACTGCGTGCGTTCTCGACGCTCCCTAAAGGTACGATCCTGCCTTTGAATGACGGGCGGGAAATCCCTTCAGAACCTTTAGAGGATGGTTGGGCACTCCTGCACGGCGCTCAGGTGGTCTATGGGCACAAGTGGCTGACGTATGACGCCCTGGTTCTGGAAAAGCTCTACGGCTTCCCTGTGAACCCCTTGGCCGTCCGCGACACGCTGATTCTGTCCAAGATGCTCTGGCCTGAGATTAAGAACGGCGACATGGGGCGGGCGCGTAAAGGCATCATGCCTAAGAAGCTAATCGGCCGACATGGCCTTGAGGCTTGGGGTTATCGTCTAGGGACGAACAAGGGCGAGTTTGGCAAAGACACGGACTGGAAGACGGTCTCCGTGGAAATGGTGAGCTACTGCCTTCAGGACTTGATCGTGAATAAGCGGCTTGCCGATGCCATTAAGGTGAAGCTCCGTGACGGGTGGGTTTCTCCGAAGGCAATGAACCTTGAGCACGAGGCGGCACTTGTCTGTGAGCGCATGACCGTATCCGGCTTTAAGCTCGATATGGAAAAAGCGACACTCCTGTATGCGGACCTCGCAGCCGAGACGGACAGGTTAAAGCGCGAGCTTCAGCGTGTCTTTCCGCCAAAGGTCCAAGAGACGACCTTCATTCCGAAGGTAAACCGGCCAGCTCTAGGTTATGTGAAGGGTGTTCCTATCATCCGAAGAACGGAAACCCCGTTCAACCCCGCAGCGCGTGAGCAAATCGCGGAACGCCTCATTGAGCGTTATGGATGGAAGCCCTCAGTAAACCCGGAAACGGGCCGGACAATCGTGGATGACGATACGCTCTGCACGCTGAACTATCCTGAGGTGCCGCTGATCCGCGACTACCTCAACACGAGTAAGATTCTCGGAATGGTGGCGACAGGCCGCAACGCCTGGATGAAACTGGAGCGGAACGGGCGACTGCACGGCTCCGTTGACACGATGGGCGCGATTACGGCCCGTTGCACGCACTCGGCTCCTAACGTCGCTCAGACGCCAAAGGTCAAGCACGGGCCTTCAGGTGTCCTTACGGGGCTCGCTGGCGGTTTCGGGTGGGAGTGCAGGTCACTTTTCACCTCAGTACCCGGATGGGTCATGGTGGGGACCGATCAGGCCGCGTTAGAACTGCGCTGTCTTGGGCATTATATGTGCCTCTACGATAACGGCGCATATATCGACATTGTGTTGGACGGGGACGTTCACACGGTGAACAAGGAGGCCGCAGGTCTCTCAACCCGCGACCAGGCCAAGACGTTTATCTACGGCTTTCTCTATGGGGCTGGTGACGCCAAGATTGGCGAAATCGTGCTTCCGTATGGAACTGAGGACGAGCGTAAAGCCGCTGGAAAGCGCCTGAAGACTGCGTTCCTCAAAGGGCTTCCTGCCCTTCAGAAGCTCCGCAAACAGTGCCGTGAGGCGGCTGAGGAAGGCCGCATTGAGGCGATTGACGGGCGGTTCCTGCCGATCCGTAAAGCCCATGCAGCCCTCAACACGCTTCTCCAGTCCGCTGGTGCCATTGCGTGCAAGACGTGGCTGGTCATTTTCGTGAAAGACCTGCTTGAAGCGGGCCTGAAGTGGAACACCTGGGAGCCTGAAAAGGGCGACTTCCAGCTTTGCGGCTTCATCCACGATGAAATCCAGACGGCTTGCCGTTCGGAGCACGCTGAGACGATCAAGCGGATTGCGTGTGCCGCAGCGACTAAGGCCGGAGAGGCACTTGGTTTCCAATGCCGCCTGGACGGTGATGGAAAGATTGGCACGACATGGGCGGAAACCCACTAATCGGACCGGAAGTCATAGACCTGCTTTACACAGTCTGGGACACTCCGCAGACAACTAAATCAACCCTCGCAAAAGCACAGGCTGACGAAATTGCAATAGCAGCCTGTGCGGGACTGATAACGGTCCAGCAAGGGAATAGATACGGACGAGTATGGCGCATAACACCTGAAGGTATGCGTCTGCTTTGGGCCGCGCTCAATTCACTCGACAACTAGGAAACAATCATGTTTGACGACAATAAAGTGTCTCGTAACTGGCTTTTATTCTTCGCGTTTGCCTTGGTTTTTATCGTTTCGGCCTGTGTTTTGCTTCACGTCTATGACGCTCGGCGCACAAAGGAGCTTCTTGCGGCTGGCCTCAGCCCCCAGGCGGCTTACTGCACAGTCAACGGTTTTGAGAGTGATGGGCGTATCAGCCCCGCCTGTGTGGGAGTGCAGAAATGAGCCACGACCTCGCTTTTGATTTTGGTCTCTCCGCTCGCACTAAACTCCTGCCCAACAGCATCCGCTTCCTGGGCGAGAACGATATGCCCGTTGCGGACCTGCACCTTGCAGACCTGAAGGATGGTCTTCTCCGTGAGGTCCATACAGGAGAGCAGGACGTTTCGGACATGCTGGAAATTGCTGAGAGCTTTGAGCGGCTTGCTGCCGATCTACGGGCACGCGCTCACGAGTTCATCCCCTCCTACCCGCAGAACTGGACTGAATAAGACCATGACGACACGCACAACGCGCACGCACTTCCTTGGTGGAGCAACCACGGCCCCGGCTGGCGCAGCCTTCCCGCCCTTCGGTGGTAAAGGTGTGAACCTGCCTCAACCCCCCCTCCCCCGCATTGTGGCCTTCTACAGTCCAGCCCCGCAGATGGGAAAATCGACTGCAAGCAAGGAGTTAAAGCGCATCCTTGAGGCCCGAGGGCATAAGGTTGCCATCGTCTCGTTTGCTGATCCTCTCCGATCCGTTGCGGCTGAGGCGATCATGGCTATTACAGGTTGCTCCTTGGCGTCGGCGGTCCACACGATCACGGACGCTAAAGACATGCCAATCCCCTATATGTCCCGTAACGGGGCAAGTTTCGATTATGTCTGGACCGGGCGTGATGTTCTGATCGGGGTTGGTGATGGGTCTCGGACCCACATAGGTGAAGACGTATGGTGCAATGCCTTTGAGAACCGTGTCCGGCAGTTCGCGGCTTCTGGGGTCCCTAAGGGATCGTTCGTTATCTGTGACGATATGCGCCGAGAGAATGAGTTTGACCTGATCGAAAACCTTGGCGGTGCGACAGTGCGGGTCACGCGGCCTGGGCGGGAAGAGGGAACACCCTCCGCAAAGGTTGAGGGACTTCTTGAGGATCGACTTTTCGATTTTGGAATCCACGCCGCAACCGTTCCGGCCCTTCACGGTGAAATCAAAATGCTCGCTGACGTGCTCATGCGGGAATGACAAGAGAAAGGAAACACAGAGATTGATTAACATTGGCGACCGCGTGCGGACCATTGAGGGCCATTTAGGCACGGTATCCGCCTACACCCCAGGGACAGCAAAGCCTTACAAGGTTCATGTCCGAAACCATATCCGCAACGCCTACGCGGGTCTGGAGCTTCAGGTACTTCCCCCGGTGGCCCTGGCCGTTGTCTAAGAAGGTCCGGTTCCTAATTGACGGCGACTTGCTCACTTTCGCAGCCGCCTCCGCAACGCAAGACGACATTCACTGGAACCACGAAGCGGGCGACAGCGAAGAACAAATCTGGACCACTTTCGTCAACCTCGATGCAGCTATGAGCAAGTTCAAAGCGGACCTGAGCAAGCTAGTGAGCGATGGGACAAAGGCGATGCAGGGCGGGCCGGATGAAGTCATGTTCTGCCTGACCGGCCCTAACAACTTCCGCAAGAAGGTTCTGCCGACCTACAAAAGCAACCGGGGCCGCAAGCCTTCAGGATACGCTCACTTCCTCGAAATGGTTCAGGAGTACGTTGAGGGCCTTGAGGGATACACATTCTTCAGGCGCGACGGCCTTGAAGCGGATGACTGCCTTGGTATCCTTGGGACGCACCAGCTCACAAAGTACCGGCCGATTATCTGGTCCAGGGATAAAGACCTCCGAATGGTTCCGTGCGAGCACTATGTGGATGGGGAAATCGTCGGTGCCGAGGACGGTTGGGAAATGCGTCACCCTCTTCAGACGCTCACGGGTGACACGGTGGACGGATATAAAGGTTTGCCGGGTTGTGGTCCCGTAGCGGCCAAGAAGGTCCTCGCTGGCGATCCTGAGACGGTCTGGGAGCGTGTTGAAGCCGCATATCTGAAGAAGGGGCTTACGCGGGATGACATGCTTGTCCAGGCGCGTGTTGCTCGCATCCTGACAGCGGCAGACTACGACTTCAAAACAGGAAAACCGATCCTCTGGGAGCCGCCTGAGCCCGTAAAGACCGGAAATGACCTTTAACGCCGCTGAGTGGTTGGGTAGGGCCGTCTTAATCCGTGATGTGCGGACGCCTGACGGTGTGCTCAACCTGCGTGGGCGCGTCTCTGAAGTTCTCCCGCACACGCTGAAGGTGGACTATACGGGCGATAGACCCGCGTGCATGGCCCGAACGACGCACACTTGGCGGTCAACAGGAATCACGCACCTTTAGTTTTTGCTTCCCTAAAGGCGAGAACTGGCCTTAACGTGCTCCGGTCAAACCTAAAGGATAGGACCGGCACATGACGGACGTTATCAGCACGCAATCCTTGGTCATTTTGGAGCACCCGATCCGCAGGGACGAACGCGGCCGCTACAGCCTAAACGACCTTTGGCGGGCGGCTGGCGGACATGAGCGGCACAAACCCTCAAACTATAAAGACCTTCAGGGCACGCAGGAGCTTCTTGCAGCTCTCCAGAAGGCTGAGGGTGGTGAGCCGCTTGTCGCGTTCCGTGGAGGGAACAGCCGTGGCGTGTGGGCGTCTCAGCAGATTGTCTATGACTTTGCCATGTGGATCAGTCCTGACTTCCGGTTGACCGTTATCGAAGCGTTCAATGCGTTCGTTAATGCTCATGATGGTGCCCCTCCGGCGCTCCCTAAAGGAAAAGAGGATTTTCCCATGCTGCCTAGCAAGCTCTCCCCTGACCACGAGAAGCCCTCTGCATTGCAGACGGTCCAGGCGAACAGGGCTCAAGTGCCTAGCCTTCTGCCAAACCTTCAGCAGATTGATGAATGGCGGCGTAAGGCTGAAGCATACGACGAGCTATGCCGTTATATGCAGTATAATCAGAAGGATACCGGAGAATCTTAACAGGAATATCCATACTGTTTTCAGGCTTCCTCTGCCTCATGATCTATGTGGGGCAGGTGGAAGCCTTGGGCAGTACGTTGCCGGATTACGGTGAGAATACCTAACACAACAGAAGGAGCTAATGGGATTAGAAACTAACGTCTCAACTATTCACGACCTGGACGCCGATTGGCCGCTAGATAGCGACCCCCGCGCTCAAGGTGCCGCACATATCAGAACAATTAAGTCGGCAATCCAAGAAACATTTCCCAACATTAATGCAGTTATTCCCGTATCGGCTTCTAAGCTCCTTGCGCTGATTAACAGCTTCAATGATGACGGCGCGTACAACGCGAATAATGCGACAATTCCCAACGTCAAGGCGGCTGAGAGCGACCTAGACGCCGTTAATCGCCAGCAGATGACCACAGCGATCCAGTCGGAAACCGACGCTCGGACCTCTGCAATCCAGAACATTGAAAACGCCGCCCCGCTTTCAGGGAACTATGCGGTTGTAACGTCAACTGGCGACAAAATTGGCCTGGGCGGGCACCTAAACGGCGGCTCCGGCCGTATCTGGTTTGGATACGATGGAGGTGGGGCCGATCTTGCCTGGGAGTCTGACGTATCCAACCTGAGCAATATCGTGGTTTCCAACAACAACACGATAACGTCCCGCGTTTCTCAGCTAGAAAACTCAGATAACAACAAGCTCTCCAAGTCTGGCGACAGCATGAGCGGTAATCTCTTCATGAACGGGAACGCCATTTACACCAATAGCGGTGGTTCTCGTATTCAGTTTGAGAGTAATGGCCACCTCTCGATGTGGGACAACTCGAACAACGCTATTTTCTGGCTCAGTATGTCGGACGGTAATCCCGCAACCGTCAACATGACCGCTCCGGCCTATGCGAATAGGGGCCTGACGAACGGGAGCCCGCCCGCGTCTGGAGATTCCAGCAACAGCGTTCCCACAACCGCATGGGTGCAAAATGCGCTCCCTATGGGGAGCAATATGCGGATTGAGGCGTGGACGCAGGAGGCGAACTACGGGGATTGGGTAAACTATCCGACTTCTTTTTCAAACAACGCTGAAGCAATCGCAACAATCAGCACGCTAGATAACGGGCGTCCCGTACTATGCGCGTTTGGAAACGAGACTTCGAGTGGATTCAATTTCTATCCGCGCCGTGTTGACCAAAACGGATCGTCTAATGCCGATACCGGAATCACTTACAAGTTTCTTGCAATAGGACCAAAATAACATGGTAACTCCGACAGATTATTCCGTACTCGGTCTTCTGAAGGCATACTACCCCTCTCAGTATTATGGTGTCCCTTCCCAGACGGATCAGGGAATCTTGGGCCGGGTGCTAGACGTCTGGAACGATAGCGAGCTGGATAAGGCTTCCGGCTTCAACCTCATGGGTTTGGCCGCAGCCTCTTCTCTTGTCCCTCTCACGGCCGATCAGTACAGACTGGCCAGCAAGGCAACGCATATCGGCTTCGATACTGAGAAGAACACCCTTCTCTATCCGGCGCGGTATTACGCCTCATACGACACAAGCGCAGCGCAGCCTACGCACGTCAATGGGTGGGTGGATGCGTGGACACTGACGACCACGGCCAACACCCCGCAAGCGTCCTCTATGGTCCCTCTCACGGCCGATCAGTACGCAAACCGCGCTACGGGGCCGCAGGGTGTCCAGAACGGTGCCTTGGTCGAATACACGCAGCCGAAGACGGTTGAACCGCTCAAGGATCAAGCAGAGGATAAAATGACGTGGATCACGTCTCAGGCATCCTTGGCGAACGTCATGGGCGAGGCGTTTACGGATGCCATGAAAACCTACGTCAAAGCCATCCAGGCTATTGCTTCTGGTGCGGACACCACGAGCACGGCCCTGCCGGTTGCGCCTAGCGTGGTCATGGCTTGATCGTCATTGGTTTGGTGGGTGGTCCTGGTTCTGGAAAGACCACGACCGCCCTAGCACTGACCTCGGCGCTTAAACGGCGCGGCATAGAAGCAGAATATGTCCCTGAATATGCAAGAGAATTGTCACTCGACGGCAAGCTCTCGGATGCAGCTCAGACGGACATTTTCAATGAGCAACTTTCCCGGCTTGTCCGCTATGTCGGAACGGGTGTTCGCTATGTGGTCACGGACAGCCCGATGATCCTGCAAGCGGCCTACGCCTCGAAGCCGCTCCACGAAATTAAGGCGCTCTGGGCTCATAGGAGCTTTGTGCATCGCCTCTTTGTCCTGGAGCGGGACCGCAACGAGGGTGAACACTCTCTAGTCGGCCGTGAGCACACGCAAGAGCAGTCTGAAGAGCTGGATAAGGTTCTGGTAAAACTACTGGATGATTATGGTATCCAGCACCAGAAAATTAGTGTCTGCCCCGATACCGTAGGCACTATTCTTGAAGAAATCACAGGTTACTGAGAAACAACCTAAGGAATAAAGAATGACAGAAGTAAAAGACGCTTTCGGCCATGTGCTGAAGGTGGGTGACTATGTGTGTGGTTCGTTCCTCCACGGTTATCACCACCGCGTCCGCCAAATCATCGCTATTGGGCCGCAGAGCGCAGCCGATAGGGAGCGTTTGAAGAGCTATGGCGACCGTGCAGAGACATGCGTGCGTGTCGCGGGTGGCTGGTTCATGGCGGACAAGGCCAACAAGGTTCTCGCTCCCGGCCATGTTGAGGTGCCTGAAGATGCTTAATCACTTCCTCATGGGCCTCCTGGGTGCGTTCATCATGTGGTGGCTATCAGTCGGCCTCCGCATCCTTTTTGAAGACCGCGATGCGATCTTTGACGAGCTGATGGGGCGATGGGGTGCAACTCTGGCAGACCGACTTTGGACCGTCCTCTTGGTGATCCTGACGCTCCTTACCGGGCCTATCATGCTCGCTGAAGCGGGTTTGCGTTGAACCTTCCTGAAGGTTTCAAACCGATGAAGGGCGAGGCCGCACAGATTGAAGACGTTGTGCTTCCGTGTGATGCCTCTCCTAAAATCGACGGCTATCGGTGCATTATCTCCGGTGGCGTAGCCTACACAGCCGCTCTCAAGCCTCATGGGAACCTTTTCGTCCAGAAGTGGGCGCGTGAGAACGCTGAAGCCCTTGAAGGTCTCGACGGCGAGCTTGTGGTGGGTGCCGTGAATGATCCGAACGTGTTTGAGAACACGGGCGGCGCGATCCGACGCAAAGATGGGGAACCAGACTTCACCTTTTGGGTTTTCGATTGCCTCCATAATCCTGACGCGCCTTTCTGGGTGCGCCAAGACGACCTCAGGATACTCAGGCACACAGCCCGTTATGAGGCGGCGCAGCGCATCCGCATAGTGCCTACCCACCGCATACACACACGTTCTGAGCTTCAGGCCATAGTGCGTCACCACGTCACCGAGGGCTTTGAGGGCACGATGGTTCGGCACGACAAAGGGCCTTACAAGTTCGGACGCTCTACAATCCGCGAAGGCTTCCTTCTGAAGCTCAAGAGTTTTGTGGATCATGAGGCTGAAGTTATCGGCGTGATTGAGGAAATGCGGAACCTCAACAAAGCCGAGAAGAACGCTCTGGGACGTACTGAGCGATCCAGCCATGCAGCTAACAAGGTCGGCAAGGGCACACTTGGCGGTTTCTTGTGTCGGGGCCTGAACGGACCCTTCAAGGGTGTTGAGTTCAGTGTGGCAACTGGGACGCTCACAAAGGGCCAGAAGCAGGCGCTTTGGGATGATATGGACGGAATTGATCCATGCCCACTAGACCCTAAAACTGGTCTGCGTTTCTGCGATAACCTCGCTTTGGAGTGTGGGTCTCGGTGTGCGATTGAAACAGAATACACCCATGCCTGTATCGGCCAGGTCATCACCTACAAGCACATGGAACACAGTGGCGGCTACGCAAAGCCCCGCCATGCTGGTTTCCTGCGCTTCAGGCCGAAGTGGGATGTTGCTGATTAGTGCTCTGTCTAGCAGTTATGACGCTCTGCCTGATCGTCTATCTGATAGGTCTCGGCGCGGACTTCGACAGAGATAGAGAAACAGAAAACAAAAGGAAAAATGCTCAATGCTTGAGAAAAGACTGAAAAAATTGGCACTCCTCTCGTGCCTTATGCTTCCCCTCAGCCTGTCTGCGTGTGGCCTGGGAAGCTCGCGGGCTCTCCTGGTCCACTACGGCCAGCCGGGGACAACCGCACCGACGCGGTGCTGGAATATCTATGACCATGCAGTCATGGAAGAGCATGGACAGGCGTGGTTCCGGGATGAAGACCAGGGCACGACAGTGACAGTGCAGGACCACTATGGGCTGATTGAAAGCCACGGTGGCCGCTCATTCAACGCGAACCAGGCCGCACAGGATTTGGGTGTGGACCTGGAAACGTGCCGGGTGGTTCGTTGAGCGAGTTTGAGGCTTTCGTGTTTCTGATCCTCGGTTTGGGCTTGATTTGCGCTAGACGTGAACCCCCAAACCCTCCTGGGGTCCATGTGTGTTGTGTGGTGCGAGCCTGATGGGTTACGCGCAGATGACAACCATAGCGATCCTATCGGCCTTTGCGGCCCTCCTGATGTGGATGGGTTACAGGGTTGGATCAGCGGCCGGTAGTATCAAATACGCGAACCGACGCACGCAGCAAGAAGTAGCTGGCAGCGACCTTGCTCAGAAATATGCTCAGAATGAAACAGCGTCAGATGATGCGATCCTAGCGAGGCTCAAAAATGGATCATTCTGAGCTGGTGCAGGGCGTTACCCTGAGCCCGAAGCAATACAAGACAGCGAAGCTCCTCCTGGGCGTTTCCCTTGGGGTGTGGATTGGCCTCGCGGTCTCTGGATGCACGCCTACGCAGCCGACAATCCCCGCAGCGTGCCCGCCTCTGTATTCTTATTCCGTGGCTGAGGAAGCCGAGACGTTGCGCGAGATTCAGAGCAGCGACAACAAGGACATTCACATGCTGAAGCGCCTAGTCGCTGATTATGGCCGTGTCCGGCTGAACGACGCCTCCTGCAAGTCAGTGGGTGGTTAAACGACGACTGGTTGCGATGTGGCTACGGGCCAGACCCTACACAATCGCAGCCGTCACCATCCTGAAGGACCGCGCAACCGTTGCGGGGCTACTATCGGCTGGTGGGACTATCGTGGGACGGCACTTTGATCCGCACCACACGGACGAGATTGCGCGATTCGTCAACCTTCTCATGTGGTTTTCGCTAATCGCCATGACCCGGAAAACCAACAGAAAACCCTGATTACTCTCGACCCGTGAGATTTTGTGCGCTTGGTGCCACGAAAGCCTTGCGGGTTTTTTCGTTCTAGGATAGGTTCTTTTTAGTTTTTGTTTTTCCCACTGTTTTCAGTGAGTTAGACAAAAAAAGAGGGGCCACGCCGACGAAAGCTGCCCCTCTTTTTGATGCAACCGAGAGTAATCTTCACAAAACTCTCGAAATGAAAGACGCTTGCTAGTGACTTCCGACACGACTCTAAACACGGCCAACAACGCCAAGTCAACAGAAAAAACGAAGTTCCTCTCACTGGTTTGGAACCTCTCACGGACCCGCCAAATCACCGCATCGGGCCATAAAGTCCTGGAGACGCTGGCCTCCTATATCCAACCAGGCGCGATGTGTTTCCCTAGCCATGAGGAAATTGCATTTAAGGCTGGTGCGTCGCGCAGCACTGTCATCCGGGCTCTGCGAAATGCGTGCGAGCTTGGTATCATCACGACACAGAAGCGCATGAAGCGCGTGGGAAGCTATCTGATCCGCACCTCAAACTCTTATGCGTTCATCCTCGATCAAGTGGAGCAAGCGCGTATGTCTGCCAAGGCTCTGTATGAGCAAGCCAAGAAAGCCGCAGAAAACCGCCGCTCAAATTATATCCACAACCTAAGTGTCAAAATGAACCCGGATCAGTCTAATCATTTATATTATACGGCTGACGGCACACGTCAGAGACATGCAAGCAAGGATAGCTACCTGGAGCTGATTGCTTCATGGGCCGCAGAGTGGAGCCCGAAGGGCACTGAAGGAATTGCTCAAGGGGCGTGAGCGGGTGGGGAGGTCTTTTTCTCCCTTGATAGATGCTCAGTTATGTGGCACCACAATAACAGCAACCGAGGAACTGACATGGCAACCGCAGAAACAGACAAAGCTGGAACCGCAAGGAAGAAAGCCGTGATCGGACGGCCGAAGCAAGAGAACCCGTGGCGGGAACGTAGCTGCGACATGCGCCTGAGGCTCGAAAAGACCGACGCGGAGCGTGTGGATCAGATTGCTAAGGCTAATGGGCTTTCGCGTCAGAAGTTTCTGGAACGCTGCATCACGGAAATGCTTGTACATAATGGTCTGGCACCGCTCTCAAAGGGCGCATGAGCCACATAATCCTGAAGCCCTTATGGCCCGCGTGGATCACTCCAGGCGGGTTTTTTTCTTGTCTGAAGACCGCGCAGGGAGGGGCTTATTTTTTTTTCGCCAGCACAGGGTGGGAGGGGTATTTTTTTTTTATTTCCTGAGGGCGCGACTGCCTGGACTGTTTAGGGGTGGGGTGGGGCGAGAATGGCGGTTTTCTGCCGTTTTGAGGTGTCATGGCCATGCCCCGCTGGACCTTCCGCGCCGATCAGGGAGGGCTTGAGGGCCGCAAAATCCGCAGTTTTCCGCCTGTTTCGTCATATTAAGCCCTCCCCTGCCCTGCTAGGCCGCTCCATTCTAGCGCCATGTTTTGCCGGTGGTGCCCTTCCCTGCCTTCTTGCGAGCTTGGCGGGGCGTGTGTGTGTGTGTGTGTGTTGAGCCGGGACGCGCCTTGTCAGTCCTAGAAGCGCGTTAAAGGCCGCTGAGGTTTGCGCGTGGTGCCCTTCCCTGCCCTTCCGGGTGTGAGAGTACCAGAGAAGGCCATAAGGCTATCAGGCGGCAAATATGGGCGCGATATGCAGGATGGACTAGAACGCCAAGCCAGAACGCAAAAAGCCCGCCAAGGCGAGGAAAGCCAAGGCGGGCCGATCAGTACGGGCTGGAGGGTCTAACGGTCAAAAAGGATCAGATAGGCCGCATGGATGGACAGCAAGCCCACAATATAGGCCGCGTACAGTGCGGCGCATGTTTCGATAATGGTCATGAAAAGGCCCCCGCGCTCATAAGATTGTGTGAGCCGTTCAGAAGCTCTTCCGGCACTTCCCTGCCCTCTTCCGCATAGCGGCCCATGCGATCCTGTAAATTATTGTAGGCATCCACGGCCCTGTCAGACATGACAAAGCCGTAAACCGTGCGGAACCCGTAGGGGATATGTGAGAAACCCCGCTTCATGCCGCAAACACCGCAACGCGATAATTCGCCAGATCAAATGTGGATGTTTCCATCTTTAGATCATGTGCAAAGGCGTCGTAATCGAAATAATTAGAGAAGAATTGCGGAATCTCTGAGTGTGAGGTGTAGTTTTGGATTGTTTCGTCTGCCACCTCTTCCGCGTAATCCTTGAAACTATCGTAAACGCCTCGAAAATTGGTCTCTAGTTCCTCTTTTGTGTTGGAAACCGTACCATTCAGGCCCGCGTGGATTGCGGCCAAATCACCCGGCTCTAGATTGTGCTGGTCTTCTGCATATTCTGCCAGCTCTACCCATTCCGCAATCTTGGCTAGGCCCTCATACTCGCCAAAGGTGGAAGGAAAACCTTCATAGTCATGAATTGCCCATTCTTCCGCGCTCGGCACCTGCTGGCCTGTTTCCGGGTCTTCTACTGTCACATTAGGGCAAGGCGATGCCCGCAGCATTTCGTTGATTCCGTCCTGCATTTCGTCACTATCTGCGCTTGCATCTATCCAAGCGCCGTGAAGTATTCCTGAGTTATACGAGGCGAGGCAAGCAGCATAAAAACGGGCCATTGTGGTATTTCCTAAAGTAATGTGAAGATTGTTTTTCGTCGGTTGCGTGTGTAGTGTGTCAGTTTTGTGTAGCTATATGGGCTCCAATTCTTGCCCTTCCCTGCCCTCTTGCGCCTCCAATGCTTCTATAGGACATGAGAAGACTTTTCCAAGAGATCGAACTAGATAGCCATTACTTAGCATTTTCATCGCCTTTCAAGATGAAACCACAATAAGACTTATCACCCGCAATAATGGCCGGGTGTCCATACCCCTCTGATTCATCCGTAAAAGCCGCAAGGATGAATTGCCCGCGTTCGTACACTTCCCATCCCGTCAGCTCTTGCGCGGCCCTCATGGCTTCAAGGTCTGTAAATTGGATTGTGAGCGCGTACCGCCACTCAAAATGAACAACCCCGGCAAGCTCTAGTTCGACACAATGCGCCTCTTCTGAAATGGCGTCTTGAGCTTCAGGCGTTAGGTTCTCAGGGTACGGAAACGGAAAGCCGCTCGACAAAATAAAGCGCATCATTTGAGCCCCTCGACCTGAAGGAAACCATGCCGATTTAGAAAGACGCTTGCGCCCTCTTTAATGTGCAGACATGCGGCATCATGCAGCGCGTCTAGGCTTGCCTGAGGGAGCCCGCCCCTATCCCAAAAGCCCGCGCCGTGCCCCTGCGATGACAACCACAGATCATGACCGAATTGCGCGGCCCCGTGTCGATCTATGAAGGCCCGCACGGTACGCGGGAGGCGCTTTGAAATGTCGCACAAGGCTTTTTGCGCTTCAAAAGGCACGGATAGGCAAAAATCAGCCCGCTCCATATCGTCCAGTGTTTCCTCTTCTTGAATCAGATCCGCGTTGATCTCTGTCCACGCGATGGCCTCACAAAAAGCCGCGCTGGCGTCCCGTGCCTCGGCTTTCGTCACGGTGCACTCTTCAAAAGGTGTGAGCGTGTTTGCCAGTGCTACAGCGTTGTCGATTGCGGCTTGCGGGTCTGCGTCATAGCAAGCCACGGCTTCAGCTTTCGCAATCCACGCGGCCCGCGTTGTCAGTTCCGGGAACCGTTCGTTGATCTCTTCAAGTGTGTAGGTCACACGGATTTCGCCGTCTTGGCTTCTTGCGGTCATACCGGGCAGGGCTTTGATCCGCTTGATTGCTTCAGTCTTTGATATGGGCTTTGTCATTTTCGTGGTCCTGATGGAGAGATTAGGCGGCGAGTGTGGGAAGCTCAGGCTTGAAGCCAAGCCATTCCGCAACCTTGCGCGGCGTATAATCAAAGTCTTCATTCAGAAACCACTGGACGGCTGGCGTGTCGCTGGCCTCAATTACTAGCGCATTTCCGTTCTGCGCCCCGATAATCTCCATCTTGTCTGGTCCTACCGGGTAAACCTCAAACCCTGCATTTTCAATCTCAAATATGACGCTATCAAACGTAACCATTTTCATTCTGCCTTGTGAAGATTGGCGGTTTCATCATTACCGGCTGGCCTGTTTCGTCTTGCCGTCCGGTGAATCTGTATTTAGCGGGCTTTTCGTGGTGCCACAATAGGGGAAAGCGAAAAAAGACAAGAAAAATGCGATCGGGCCCGAAAAACGGCTGAAAACTGCCGAAAATAATTTGCGGATTGCACCTCATAGGACCGTCATGGGCGCGTCATAGGCCCGTCATGGGGCTGGAAATGCCCGCAAATCGCCCTGGCTGATCCTCATGGGCTGGTCATGCGATCCTCATAGGACCGTCATGGGCGCGTATATGCGCGTGTGTATGCGTGCGGGCGCGTGTGTGGTCTATCCGTACCGGACGGGGCGTGTGTGGCGTTCCTTGGCGATCCTCGACGGCCTCAAGGG
>Ga0157365_10000608_pt1 | contig 15434 bp, 14 predicted proteins | sample AttsexASBM3_FD_111478 | JGI IMG/M metagenome (GOLD analysis project Ga0157365, IMG submission 111478) | Fungus gardens microbial communities from leaf cutter ant in Ribeirão Preto, State of São Paulo, Brazil - Atta sexdens ASBM3 | ecosystem: Host-associated > Fungi > Mycelium > Unclassified ... | reverse complement strand
GATCACCGACATTGCCGATGCGAGCCGTATCGATGCGGAACTCTCGCGTACCCGTTCAGAGCCGGTAGCGGTGGGTATGCTTCTCTCGATCCTGACGGAGATGCATCAGACCACGCGCAAGCCAGAAGATGCGATCCTTATCCTCGATGATTCCCATGACGATGCAGCGCATCCGCTGCGGGTTCTGGCTGTGGAAGACCGCCTGGTTCAGGTGTTGCGCAACCTGATTGGCAATGCCATTTCGTTCTCACCCCCGCGCGGGCATATTACCTTGTTCATGCGCCCCGAAGAGCGTCAGATACGGATCACGGTGAGTGATGAGGGGCCAGGTATCCCGCCACTCAAGCTCGAGGATATTTTCGACCGTTTCTATTCGGAACGTCCCCAAACCGAAAATTTCGGGCAGCATTCAGGGCTGGGCCTCGCCATAAGTCGCCAGATCATTGAGGCCCTGCACGGTACGCTTCATGCCGAAAACCGGTATGATGAAGCGGGTCGGATCATTGGCGCCCGCTTCGTGATCTTGCTGCCTCGGGCGCTTTAGCGCGACCCTCCTCACGAACGTGCCAGACGGGTCTGGCTCGCCTCCATGCGGCGGGCATAGATATCACGCATCTGCTGCACGCCGTTTTCATACGCGGCCTGGGTGCAGTCTTCGATATCAGCTGCGCGACGATCGCTGGCACCCGTTTCACGCTCGCAAATCTCGGCGGCTTTCGCATGGATCGCATCGGCAACCCGATTCCAGTCGCGGTCGGATTTCAGGCTGACATGTGACACATCGATCTGAGCGCTGTCATTGGGGGCGGTTTGGGCCGGGTTCTGATCCTGTGCCAGAGCGGGCTGGGCGGCCAGGGCGATGAGGCTGGCGGCGGCGGCAAAGGACTTGGCGAAAGTGAACATGGTCGAGATCCTTGACTGTCCCCGGACCCTCTGTCCGGCGGGATAATCTCTCTCATGCAAACGTCGTGCCAAACTCGTTGTGACGGCGATTTTTTATGATTCTTTATAAGGACCGTAGTCTATGGGGGTGAAAAAAGACATAAAGTGGTTGAAAGAGACCAATCTGGGCAAATATGCCCATTTCATTCTGATTTCCTGAGAAGGTTGGCGCTATTCTTCTTCCTGCTTCCGTCCTGCCCTGATTTCAGGCGCGACCATTTTCCCGCGATAGGCCCCGGTCGTCAGGCTGCACGATATATTCAGAAGGGGTCGTTATCCGGAAATCTGAGTGACTCGAGGCGAGCATCAAAGGGGCTCGCCCCCTCGTGGGTGCAGGAAAGAGTCCTGTACAGACGATTCGAGGCAGGATTTCAGATCCCGAGGGCAAGGCTTTTTAGCGCGCAGCGCGCCACTGGCGCGCCTGAAGAACCACGCTGTAGCTGACGATGATGAAGAGGATGGCGGCAGCGATGCCACCGAGCACAGTCATGGAGACGGGCAGGTTGAAGATATAGGTCGGGTCGTCGCAGGGTTTGGCGGGGCGAAGCGGCATGCTGGCCATGCGATCATGAAAGCTTGCCCCCGCCCGGAAGACGGGAGCATGGCAGGCTGGAAGCGGGCTCTCCCACCATTTCTGTTCCACGCCGTTGTGGAGCCCGGCCAGCATGACCGAGGCCGCCAGTGCGGGCAGGGCCAGCACGGTGGCCCAGAAACCGATCGTACCGGGAATGAGCAGAGCGAGGACGCCGAGAAAAGCGATAAAACGCCATGGTGCGCGTTCGATCAGGCAGAGTTCACAAGGTGCGTAGCCGAGTACATGCTCCGCCCACCAGGCGATACCGATGGCGGCCATACCGGCGAGAAACATCAATCCACCGGTCAGTCGCGCAATCATTCCTGTCTTTCGGTCTCGTTGAGCATATCCAGAAAGCGATCGGCCCAGTTCGCAGCGGTGTTCTGGGTCACATCGCGATACAGAGCCTGCCAGCGTCTTTGCCGCTCTTCAAGACTCATTGTGATACCGGCATGGATCGCATCGGCAATTCCCTCATGGTCATAGGGATTCACCATGAGAGCCTGCTCCATTTCGGGCGCAGCGCCTGCAAGGGAGGAGAGGATCAGGGCGCCGGGATCATCGGCGCTTTGAGCCGCCACAAACTCCTTCGCAACAAGATTCATGCCGTCGCGCAGCGGGGTGACGAGCGCGACATCGGCAATGCGATGAAAGCCTGCGAGGACCTCACGCGGTACGGATTGCGTGAGATAGCGGATGGGCGACCAGTCGAAATTGCCATGCATGGCATTGATATGCCCGGCCATTTCGTCGAGTTCGCGCCGCAGCGCACGATAGCTGGCAACCCCCGCCCGCGAGACCGGGGTGATCTGGAGCAGGACCGTTTCGCCCTTGTGCTCAGGATAGCGATTCAGAAAGGTCTCGTAGCCATGGATACGCTCGGGAATGCCCTTGGAATAATCAAGGCGGTCCACACCCAGAATGAGTTTGCGCCCACGCAGCGAGGCGTGAAGGCGCTGAACCTCCTCCGCCATGACGTTGCGCACGGCCTGCTCACCGAATTCGACCGGATCGATCCCGATCGGGAAATGAGTGGCGCGGTTGGGCAGATCATTCGCCTCAAAGCAGCCATCCATGTTGCGGGCATCTTCCTCGGTCTGGACGCCAATCAGGTCATAGGCGGCCATCTCACGAAGCATTTCCTGCGCGCAGGGCAGAACACGTGTGACGCTCCAGGGCGGGAACGGGATATGCAGGAAGAAACCGATCTTGGCCTTCACACCACGGCGGCGCAGCTTCGCACCAAGTGGGAAGAGGTGATAGTCGTGGATCCAGATCGTGTCGTCATCGCGCAGAAGCGGAACGAGCTGATCGGCGAAAAGCGCGTTGACCTCGCGATAGACCTGATAATCGATCCGCTTGTAGTCGATGATCCCGATACGATAATGGCAGAGCGGCCAAAGCAGGCCATTGGAGAATTTCTCGTAGAAATGCTCATACTCGCTGCGGGTCAGATCGATGGTGGCGTAGGTGCAGCTTTCATGGGTATCGAGCTTGGGCGTCTGCTCCTTGGACTGGCTGGTATGACGGCCTGACCAGCCGAACCACAGGCTCTCTGTCCCGCGTACGGCGTCGCGTACACCCACAGCAAGGCCCCCGGCAGGCTGGCTGCGTTCGCGGGGGGCAGGAACACGGTTGGAAACGACAACAAGGCGACCCATCAGGCAGTCTCCACATAATGAGCGAGCCATGAACGGAACGCGTGAGCGGTGGGAAAATCATCGGGAATGAGATAGCCTACTCCGCCAAGCGCCCTGGCAGCGCTGATGCCGTCGCGGTCGGTCACGTCATCACCGACGAAAAAAGGCACACGACCGGCGAAGGGAGGCTGAGCCATCAGGGCTTCAACGGCCTTCCCCTTGTGAATGCCTGCGAGACGAATTTCCCAGGCCATTTTGGAGGGGTGGATTTCGAACGCCTCCTGGCCTGACAGCCAGGTTTCTATGGCGCGCCGGAATGGTTCTTCCGCCTCGGGATTGGCACGGTAATGCAGCACCAGACCCGCTTTCTTGTGCTCGATGGCGGTGTCGGGATAGCGGCCTATCAGATTCTGCGCTTCATCGATCCAGGATTGCGGAAGAGGCTCAGCAGTCACCGGTTCCTCAGCGCCGTCTAGGCTGCGCCTCAGGGTCAGGCCGTGCTCGCCGGCAACGGCTGTGGGAATGCCCGGCAGAAAATGGTCAATCTGCTCGATAGGGCGTCCGGTGACGATTGCCAGAGCCCCGCCGCACAAATCCCGCAGACGCAGAAGCGTGTCGGTCAGACCGGGTTCGAGCTTAACGGAGGCGGGTGTCGGAGCAATATCGACCAAAGTCCCGTCGAAATCGAGCAGGAATGCTGCGCGCTCCATAGGAGGCGCGACAGGGCCGGATGACAGCGAAGCCGTGGGAGAGGGGGTTGTCATGGGGCTGATAACTTCCTCATTGATACGCGGTTGCACCGAAATACAGGCACAGTCGCGTTATCAGCCCCAAATCTGATCAGAATATGGTCAGAATGCTTCTGGCAGGATTTGTCAGTGATTATATGGCTGCGGCGGAGGCAGGGCCTGGGTCGAACCGCCTCCTGAGAGGGGGGCAAGCTGCATCGGGCCGCCAGTATCCGCCGGGGCGCTGGTGGCAGGGCGCGCCGCTGTGCCAGCACCGGGATTGGGCGGAAGGGTCTGGCGGGACGCGCTTCCCTGGGCACGAGACGGAGATGACGTCTCGCCCAGTGGGGTAAGGCGTGTCGGACCGCCCATGGCCCCTCCTGTGCCCGGAGGCACGGCGGGCAGGCTTCCCGGCAAAGTCTGGCTTTCACTGCGCCCCGTCAGGGCTGGCGGTGCGTGTGACGGGTCGTTCAGATCGCCGGGCTGGTTATCCGCACCCTCGGGGGGCGCGTTACTGAGGACGGGTACGACGGCCTGCGGCAGAGGCGCGAGGGCCGGATCGGTCTTGGCGCCCGAGCATGAGACGATGGCGATATCGTAGAGCGCACTCTTATAGGCCGAGAGCGAGGGTTCCTCAGCCAGAATCCAGCCCTGATAATGCGCGCCGGGGTCGGTGTCATCGCTCGTGGAAATCAGCGCGGCAGCGTCGCGTGGCAGGGTTTCGGGCCGTTCCACGCAGCGTGTCACGCCCAGATGCAGGCTGCGATACTGGCCCTGCCCACCCACAGGAATGGTCATGGTCTCAATATGGGAGTCGGTGCGGTTGAGCACACGGATCACGGCTTCGCCTCGACCCTGCCAGAGATCGGCCGGATACATGACTGGTGGCGCGACTGCCTCTGCCGCATAAGCCGGGGCAGAAACCACGCTGTTGAGCAGCAGAGCGCCCAGCGTGCAGGAAGCAAGGAAAGCACGTGTCATGGTGTCAGCTCCTGCAGCGAGGCGATCATCTCGACCAGATGATGGCGCATGGAGTCTGGGGCCACGCCCATCAGCAGGGCGTCTTCGAACATGTCCTGAAGCGTCTGGCGCAGCTCGGCCTCGTTTTCACGAAGCACCTTGAGCTTTTCGACACAGGCGATGGGCTCGCCATTGCGATCGGTCCAGCGCGTCAGGTCACTCATGGGGTGGCGGCCTTGCGGCTCTTGTCCAGCGAGTCCGTGACCGAGAAAATGAATTTGCTCAGAAGCTGCTCAAGGCTGATCGCACCCTGGGTCTGTGCCACGACCGCACCGGGGGTCAGGTTCTTCTCGTCACCGCCCGGTGACAGGGCAATATATTTGCCTCCAAGGAGACTGTCCGAAGTCACGATGGCCGCGCTGTCGGTCGGCAGCGAAAGCCCGTCCCGGACTGTGAAGGTAACCTCGGCGCGATAGCTCTTGGGGTCCACCTTTTCGGAAGTGACATGCCCGACCGTGATACCGGCCAGACGCACATCGGAACCTACCGAAAGTCCGTCGATCTGATTGAACACCGCACGAAGCGTGTAGCCTTCGGAACCGCCATGGCTGCGCCCCAGAACGGCCAGCGCGAGGAGCGCCGCAAGCGCGGCAAGAACCAGAAAACCGGTTGTCAGTTCGAGGATGTCGCGACGGGGTCGCGTGCCGGACAGCGCACTCATAGGGTTTGGGTACTCACAGGCTTTGGCCCCGGACAGGATGAACCAGAACAGATACTCTTTTTCAGTCCTACAGGCTTCATCTGCCAGCGTCCATCACCTCCGCCTGAAACGGGGGGCGGAATGTTATCCACCATATCCCCATTTTGCGGACCATTATCCCCTGCCGGGCAGGCCGAAACACTCTTTGCGCGCGCCGAGTCGATGCCTAGATTCAGGGTATGACAACGCTTCTCCAGTGGAACGGGGTGCGTATGCGTGTTGCGCATGTCGCTGCCGATCCGGACGATCTCGCCCTGCGCGCCGTAACCCTTCCTGCAAGCTGGGAAGACGAGGCGGCGATTGCGCTCCTGCAGCTCTCAGGCGCGACCGGTGCGCTGCGCCTGTCGACCGAGGCCGCACGGTGGCTCGATCGCCTGGGCGGGCTGCCGGCACTGCCGGGAGAGGCCCTGCAGGGAGGCAGGAAGCCAGCCATCGCTGCGGCGCTCGCCGACGCGCTGCTGGCGCGGCAGATCGCGCCTATGGCGGGGCTCTGGCAGGGGCAGGTCGATCGTCGGGCCGGGTTCGTGCTCAATCTGGCTGCTTTTGTTCAGGAAGGCGATTTCGATGCCGAGGCTTTCGTCCTTCTGGTCAGGCTTGCCTGCGTAGCGCTGCGTCGTCTCCATGCCGTGAACGGTCCCATGCTCAATGGCGAGCTGCCGCTTTTCGACGGCCCAGCTGCCGCGATGCAGGAGCAGGAGAGCTCGGGCGGCCCGGCGGGTACGCTTCTGCTGACCAATCTCGATAGCTGCCTGGCGCAGATGGGTCTGGATTACGACAGCGAGACGGGACGTGACGCGGCCTGTTATCTCAGCTGGCTTGCGACCTCTCTCGCGCGGCAGGGGGCGGGTCCTGTGCCCTTGCCGCCGATTTCCTGCCCCATTGCCGGGCTGGAGGTCACGGGGCGGCAGATACGCGACGAGATGGAAGACACCCTTCCCGATGTGCCCAACAGGGCGTTGGTCGAGACCGGTTTCTCGCTCCCTGGGCCGGTGGATGCGCTGCTGGGCGTCGAGTCCTGTGGTCTCGCCCCGATCTTCTCCCCATTGCAGGTCGATGGAACCCTGCGTGCCAGCGCTCTGGCGCGACTGGCGCATCGCGGTCTGAGCCTTGAAGCAGCACTGGCCTCTGCCGTTCTGGGAGAGAGCCCCCTGCCCCAGCCTGGGCCGGATGCGCATCTCCTCATGCATCGTGCCCTGACCGGATTTGTGGATCGTATGCCGGCCCGTCCTGATCCGGCATCTCCCCTGCCGCTCCGTGCTCGGCTCGAGCGTGGGGTGCGTCGCCCGCTCCCCGCCCGGCATGGCGGTTTCACGCAGCGCAGCTCGATTGGCGGCCATCGGCTCTATCTGAGGACCGGCGAGTACGAAGACGGATCGCTGGGCGAGGTCTCGCTCACGCCGGGGCGCGAGAGCGCCATGGTACGGGGGCTGCTCGAAAGTGTGGGCCAGGCAGTGACCATCGGTTTGCAGCATGGTGCGCCTCTGGCGGCCTATGTGGAGCAGTTTGCGCATACCCGTTTCGGACCAGCCGGTACGGTCGAGGGGGATCCGGTAGCAGCTTATGCCTCGTCCCTGCTTGATTATGCCTTCAGGGCGCTGTCTGATAGCTATCTGGGCAAGAGATTGCCCGATAGCGCCCCGGAAGATCCTCATGTGATCGAAGAGGATCCGATGCTGCCGCTGGACATCCCCGGCGATCTCCCTCCGCGCGAGCGCGGAAAGCTGCGTCTCGTCAGCTGAGGGGAGATTGCCCTTCAGCAAGGAGGAAACCTGCCATGTCAGAAACACCGACAGACCGTCTGGCCGCCCTAGGCCTTTTCCTGCCAAAGGCCGCTGCGCCCGTGGCGACCTATGTGGCGGTCGCCCGTACGGGCTCGCTTCTAGTCGTTTCCGGGCAGTTGCCGCTCTCGGGCGGGACGCTCAAGGCCACGGGCAAGCTGGGTGAGGATGTCACGCCGGAACTGGGGCGTGAATGCGCCGAGCTGTGTTTCCTGAACGTAGTGGCGCAGCTTCAGGCCGAGCTGGGGGATCTGGGTCGGGTCAGGCGCATCGTCCGGCTGGGCGGCTTCATTGCCTGCGTGCCCGATTTCACGCAGCACGCCACCGTGATGAATGGGGCTTCCGATCTGGCTGTTGCAATCTTCGGCGATGCCGGTCGTCATGCCCGCTCGACCATCGGTGTGCCTTCCCTCCCTCTCGACGCGCCGGTCGAGGTCGAAGCTCTGGTCGAGATCGCCTGACAGGGCGCCTCTTGCACCCGGTGAGCGTATGGTCGAGCCGGGTGTCGTCGATTGTTCTGCCCCGCAGCATTTCCAGTGTCCCGCTGGACGCCATCTGGCGACTGACTGGGTGCTATTTTATCCGTCCGCGTGGGTCAGGCGGTTGATCCGGGTGCAGGGACGAACCACATGCTGCGCATGACGGATTGGTCCCTGACGCTCCATGCCTCCATCACCGAAATTGGCGCTTCCGCCTGGAATCGCTGCGCAGGTGATGACAATCCGTTCCTCAGCCATGATTTCTTTCTCGCACTCGAGGAGAGTGGCTCGGTCGGGGCCCGGACAGGCTGGTTGCCACGCTATGCCGCGCTTCATGACGGTCAGGCGCTGGTGGCCGTGGCGCCGCTTTTCCTCAAGGGCCACTCCTATGGCGAATACGTGTTCGACCAGAGCTGGGCGCGCGCCTATGAGCAGGCTGGCGGACAATATTACCCGAAGCTCCAGATTGCCGTGCCTTTCTCGCCGGTCAGCGGATCGCGGCTGCTGATCGATCCGGATCGGGGTGATGCCGATAGGCTTAGAGGCGTTTTCGGAGATGCGCTGCGCCAGGCCTGCAATGAACTTGGCCTGTCTTCCGTCCATATGAGTTTCTGTACCCGCGAGGAGCAGGAAGCGCTCGCCGGACATGGCTGGATGCCGCGTATCGGGCTGCAATATCACTGGCATAATCAGGGCTACGCGGATTTCGAGCAGTTTCTCGACACGCTGGCGTCACGCAAGCGCAAGGCCATACGTCGGGAAAGGCGTGACGCGCAGGCGTGCGGTCTGGAATTCAGGGTGCTGCGCGGTGCCGAAATCAGCACGTATGATTGGGACCGCTTCTACGATTTCTATCAGGCGACGATCGACCGGAAATGGGGGCAGGCCTATCTGACACGCGCCTTTTTCACCGGGCTTTCGACGAGGCTGGGTGATCGCGTGGTGCTGATGCAGGCGCTCCATGAGGGCGCACCTGTCGCGGCGGCTCTCAATCTGATGGGGCGCGAAACGCTCTATGGCCGCAACTGGGGCTGCGAGGGGGACTGGCCCTTCCTGCATTTCGAGCTTTGCTATTACCAGGCCATAGAATTTGCCATCGCCCAGGGGCTGTCGCGTGTGGAGGCTGGGGCGCAGGGCGAGCACAAGATTCAGCGCGGTTATCTGCCGAGCCTGACCTATTCGGCGCATTTCATCCGTGATCCTGCCCTCGCAAGAGCAGTGGAGCCCTATCTCGTCCACGAGCGCACGGCCATTCTTGAAGAGAGGGACGCGCTGGCAGAACTCTCGCCCTATCGTCATGAAAATAGTTGTTGAGAACGACTCTCACTATCATATAGGCTGACCCTGTCGTCATCGTGCGGGGCTTATCCCGTAGGCTGACGCGTCTCTCCGGGGGGCCAGTCGGATCCCGGATCGCTGTTTTCAGGTGCCCGGTCCTGCCCCTTCCTGGTGGCAGAGGGCGCCATCGTGAGGGGTCAGACCACATGATCAGATATCTGTCGACCGGCGCTGCCGATCTTGCCCGCCTTCTTGCTCAAAGCCATGCGACCCAGCCGTCGCCCGTCTGGGCCGAGGCACAGAGCTTTTTTGGGTTCGACACGGCCGAGCGTACCGAGGTCCCGGCCCTCGCATCGACCAGCCTGTGGGGCGAGACGAGCGAGGGGATGGCGCGCTAGGCGTTTCTACTCTGGACAGGTCGGCGCCCGCTCACGAGGCATGAAGCCTTTGCCCGTCAGGGACGGGCGGGTTCTGCCGGCGTCAGCGTCATGGCGCTGCGATCAGGAACAGGCAGGCCCTGATCGGGGTCGAGCGCGACAGATTTGACTGCCCCATGATCGGGGAAGCTCAGGCTCAAACGGTCATGAAGCGCCCAGGCTTCGGTCGGGATGATGCGTTCGGCCATTGTGCCGTCCTGCCATGTCACGCGCAGCACGACTGGCAGAAGCAGCTTGCCCTCATTGCGTACGCCGATGGCGATGGTATTGCCAGCGTCAGTCGCAGACTGGCCGGGTGTGGTTTGACCCGTTTTTATCTGGCCCGTTTCCGGCTTTGCGGCGATGCGGGTCATGCCGTCCAGACGGTACTGGGGCCACCAGTTCTCGAAATACCAGCCGCGCCAGAACCATGTCAGATCCTCTCCCGCCTCGCTGGACATGAAGCGGAAGAAATCCGACGGGGTGGGATGCTTGAAGGCCCAGGCGCGGATATAGGCGCGAAAGGCAGCGTCGAAGCGATCAGGCCCGAGAATTCTCTCACGCAGAAGCATGAGCCCGTAAGCGCCTTTGAAATAGGTCACCTTGTGACGATATTTTTCGGGCACGAGTTCGGAGGGCATCATCAGGCTCGGTGCATCGGAGGCGGTAAGCACTGGCACGATATCCTTTGCCGGGTCTCCGGTCTCGGGGGCGAATTCAGCGTCCTTCTTGGGGGCATATTCCCCGTGGTTGAAATGCTGCGAGGCATAGGCGTCAATGAAGGTATTGAACCCCTCATCCATGAAAGCATGACGACGCTCATTGCTCCCCACGATCATGGGGAACCAGCCATGGCCGAGTTCATGGGTGGTGATCCAGAACAGCATATCGTTCTTGTCCTGCCATCCGTCGAAGACGATGCCAGGGTATTCCATGCCCGCCCCATGGCCGCCGAGATTGACGGCGTTCGACCAAGGATAAGGGTACCATTGCGACGAGAAATACTCGATGGCGTGCTTCACATACTCGGTAGAGCGATCCCAGGCCTGCGGGCCCGCACCCTCACGCGGGTAGACCGACATGGCCAGACGTGGCTGAGCCTTCTGGCCCTTGGCAGCGGGCAGGGCGGGCAGATCGAGCCTGGCGGCATCCCAGACGAAAACCGGCGAGGCCGCGAAGGCGACATCGCGCGTGTTTTCCATATGAAAGCGCCACGTCTTTTCACCCGATCGCGCCAGATGGCTGGCTGGGTCCAGCACGTCTTCCGGCGTTCGGATGAGAACACGCTTGTCGCTTCTGGCGGCCTCTGCAAGGCGCGCGCGCTCTGTCGCACTCAGCACATCCTGAGGGTTGACGAGAGCGCCTGAGCCTACGACCGTGAAATTCCAGGGGACGGTCACGGCGTAATCGATCGTGCCGTATTCCAAGTAGAATTCCTGGCCCAGATACGGCAGCGTGTCCCAGCCGCGCAGATCGTCATAGACGCTCATACGCGGATACCATTGGGCAATCTCGTAGATCTTGCCATCCTTTACGGGTGTTACAGCTGTGCGCCCCCCCCAAAGGCCGGGAATCTGATGATGCCAGGTCACACGCAGTTTCAGACCATGGCCCGATCCGGCGAGGGGAGAAGGCAGACTGACCTGCATGCGTGTATCGTCGATGCGGAATGGGACAGGATGCTCCCCGCCGCCTTCTTCAAGCGCCACGCGCTCGATCACGAAGCCCTCTGAACTCGCTGGGTGCCAGTCGGGATAGGCGATCCAGGAGCGGGAATCCTTGCGATACATGTTCTGGTCGAGCTGGAGCCAGAGCACATCCAGCGCATCGGGGCTGTTGTTCGTGTAGGTAATGGTCTCGGTACCGCTCAGAACCGCCTTGTCCGGGTCGATGCGGGACTCGATGCGGTAATCAGCGCGATTTTGCCAATAGGCGGGGCCGGGGCGACCCGAACCGCTGCGCCAGATATTGGCGGCGTCAGGCAGAACCAGCGTATCGAAAACGGGTCTCATGGAGAGCGGCATGGACTGGCTGGGAGCGGGGCGCGCCGCCAGGGCGGGCTGCAGACATAATACCAGGCCAAGAAACGGAAAAAACGAACGCATAGGCAGGAAGCCCTACTGATCAGGAGGAAGAAACACTCCTGTCAATCGTTTCATTTTCGATCTCAACGCACAAGGTGCTTTTACTCAAGTGTCCCGCAGTTGGGAATCGGCTCGAGCGTGCTGACCGATGCCGTTCCTGGCCGTTGAGCAAAACCGGCGTCTGGAGAACGGGAGAGAAGAGCGTGGTGAAAGCGCCGAGGGGGTGATTACATCGGCAGGGAATACGGTTTGAGACGATCCCGGCGCGACTTGCGCCGGGAGATTTTTCAGACAGCCTGCCAGTGCTTGGTTTGATGCTTGTAGGGGGTTTCGAATTCCTCGATCAGACGACCGAATACATGATGATCATGGACGCTGGTCGGCGCCATCGGAGCGATGCCGGAGACATCACGATGGATAAGGCGGTTCAGGGCACGATTGAATACGCCTGGCCCGGTCTTGTAAGCAATGAACAGCCCCGGATGCAGGAAGCAGTTCCTATATATGTTGAGAAGACATTCATTGAGGAGCGGGCTCTGGGCGACCGATCCGAAGAAGTCATTATGCACAACGTTGTTATGAGTCAGGAACAGGACATTCTGCTCCTTGCGGTCGAGGATGAACTGGATGGCCTGTTCGTCGCGGAGACGGATATCGGCATCGAGCCACCAGCCTCCAAGCGCCTGAATGACATGAACGCGCAGGATATCGGCTGCCTCTGCCGGATGGCGGGCCGAGAGGAAGAGCGAGCGCGCCTCGACGCCATAGACGTCATAGAGCCATTGTTCTGCTTCCGGCTTGTCGAAGATGCGGACATCGAGCCCGGAGATCTGACGATGGAAATCGAAATTAGCGCGGATCTCCTCCGGGGGGTTCTGGTCCCAATAGAGGAAAAGCTGGTTGGGGATTACGCGATGATCGCTGCAGCCCTTGATGAAGGGGAAGTTGCTCTGGAGGGCAAAGCCGAGATAGAGCGTGTCAATCTCTTCCCCCGTGTGGAATTCTTCAAAGGCATTCGCCGTCAGGCGCATGGCGCCCAGTGGGTCTCCGCCGCGCCATGCCAGATGAACGCTCTCGATGAAATTGGCGTGAGGCGCGCAAAGGGCGCGCAGCTCGGCCACTTCATGAGAGGGCAGTTCCTTGCCTGCCTTCATCAGGCAGAGGAGGCGTGCCTGCAGCAGCGACTGTGCAAGAGGGTACTCGCTCGGGCTTTTGGAATGCAGCTCGAAGGCGATGCGGTAAAAGCGTGAAGCCTCCTGCACGCGAAAGCTCGTATGCAGAATATTGGCTAGGGTGAAGGCCTGCATGACTGTTGTGCAGCCATTCTCGCGGTAAAAAGCGATGGCCTGCCCGTCATCTGCAAAATCCTGCTCGCTCAGCATATCTAGTCCTGCGAGGTAATTCACGGGCGTCTGAGCGGAATTTTCTCCCTGAGCGGGCTCATCGGATCTGAGCTCATCCCAGGCGTCGATATCGGCCATGATTGGGTCTGAACCCGGATTTTTGCTGTCCATTGCCCTTAAGTTCCCGCTTCTGTGACAACCGCTTTGAGACCCTATCTCACATCTGTATCCATATGTCCATTCGGTGATTACGGTAGTAACAAGATATGATGTATCTACATTTCGGTTTACATAATAAATGTGTGCAACAATTTCATAGAAATATTTAGAAATAGACAATCCCCCTATCATGCATGGTTCGATGCAGTTGCGATTTTTGGGTTGTTCGCCATTCCGGGAACTTTGAGTATTATTCATGTCTCGGTGAGAGACGCGCGTCTGTAGAGAGGGGGGCGATCCGGAGCGTTTTATTCTTTACGACATTCATAGGCGCAATTGTTTGCACGCCTGTTATCTCTCGGTTTTGTCTGTGAACACTCGGCAAGAGACGGCGCACACCCATGGGCAAAACGCGCCAGATCGCTTATGGAAATGGCCCATGGGAATGACTGGGCGATCTCATGGAGCAAGGGCGGCCTTCTGGCTGATGGCTCTGCTTGCCCTGATGATCCGTCTCGGCGGTTCCACCCCCTTGTCCGGCGCGTCGTCGGACGACCCGCTCGATGTGCTCACAGCGCTCTCGGTGCTCTGTGAGCCACCCTCGAACTCCTTACCCGATGATCGGCACCACAGACCGGCTCTGAGTGATGGCGCGATGCTTCTGGCAGTCGCATCGGACATGCATGACCCTTGTGTGATCCCTTCCTTATTCGGGAGGGGAAGGGCGACATTCGTTACTCGCGCACATTTCTGGTGCTTTCCACCCGTGCGGGGACCGCCTGCGCCTGCACGAAACAGCCATTCCCCTCGAGGGCCTCCCCTCATCGCCTGACCCGTCTCGCTCCATGAGTACTCGTACCACCTGACCGTGGCTGCGAGCTCATGGCCCTGTTCCCCGTCAGGTTGATCTCTCATGACATCCTTTCTTCGTGTCGCGCGGCTCTGTGGTCGCGCGCTCCCTGCCCTGGTCAGCCTGGGCAGCCTGCAAGCTGTTGCCGCCGAACCCACGGTGCAGAGTATTCCCCACCCCCCGTCTTCGCCCCACGCGCCATCCTCGCGGCCAAAGCGCAAGGCGCCTCCCGTCGAAGCCATTCTGGTCAAGGGCCAGGCGCGGGGGCCTGTCACCCTCTCACCCGTGGGGCAGACGACTTACAGTGCCGAGCGCCAGGATTTTGCCAATCAGGTTGCTCAGAGCGTGGCCGACATGCTGGTCGCTGTGCCGGGTGCAAGTTTCCTGCAGGGGAATGGCCCGCGTGATACTGTTGTTTCCATTCGTGGGTCGGGAGCGCGCCAGTCCTACGGGCTGCGCAATTTGCAGGTTTCAGAAGACGGCTTTCCCGTCACCCAGCCCGATGGCACGGCGCGTGCCGATCTGATCGACCCTCATGCCTATGAGGGGGTGGATGTTTTCCAAGGTCCGGCATCGACCCTCTACGGCAATTACGCCATCAATGGTGCGATCAATTTCCGCACGCGCAGCGGCGCTTCCATCCATGGGCTCGAACTCGGCTCTGATTTCGGCAGTTTCGGCATGTTCAATAACTATATGACGCTAGGTGCAGGTAATCGCACCTATGATTTCATGCTCTTTGCCAGCGACGTGCGTAGCGATGGCTTCATTGCCAATAGCCAATATGCGACCTCGACCGAAAATATGCGCCTGCGGGTGTCTCTTTCGCCCAAGGACCGTCTCGTTCTGAAATTCATCAATAACGTGACCGATGCCTTTCTTCCGCTGAGGCTGTCGCTCAACCAGTATCGCCTTAACCCCTATCAGCGGGGATGCACCACGGCTGCCGGGGGCGCCGCCGGATGCGGTACGGTGTCGCTTTATCGAAACGGCGCTTATGGCGCTCAGACCGCCGTGACACCCCAGCAGGCCAATCTGGGCCGCTTCGACCGGCGCAGTATTGTCGGGCTGCGCTGGGAGCATGATTTCACGCCGCGCATGGTCTGGCGTACCCAGTTCACCTATGACCAGCGCCATGTCGAGCAGCCGACCTCGACCACGGCCTTCGTGGGGCCATTCAACTCCTATAACGTCCAGACCGACCTGACGCGTCATGACGTAGTCGGAGCAACGCCCCTTACCAGCTTCGTCGGGGCCAATTTCGACTACATGGATTACGGCTATCAGGTTTATGCCCTGTTGCCGCAGGCAGGGGCCACACGGGGCAGCGAGACATCGACCTCCTATGGCCATCAGTGGAATATCGGTCTGCGCTTCGAGGAAGACTGGCAGTTTGCGCCGCGATGGCACGCGGTGATCGGGCTGGGCGGCACGCAATCCGAT
>Ga0157365_10000606_pt1 | contig 15501 bp, 13 predicted proteins | sample AttsexASBM3_FD_111478 | JGI IMG/M metagenome (GOLD analysis project Ga0157365, IMG submission 111478) | Fungus gardens microbial communities from leaf cutter ant in Ribeirão Preto, State of São Paulo, Brazil - Atta sexdens ASBM3 | ecosystem: Host-associated > Fungi > Mycelium > Unclassified ... | reverse complement strand
GCCGGCCACTTCCGCTTCCAGCGCGGAACTGTCCGCGCCGGATTTGCGCATCATGCCGATTTCCTTCGAAATCTGCTTTCGCCGCGCCTGCAGTTCCTGCAATGCGGTTTCAGCCGCGCGGCGGTCATGATCCAGCAGCAGCAGCGCCTGCGCCACAGCAGGCTCGCCCCGGCGCTTCAGGGCGGCGTCAAAACCGTCGGGATCGGCGCGAAGCGCGCGCAGGTCGTGCATCAGGTAGTCTCCTCGGTATCGTCTTCAGGCGGGTTGCGCGGCTCGACAAGGCGGGCGCAGAAAATGGAAACCTCGTACAGCCCGATCAGCGGCACGGCCAGACCGGTCTGGGTAATCACGTCGGGCGGCGTCAGGATGGCGGCGGCCACGAACGCGCCGACATAGGCATAGCGCCGCACTTTCGCCAGCCCCTTTGATGTCACCAGCCCCACCCGCGCCATGAGCGTCAGCACCACCGGCAGTTCAAACGCCATGCCGAACGCCATGATCAGCTTCATGACCAGCGTCAGGTATTCCGACACCTTGGCCTGCAGTTCGATCTGCAGCCCGTCCTGCCCGTCCGCCGTCTGGAACGACAGGAAGAACTTCCACGCGGCGGGAAAAATGAAATAATACGCCAGCGCCGCCCCCATGGCGAACATGATGGGCGTCGCGACCAGGAAGGGCGCGAATGCACGCTTTTCGCTGCGGTACAGCCCGGGCGCTATGAAGATCCACGCCTGCACCGCCACCATGGGAAACGACAGGCAGGCCGCACCGAAGAAGGCGACCTTCATGTAGGTGAAGAAGGCTTCATACAGCGCGGTATAGATCAGGTGCGGCTGTTCCCCCTTCTGGCGCATGATGTCGCCCAGCGGCCTGGCCAGGAAGAAATAGATCTGTTCCGAATAATAGTAACAGACGGCAAAGCACACCATGAACGTCACGATGGACCACAGCAGCCTGCGCCGCAGTTCCACCAGATGTTCCAGCAGCGGCATGGGCTGGTCGTTGATCGAATCCTGATTCAGGGTGTCGTCTCCTGCATCCATCGCGTTCTTATTCCCGTCCGTCGGCTGTGACGGAGACACGCTGCCCCCGGTGAATGACCCTGACCGGCGGCAGGAAGGCCGGCGGGGTCAGGTCCGGCAGTTCGGCCGCGATACGGCGCGCGACACGGGGCGGAAGGAAATCGGGCGCGCTGGCCAGCACCGCCGCGTCTGCTTCCTTCGGCGTGGCGGTGGATAGCGGGGGAATGTAATGGCGCGAGGGAACCCTGTGTTCCGGCAGCGCGTCCTCCACTCCGGGCGTGGCTGGCGGGGGGACGGGCGCTGCCCCCGTCAGCGTGGCGGGATCGAGCGAACGCCGCAGCGTGCCATCCCCGTCAATCGCCTTCATCAGCTTGTCGCGCACGTTCAGCCGCTTGAGCTGGCCAAGCTGGTCACGCGCCTCCGTCAGGTCCGCCTCACGCACCATTTCATCCACATGGGACTGGAATTCGGTGGCGAGGCCGCGCGCCTTCTTGATCAGGCCCGTTACCGTGCGGATGGCGACAGGCATGTCCTTGGGCCCGATCAGCAGCAGGCCCACCACCCCGATCAGGGCAAATTCAGACCACGCGAAATCGAACATGACCACTTTCCTCCCCCACCACGCACACGCGGCACACCCGCACGCCACCGCCCGGCATCACGTCTCGCCCGTGCATGTCCTGCACACCTATCACGACGCGGGCGGGTCAGGAACCTCGTCCGGCGCATCGGGTGGCACGGCGGTATCGGGCACATCCACCAGCAGTTCCTCCCGCCGGGGCAGATCACCAAGGTCCTTCAGCCCGAAATGACGCAGGAAGCCCGATGATGTCCCCCACAGGATGGGCCGCCCCGGAACTTCCTTACGGCCCAGCGGCATGATCAGTTCCGCCTCCAGCAGGGTGTCCAGCACCTGCTGGCTCAGGCTGACGCCGCGGATCTCCTCGATCTCGGCGCGGGTGCAGGGCTGGTGATAGGCAATGATGGCCAGCGTTTCCATGGTCGATCGCGCAAGCCTGCGCGGGCGCGGCATGACGCGGGTCAGGCGCGGGGCAAGATCGGGGGCGGTACGGAACTGCCATCCCCCCGCCACTTCCACCAGCACGACGCCACGCCCCGCATACTGCGCCGCCAGCGCCGCCAGCGTGGCGGCGACATAGGCATCCCGGTCGGCGGTATCGTGCGGTATGCCGCCCTGCGCGCCCAGCACTTCGGCAATGGCGCGGGTGCTGAGCGGATCGGCACGGGCGAAAATCAGCGCCTCCACCAGCCGGAGCGAGAACTCCCGCACCTCGACCAGTGTTTCGGCCGCCTCCCCTTCAGGCAGCAGCCCGGGCTGTCGCGTCTCGTTCATCAGGCCATGTCCCCTTCCGGTTCTGTTCCAGCGTCATGCGGCGGCTCCGCCCGTTCGCGCAGCCAGATACGGCCAAACTGTTCCGCCTGCTGGAGTTCGATCATCCCGCTGCGCGCCATTTCAAGGCTGGCCAGCAACGTGCCCGCCACGGCGGCGCGGCGGCCTGTCTGCACCATTGTTTCCGTCATGTCGGCCTGTGGCGGAATGTCGGGTACGAACCCGTCCAGTCCGCACCAGTCCGTCTTCAGATCGGGCGTGCCCAGCATGCGCCGCAGCCGTGCCAGCGCGTCCTGCACGGTCCAGAACCGCAGCACGCGCGGCTGGTAGACGGATTTGCGCGCCCGCCTGCGCATGGCCGCCATGTACCCCCGCATAAGCTGCGGCACATCAACTGCAAGGCCCGAGCGGTCGATTTCCACCAGCGTTTCCGACTGTCCGCGTTCAAATACTTCCAGACCAAGCTGCGGGCGTCCCGCCAGCCAGCGGCCAAGCTGGACCATCCGCTCCAGTTCCAGCAGGCGTTCATGCAGGAGGCTGGCCGCCTCCTCCGCGTCGGTTGCTTCCTCATCATCCTCGGGCAGCAGCAGGCGGGACTTGAGCCACGCCAGCCACGCCGCCATGACCAGCCAGTCCGCCGCCTGTTCCAGCCGGATGTCCCGCGCGGCACGCACGACAGCCAGATACTGCTCCACCAGCTGCAGGATGGAAATGCGCCACAGATCCACCTTCTGCGCCCGCGCCAGTTCCAGCAGCAGGTCCATCGGCCCGTCGAACCCTTCCAGATGGACGATCGGGGCGGTGGTGGGGGAAGCGGGCGGGGCGTTATCCCCGTTCACCCTCCCCTCCGCGAAACGGGAACACAGGCCATGGCGGGATCAGGAATGGACCAGCTCGCACGCCAGGCTCTTTGCCTTGGCCTTTGCGCACAGGCTGACCGCCTGCGCCTTCGCCAGCCCCTTGACGCGCAGGCGGTAGAAGGTCTTGCCGTTGCGTTCCGCCTTCACCACGGCAGGCTGATACGGCCCGAACACGTCGGGATAGCGGCTGGACAGCCGGGTCCAGCTTTTCAATGCGGCTTCCTGCGTATCAAGGGCGGCAAGCTGCACGCCATACGCCCCCGTTCCCGTGCCGGTCGCACGCGGCACCGGCGGCGGCAGGGCCGCGGGCTGCGCGGGTTCGGCCTGCGGTTCCGGTGCCTCCGCCTGCTGCGGGGCGGCTGGCTGGGGCGGCGCGGGCGTGTCGGCCTGCGTCTGCGCCGCTGGTGGCGTGGCGGGGGCGGCGGACGGGGGGGCCTGCGCCGGTGCGGGCGTGGGTTCTCCCTCACCCGTTACCTGTCCGTACTGGCGGGCCATGGCGTCGGGCTGCGGCTGTTCCGGCGGCGGGGACAGGCGCATTACACCGCCATCCGCAGGCATGCCGTCGCCTGCGCCCAGTATCTGCATCCCGCCCGGATCGGCGGGCTTGACGCGCACCGGGCCGGGAGGCGGCCCCAGAACGGGAATCCCGCCCTGATGGTGGCCGAACAGCGACCATCCGCCAATCGCCACCACCAGCACGCCACCCAGTCCCGCCGCGCCATAGACCAGCTTGCGCGTCAGCGGATCATCACCCAGCAGGCTGCTGCCCGCCACGCGCGACAGCAGGGCCCTGAAATCGAAACCACCACGGCCCGCGCGGCGGGCGGGACGCGTCTGCGCGTCATCTGTCGGCTCCATCGGGGTGCCGGCCTTCAGGTCGGCGTTGGAATCGGTCCCCATGCGCTCCCGCCCCCTGGGTGCGGCATAGGGATCGGGCGCGGGCGGGTTGTCGCCCCTGTTGTCAGGGGGGACGTTGGGGGGCGTGGTGTCAGGGCTCATCGCATCTCCTCGACCGGCTGTACGCCGAGCACTTTCATACCCGATCGCAGCACGGTTGCCGTGGCCTCGACAAGGGCAAGCTTCATGCGGGTGGTGGCGACATCATCTTCCTGCAGGAAGCGCAGGGTCGCATCATCGCGCCCTCGGTTCCACAGGGCATGGAAATCGGACGCCAGTTCGTTGAGGTAAAACGCGATACGGTGCGGTTCATGCGCGCTGGCCGCCGATTCGACCATGCGCGGCCACTGCGCCATGCGCTGCAGCAGCGCCAGTTCCGCATTTGACGTCAGGCCCGACAGGTCCACATCCGCCAGTTCCGCGGGCGTGATGCCCCCCGGAATCTTTCCCTCATTGGCCATACCCGCCGCCGACCGCAGGACGGAACAGCACCGCGCATGGGCGTACTGCACATAGAAGACCGGGTTATCGCGGCTCTGCGCCACGACCTGATCCAGATCGAATTCCATCTGCGCGTCCGCCTTGCGGGTCAGCATGGTAAAGCGCACGGCATCGCGCCCGACTTCATCAATCAGGTCGCGCAGGGTGACGAAGGTGCCCGCACGCTTGGACATGCGCACCGGCTGCCCGTCGCGCACGATACGCACGATCTGGCACAGCAGCACGTCCAGCACCGGCCGCCCGTCCGTCGCCAACGCCGAAACCGCCGCCTTCATGCGGGTGACGTAGCCGCCGTGGTCCGCCCCCCATACATCCACCAGCACATCGGCGCCCCGGCGGATCTTGTCGGCATGATAGCCGATGTCGTTGGCGAAATAGGTGTTCGAGCCATCAGACTTGCGCAGCGGGCGGTCCACGTCATCCCCGAACCCGGTGGAGCGGAACAGTGTCTGCGGGCGCGCTTCCCAGTCATCGGGCAGCTTGCCCTTGGGCGGTTCCAGAACGCCTTCGTAAATCAGGCCCTTCCTTTCCAGTTCCGCTATGGCGCGGTCGGTTTCGCCATCGGCAAGGATCTTCGCCTCACTGGTGAAGACATCATGATGCACGCCAAGGGCCGCCAGATCCTCACGGATCATGGCCATCATGGTATCGACCGCCTTGCGCTTCACCGTCTCCAGCCACATGGCGGGATCGGCGGGCTTCAGGCCGGGGGCGGCCAGACGGTCGCCATGCTCGCGGGCCAGCGCCTCTCCCACTGGCACCAGATAATCACCACCGTACTGGATCGCGCCACCGGGCACGACAGCGGCGAATTCGTCCTCGGTCACGCTCGTGCCCAGTGCCTGCAGGTAGCGCCAGTAGGTCGCCCATGCCAGGGCGATGACCTGCGCCCCGGCGTCGTTGATGTAATATTCCTTCGTGACCTCGTATCCCGCCTTGATCAGCAGGTTGGCCAGCACGTCACCCACCACGGCCCCACGGCAATGGCCCACATGCATCGGGCCGGTGGGATTGGCGGACACGTATTCCACATTCACCTTCACGCCGCGTCCCGCGGTGCTGGCGCCGTAATCCTCACCCACCTTCAGGACGTTGCGCGCCACGTCCTGCCACACGGCCGGGGCCAGGCGCATGTTGACGAAGCCGGGGCCAGCCACTTCCGCATGTGCGATGCCGGGCACATCCGCCAGCGCCGTCACCAGTTCGGCCGCGATGTCCGCCGGGCGACGGCGTGCCGCCTTGGACACGACCAGCGCCGCATTGGTCGCCAGATCGCCATGGGCCGGGTCACGCGTGGGGGTGACCTCCACCCGGTCCAGCAGCGCAGGCGGCAGGTCGGGCACGATCCGGCCCAGTGCTGCGCGCACATGCGTAAGGTAACGGACGAACAGACTGTCTGACATGCGGCACGGTTTCCCAACAAAAACAGTAAACGGACCCTCAGGCCCGGCAGGACGGGCCTGCCGTGATACCAGAACGGCAGGCAATCGGATAAATGCGATGGGCGTGTTTCACCCCGGCGAGGACAGGTCCGTCAACCGTCGATATTCTTCCATCGCGCAGCGATCGGTCATCCCGGCAATATAATCCGCCACCACGCGGCATGCACCTGCCATGTCGCCACCGTCGCGCGCGGCAAGTGCTGGCTCCCGCGTGCCATCGGGCAGCAGGGTCATGTTTTCCGACAGGATGGCGAAAATCGATTCGACCGTCAGCCGCGCCTTGCGCGTCATGCGGTTGACCCGCCAGTGCCGGTACAGCCGCGCATACAGGAATTTGCGGATTTCCAGATTGGCGGCCGCGATTTCCGGGCTGTACGCCACCACGGGGCGGGCGGCATGGCGGATGTCATCGGAACAGGTCGGGGTCAGGCGTTCAAGGTTGCGCTGGGTCTGGCCGATCAGGTCCATGGCCAGCGTGTTGATGACGCGCCGGATGGTTTCATGCCGCAGGCGGGGATCGTTATTGCCGGCATGGCAGCCAGCCTGCTGCTGGGCCGCGCGCGCATCGGCCAGCGCCTCGCGCACGACGGGCAGGGTTTCCAGATCCTCGATATGCAGCAGGCCCGCGCGCAGCCCGTCATCAAGGTCGTGGGCATGGTAGGCAATATCATCGGACAGGGCCGCGACCTGCGCCTCCGCCGAGGCATAGCTGCCCAGTTCCAGCCCGTGCCGGGTGGCATAATCCGCCACATAGGGCGTGGGATGGTCCACCGGCCCGTTATGCTTGGCCAGCCCTTCGAGCATTTCCCATGTCAGGTTCAGGCCATCAAAGGCGAAATACCGCCGTTCCAGCAACGTCACCAGCCGCAGGGACTGCGTATTGTGGTCGAACCCGCCCCAGGGCTTCATGGCGGTGGACAGCGCTTCCTCCCCCGCATGGCCAAAGGGGGTGTGGCCAAGGTCGTGGGCCAGCGCCAGGCCTTCGGTCAGGTCTTCTTCCAGCCCCATCCTGCGCGCAATGGAGCGGGCAACCTGCGCCACTTCCAGCGAATGGGTCAGGCGGGTGCGGAAAAAATCGCCTTCGTGGTTAAGGAAGACCTGCGTCTTGTACTGCAGCGTGCGAAACCCCGCCGAATGCAGCACCCGGTCGCGGTCGCGCTGCCATGGGCTGCGGGTCGGGGCCTCGGCTTCGGGATAGAGCCTGCCACGGGCCGTGGCGGTCTGGACAGCATAGGGTGCAGTGCTCATATAAGGTCAGGATCCAGCCATGGATGGAACGGCACGTGATGATGCCGCCGCCCATCCATAACCCGCGCGCCGCCTGTGGCCAACATGGTCCCGCAGGGTGGCGTGCCATTGATCATGGTGAAACCCGATGTCCGTGCCCCCCACCCCGTCCACCGACAGCTTCCGCGTATCGGATGCGGCGGCCCGCCGCCTGCGTGAAATACTGGATGAACAGCCTGCCACGCCCGCCGGGGAACCCGCATTGCGGGTATCGGTCGAGGCCGGGGGGTGCAACGGGTTCCAGTACAAATTCGCGCTGGATCATGAAAGCCGGTCCGATGATATCGTGATTCCGGCCGGAACGGTCCGCGTGGTGGTCGATCCGGCCAGCATGGACCTGCTGAACGGGGCGGAACTGCATTTTGATGACAGCCTGATGGGCGCGCACTTTACCGTGCGCAATCCCAACGCCGCGTCATCATGCGGATGTGGCACGAGCTTTTCGGTCGAATGATGAAATTCGCGACCTGGAACGTCAATTCCATCCGCCAGCGTCAGGATCATGTGCTGGACTATCTGGCACGCGAGCAGCCCGACGTGCTGGCGCTGCAGGAAATCAAGTGCGCTACCGAGATCTTCCCCGTCGATGTTTTCAAAGCGGCGGGCTACGACAGCATTGTGGTGGGACAGAAAAGCTATAACGGCGTCGCCATCCTGACCCGCCACCCGCACGACGTCACGCACACCGCCCTGCCCGGCTGGGAAACCGACCCGGCGCAGGCGCGCTATGTGGAAATCCGCAGCTGCGGGCTGGTGTTTGGCAACCTGTACCTGCCCAACGGCAATTCCGGCGGCAGTACGGGCTACGACTCCAAACTGGCGTTCATGGAGGCGCTGGCGCTTCATGCGCATGGCATGCTGCAGGCCGGGCAGGATTTTATCCTGCTGGGCGATTACAACGTCTGCCCCACCGATGAGGACCATGCCCCCGGCGCACTGTCCCCCGATGACGCCCTGGTCCGCCCGCAGAGCCGCGCCGCCTTCCGCCGCCTGCTCTGGCTGGGGCTGACCGATGCCCTGCGCGCGCTGCACCCGGTGGGACGGTTCTATACATTCTGGGACTATCAGGCGGCGGCATGGCAGCGTGACAGCGGGCTGCGCATTGACCATGCCCTGCTGTCCCCCCGCGTGGCCGAGCGGCTGCTGACAGCGTTGCCCGCCCGTGACGAACGGGGCAGACCACAGCCATCCGACCATGTGCCGCTGGCGGTTACGCTGGCGGATGCGACGGGCTGATACCACCATGCCCCGGTGCCCCACCGGGCACCGGGCAGTGGTCGGGCACCGGTAGCAGGCGGAATTCGCGCAATGTGCCCGACATGCGGAACTGCCCGAAATCCATATCGACCTGGTCGGCCACGCCATTGGTGAAATAGCGCACGCCCGTCTCGAACACCGGGGTCATGTCGCGGGTGGTGGTGTTGTAATAGGCGACATGCACCCGCTGCGCCGCAAGCGTGGCAAGGACTGGGAACGTACCCGCCACCGGCTGCGTATCGCGCCCCAGCAGCAGCACATAGGTCCCCAGCGCACCGGTATCCACCGTGCCGTCAAACAGGAAGGGCGCGATCTGTCCCAGCCCGTCCTGTCCCGCCTGAATGATTGCCGCCGTATGCGCCACGGGAAACAGCGTCCCGGCAGGCAGCGTCACGTCATGGGCCACGGGGGCGGTATAATGCACCTTTCCGCCGGTGGGGTGCATATGGGCCTCCCCCGCGATACGGGGGGCGGGCTGTCCATTTTCCGTCTGGTCGGCACGGAATACGAGGGATGAGCCGTCCTTTTCCTCCAGCACGGCATAATCCGAATCACTGACCGATTCCGCCCCGTCACGCCCCACGGTGCGCAGGTGCAGTTGCTGCTGCGAGGACCATTCCGAACACATGTCGGACAGGACGAAGGTCAGCCTGCCCTCCGCAGTGACAACGTCGCCGCCACTGACCGACACCAGCGTCAGGTCATACACCGCACGATGGGCGGCCATGACCGGGGCAGCCTGCACCGGCATGCTGCGCCACAGGCATGCCAGCGTCATGCCCACCATCACGCACCGCCCCACTGGCACCCCGTGCTGCACGGCACGCGATATCGGGGCGGCAGGTGCATCGGTCGGCATGCCGCAGGCTCAGTTCCTGACCTGACCGGGCTTGGGACGCGGCAGGTCGAGGGCAAGGGAGAGTTCCTTCAGCCGCTGCGGCTCGACCGGGGCAGGCGCGCCCATCATCAGATCCTCGCCCTGCTGGTTGAGCGGGAACAGAATCACTTCACGGATGTTCGGCTCATCAGCCAGCAGCATCACGATACGGTCCACGCCCGGCGCCGAACCGCCATGCGGCGGCGCGCCATAACGGAAGGCGTTGAGCATGCCGCCAAACCGGGCCTCGACCTCGCTTGCCGGATAACCCGCGATCTCGAAAGCGCGGATCATCACGTCGGGCTGGTGGTTACGGATCGCGCCCGAGGACAGTTCGATCCCGTTACACACGATATCGTACTGGAAGGCCTTGATGGTCAGCGGGTCCTGGTTCTGCAGCGCATCCATGCCACCCTGCGGCATGGAGAACGGGTTGTGGGAGAAATCGATCTCGCCCGTTTCCTCGTTACGCTCGTACATCGGGAAATCCGTGATCCAGCAGAAGCGGAAGGCGTTCTGTTCGATCAGGTCCAGTTCGGTCGCAACGCGCGTGCGCACGGCGCCCGAGAACTTGACCATTTCATCGCCCTTGCCAGCCACGAAGAACACGGCGTCACCCGCCTTCAGCCCGGTCCTGGCGCGGATGGCCTCGATCCGGTCGGCTTCGAGGTTCTTGGCGATCGGGCCCTTGCCGCCTTCTTCGGCGAAGATGATGTAGCCCAGGCCACCGGCACCGGATTCGCGCGCCCAGCTGTTCAGCTTGTCAAAGAACGCACGCGGGCGGTCGCCCGCGCCGGGGGCGGGAATGGCGCGGATCTGGCCGCCGTCGGCTGCGATACGCGCAAACAGGCCAAAGCCGGAACCGGCGAAGGCTTCGGTCACGTCCGACAGCTTCAGCGGGTTGCGCAGGTCGGGCTTGTCGCTGCCATAGACTTCCATGGCGGTGGCGTAGGGAATCCGCTCGAACGGCCCTTCGCTGACAATGCGGCCACCGCCGAATTCGCGGAACACGCCTTCCATCACCGGCTCAAGGGTTGCGAACACGTCTTCCTGCGTCGCGAACGCCATTTCGAAATCAAGCTGATAGAACTCACCGGGGGAACGGTCCGCACGGGCGGCTTCGTCACGGAAGCACGGTGCGATCTGGAAATAGCGGTCAAAGCCCGCCACCATCGCCAGCTGCTTGAACTGCTGCGGGGCCTGCGGCAGGGCATAGAACTTGCCGGGGTGCATACGCGCGGGCACGAGGAAGTCGCGCGCGCCCTCGGGCGAGGACGCGGTCAGGATCGGGGTCTGGAATTCCACGAAGCCCATATCCGTCATCCGCCTGCGCAGGCTGGCGATCACCTGCGCGCGCAGCATGATGTTGCGATGCACCTTTTCACGCCGCAGGTCGATGTAGCGGTAGGTCAGGCGCAGGTCCTCGGGGTAATGTTCATTACCCGCCACCTGCAGCGGCAGCACGTCGGCGCTGGACTGGACCGCGATCTCACGCGCGCGCAGTTCGATTTCACCGGTGGGCAGGTTCGGGTTCTTGGTCGCGCCATCACGCAGCACGACTTCGCCCGTAACTGTCAGCACGCTTTCCACGCGCACGCGTTCCGCCGTTTCCAGCACGGGGGAGCCTGCGGGGATCACGATCTGCGTCATGCCGAAATGGTCACGCAGGTCGATGAACAGCAGGCCGCCATGATCGCGCTTGGAGTGTACCCATCCGGAAAGGCGGGCCGTCTGCCCGGCGTCGGCTGCCCGCAGGGCCGCACAGCTATGGGTACGATAGGGATGCATGATCTTGTCCTGATTCTACCAGATTTTGGGGGATGCGCCTGAAGGGGCCACACCCGGTTGCAGGCGCGACAAAGCCAATCCCGCCCGCGCCTGTCAAGGTTATAGGTGAACAGCCCCGGCCTGCGGGGCCGCAGCCTACACGTATTCGGGGAACAGGTCGCACAATCCGTCCGCCGTGGCAGGGCAGCGGCCACGTTCGGTAATCAGCCCGGTCACAAGCCGCGCAGGCGTGACGTCAAACGCCGGATTGGCGGCAGTGCTGCCATCGGGCACAAGCTGCACCGCCGTCACGGCGCCGCCTTCATCACGCCCCTGAATGTGGGTGACTTCGCGGCCGCTGCGTTCCTCGATGGGGATTTCCTTCACACCATCGCTAATGGACCAGTCAATGGTGGTGGACGGCAGCGCCACCCAGAAGGGCACGCCATTGTCATGCGCCGCCAGCGCCTTGAGATACGTGCCGATCTTGTTCGCCACGTCGCCCGTACGGGTCACGCGGTCAGTGCCCACGATCACCATGTCCACCTGGCCATGCTGCATCAGGTGGCCACCGGCATTATCGGCAATGACGGTATGCTTCACCCCGTGGCGGCCCAGTTCCCATGCCGTCAGCGATGCGCCCTGATTGCGCGGGCGCGTTTCATCCACCCACACATGCACGTCAATGCCACGGTCATGCGCCATGTAGATCGGCGCAAGCGCGGTGCCCCAGTCCACGGTTGCGATCCAGCCCGCGTTGCAGTGGGTCATGATGTTGACCGGACCGGGACGGCGGCCTGCGATCTCCTCGATCAGTTCAAGGCCCTGCCGTCCGATAGCTTCATTCTGGATCACGTCTTCATCACAGATGCGCCCGGCTTCGTCATATGCCGCCGCCACACGGTCCGCGGGCGCGGTCAGGCGCAGGCGCGTCAGCATGCGCCGGATCGCCCAGGCCAGGTTGACCGCCGTGGGCCGGGTGGCCGCAAGCAGCGCCGCATCACGTTCCATGGCGGCGTCACTGCTATCGCACCGCAGTGCCAGCGCCAGACCATAGGCCGCGACCGCACCGATCAGCGGCGCGCCACGCACCTGCATGCTGCGGATGGCGTGCGCCACCTGGTCGCGTTCAGTCAGGCGCAGGATATCAAGCGACCAGGGCAGACGGGTCTGGTCAAAGATATGGACCGACCACCCATCATCCGCATCCACCCATACGCTGCGATAAGAGACGTTATCAATTTTCATATAATACTTGCCGCCATCCAAAAACCAGAACACACAAAAGGGGGCGTAGGGAAACATTCAGCAGGCCGTTATTCAAGCCCCTGCCCCCGATACATCACTTTTTTACACCGGCAGGCCGCCGGTCCTGCGGTCGTCTTCCATCATACAACCGGATCACGGACGGTTCCACAGGCTTGCGCCGGATACGGCCCCGCCTTTATCCTGACCGCCTGTGTTCTCAGGGCGGGGTGAAAGTCCCTACCGGCGGTAACAGGCAACGGCCTGAAGCCCGCGAGCGCCCGGCCTTCGGGCCGGGGTCAAGCAGATCTGGTGCAATGCCAGGGCCGACGGTGACAGTCCGGATAAAAGAGAACTGGCGGCTGCACGGCCCATGCGGGTCGGTGCCCGCCCGTGATCGCCTTGGATGACCACCGGGTCCACCAAGGGAGACATCCATCATGACATCAGCACCCGATTACCATGATTCCACGCCACCGGGCGAGGCAAAAGACACGGCGAGGCCGTCCCCCCAGAACATTTATGACAATCCGCGTTTTTTTGAGGGGTACCGCACCCTGCGTGAAAAGGACACGGGACTGAACGGTGCGCTGGAAATCCCGGCGATACGCGCCCTGCTGCCCGACCTGCATGGCAGGGCCGTACTCGACCTTGGATGCGGGTTCGGGGATTTCGCCCGTTATGCCCGCGAACAGGGTGCGGCCACGGTCACCGCGCTGGATGTATCGCTGAAAATGATCGAAGCCGCACGGGCACTGACGCACGATGCGGCCATCATCTATGTCCACGGGTCCATCGAGGACCGTGCGGTGCAGCCAGCGGCATTCGACCTCGTGGTGTCGTCCCTCGCCCTGCATTACATCGCGGATTACGCGACCGTGGTCCGCCGCGTGTTCGACAGCCTCAGGCCCGGCGGACTGCTTGTCTTTTCAGTGGAGCACCCCGTCTGCACCGCCAACCCCACAGGCTGGATACACGATGCGGACGGCCACAGGCTGCACTGGCCACTCGACCACTATCAGCAGCAGGGCGCGCGCAGTACGTCATGGTTTGTCGACGGGGTCATAAAATACCACCGCACGATGGAAACCTACGTCAACACCGTGCTGGATGCGGGCTTTCAGCTCCGGCATCTGGCCGAACCGCAACCCACCGCCGAGCGGTTACGCGAACGTCCAGACCTGGAAGACACCGTGCGGCGGCCGCCCATGCTGATCCTTGTGGCCATGAAACCGGACGCCGCACACGCCCCGCAGCGCCGTAATCACGAGACGAAAGACTAAGGTCGCGTTTGCTGTCCCCATAACGAAACCGTCCCGCCATGCGGCGTGCATGGCGGGACAGTTCAATGGTCTGACAAAATCGCGCGGGATCAGCCCTGCGGACCGTCGGACAGCGGAAGACGGGTCAGGATCGTGGTCAGGCGCTGGGCAAAGCCGGTCGGGTCCTTCGGGCTTTCGCCGTCCTGGATGCGGGCCATGTCCATAAGCGTCAGGGCAATATCCTGCACCGGGTCGCCATTCTTCACGCGGGTCGCAAGGTCCGCGATCAGCGGGTGCGCGGGGTTGACCTGCAGCACCGGCGCCGTATCGGGCACCTGCTGGCCGCTGCGCTTCATAAGCCGGATCATCTGCAGGTCCGGCCCGGATTCGGGGGCCGCCAGCACCACGGCGCTGCTGACCAGGCGGTTGGTGCCCTTCACGTCCGATACCGCGTCACCCAGCGCGTCCTTCAGCGCGGGAATGACGACATCCAGCGCGTCCTTTTCAGCCTGCGTTTCCTCCGGCGCGCCAAACTTTTCCAGATCGGTATGGAACTGGCTGATATTGCGCAGCGGCGTATCCTTGTACACGCCCAGACGGTCGGGCCAGAAGGAATCCACCGGATCGGACAGCAGCAGCACCTCGATCCCGCGGGCGCGGAAGCCTTCAAGCTGCGGCGAGGACGGCAGCATTTCTGTGCGATCGCCAGTCAGGTAGTAAATGGCTTCCTGCTCGGGCTTCCTGCGCTCCAGATACGCATCCAGCGTGGTCCAGCCGTCCTGCGTGCTGGACCTGAAACGCGCGATGGCGGCCAGTTCCGTGCGGTGTTCGGCGTCGTCCCAGATGCCTTCCTTGAAGGTCGGGCCAAAATTGTCCCAGAACGTCTCGAAATCCGCCTCATCCTTGCTGCGGGTCTTGAGTTCCGAGATAATGCGGTTGGTCACGGCCTTGCGAATGCGCGCCAGCACCGGCGTCGCCTGCAGCATTTCGCGCGAGACGTTCAGCGGCAGGTCCTCGGTATCCACCACGCCGGTCACAAAGCGCAGCCACGGCGGCAGCAGCCCGGCATCATCGGTGATGAACATGCGGCGGACATGCAGGCGGATCTGGCTTTCACGCACCGGTTCGGCAAATTCGAACGGCTTGCTGCCGGGAATGAACAGCAGGGCCGAGAATTCCAGCATCCCCTCGGCATGCCAGTGCAGCGTGGCCCATGGCGTGTCGAAGTTATGGCTGACGTGGCGATAGAACTCGTTCAGCTGTTCTTCATCAATTTCGCCACGCGGCTTGCGCCACAGCGCCGTGCCCTTGTTGGCCGAGGCCTCTTCCCCGTCATCCTTGACGATGGTGATCGGCCACGAAATGTGATCAGCCCATTTCCGCACGATGGTTTCAAGCTGCCACGAATCAAGGAAGTCATTCGCATCTTCCTTGATGTGCAGGATAATGTCGGTGCCCGCCCTGTCACGGGTCGCCGGGCTGATCGTGTAGTTGCCCTTGCCGGTGGAGGACCAGCGCCATGCGTCCTCGCTGCCCGCACGACGCGAGATCACGTCCACCCGGTCCGCCACCATGAACGCGGCATAAAAGCCCACGCCAAACTGTCCGATCAGGCTCGGCTTGTCCTCGGGCTTCGCATTGGCCAGTTCCTCGCCAAAGGCGCGGGTGCCGGAACGCGCGATGGTGCCAAGGTTGCGGGCAAGGTCTTCCTTGCTCATCCCCGCGCCATCGTC
>Ga0157365_10000603_pt1 | contig 15532 bp, 13 predicted proteins | sample AttsexASBM3_FD_111478 | JGI IMG/M metagenome (GOLD analysis project Ga0157365, IMG submission 111478) | Fungus gardens microbial communities from leaf cutter ant in Ribeirão Preto, State of São Paulo, Brazil - Atta sexdens ASBM3 | ecosystem: Host-associated > Fungi > Mycelium > Unclassified ... | reverse complement strand
GGCCATCGCCGCCACGGCAGTGGCAAGACGCAGCGTATGCTCGCTGGACTCGCGCATCAGCAGCCCGTAAATCAGGCCGCCGACCATGGAATCCCCTGCCCCGACCGTACTGACGACTTCACAGGACGGCGGTTTGGCGATCCATTCACCCGACGCGTTCACCCACAGCGCCCCTTCCGCGCCCAGAGAGATCACCACATGGGCGATCCCCTGTTCGCGAAGCGCGTGAGCCGCCTCGATAACATCTTTCAGTTCCGGCAGTTTGCGACCGGCCCAGATCTCCAGCTCGCGGCGGTTCGGCTTCACCAGCCACGGCGCGGCTTTCAGCCCGGCCACCAGCGCCTCGCGGCTGCTGTCGAAGATAATGCACGGGCACTGGCTGCGCAGGCGGGTCATCCAGTCGGTAAACGCCTCAGGAGAGACGCCCGACGGCAGGCTGCCGCTGACGCAGACCATGTCGAACTGGCCAAGCCAGGTTAAGGAGTCATTAACGAAACGCTCCCAGTCGGCCGGCGTCACTTCAAAACCGGAGAAGTTGAGGTCGGTCACTTCACCGTCTTTTTCCGTCAGCTTGACGTTAATGCGGGTACGGCCCTGCACCACCTGGAAACGGTTGGCGATGCCAAGTTCGCTGAACAGCTGCTGAAAGCCGTCCTGGTTGTCTTTACCCAGAAAACCGCCCACGGTGACGTCGATACCTAAATCTTTGAGCACTTTGGCGACGTTAATGCCTTTACCCGCCGCGTGCAGACCCGTGGTCCGCACGAGGTTAACTTCGCCGCGCTCAATCTCTGCGCAGTAACCTACCAGGTCATATGCCGGGTTGAGGGTAATGGTGGCGACACGTCTGCTCATGCTGCGCCCTCCCCGAGACCGGCGTTGATCGCCTCGCCGATGGCGTCCAGCGCCGCCTGCGCGTCATCGCCCTGTGCGGTAAAGCGCAGGCGATGGCCTTTCTTCACGCCCAGCGCGACGACTTTCATCAGGCTGCGGCCATTGGCGGGTTTACCGGAGCCGTCGAGGTTGGTCACAGTGACATCGCTGCTGAACTGCTTGATGGTGTTGACCAGCACGGTGCCCGGACGGGCGTGCAGGCCGTGCTCGTTGCGTACCGTAAATTCGGCGCTCAGCACGTCGTCGGCCAGCGCGTCATCGCTGGTCAGCAGCGACAGCAGCGTGGCGGCGTCGGCGTTCAGCAGACGTTCAGCTTTACCGGCAATCAGCAGTTCGCTGACGCGGCCCAGCACCTGCAACGGCTGGTCATCGGCGACCGCGACGCTCAGCAGCAGACCGACGGTTTCGCCGTCCTGCGTGAACGGCTGTACCGGGCGGCTTACTGCGACCGCGCTCGCCAGGTTGCCCTGCGGGCTGTCGGCAAGCCAGACGCCCTGACCGAGATTCAGCGGCTTCGCGTTAATCACGTGGCTTACGAATTCAGCATCTACCGCGCCTGCCTCGCTGAGACGACCGGCGTTCAGCGCCTGCAGCGTCACCAGGCTTGTGGCCGCGACGTCGAGCGTAATGGTGTCGTTATCAAGCTTCATGCCCGCGCTTTGCTTCTCGCCCATCAGCAGGGCGCGCAGCTCTTCCGCCGTGGTGGCGGTTTTCAGCTGTTCAGCAATCGCGTCGTCGCTCAGTACATGAGTGAGCTGACGCAGCAGACCGAGATGTTCATCAGAGCTGGCGGCGATGCCGATAGCGACATAGGCGATTTGATCCTCGCCCCAGGCCACGCCCTGCGGGAACTGGAACACCTGCACGCCGGTCTTCAGGACCTGGTCGCGGGTGTCGGTCGTTCCGTGAGGAATAGCGATGCCGTTGCCTAAGAAGGTGGAGGTTTGCTGCTCGCGGGCCAGCATGCCGTCAACATAACCGGCGCTGACGTTGCCTGCGTTAACCAGCGCGTCAGCCACCTGACGAATCGCCGCTTCTTTATTACCGGCCTGAGCGCCGGGATGGATATCCTGAACAGATAACTGGAACATGGTCTCCTCGCTTGCTGAACCCGAATCGTTTCAGCCGTTGTGAGAAAAAGAGCGTTATCCCGCCAAATGAGCGAAAACGAGATAACGCTGAAACGTTTCAAGAAAGTCTGCATTTTCCATAGCCCGTGCGCAAGAAAAGCCGTTATTCACGTGTTGAATATTAGAGATCCCGCACATTTCACCCCTTAGTGAAACGCAGCGGTACGCTCTGTCAGCGGTTTTCAGCAGGCGTCAGCTCGCTTCAGCAAAGCGGCACTTCATTCTGAAATGCCATTTTGATTTTTTGTGGCATCTCACCTGCTGGTCGCTATTCAAAGTATGGCAAGAGGCGTAAACTCCGCCTCTTCTTTCTTGATCTCGCCGAAAATATGCAAAATAACGCCCTCGCGACGCCGCAAAGACCGCTCGATTTCACCTCTGCCTCGTTTCTGATTGTCGCCTTTCTCACCGGTATCGCCGGCGCGCTGCAAACCCCGACGCTGAGCCTGTTTCTGACCGAAGAAGTGCACGCCCGCCCGGCGATGGTCGGCTTCTTTTTTACCGGCAGCGCGATCATCGGGATTTTCGTCAGCCAGTTCCTGGCGGGCCGCTCCGATCGTAAAGGCGACCGTAAATCATTGATTTTCGTCTGCTGTCTGCTGGGCGCGCTGGCGTGTCTGCTGTTTGCGTGGAACCGCAACTATTTCATTTTGCTGTTTGTAGGCGTGTTCCTGAGTAGTTTTGGTTCGACCGCCAACCCGCAGATGTTCGCGCTGGCGCGCGAGCACGCTGACCGCACCGGGCGTGAAGCGGTGATGTTCAGCTCGATTCTGCGCGCGCAGGTGTCGCTCGCCTGGGTGGTGGGGCCGCCGCTGGCCTATGCGCTGGCGATGGGGTTTGGCTTTCAGACGATGTACGTCAGCGCCGCCGCCGCGTTCGTGCTCTGCGCCCTGATGGTCTGGTGTTTCCTGCCGTCGATGCGCAAAGAGCCGCTCGCCACCGCCGCGCCCTTAGAGGCGCCCCGGCGCAACCGTCGCGACGCGCTGCTGCTGTTTTCGATTTGCACGCTGATGTGGGGCACTAACAGCCTCTACATTATTAATATGCCGCTGTACCTGATTAACGAGCTGAAGCTGCCGGAAAAACTGGCGGGCGTGATGATGGGCGCGGCAGCAGGGCTTGAGATCCCGGTGATGCTGATTGCAGGCTTCTACGCCCGCAAATTCGGCAAACGCTTTCTGATGCGCATCGCCGTCATGGCGGGCGTGCTGTTTTATCTGGGTATGCTGACGCTGCACAGCCCGACGCTGCTGCTGGGGCTACAGGTGCTGAACGCTGTCTATATCGGCATCCTGGCGGGTATTGGGATGCTCTATTTTCAGGACCTGATGCCAGGCCAGGCGGGGGCCGCTACAACGCTCTACACCAACACCACGCGCGTGGGCTGGATAATCGCCGGCTCGCTCGCGGGCGTGATTGCGGAACTGTGGAATTACCACTCGGTGTTTTACGTCGCGATGGCGATGACCGCGGGCGCGGTCTGGTGTCTGTGGCGCATTAAAGACGTTTAGGGCGCGGTAAGCGCCTCAAGATGGATAAGAAAGCGCATCGCCGCGTGGCGGCTGGCGCCGCACATCTCCTGGGACGGTTGCAGGCCGCCGCAAACTTTCGGGCGCAGCGGCGAGCCGAAAATCTTACAGCGCAGCCGCTCATCAAGCTGGACGCACGGCGTGTTCGCCGGTTTGCCATCAGGCATGCCGGGAATGGGGCTTGAGATCGACGGTGCGGTGCAGCAGGCGCCGCAGTCGGGGCGACAGTCCATAAACTCTCCGTGACGCGCGCTACGCGCCGGTCAGTGATTTTTCAAGCAGCAGCCGGTAATCCGCGGCCTCGCCCTTTTTTTCCAGCCCGATAATCTGGTAGCCGTTGCGGATAAGCAGCATCAGCATGGCGCGAAACTGATTGCGGGTACGGCGGCGGTTTCTTCAGGCTGGACGTGACGGATGGAAATCGGCATAGCGCGCTCCTCGCGTGAAAGCCGGGCATTGTAGCGTTTTGCCCCGCCGGGTACAGCCCTGAGGCCGAAAAAGCCTGTCGCGCGCCGCATTTTCGGCACGTCTCGCAATCTACGTAATTCCGCTTGCCTGGCGCGTGTCTCGCGAGTAACTTGTCGCGATATTTTGCATATTCCAGCTTAACAGGACACTTCGATGCCAAGAGCGAACGAAATTAAAAAAGGTATGGTGCTGAACTACAACGGCAAACTGCTGATTGTAAAAGATATCGATATTCAGTCCCCGAGCGCGCGCGGCGCGGCCACCCTGTACAAAATGCGTTTTTCCGATGTCCGCACCGGGCAGAAAGTGGAAGAGCGTTTTAAAGGCGACGACATCCTGGACACCATTACGCTGACCCGTCGCTTTGTAGATTTCTCCTACGTCGACGGCAACGAGTATGTCTTTATGGATAAAGAAGACTACACGCCGTACACCTTTACCAAAGATCAGATTGAAGAAGAGCTGCTGTTTATGCCGGAAGGCGGCATGCCGGATATGCAGGTTCTGACCTGGGACGGCCAGCTGCTGGCGCTGGAACTGCCGCAGACCGTGGATCTTGAAATCGTCGAGACCTCGCCGGGCATCAAAGGCGCGTCTGCGAGCGCCCGCTCCAAGCCGGCCACGCTCTCCTCCGGCGTGGTGATCCAGGTGCCGGAATACCTGAGCGCCGGTGAGAAAATCCGCGTGCATATCGCCGAGCGTCGCTATATGGGCCGCGCTGACTAAGCGTTACCGTATCAATGAAAAAGCCCCGCAGTGCGGGGCTTTTTTTATGGCCAGACGTTGCGGTTTACAGCAGATCCGGGAACAGCACTTTTTTCAGCGCCAGCTCCACGCCGCGTACTTCGGCAAGCCCTTTCAGGCGGCCAATCGCCGAGTAGCCGGGGTTGGTTTTCTTGCGCAGATCGTCAAGCATTTGATGGCCGTGATCCGGGCGGAACGGGATCGGGCGCAGATCGCCTGCCTTTTTGCGGCGCTGCTCTTCGGTCAGGATCGCTTTCACCACCGCCACCATATCGACGTCGCCATACAGATGCGCCGCTTCGTGGAAGGTTTTCGGGTTCTCTTCGCGACAGGTGGCGCGCAGATGCGTGAAGTGAATGCGATCGGCGAAGGTTTCGACCATCCTCACCAGATCGTTATCGGCGCGCACGCCATAAGAGCCGGTGCACATAGTGAAGCCGTTATAAATGCTGTCCACCGTCTCTTTAAGCCACTGCATGTCCTCAATCGTCGACACAATGCGCGGCAGGCCAAGGATCGGGCGCGGCGGATCGTCAGGGTGAACGGCGAGGCGCACGCCCGCTTCTTCCGCCACCGGCACGATAGCTTTCAGGAAATACGCCATGTTGTCGCGAAGCGCGGCTTTATCGATGCCGTCATATTCCGCAAGACGCGCGCGGAACTGATCCAGCGTGTAGCCCTCTTCCGCACCCGGCAGACCGGCGATGATATTGCGCGTGAGCGTCTCGATCTGCGCCTCACTCATGGCGTGGAAATAGTCCTGCGCCTGACGCTGCTCGTCCTGCGTGTAATCGTCGCGCGCGCCGTCGCGCTTTAAGATGTGCAGTTCGAACGCGGCGAAGGCAATCTGGTCAAAACGCAGCGCTTTCGAGCCGTCCGGCAGCGTGTATTCGAGGTCAGTGCGCGTCCAGTCGAGGATGGGCATGAAGTTGTAGCAGACGGTGTCGATGCCGCAGGCCGCGAGATTACGGATGCTCTGCTGGTAGCGGGCGATATAGAGGTCATACTGGCCGGTATGGGTTTTGATATCTTCATGTACCGGGATGCTCTCCACCACCGACCAGGTGAGCCCTTTTTCTGCAAGCTCCGCCTGACGTTTTTTGATCTCTTCCACCGGCCAGACTTCACCGTTCGGGATGTGGTGCAGTGCGGTGACAATACCGGTCGCCCCGGCCTGTCTGATGTCATCCAGCGAGACCGGATCGTTCGGCCCATACCAACGCCAGGTTTGTTCCATCGCCCTCTCCTTAAAAAGTTGTTATACCAATATCGCGAGAACCTATGATGACTACCATACATGTTTAGCCAGAGGCGTCAAACCGCGCGCCACTCTGTCTTGATCCAGCTCACAAACCCCGGATATTTACGGCATACCAATTCAATTTGCTGTCATATAACTTTACACTGGGTTTGTTAAATAATGGTTATCAGGATATGTGAGAAATGAAGAATATCGCTTCCGCCACGCTGCCTGCTGCGGTTCAACGCCCAGGATATGACCGCAGCGCCCTGCAAAGCCGCATCGTGCATTTCGGCTTCGGCGCGTTTCACCGCGCCCACCAGGCGCTGCTGACCGACCGGGTGCTTAACCTGAACGGCGGCGACTGGGGCATCTGCGAAATCAGCCTGTTCAGCGGCGATGAGCTGATGAGCGCGCTGCGCGCCCAGGACCATCTTTATACCGTGCTGGAAAAAGGGGCCGACGGCAATCAGGCCATCATTATTGGCGCGGTGAAAGAGTGCCTCAATGCGAAGCTCGACGGTATGGAGGCGATCATTGAAAAATTCTGTGAGCCGCAGGTCGCTATCGTCTCGTTAACCATCACGGAAAAAGGCTACTGCATCGACCCGGCCACCGGCCAGCTGGATACGCAAAACAGCCGCATCGTGCATGACCTCGATAACCCGCACCAGCCGCACTCCGCGCCAGGGCTGCTGGTGGAGGCGCTGCACCGCCGCCGCGCGCGCGGGTACGCGCCGTTTACCGTGCTCTCCTGCGATAACATTCCTGATAACGGCCATGTGGTGCGCGAAGCGGTGCTCGGCATGGCGCACAAACGCGATCCGGCGCTGGCGCAGTGGATTGCTGAAAACGTCACATTCCCCGGTACGATGGTTGACCGTATCGTGCCGGCGGCGACGCCGGAGTCGCTCCAGGAGATAGCCGATACGCTGGGCGTCGCTGACCCGTGCGCCATCAGCTGCGAGCCATTTATCCAGTGGGTTATCGAAGATAATTTCGTCGCGGGCCGCCCGGCCTGGGAGGATGCGGGCGTACAGATGGTCGATGACGTCCTGCCCTGGGAGCAGATGAAGTTAAGAATGCTCAACGGCAGTCACTCTTTTCTCGCGTATCTCGGTTATCTGGCCGGGTATCAGCACATCAGCGACTGCATGAACGACCCGAATTTTCGCGACGCGGCGCGCCAGCTGATGCTGCGCGAGCAGGCTCCGACGCTGCGCATTCAGGGGGTGGACTTAACCGGGTACGCCGACAGCCTGATTGCCCGCTTCGCCAACCCGGCGCTGAAGCACCGCACCTGGCAAATCGCGATGGACGGCAGCCAGAAGCTGCCGCAGCGAATGCTGGATTCCGTGCGCTGGCATTTGCAGCACGGCGGCGAGTGGTCGCTGCTGGCGCTGGGCGTGGCGGGCTGGATGCGTTACGTAAGCGGCGTGGATGACAGCGGTCAGCCCATCGACGTGCGCGACCCGCTGGCAGAAAAAATCGCGGCGCTGGTGCACTCAAGCCATGAAGAGGAGCGCGTCGGCGCGCTGCTGACGCTTAAAGAGGTATTCGGCGAGGAGCTGGCGCAGCATCCACTGTTTATCCATACGCTGAACGCCGCCTGGCAGTCGCTCAGCCGACTGGGTGCCAAAGAAGCGGTTGCGCGCCTCGCGCGGCGCTGATTTTAACCCTGAATGCTTTTATCGCGGATGCGGCGCTTGCCCGTCCGCGTTACCTCTTCTCATCCCTGCCATTTTTATCCAGAATGATGCCTGATGATTTATTTCCGCCAGATATTTATCAGGAGCGCACGTGACCCGTACCAATCTCATTACCGGCTTTCTCGGCAGCGGCAAAACCACCACGATCCGTCATCTGCTGGCCCATAAAGATCCAACGGAAACCTGGGCCGTGCTGGTCAATGAATTTGGCGAGGTGGGCATCGACGGCGCGTTGATGGCCGACAGCGGCGCGCTGTTAAAAGAGATCCCCGGCGGCTGCATGTGCTGCGTCAACGGCCTGCCGATGCAGGTCGGGCTAAATACTCTGCTGCGCCAGGGCAAGCCGGACCGGCTGCTGATTGAGCCGACCGGGCTGGGTCACCCTAAACAGATTCTGGATATGCTCACCTCGCCAGTGTATGAGCCCTGGATAGACCTGCGCGCCACGCTCTGCCTGCTTGACCCGCGCCAGCTGCGGGACGAGAAATATGTCGCCAATGAGAATTTCCGCGACCAGCTCGCCGCGGCGGATATTATCGTCGCCAATAAACAGGACCGCAGCGACGAAGAAAGCCTGGCGGCGCTGCGCGCCTGGCGTGAAAGCGACGCCGCAGGCCGCGAACTGGTGCTCGCCACCCAGGGCGAGATCGATCTGGCGCTGCTTGATAAGCCGCGCCTTAACCTGCGCGAGCTGCCGACAAGCGCGCATCACGCCCATGCGCCTGCTCAACGCAATGGGCTTGCGGCCCTGAGCCTGCCCGGCAACCAGCGCTGGCGGCGCAGCCTTAACAGCGGCCAGGGCCATCACGCCTGCGGCTGGATTTTCGATGCCGACACGGTATTCGACACCATCGGCATTCTGGAGTGGGCCCGGCTTGCGCCGGCAGAGCGCGTGAAAGGCGTGCTGCGTATTCGTGAAGGGCTGGTGCGCATTAACCGTCAGGGCCAGGACTTTCATATTGAAACCCAGAGCGCTCCGCCGCCGGACAGCCGCATCGAGCTCATTACCGCCAGTGACACCGACTGGAACGCGCTGCAATCGGCCTTGTTGAAGCTTCGTTTAGACGAATCGCTTTAACGTTACCCTTTTGTGAAAATCAGACTGTCATGACTACTACCCGTATCCCCGCGATCCTGCTGCTGAATCTCGCAGGCGCCGTCCTGTTTCTCTCCTGGTATCCGCCGGCGCAAACCGGCTTCTGGTTTACCCTCGATGCCGGGATTTTCCACTTTTTTAATCACCTTGCCGCTGCCAGCCACGGCTTTTTATGGTTCCTCGCGATAACCAACAACCGTGCGTTTGACGGCTGTTCGCTGCTCGCGATGGGGCTGCTGCTGCTCTGGTACTGGCGTCAGGCCACGCCGTCAGGCCGTCGCCACATTATTATTATGGGCGTGGTGATGCTGCTCTCGGCGGTGGTGCTCAATCAGCTTGGCCACCTGCTGCCGGTGTCGCGCCCGAGCCCGACGCTGAGGTTCGAAGACAGCCTGCGGGTTGGTAAGGTGGTGGGGATCTCAACCAAAGACGCCTCGACGGACAGTTTCCCGGGCGACCACGGCATGATGCTGCTCATTTTCGCGGGTTTTATGTGGCGCTATTTCGGTGGTAAAGCTTTTGCGCTGGGCATCCTGATATTCTGCGTGTTCGCCCTGCCGCGCATGATGATTGGCGCGCACTGGTTTACGGATATAGCTGTCGGCTCTTTGTCAATCATTTTTATTGGCCTTCCGTGGATTTTATTGACGCCGCTTAGCGATAAAATAATTACCTGGCTTAATAATCATCTGCCCGGTCAAAAAACAACAACTCCATAACAATAAATTAATAGATTAAAAGTATCATCAACAGGGATCGTTAAGGGTCCCTGTTTATTTTTCGCCCTCCCGCCGCCAGACACTTTTCGCAATACTTTCATACATTCGTCATAAAAATGAAGGTGTTGACTATTTTTACGTCGCTTTTCAGGCCGCACGCTTTCTCCGTCTTTACGGTTCTTGACCATTACAATTTCTTATAAAAAAATGATTAAAACCACTCGCTATATGGGTTTTGTTCAGGTAATCTCGGGAGCGTTTTGTGGTTTAATGGCATTTATTGGTAATGCAAATTAAAGTGTGCACCAACACACAATTTAGCTCACCAGGAATTGTCTTACCCCTCAGAGCTCATTAGTCTCGGCACGTTTAGCATTTTTTATAACGATTTTTATCGTTAAGGACTTCAAGGGAAAACAAACAAAATGGTCAAATCTCAACCAATTTTGAGATATATCACTCGGGTCATCCCCGCAGTGGCTGTGGCAATTCTGCTGTCAGCATGTAGCTCTACCAATACCGCAAAAAACATGCATTCTGAGACGCATGCAGTAGGTGAAAACGACGGGCTGTTACTGCAAGCCTCTCAGGATGAATTTGAACAGATGGTTCGTACGCTGGATGTGAAATCCCGCATTATGGACCAGTACGCTGACTGGAAAGGCGTACGCTATCGCCTCGGCGGCAGCACTAAAAGTGGCATCGATTGTTCCGGTTTCGTGCAACGCACTTTCCGCGAACAGTTTGGTTTAGAACTGCCGCGCTCGACTTACGAGCAGCAGGAAATGGGTAAATCGGTTGACCGTACCCGCCTGCGCACCGGCGATCTGGTGCTGTTCCACGCCGGCTCAACAGGCCGACACGTGGGTATTTACATCGGCAATAATCAGTTTGTTCATGCATCAACACGCAGCGGCGTGATGATCTCCAACATGGATGAACCGTACTGGAAGAAGCGCTATAACGAAGCGCGCCGCGTACTGGGCCGCAGTTAATACTCAGCGTGTCGATTTCCCTTGATTGCCTGTGCTGAACGATAAAAAACGCTGCTGATGCAGCGTTTTTTTTGTCTGCGCGCCAGCCGCGCCTTGCCCCTCACGTTCCGCGGTATTGTCTGTTAAGCTGATTTCACGCTAGTTGCTCGCACGGGAACTGAAAGGATGTTATCCAGTCCGCCTTTTGCATCAACCCTGTCCACTCCCCGCAAAATCCTGCTTGTCGGCGTCGCGACGGGACTTGTCCTGGCGTTTATTGTCACGCTCGCCGCCCGTGGCTGGCTGCATCAGCAGCGGGAAAACCAGTACGACATGCTGGCGCGGGATATTCATCATTATCTCAACACCTATTTCGCGCAGCTGAAAGCCTCCGCCGACGCGCTGCAACCGCTGACGCTTGCCGAGTGCGGCGCGGTCTCGGCCGAACTCACTTCACGCGCGGCATTTAACGTCAACGTGCGCGCATTTTTGCTCTTACGAAACGGCGCGGCCTATTGCTCCTCCGCCACCGGCAGGCTTCAGCTGCCGCTGCGCGACTTCGCGCCGGATATCGACACCCGTAAAGCGGTGGATATCAGCATTATTACCGGCACGCCGATGATGCCGGATAAACCGTCGATCGTGATGTGGTTCGGCAATCCGCTGATGGCAGGCCGCGGGATCGTCACGACGCTGAACGTCAACCTCACGCCGTATCTGGTCTACACGGCGCGCCAGAACGATCTCAACGGCCTGGCGCTGGTGGCGAAAGATCGCGCGCTGACCACGTTTTCCGGCAGGGCGATGACGCCCGAGGAACTCCCCGCCGAGCCGCTGCGTAGCGAGAGCGTGCGGGGCTACCCGCTGAAGCTTTATTTATACGGCGACACTATGCCTGCCGAAGACAGGCATCTGGCGCTGCTGCTCGGCCTGTTGCTCGGCGTACTGGGCGGCGTGCTGACGGTTGTCCTGCTGGCGCTGCGCGCGCGATCCGGGCGGGAGATCGTAAGCGGCATCAAGCGAAATCAGTTTTTTGTGGTCTATCAGCCCGTGGTGGACGCGGCCACGCGTCAGATCCGCGGCGTCGAAGCGTTGATGCGCTGGAAGCACCCGGCCGCGGGCATGATCCCGCCGGACGCGTTTATCAGCTTCGCCGAGGCGCAGGGCCTTATCGTTCCCCTCACCCGCCACCTGTTTAAGCTTATCGCCCAGGACGTGCCGCACCTGCAACAGTCGCTGCCGCCGGGTTCCAAGCTCGGGATAAACATCGCGCCCGGCCATCTCCATTCGCCAGAATTTCAGGCCGATATCCAGAAATTCCACGCCTCGCTGCCGCCTGATTATTTCCAGCTGGTGTTTGAGATAACCGAGCGCGACATGATCCGCGAAAAAGAAGCGATCGGTTTGTTCGAATGGCTGCACCAGCAGGGCTACGAAATCGCGGTGGACGACTTCGGCACCGGCCATAGCGCGCTTATCTACCTTGAGCGCTTTACGCTCGACTACCTGAAGATTGATCGCGGTTTCGTCAATGCGATCGGCACCGAAACCATTACCTCGCCGGTGCTCGACGCCGTGATAAGTCTTGCGAAGCGCCTGAATATGGCGACCGTCGCCGAGGGCGTGGAGACGCAGGAGCAGGCGAAATGGCTGAGCGTGCGCGGCGTAAACTTCCTGCAGGGCTATTATTTCAGCCGCCCGGTGCGCGCCATTGAGCTTCCGGCGAGCATGAAGGAGATGGACTCATAACGCCGGGCTATTTCACAATCGCGCGCGGCTCCCTTATTATGCAGCCATGCTGTTAGCGCGCCCCTTCAGGCGCCGGAGAAGGATATACCATCCCAATGATTGCACGCGCGTTCGTTTTGCTGTGTCTGCTGCTCAGCGCTGTTTGTCAGGCGCAGACTATCCATGAAAGCTACTCTCTGGCCGTGCTCGGAGAGCCGAAGTATGTCGTCAATTTTAACCACTTCGATTACGTCAACCCGGCGGCCCCGAAAGGCGGCGCTATCACGCTCGCAGCCCTCGGCACCTTTGATAATTTCAACCGCTACGCGCTGCGCGGCAACCCTGGCGTGCGCACGGAAACGCTCTACGACTCGCTTTTTACCAGCTCTGATGACGAGCCGGGCAGCTACTACCCGCTGATTGCCGAGATGATCCGCTACCCGGATGACTTTTCGTGGGCGGAAGTTACCATTAACCCGCAGGCGCGCAACCACGACGGCTCGCCCATCACCGCTAACGATGTCGCGTTCACCTTTCATAAATTCATGACCGAGGGCGTGCCGCAGTTTCGCCTCTATTATAAAGGCGCCACGATGAAAGCCATCGCGCCGCTGACCGTGCGCATCGAACTGGCGAAGCCGGGCAAAGAGAATATGCTGGGCCTGCTGACGCTGCCGGTGATGCCGGAAAAATACTGGCGCGACCACAAGCTTAGCGATCCGCTCTCCACGCCGCCGCTGGCGAACGGCCCTTACCGCGCGACCCAGTGGCGAATGGGACAATACATTGTCTATTCCCGCGTGAAGGATTACTGGGCGACGGATCTGCCCGTCAACCGCGGCCGCTGGAATTTCGATACCATCCGCTACGACTACTACCTGGATGACAACGTCGCGTTTGAGGCGTTCAAGGCGGGCGCGTATGATTTCCGCCCGGAAACCAGTCCGAAAAACTGGGCGACGCGCTATACCGGCAGCAATTTCGAGCGCGGCTACATCGTCAAAGACGAATTCGAGAACACCACCGCGCAGGACGCCCGCTGGCTGGCGTTTAATATTCAGCGGCCCTTTTTCGCCGACCGCCGGGTGCGCGAAGCCATTTCGCTGGCATTTGATTTCGAATGGATGAACAAGGTGCTGTTTTATAAAGCCTGGCGCCGTCCGAACAGTTATTTCCTCAACACCGACTATGCCGCGCGCCATTACCCGGACGCCGACGAGCTCACGCTGCTGGCGCCGCTGAAAAAAGAGGTGCCGCCGGAAGTTTTCACCCAAATCTATGAGCCGCCGGTCTCGCGCGGCGACGGGTTCGACAGGGACAATCTCATCAAGGCGCTGGCGCTGCTGAAAGACGCGGGCTGGGAGCTGAAAAACAATAAACTCGTGAACCGCGAGACCGGCAAACCGTTCGCCTTTGAACTGCTGCTGGGCTCGGCGGGCAATAACCAGTGGGTGCTGCCCTTCCAGCACAGCCTTGCGCGGCTCGGCATTACCATGACCATCCGCCAGGTCGATAATTCGCAGCTCAATAACCGGCTGCGCAAACGCGATTTCGACATGATGCCGACGCTCTACCGCGCGGCGCCCTGGCCCGACACGGGGTTGCAGATGAGCTGGGCGTCAGACTATATCGATTCGTCCTGGAATACCCCCGGCGTGCAAAACCCGGCAGTGGATAAGCTTATCGAACAGATTATCGCCAGCCAGGGCAATCAGCAGAAGCTGCTGCCGCTTGGCCGCGCGCTCGACCGCGTGCTGACCTGGAACTACTACATGATCCCGATGTGGTACGCCGCGGCCGACCGCGTCGCCGTGTGGAATAAATTCTCCCGCCCCGCCACGCGCCCGCTCTACACCCTGGGCTTTGACACGTGGTGGTATGACGTCAACAAAGCCGCCGCCCTGCCAGAAGCCCGGCGCTAAGGAGAATTATGGGCGCCTACCTGCTTCGTCGTTTGCTGCTGCTGATCCCGACACTCTGGGCCATCATCACCATTAACTTTTTTATTGTTCAGATAGCCCCCGGCGGCCCGGTGGATCAGGCGCTTGCCGCTATCCAGTTCGGTGGCGGCACCGGCGTGCCGGGCGTCCAGGGCGGCGGAATGGAAAGCAGCCGCCCGCAAAACGGCGTGGTGAACGTCAACGAGAGCCACTACCGCGGCGCGCGGGGGCTCGACCCGGAAGTGATCGCCGAGATAACCCACCGCTACGGGTTCGATAAACCGCTGCATGAGCGTTATTTCAACATGCTGTGGAACTACGTCCGTTTCGACTTCGGCGACAGCCTGTTTCGCAGCGCCTCGGTGCTGGATCTGATTAAAAACAGCCTGCCGGTGTCGATAACGCTCGGCCTGTGGAGCACGCTGATTATCTACCTGGTGTCGATCCCGCTCGGCATTCGCAAGGCGGTCAACAGCGGCAGCCGCTTCGATGTCTGGAGCAGTGTGGCGATCATTACCGGCTACGCAATCCCGGCGTTTTTGTTCGCGATTTTACTGATCGTCGTCTTCGCAGGCGGCACCTGGTTCGATCTCTTCCCGCTGCGCGGGCTGGTATCGACCAACTTCGACACGCTGCCGTGGTATCAGAAAATTACCGACTATCTGTGGCACATCACGCTGCCGGTGCTGGCGACGGTGATTGGCGGCTTCGCCACGCTCACGATCCTCACCCGCAACGCGTTTCTTGATGAGATCCGCAAACAGTACGTGGTGACGGCGCGCGCCAAAGGGCTCGGCGAGCAGCAAATCCTCTGGCGGCATGTGTTTCGCAACGCCATGCTGCTGGTGATCGCAGGCTTCCCGGCGACCTTTATCAGCATGTTCTTTACCGGCTCGGTGCTGATCGAGGTCATTTTCTCGCTCAACGGACTGGGGCTGCTGGGCTATGAAGCCACCGTCTCGCGCGACTACCCGGTGATGTTCGGCACGCTCTATATTTTCACCCTGGTCGGCCTGCTGCTGAATATCCTGAGCGATATCACCTATACGCTGGTCGACCCACGCATTGATTTCGAGAGGCGCGGATGATGGGTTTGAATCCCGTAAATCAGGCCCGCTGGGCGCGGTTTCGCCATAACCGGCGCGGTTACTGGTCGCTGTGGATTTTCGCGGTCATTTTTGTGTTGAGCCTGTTTTCCGAGCTTATCGCCAACGACAAACCGCTGGCGGTGCGCTACCAGGATCACTGGTATTTCCCGCTGGTCGCGCATTACAGCGAAAGCGATTTCGGCGGCCCGCTCGCGACGCCCGCCGATTATCAGGATCCGTGGCTACAGCAGCGGTTGCAGGATAACGGCTGGG